>Ga0326513_10000820_pt1 | contig 26251 bp, 40 predicted proteins | sample 2_2465_0518_D_FD_203654 | JGI IMG/M metagenome (GOLD analysis project Ga0326513, IMG submission 203654) | Bovine rumen microbial communities from UC Davis, California, United States - 2_2465_0518 | ecosystem: Host-associated > Mammals > Digestive system > Stomach > Rumen | place: USA... | reverse complement strand
TCCTCACTTTCCTTGTCAAACAAACTTATCTGTTCCAATTCTGTCTTCTCGCTTTTGTAAGGTTTGTCTGGAATAATCTCCGGCTTTCTGTCGCCCTTTGGAAGAGCGGTAATCAAAATGCCCTCGTAAGCATCAGAACCGCCAAACGCATATCTTGGGTGCCTCGGCTTGTAAACGTGCCAATTCCGCCAAGAGAACACTTCCAATTCAAGCCATTCTTTTGGAATGCGGTTCAACTTAATCTGCCAATAGTCCTTGTCATCATCCCAAGCATTGATTGATTTGCGAATGTATTTCGCCTTTTTCTTTGCCGTAAGACATTGATTGCCAATGTGCGCTCGGTCAATCGGAACCATCTGCGGATAAGGCGGTTCTGCACCAAAATCAAGTCCAATGTACAACGCATCCAGAAGAGCCGTACCGTTAACCCTAACCTCAATACAAACATCTGTAATGCTTTGGTTAATGCTGATTAGTTCCTGTACTGTCATTTCTCTCCCCCTTCAATTCGTATCGTTATTTCATCATAGGCATCGGTTATCCGCTTCATGCGTAAATACTCTGCCCTGTCCACCTCGATTGTCTTCATTCGTTTTCCACAATCTCTGCACACCCTCGTTCGCCAGATGGTCTTGTCGTGTTGTCTGCTGTCGGTCACTTGCAAGTTGTACGAACCACATTCGCACCTATTCACATCAACCATCATCTTCACCCCCAAACCATTGGCTCACGAAAGCCTTGATACTAATTATCACGATAGATGCCAAAAGAAACAGGATGAAGAAATCAAGCCAATCCTTCCATCCAATCATTTCACCACCTCCGAAAACATCGAAACCGCATTCCCTCGTATTCTGAAACAATGCCTTGTCGTTATTCCTAATGCTTCTGCAATATCATCCATGCTCTGGCAATGAATGTAGTACCTCAACAGGAACGTTCTCTCTTTGGATATCGGCAGCAGGAAGATTTCGTTTGATATCACTATCGTAAGCAGTTCCAAGTTGTTGATTAGAACCTTCCGTTCCAACTCCAGCTCTTGGATCTTCGAGTAAGCATCAATCATTCCATCTTCTGGAGAAGATTTCACTCGGTCCTTGTCGTATCGTATCGCACTCGGCAAGAGCGAATAACGAAGCTCTGTGATCTGTTCATCCAGCTTTTCGATTTTCCGTCTTGTTCCCCGTATCTGCCCCAAGTACGAATAAGTTTCCCCAATCGTCACGTCATTCCCTCCTTTTCTTGCTGATAAAATCCTCGAACTCGGTAATGATGATATGGTCGCACCCGTGAGCATACCCCCATTCCGCCATACACCCTGTTGACTTCTGCCATCCCGGAAGGAGCACCATTGCATCACATCTGTTCAGGAAGTCGAAGCAGAGTTCGATGGTCTCTTCGTGGTCCATTTTGTCGATGCAGGGCATTACTCGATGGAGTTCGGCCGGGTTGATGATGTCGGTGTGACCGAGTTCTTCCAAAATCTGTTGTGCCACCGCAAAATTGCGTTTGTAGTTTGGCTCGTTAGTAATCGGGCCGGATAAGTATATTCTCATGTTTTTACCTCTCTCCAATAATTTGGTTCTAATGCGCTACCACCGATATGCCATCGGCCTTCGCCCTTGTATTCCATCTTCTGTTTCTGCATAAATGCGTAATCACGTACACAAAGGATTTCATAGATGCCTGGTCTCGGCGGCTTTTTGTCGAAAGAGTTCTGCCAACCGTCCAATTTCAGTCGGTCAATTAGCTTTGGCTCTCCGTACCTACCGCACCAATAACTTATTCCATAGCACCCAACGTTGTAGGTCTGGCATCGTTCTTTGTTCGGACATGGCATCATGTTTCCGTTTTCTGCGATAGCCAGATACCACGTTCCGTAGGACTCTTTGTTGATGAAATATCGGCTCCCAACGTACCAACCCTTCAATTCCAACGTTACGTTCTTAATCTCTGCAGATTGTTCGCCCTTGCGAATGTTTGTTATCTCCAGCACGTTATTGCCGTTCCAAAATCTGCTGCCGACTCCAAACTTCTTGTCAAATTCCTCGATGGAATAACTCGGCTCGTCAAATTCTTCTTCCGTGTCGTCTTGGAACAAGTCGAAGATTGTTAATTGCCCTTTAATCTCTTTCATATTCGCTCCTTAAAACGGAACGTCACTTCCGTCTGCGCTCTCGAACCCATACGGGTCATTGTTCCAATTAAATGTTTTCTTGATGAAATCCGAAGTGTGTTCTGCAATCCGTTTTGAACCTTCCTCGAATACCAACTTGATGCCCTTCTTTTCTGTTGCAAGTTTTCCGGTCAGTCGGTTCTTCAATACTTCCAACGTTCTCTGTGTATCGTCCACAACTTCCGCAACTCCCTGTTCCTTTTCGTTTTTATCCTTCTTTGGTCTGCCGTACACCAAAACAATGTCTGCCCTGTCCGTAATATTCGAGGAACCGCTTATATCGTCATTCGATATGCTTCCATACTGCTTCCTTGGATGTGCTACAAGCAGGATGAACACGTTGTACTTCTTCGCCATCGCCGCCAGCTCTCCGACAAACTTGCTCTGCTGTCGATATAGGTCAGCTTCCAAATCTGGATCTAAAGCAGTCATCAAGTTGTCGATGGTAATAAATCGACAGTTTTTCTGCACAATCGCAATTTCGATTATTTTCAGTAACTCGGCATTTTGGTCTGGAACAGAAGTGTTGTCGTAAATAAATGCTTTCTCGCCGTACCATTGGTTAAGCTGGTCTTCATCGGCCTGACTGATTTCCCGCTTTTTGGTAATCTGTCTGTCCATCCAATTTCGGAAGAAGAAGTCGGGCAACTCGCCTGAATAGAAGAAACAGTTGTAGTTCTGATTAAGTGCTTCGCAGCCCCACATACTTGCCATGGTTGATTTGCCGTCTCCACGTTTTCCCGTGAGAATTGCCAACTGACCGAACCGGAACCCGCCGTCCAGAACTCTGTCCAAACTAACCAACCCCGTTGACATCTTTTCCATCTGCATGATGTCCACTCGCTCGACCTTCGCCATCGGCTTGATGCAGTTCAGGTTCTGCGGTTCTGCATTCTCGACCGCATATCGTACCGCTTCAGGTCCTTCCTTCTGCAGAAGTTCGTTTGCATCTTTGCACCCACGATAATCTTCCACCCGAACGACTGACACCTTCATCGGCCACCGCCTTGTCAACTCTTCTGCCAAAGTGATATATCCGTTCTCGCAGTCTCCAAACACCACAATCTTCTGGAACCGATTTACCCAATCCCAACAGTACGGAATCCAAGTAAAACCATTTTTCCCTGTTGGAACCGAAACAGCGTTTTCAATGCCGGCTTGAATACAACTCAAACTGTCAATCTGTCCTTCTGTGATAACCAACCTTGAAAACCCTGAACAATGGTTCATCCCGAACAGTATCGGCTTGCAGTTCTTCTCGCACCATTCTTTCGAGCCGCCCTGATCTTTGTCGTACTTCAAATTGCGATACTTGATGAACTGCAGCTCTCCGTTTTCATCCCGGAACGGAAACACCATTACATACTTCTGCTTATCGCTCATTGTGATTTCATACTTCCGCACGATTTCAGGGAATATGTCTCTGCTATCCATGTATTCGATAGCGGTCTCCTTCGTCTCGATATGCTTCTGCACAAATTGACGATACTGTTTCCGAGAATAGTCCACCGTTCTGTAATAAGCATCAACTTCTTTTCCAAGTGAAAAATCAAAGTCTCTGCTCAAAGTAATCATATTTCCCTTTGCTCCGCATTTTGCCCGTTTACACTCAAACATTCCGTTCGTCAGGTTAATCGAAAATGTATGCCTGTCTTTTTCGGGCCTGCAATAAGGGCATCTGTCAAAAATCAACTCGCTCCCCTTCTGCGAAGTCTTCATTCCAATCTGCTGCGCAAACCGGAACACGTCCTCTTTCTTAAACTCGTAAATCCCCATTTATTCCTCTCCCCCATCTTCGTCTTCTGCTTCTTCATAACACCCCGTATCAGGATTGAAAATAATACGATTCTGGGAACATTTCTTTTCTTTTTCTTTTTTAATATGTCTTTTAATATGTCTATTTTGTTCGGTGTCTGCGCCGGACATATCATCGGCAGTTTGCCCACTATCAATGTCCGAAATTGCCGGACATATATCGGCAGTTTGCCCGGTGGGTAAATCGCCGCACATAGACCATTGAGAATAGTGTTTATTCAACCCATAAATCTTCGCTCTTGTTACTTTGTCTGTGCCGTACTCAATCAGGACATTTTTACTAACCAAACCCTTGATGATCTTCCCGACATCCCTTTTGTCTATGTTCGTTCCCTCTGCAATAAACGACTTTGACATCGGAAACATCTTTTTATTCCATCCATAAGTGCATCTAATGACAAAGAAAACTATTTTGAACTCCCTGCTGCTTAAATTGCTTTTGCAGAGTGCTTCCAGAATTGGATTGAATAACCTTGTAAAACTGTCTCGCTTTTTCTCTTCGTCAGCCATAATCTCCCCTTTCCAACCGTTCCTTCAATTCTCTGTACAGAACCTCGTAAATCAGTTTCCCCGAAGTCTCTTGTTTGCAGAAAAGAGGAGTTATGTTATATCTCGCCATAAAGGCCGTGATGCTTGCGAAGAATGATTTGGGATTGAACCTGGTCTTGTATCTGCCGTTGATTAGGTTTTCCCAATTAGCATCCTCAACGAGTAGATAGCATTTTGCAGAATGTTCTTTGGCACGTTCAAATTCTGCGATAAATCTCTTCCGGTCGTGAGTGAAACAGGAAGACAGTTCGTTCAGATCCATTTTCCGTTCCACCACCGCCACCCCTGCTGCCCGAACATTGGGAGCAAATAACTCCGTTCCATCGGGCAGAATGAAATTGAATGTGTAATCGCCATAATCAAGAGTTTGCCGTCTGTACGGGCAAGGGAAGGATTTGTACCTTCTCAATGCCCTCTCGGACGGCTGCTCTCGTGTATCTGTCAAAATGCTCATTGATTGCAAGCATCTTTCGATGTCTAACTGCTCCATCAGAAGGGCAGTTCTTCCTTCTTCCCGGCGGGAACCGACAGAAATTCGTCATCGGGATTGTTGCTCGCAGAACCGTTGTACCCGTTCTTGGCCTTGAACCTTGCTTCGGGTGCCTTGCCGTCACGAACCTTCTGTGCATCAACGGCGAAACGTGCTTCGGTGTAGATAACATCTTTGCCTTCAATTTTCGCTCCTGTCTCGCCAAACACGATGCCGACAATCAATCCGGCCCACTTCTGCTCATCCCAATCCCATGTGTAGCCTTTGTTGGAATCCTCAAAGGATTTAGTCCATCCGGCAAAAGACTTTTTCGTGAATCCGTCCTTCTCGGAGCCGTCATCCTTCGGAACGAAGATGTTGGTCTTGCCCTTCCACTTTTTGTCTTCGGAAGTGTTTTCCTCGAACTGCTTCTGGAAAAATCCCTTGTACTCGCCCTCTGCGATATCGAATGCCAACACAATCCTGTCGCCATTTGCGGTGGTCTCGTACCGCACCTGCTTGATTTTGCAGACATAAGCTCCTGCGGGTAATTTGGCAGAACCTACCACGTCTGCCTGTTTTCTTGCTTCATCGTAGCCGTTAAATGATTTCATTGTTTAAGTCCTCCTTAATAATCTTTGAGTGCATCAAGCACCTTTGTTATGTCATTTGGTATTTCATTCTGCTCGAATGCTCCGAGCGGAGATTTTGCCGTTGATTTGTTTGCGTGTGTTTCGAAGACATAGTTTCCGTCTTTGCAGGTTGCATACAGAACGGTTGTCAGCTTCGTCTCGATGCTCAACTTGTCGAGCTTCTTTCCACTCGTCTTGATCCTCGTGAACGTGTAGCCATCGTCTTCCTTCTGTGTCTGGGAATGACAAACGAATATAACAGTCAAATCGTCACGGAGTCCCTGCGCTTTGTCGAGCAAACCCCACACGCATTGAGCCAAATCCATCCACTTGTCGTACCCTTTTTCTTTCATCCTGCGGACTTCATCTGCCACCATAAGACCGTTCAGAGTATCGACAACAACAACCTTGATTTTCTTGAATTTCTCTTCAGAGTTGATTTTGTCGAAAAGCTCGTCCACCGTTTCAACAAAATCTGTCTTCCAATAATTCAGTTTCTTCTCGGCATACTGTTCTCTCCATCCCTTCCACGACAGTCCTTTTTTATCGCAGTCGATGTAGTAGGTCGTGTTCGGATCTAAATTCCGCATTGATGTCGTCTTACCGGAACCAGACTCGCCCATAATTCCAATAACCTTTGCCATATTGCCCTCCTTTACTTGATAATCGTGCTCACTTTTTCTTCAATAAATGCACCCGGAATCTCAACACCGCTTTCAATAGCTTTCTTAATTTCCGTTTTCTTCGGCTCAATAGTTACCTTCTGAAATTCCGGCGGCAATTTTGAATAATCGTAATCAGGAATAAACCCTACTGATTTTGTCGGTCTGTATGTGATATTTACCCGTGCATCCTTGAATTTTTCCCCTTGCAAAGCATATTCAAGATATTTCTTTAAGTTTTCAGCTTTGTTTTCACAAGCCGCCTGACGCTTTGCTAATTTCTGCTTTTCTTCCTTAATGGCGTTTGCTTCCGCTACCAAAGATTTGTACCAACAAGCCACGTTGGAAATCTTCTGCTTGCGTTCTTCTGCCAATCCATCCAAAGCCTTCTTCAGTTCCTCGAATCGGTCGATGTCGGTTACTTCCCCGGTTTCTTCGTCAAATACAGACAGAAGTTCGTCCATTGTTTTGGTAAATTCTGCATCGATATCATAAATTGTCATTTCCCCGTTCCCCCTTTCATAAGCAAGTTAATAAGGTCGTCCTTACTCATATTTTCGTAAGCATTACGTTCTGCAGAGTCCAACTTCTCATTGATGCATTGCTCAACGAATTTCGTTTTATTCTGGTTTGTAGCCTTGCAATAATTAGTAAGTCGCCGATTTGTTTCCACTCCGATATGCGTAGAAAAAGTACCGTTATTTGATGCAGACTCACGATAGCCTGTTACATTACGTTCTTTGCGGGATTTCAATAATTCCTGCTGCCCTTTTATTTCTTCTGCCATATTCTCTTTTCTCCTTCCTCAAAACTTATCCTCAAAACTAATCGCAAGTTTCGCCCAAATAGAACGTGACGTAGTACTCGTCCTTATCGGGGTCGTAGTGCAACTGCTCTCCATAAACTCCGTACCCGCAAACTTCGTGTTCCATGAAAATTCCATCCCAATTTCCGTTCTGCGCTTTCTGGAACTGCTCCTTCGTAATCTTTCTCTTATGTGATGTCATTTGCTCAAACTCCTTTCGTACTTCATCCAATACGCATCGTGCTAAATTGTCCAATTTATTACCACTCATACACTTTCCTCAACGGCAATCTGAATGATGCCTGGATTTGACCGCTCCCACTTAACCGCCGTTACGATCCATTTTTCCATCTTCAGAATTTCGATGTCCTTCTTCGTGCCAACAATCTTGCTCCAATCCTTCGTGCTATCCTTGCGGAACGACAGATGGATTTCGGATTTATCCCCCACGCACTCAAACATTTGCCACAATTTCGTTTCCGGCATATTAAACCCCCATCAAAGCAATCAGCAGAACCTTCAGGAGCAGTGGCAGAGCGACTATTGCCACTCCGCCGATAACCGCCTTCAGGAACTCGCCGAACGATACAGTTGCATCAACTCCGCTCAATCCGAACTTAATCATTCTTCACTTCCCCCTTCTTCGTTCTCGTCTTCTTTGCCGAAATCGGACAAATCAAGTGCTTTGTGCCAGAGATTGGAGAACTTATCCCATTTCTCATAGGCCCTGTCCATCTTCCACTGGGCATCATGCAATGCTTCCTTGGTGTCTGCCTTCTCAACTTCTGCCTTTGCTTCTTCGTACTCTGCATACACCTTGTTGTCGGCAATTCTGATAGCTTCTGCCAAATCTTCCATGAATGACCTGAACTCTTCAGTATTCATTCCGGTATCAAGAACGACCGTCTCCACCTTAATCTGTTTGTTCGTAACTCTTGCTTTGATTGTTAAGTCTCTGTAATCTCTCATTGTTTTCGTCTCCTTTACTTTGTGTTTTCATCCATTGGTTGTTTTTGCCATTTGGCAAGTTTTACGGTAAAAAAAGGTCCGCAGAAATGTTGTACTTCTGGCATAGAGTCCGCATCTGCGGAGCCGTGAACTCTTGCTTGCCATTCACTTTTTCATTCAGGTTGGAAACCGTAATTCCGAGAACTTCTGCGATCTCCTTCTGTGATATTCCGTTCTCGGCTAACCATCCCTTAAACCTTAAGTTCTTTCCGTCCATTTCGTCTCCTTTCTGTGTTAGATGGTAAATTCATCGTCTGCATTATGTTAGGTCTGATTTTTACGACTACAGTTGGGAAGAATCGACCAAATTTTGCAAGGCACGTTGTCGGTACATCTCTCTTTGTTCATCGGTCAGTTTTACTTCCGACCGGAACGAAATTAACTTCTTCTTCTGAACAATGTATTCCTTCGCAATTACATCGCCTTCCTTATCCTTCTGCAGAGTGCAACTCCAATTTTCAGGGTCTCGGTTAACCAACTTATCCAACTTCGTCATAACTGTGGTATCACTCGTCCAAATCTTGGCGGTCTGTTCTGCTCTGCAAAAACTGACTGTGGTTTCCTGTTCGTATGTAGGAACGTTCATTTTCCCTCCTTTCCACTTGCCATTTGGCAAGTTCTTACACTAACCACTATAGATAGTAATTTGCCATTTGTCAAGTACAAATTGTTGCTATTTAATAATTTGTTGCCATTTGGTATAATATAGGCATAGGAGGGAATGAACATGATAGATTTTATGATAAGAGAGAAAAACTTAAGAATTGAGAATGATTACACGATGCAACAGGTCGCAGAAGGAACGGGTCTTACTGTTTCTGCGATATCCAGATATGAAAGCGGAAAACGCGAGCCGAGTGCATCTGTTCTTTTTATGTTCTGTAAATTCTACGGAGTAACTGCCGATTATCTTCTCGGCTTGGTTGATGATCCGCAAGGGAAGAATGGAGAGCAAAAATGACTAATGCCGTAATCTATGCCCGATACTCCGCCGGACCTCGACAAACCGACCAATCCATCGAAGGACAAATTGCGGATTGTAGGAAGTATGCAGAAGCCCACGACCTGAACGTGGTGGATGTTTATGCCGACCGCCATATTTCGGGCAAATCAACCGAAGGCCGTGACGAATTTCTTCGAATGATTAAGGATGCAAAGAAGGGAATGTTCCAAGCGGTTATCGTTTGGAAGGTGGATAGGTTTGGTCGAGATAAGACCGATATTGCGATTTACAAGAGAGAACTGCGCAGAAGCGGAGTTACACTTCACTATGCAGCCGAGAGCGTTCCAGAAGGCCCGGAAGGAATAATTTTGGAGTCTCTACTCGAAGGGTTGGCGGAATACTATTCTGCAGATCTCCGGCAGAAGGTAAACCGAGGAATGACCGAGTCGTTGAAAAAAGGTCAATATCCCGGTCGGCTTCCGTATGGGTACACGAAGGACAAGGACAAAAAGCCGATTATTGACGAAGAAAAGGCAGCAGTCGTTCGGGAAGTGTTCGCACTCCACATAGACGGCAAAAGCATAGCCGAAATCGAGCGAATTTTGGCGAATAAGGGCATTTATCAGAAGAATGGGTCAATTTATCGAATACTAACAAACGAACACTATACGGGCAAATTTGAAATGATGGGGATTGATGTTGATGCAGAACCGATTATTTCTGCAGAAACGTGGGCGAAATCCCAAGAGGTGTTTGGAACGAAGAAACGGAGTAGTGCGAAGATGGAATATTTGTTATCTGGGAAATGTACTTGCGGGGTTTGTGGTGGCAGAATACAAGGTTCGTATGGAACGAGCAAGACAGGAGACAAACACACATACTATATCTGCCCGAATAAGTGCATCAAACCCTTATCGGCTCCCAAGTACGAGAAGATGGTTTTGGCAGAAACTCGTGAAAACATCCTGACTGACGAGATGATTGAACAGATTGTTGACCGCATCATGGAAATCCAGAACGATGACCTTCCCCATGCCGAAATAAAGCGCATATCTGCCCAAATAAGCGATTATCAGAAGAGATTAGATAATTTATACTCTGCTATCGAAAACGGTCTTAATTTTGAAAATGTGAAGGATAGGTTGGATGATTATACCGAGAAGATATCCACTCTGTCGATTGAGCTGGAGAAACTGAAAGCGAAAAAACCGATTATTCCAAGAGACATTCTGCAGAAGTGGTTGGAAGTGTTCCGTGACGGAGATATCGAGTCAGATGCTTTTGCGAAACGCATCATCAACACATTCATTTCTGGTATCGTAATCTATGACGACCACTCGGTTATTGCCTACAATATCACGGATGAAACAAAAGAAGCCGAAAGTTCGAGTCTTTTGCATTTAGTGAACCAAACACAAGTTAACTCGAACTCCCGGTTGACCTTAATTTTACCTTATGCGTTATTGTGGATGAAGCACAAAGTATAGGGGTGTATAGATTTGAAATACGAAACACCTTTATTATACCATATTACTTGATGGTAGCAATACCCTTCTGCCAAGATTTCGGGCCTGCAATACCATCTGCAACGAGTCCATTCTTCTTTTGGAACTCCTTGGTCTTCTGCTCGGTAATAGGCCCGAATACTCCATCGGCAGTTATTCCCAAAATAATCTGCCAAATCTTAACGGCTTTCCCTTTACTTCCCTTTTTTATCGTGGGCATCATTTTGTAGTTTTCCTCCTGTTTCGGTTGTGGTATGGCGGTCGGCTTTTCAGGAGCCGGGGCGATAATCTCTGCGTTATCCATCAAATAGTTTTGGTCGCAAGTCACTCCTGCCACCTTGTTGGAACGGATCAAGTTGGTCTCGCCACCAAACTGCCAGATTTCCGTTCGGATGATTGGTGGTTGCTTGCTCCACTTTGCCGTCCAATGCGGATAGTTTGCAATGGCCGGTTTGGTGCAGAGTGATTTCAGGGTGGACTCGGAAGCATATACTCCGCAGTCGTACCCTGCTGCCCGTACTCTTTCAACGAAAGTCGTGACGATAAGCGATAAGTTTTTCGCCTTGAGCATCTTCGCTTCCACATCGTACCAAACCTTCATCGGGAAGTTTTTGCCTTCGATTAGTTTGCAGAAATATGCAGCTTCTTTCATCGCCTGGTTCGTGTCCATCGCCTGACCGAAGAAGTATGCTCCCACGGGCATCATGGATGATGCTACGGCATAGTTGCGTTCAAACTTGCTATCGGTGTACAATCCAGCATCGCCACCACCTGCTTTGATGATGGCGAACTCCACTCCTTCGGCTTTCGCCTTGTCGAAATTAAAGTTGCCTTGCCAATGCGATACATCAATTCCCCATTTCATTCGTCAACCACCTCCCGATTTTTGGCATCGTAGGATAGTTTCGAGATGCCGAAGATGGTTCCGAGGAATACGTCCACGGCTCCTGCGATGGTTAGTACTACATCGGTGTACGGAATGTTGCAAGTGTTCCCAATAACTCCGTACAGGGTAATCAGGGCGGGTATAACAACGATAACAACCCAACGAAGGATTTCATAGGCTTTCTGTGGTAAAATCATGTAATTTCCCCCTTTCGATACATTATTTTTCGAGTAATTGCAGAAAAATTGCAAAATCGTCACTTTGAGTCGTCCATGTGCGCCATAAGAACGGCAATGTTTTCTTCTGCTTTGTACATTCGGTCAACCAAGTTATTATGACGGTCAACCTTCTTTTCGAGTTCTGTTAGTCGGTATTCAATCAACGCACGAGTTACCTTGTTTTGGGCAGATTGCGTGATTATGCAAACGATAAGCGACACAATGCCCGATATGGCTATACCAATTATGCTTGTCCAATCCATCATTCTGCCCCCCTTAATTTGCGGTTAACGTGTAGGTAACCTTCATAGTCTGCGCCGCCGATTTTGTCACGGGTGAGCCTAAATTGTTGATGGTGGCAAGGTAGAGAGGGTTTGTCATTACAAGGTCAGAGGCATTGTCGTTTGTAACGGCTGCGTTCAGAGTGCTATCGTAAGACATTGTTGTTTGATAGCCTGAATAAAGGTTTCTGCCGTTTGTAGGATATAAAGTATCGTTTGTTCTGTCATAAACCACATCACTTGCATTTTGCCTTAAAATCAGCGACAATCCGTTTGGTAAATCGCCTACAATGTGTTCACTTGCCATTATGGGAATAACCTTAATCAATGCACTTGTGGACAAATCAAAAACATATACTCCATCACTACTCGGAATAAAAGCCGCACCATTTGAAACAGTTGCCCGATTGTTCATGCTGATTGTGGCAGAACTTGAATTTGTCATTTCGATTTCGGTCAAACTGTCGTCAGTCGGGTCAAATTCCCAAATATAGAACTTTCCAGCCGGTGCAACACTCAATAATTGAGGGACAAAATAAATCTTTCCGCCTGATACTGAATGATACAATGACACACCATTATGAAAAGCCGAAATATCAATCGTGATGGTGTCCTTTTCTCCGTCAAATACAGAACCCGTTGTCAATGCAACCTTCCATTTTTCTACGGTCATATCACTACCGCTAATCGTAAATCTGTAGCCGTAATTCCCCACAATATGCCTGATTGAATTGGTCGTGTTGTAAGGATTTGTATTTGCAAGGGATTTGTCCGCAAAGAATGTTTTCGTGGTAGCACTCGCCATTCCTGACTTGTTCCCGTAACCGATATACCCGCCTAAAGCACTTGTTAAGCATACAGAATTTATCGTGCCGTTGGCCTGTGCGGTGGTAAAATCGTAAACCTGTGTTATTGCAGAATTGGTCGCACCGCTTTCGATAGCATTGTAGGAGCCTAATTCAGTCGGTTGCCCGTTGTTCGTTACACCAAAAGAGCCATTACCAACCATTTGGTTTCCAGCACTCATATATTCCGCACCCGCAGTGATTTGGTCTTTGAACAGGAACAACCCGCCAACAACATTCTGCCAAACAGGGTTAGCACGGACTGTGTCTTTTACCAATGGAGAACTGTTCGCAAATCCCATGTTTCGCAAGTAATTAGCGATATAGGTTGCCTGAAATGTATTCTCGCTCTCCACCTTTTCAACCAACCCCGTTTTCACATTCCGCAGAACGATTTTGGTATGCCCGTGCATGATGGGTGCGTTTTTATCGTACAACTTAAAATCCCTTGATTTGTCTATAATTTTCATGCTTATGCCTCCTCCAATGCTTTAATCCTTGCCTCAAGTGACTGAATATATGTCAATAAATCAGGAACATTTGCCAATTTGGTTGCCACCAATTTTAGTCCATCCCCATCCGTGCTTACAACATTCGTACCTTTGAGCAATTCTATCTGCTCTGCGGTCAAAGTGATTTCGGTAGGGGTTGCTAACTGATAACATAATTGAACACCAGACATAGCGGTTTTAAATTCTGCTGCTGTACTATCATTATATGCGGTATCAAGAATACATATTCTTTCCGTGTTGGTTGTATTATATAAACCGATTTCATTATCTACGAGATAATTTCTGCTAACTTGTGCGTTCTTATATTGGGAACAAATAAATTGATAAAGATTTCCAATAATTCTATATCTATCACTAAAACTGTGCCAAAATACATTACCATTTGTTGCACTTGATTTTGTCCAATCAACTGTACCTAAATCAACGCATACATAATCAATGACTAACTTTCCTTCCGTTGCCTTCCAAACTCCACCATAAACAGTATCGGGGAAGGTGGCGGTGTGGGTTTCTCCTTCGCTTTCTCCATCGGAAACAACCAAATCCACACTATCCCATCCGCTAATCGGTCTTATGTTCGTTGGGGACGGGTCGCCCGTTCCTGACTGTATCGGTGAGAATGTTACTTCGCAAGAGTTTGCCATTCCGCCGTTGATGGTTTCAAATGTTACTGGATTTCCTGTCACTGTTATATCATCACTCAAATCTTCCAGAATTTCCGTAACATCATCTTCCATATCTGCTTTGCTTTCTTTCAAATCAAGCAATCCATTCACTTCATTGATTGCACCAACGATATTCTTTGCGGTCGTTACCAACCCCGAAAAAATCGTACTTGTGGCTATTTTATTCGCAATCCCCAAAATGGTAGTCTTATATGACGAATACCCACTCGGACTTTCCCCGTCCACTTCTGCTATTTCCACCAAATCCGTTTCCTCAACAGTCGGTGCAGTTCCTAAATCACTAATTCGTAATGCCATATCAATTTCCCTCCGTTATTCTTTGTTCTCCGTCCTCTGTTATCCTTTCCGTATCGTACTCGGTCACTCGGTTTTGGGATTTTTGGAACAGGTTGATTAGTACGGTATCTGTAGCCGGATTGAACGTAACTTCTCCCAATCCCCACTCGCTCGCAATATCCGAAGCTATAATCGTAGTAGGAGACAACGTATCAACCACAACATTTTCTGCAGCCGTATCAAATCCAACTTCGATAAGCTGCCATTCGCTTGCTACTTCTTCAACGTCAATCGTTCCATCCCACTTACCATCACCAACTAACCCAACTCCCATTGCAAAGAACCACAATCCACCTCTGTCAATGTCAATCGAGCCGCCGTTGGCTTCCATGAACACACGGAACATCGTTATCACACCCGCCGCCATTGGCAATATGTACATCAAATGCAAAACGTGATTTCCATCTACCCAAGTTTCCTCTGGGTGCAACGGGTCTTCTTCTGCGTCAACCAAATAACTGACGATACCCTTAACCGCCATGTCAGCCATGTCGTTCCAGATGTTCTGCAGATAAATCAGATTATCTTCGTCCGGTTCGTACGATTTCGCCGTTGCATTGGCAAGGCTCTCCAGATTGACCTCGATGTGGATCATCGCCTTGGTGTCCTTGAACGATGCCAAACGGATCTGACAAATCATCTTTCGTTCGGTGTCGCCAATGTGAACGTTTTCTGTGTTCTTAAACTCGTAATATCCCGTTTCGTTCTTCGTGGTTTTGTTGATTAAGCCCTGAATGCTCTTATCGGATTTCGACATTCCCTGTTTACTCCAAGGAATGCCTTTCATCTGATAATCACCGCCGTAAGTCCACGAGTAATACATAATGCAGAACTTATTTGTTGCAGAACCAAAACCATCTGGGAGCAATAGTACGTCACCCAAATCGTAATGGATTCCGAACGGAATAGTTACTTGCTGACTGCAGTACTCGATGTTCGCCAGTGCGGTCAAGATGTTGTTTGCATAAACTTGCCGTTGTGCTGATGATACTTGGAAAAACGGGTTTGCTCCAAGGTTTAAGGTGTAACCATCGTCAACCTGCGCTCCGTAGTAAACCGATTGCTCATTTACTTCATCCGTGATGTAGATGCCCGTGTAGGTAATTATTTCGTCACCATACGAGCTATTCATTTCCCTAACATCGGCAGGGTAACTATCATCCACCGTGGAATGGTATGTCCGCAGAACCAAATTGCCGTTTCTGTCCATCGTAGCGAAAGAGCAGAGCGAAACCGCCACCCAATAAACCACATCTCGCCAAGTCTCAACGTCTCCCTGTGAACCCATCGTCAAAGGAAGGTTGCCATTCGGGAGTGCCTGTACTTCCTGTTCAGTCATTCCGAGCGAAACACCGCTTTCCAAACAAGCCAATGACAAAATATCGTACGGCATTCCGTAGTTGCCTTGTGTGAATGCGCAAGCCTTGTTGAACTTGTCCATGTTGTCGTAGGCTTTGATGGACGTTAAACCATGGGAATGTTCTGCCGAATAAATCTTATACACTCCGAGCGGGATGGAAACGGAGTTGTTGACCTTGCATTCTGCCGTAATCTCCAACCCAACCCAATCGTTTCTGTCAATCTCCAATCCCGTGAACGTAGCCGTTAATTCTCCGATGTAAACCCCGCCAAGCATAAAATTTGACGTATCAGAACATTGGTTGGTTATTTTGAACGTGCCACGGATAACATTGGCTTTGGAAAACGATTTATCTCCAACCGTACCGCTCAAAGAGTAGGTCTGTATATTATCTTTTGATTTTGTGATTAACTGATACATCGCATCTCCTACATTTCAATCAACGTAAACTTGAACCGCCAAACACCTGCGGTCACATCTGCCAAATTCTCCGAACCCTTAACCAATGTCTTGGAGTACTTCCGCATTCGCATATTCCTTTTTTCGTAAGCCGTACCAGTTGAGTTCGGCATACTGACCTCAATCACATCGTTTGCGTTGTAAATCGTGTCGAAAATATTCATCCATCCACCTGGTAACTGATAAGTGAAGGTCATGGACAATTTCCCGATACGAGTACTCTGTACGATATCTTTTCCCGTCTCACTAACACTCGTGCTTTCCACTTCGGAATAACCAATCTCCGGTGGACTGTCTGGGAACGGCAGAATTGTATTATCTAATTTGTACGGATACGAACTAATCATTTTCATCTACCTCCGCTTCTGTAATTTGCATTGTTAAGGGCATCAACAACCATTGTTTCAAATGGAGTGTTGCCGATTTGAACCGGAACTATCATTTGTCCAAATCCAGCCGCCTTCATTGCATCTACGATGGTCTGTGCCAACTTGCCGTAATCAATCTCTGTGTTGCCCAATGGAGTGACTTTTGCCCCTTTCGGAAGGTCAAGGAACTCGGGCCCGGCCTCGCCAACAAGTACTCGTCCGGGAACATCAATTACACCACCTTCTGCCAATGCAGGGATGGTGGGAAGACTAATAGAACTAATACCCGTTGCTTTTGTTACCCAATCAGGAACCGATAAGTTGTTAACTCCGTTAATTAACGTATTGATGCCATTGATCCAGAAGTTGATGCCGTTCTTGAATGCCGACTTCAAGCCTTCCCAAACCTTTGAAACGGTTGCACCGAAGTTTTCAAACGTAGAACTTAACGTACCGCCCACATTCTCGATGACGAATTGGAAGAACCCTTTTAACCACTCCCAAACCTTCACACCAATCGGAGCCGCCCAAGCATACATTTTTTGAAGCATCTCGAATATTGGTGCAAGGCAAGCATTCAGGATAGTAAGCAGAGGACTGATTATATCGCCCAACAATCCAAGCATCGGGGTTAAAATTGCATCTAACATTGCCGTCAAAGGCTCGATGATTAAACCGATAATTTCAAGCAACGGAACGAGGATGGTGTTCAGGATTGTGAGCAACGGCTCCAATAACACGTTCAGGAGTTCCAATATCGGGGTTAATATAGCCGAAATCAACTGTAACAACGGAGTGAGCAACGAAGTCGCCACCGCCAGGATGGGAGTCAGTAAATCCAACAGAGTCGTGATTAACGGCAAAACCAATGAAAGCAAGTTCGCAAGCACGGGCAACACCGACTGAATGACCTGAACCAATATCGGGGTTAATGTCGAGAACAGATTTATCAAAACCGGAACTATTGAACTCACAATATCGGATAACATCGGGATGATTTCGCCAATGCTATCCATCAGCACCGGAAGAAGTTCTGCTGCCAAATCCGCAAGCGGTGGAACCAATCTCTCAATGAAGTCACTCGCTATTGGCCCAAGTTTCTCTCCAAGTCCTTGAATGGTAGGCATAAACTCAATCAACTTCTCGATAACTTGGTTCAGAACTGGGAACAGAGCCGAACCGAGATTTGTTTTGAGCATTCCAAAAGATTTCTGCAAATCGCTCGACAAATCGCCGTAAGCAACTCCAGCTTTGACCGCATCATCTGACATAACCAAACCAAGCTCGTGAGAACGGCTAATCAGTCCGTCAAACGACTCTTGAGATTGTTCGATTAAAGGCGACAGATTATAAGCCACTTTCTCGCCAAATAACTCTGCTGCCGCCGCCGACCTCTCTTCTGCCGTACCAAGTGACATGATTTGGTCGATGGCATCATCAAACGACAAGTCCGTTCCTTCGAGCTTCTTTGCGGCCTGTTCCATTGTGGACATTTCCACTCCGCATTGCCCTGCTGCATAAGCCAATTCCTGATACTGTTCTGTGCTGATTCCCATACGGATGGAAGCCTTGTCGATTGTATCAGCCACCTGACTCGCATCATTCGCCATGCCAATCATCGCCGTTCCTGTTCCGACAATCGCCGTTCCGATTGCGGCCGCAGTTCCAGCCATGAACTTCCCCGCCTTGCCGAAGTTTTCTGCGACAGTCGATGCCTTTTTATCTGTTTTTGCCAGGGAATCATTGGCTTTTTCGTTGTCGATGAAAATTGAGCCAACTAATTTGAAGATTTCGAGAGCCATTATTTGTTCTCCTTTGCTTTTTCGTGTGCCCGGTCAATTTCTGCAATAATCTCTTCCGCAGGTCGCATATCAATATTCTTTCCGGTCACTTTGTCGTAATATTCCTTAAAACTTACATATTTTCCGTGGGTAATCATGGTCGGCAGCAGAGCCAACCATTCCCGCCGATGATTTTCTTTGTCCTCTCCTTCGATTGCCTTCAGGATGATTTTGCAGAACCCTTCGACAGTCAGTTCCTTGATAAAATCCAACGTGTGATACCGCCGAAGAATTAGATCCATTAGTTCGACTTCATCAATCTGGCAGCCGATGTAAAAAAACTCTTCCACTTCTCCACATCTGCAATTTTGATTATGTTCTCCAGAAACTCGGTCGGCTCCATTGTGCGGATATCTTCTTTCGGACATTCCATAATGTTTGAAAAGAACTCGTAGATGGACTCTTCCGCCTTCTTCTTCGAGGCTCCTTCCATCAATGTGAAGATTAAGTCATAACCGAAGGACTCGGTGGTTACTTCTGCCAAATTATCCTTGGACAGAATCAAGGTTTTGAGCTGGTCTTTGATACCAACTTCATCAATCATTCGTACGAACGCAAATACGTCCTGTGTTTGTAAATTTCTCATGTCTTTTCCTCCTAAACAAAAAAGAGCGCAGAAAAGGTTTTACCCTCTCTACGCTCTCATTGGGTTGTGTTGCTGTTAATTCTGCGATTAAGCCGATGCGATTGAAGTATAAAGAGAAGTAAGTTTCGTGAGCATCGTCAGAACGTTCAGGGTCAAGGTCGCTTCGGAACCATCCATCGTTATCCTGCCTTTTACTGCTCCTCTGTCGCCATCTGCATTGATGCGTCTATATTCTCTCGTTACAACAAACTGTCCACCGCCCCTTGTCAATGCAATCAATTCGTTGTCAACATAGAACTTTCCGGCTCCGAGAATGATTTCATTTGCCCCTGCGAGGGTTTCACCATCCATCTCAATCTGCCAAGCCTCTACGTTGGAAGCCGATGCGGAATCGGTGTTCGTGTAGCATGAAGTGAATGTTACCGAGGGAACTACATCGTTCTTTTCTGCAAAAGTCCAATCGATGTTGCCCATATTGATTGCATTTGCGAGTGTAATGGTAACGGCATTGCCACCTTTGGTTAAGCCTTCCCATTTTACCGTCTTAAAATCGGCAGCGGTTACGGCTCCTGTTCCGGTTAATGTTACTTTCGCCATCTTTTATACCTGCCTTTCATCTGTCATAATTTTGAATTTGAAATCGTATTTGTTTGTGTTTGATTGCTTTGTCCTCGTCCAGCACATTTCTTTCGTCCATCAAATAGAACGTGGGCAGAACGTTTTCTTGGGGTAGGTTCTCTGCCTGTAATAAGTTCTCAACAGAGTCCGCTAAATCGTCCACCCTTGTTGTGGAGTTCCCTTTGTCCCATACGTCAATAACCAACACATAATCCTGACGGGATAAATCTCCAAGGTCAATTCTGTCAAAACCAAAGACGATGTGCGGATAAAGTGCCTTTTCGTCCGCAATTTCGTGATATACCAACGAAGTTACCGTCTTCAATTTGGTTTGAATCAATTTTTTAAGGTCGTTAGTCCTCATCGTCATAATCTCCCTCGTTGATTTGTGCAAGAGCTTGTGCTTCGTCTTCAAGGCCGCTCAAATACTTGGACTCAATCTCCACAATCGTTGCGATGTTATCTTCAACAGAATGCGTTAACAAGCCAAGTCTTGGTGTCCGGCTCGTGCCAAACTCCTGAAAGTAAGCATAGAAACCATCCACCTTACCCGTTTTTAATCCTATCTGGACCCTCGGTGCAGTCGTGCTTTTCCCGGAAATAACTTTGTAGGAAACCGCCTTTCCGGCATCGCCTGTATGACGGCGGAAGTTGGAATAATAAATTCCTCTCCACTTTGTTCTGACGAACTTTCCCACATCCCGAAGAGCCGCACGGGATAATTCGTAAATATAATATTGAGCCGCATCTACGTTGGAAGTATAGGTCACTCCGTTCTTATTGATTTTTGTGACGGATTTCGGAGCACTCATCAATCAATTCCTCGTTTGCATACAATTTCAAGGTTAATCTTGTTTCGATAAGTTCGCAGAATGTCATAAGTCTGCTCTGTTCCACCAAACGGAGTGTATTTCAACTGTTTCTGCCCTTCGTAATCGGCAAAGTCCGCAATAACGAACTTAATCTCCGGCTTCAATCCAAGGGCCTGTGCCTGATAGAACTCGTTCTGACTGATACTGTTTACTTCTGCGAATATTTGTTTTTCCTTAATGACGCTCACGGTGTCGCCGTACTCGTCAATGGTGTTGGTTTCATTCAGTAATTTGATTACCTCGTCAAACATCTTCTACCACCTCCGCAGGGAACGTTTTCCGCAAGTTGTCTAATTGGTATTGAAAGCTAATAGCATATCTATCTGCTTCCTTCACGTCTCTTGTGTAATACTCCAGCGCATAAGTTTTAATCGCCGTCTCGACTAATTCGTTTGTGGTTTCCCCGGTGGCTTCGTTTACCACTTCGGCAGCCACCCCCGCTCGGATCATCTCTTGCCGAGCGGAGGATATTACATCGTTTATTTCATCATCAAGCAAATTGTGGCTTATGCGAAGAGCAAGTTTGACCTTATCAAAAATCGTTATATCTGGCATATCTTGCTCCCTTCTGGTTTATTTTTTACCGCTCTTTTTCGGTGTCACTCTCGGCTTTGGAACCTTTTTCGGTTCTGCCTTGACTTCCACTTCCACAACAGGTTCCGCCTTCGGCACATCGGCAAGTTTTACATAGCCTTTTTCTGCGAGGAACCTTGCCCGGTCGTCTGCATACTCAACTTTGTCTCCGATGCTATATGCTTTCCCTGTCTGTGCATCGATATAATTCTGAATAACGGAACCTTTCATGTCGCTACCTCCGATTAAAGTGCTGCAGGTTTGCTAACAAGCGTGAATGCTTTGCAAGCGCAAGGCATTGCACCACCAATCAAAGTTCCACAAGCCTCTGCCATGCCAGCTTTCTTCTGGGTAAGTAAGTCCAGAACGACATCAACTTCGTCACCAGCAGGGAAGTTTGCGATGCAACCATAATCGAAATCGCCAACGATCATCCAAACGTCATTCTCACTTGCGGTGGAATAAGCAGGAAGAGTGTCGTTGTAATAAACATCGAGTCCTTCAAACGGATCTACACCGTAGTTGTTCTTCTTTGCCTCTGCCTTAAGTGTTGCATAGGTAAGTTTGTTGATAACGATGATGGGATTTTCTGCCTCGTCACAAAGGTTTGCAAACGCATCGGTAACGGTGTTAACAGTAGCACCTTCTTTTAACTTTGCAGCAGAAGGAGTCGTTGCGGTTGCAACTGAAGGCAATGCAACAATCTGCTCAATAAGATCCTTCAAAAGCGCTCTCATAATCTTATGAGATAACTCTCTGTAAATGTAACGAAGGAAAGCATCTCCTCTCATAGCCAGGACGGTCTTGGAGAAGCTGATCCATTTGATGATTTCGGCGGGTTTCAGAGTCGCAATACCAAGGGTAAGAGTTTCCTCTGCAACTGCACCGGAACCTTCATCATGCTTTACTGCATCAGAACCGGAAATCTCGAACTGCTGGGTGATATAAGCAGCCTCGAATTTTCTGGAGATGCGATTAAGGATTGCGTTGCTCTCCCATGCGGTTTTAATTTCATCCATTACCAGGTCGGGAACTGCGATAGAACCTGCTTCCCCAACATTGGTAGTTAATAATGCACGAACTTCTTCATCCTTGCCGGATTTCAAATACTCTGCGTATGCGTTTACATACTCTGTCGAATTTCTGTACTCTTCAACTTTCTTCATTTCTGTTACCTCTTTTCTTTCTTCTACTACCTCAACGGGTTTCTCTGCTCTGTTTTCTTCCAGGGCCTTTGCGTCAGCTTTTCTCTGTTCAAGGTCAGCCAACTCAACCTTGCGTTCCTGCAATGCTCTCATTTCTTCGGTCATTGCATCAGAAACCTCTGTGTCACTTTCAGGGCTCATAACAGCATCAAGCTCTGCAAGTCTTGCTTCGACCTCTTTCAAGGTCATGTCTTTAAGTTCTTTCATGACTGTTTCCTTTCCGCCCAATAACGAGCCTTGATTTCTTTCATGGCTTCCTCTTTCGCAAGTCTCTCCGCTCGCTCTGCCTCAATCACTCCGTTGAAGTAGTCTCGTGTAGCCACTCCTATATCGGTACCGGGGTTAGCCGGAAAACCTACAAAACTTGTATCGTATAATTTCTTGAGACCACGAATTGTGCGTTTATGCTGGTCTCTGTCATATTCATCATCATTGACTGTGAATGCAAAGCTCATCTGGTCATACATTCCGCTCGCAATTTCTTCGAATGCCTGTCTTGCAGAAGTGGTCTTTGACATGTCAGCTCTGACTTTCAAGCCGTGGTCATCCACTTCCAATGCCAGGGTGCCATTTTTCGTACGAGCAAAAACTGTTCCTTCGTGGTCTTTCACGAAAATCACATCGCTCATGTCTGCATTGTCGAATGCTTCCGGGAGAATCTGCTCTTTGTACTGCACTCCGTCCTCTTCGAATAACACATATTCATCCCATGTGGTCGCATATCCTTCCACAAAAAAAGAAGGCTCCTGACCTTCCTCTTCTGCCTTGCGTATTTCCCAAGTATCAATCGAAACATATCGATACTCTCGCTCTTTTTTAATTGCCATCTGTATCTCCTTCCTCTGAATCATCCTTCGGCGGTCTGCCTACCGGATTTCCTGTGCTATCGTCTGTCGTGTCTCCGGTCTTTGCGGTATCGAGTCTCAAAACAAACTCGTCTCCACCTTCGTACGGAGCCATGTTAAACAATGCTCTGTATTCGTTCGGGGTCATAAGTCCTCGGTCAACTAACTGCACCATGGATATTTTTGTTTTCGCAGAAGCAAACTGCAGTCGGTTCGACTCGTACCAAACTTCTGCACCGAATGATATCTCTCGGTCAGTGAATATCTTGTATGTAAACTCGAGCGAAAGAGCCACAAGCACTGGTTCAATTCTGCTCTCATAAAACGCATCATATTCTGACTCGGAATAGGACGATTTGATAATCTTTTCGTTCACTCCATAGTACCGATAAACCCTTTCACGATAAGACAAAGACTCTTCTGCGCTTGCCGTGGTCGGTTTCAGGTTGATTTCCTTGAACTCCTGCGTGGAATCCAGGGAGGCAATCCCGCCTTCGTTCTCGATATCCATATAGTCATGCACGAATTGTTCTTTTTGTGCCTTCAAGGTTTCCGGTGAAAGCATACCCTTCGTATTCTTCAAAATACCTCGAAGATTGGCGGTGGACTTAACTGCATTCTGCAATCCCTTATCCATCGTGCTGATAACATCGAGGGTTGGCAGCAGAGGTGCATTTGTTTCGCCACCAATTTCGTTGAACACATAATCTTTCCGCAAAACCGCCAGGTCTTCCCATGGAGCCACGAGCGCTCTGTGTTCTTTCGTGAATGTAAATCTTACAAAAAGTCTGTCGTCATATTCTACACCCTCAAATGTTTGGAACGGCACCGGATAGAACTCAATCACCTTGCCTGTATCATCCCTGTTGATGTACACAAAAGCCGTGTTTTTGATTTCCAGATAGTTGCGCACCTTCGCCAAGAAGTCCTTGCCGTTCATGTACTGATTCGGGCGGAGTTGGAGCAATCTCTCAATGCGCTTGTCGGTACATCTGGGGTTCGCCTTGGAAGTATGCTCTGATAATGCCCGAATACACGTCCTCACATCATCGCTCTTGTAAATATCATTCCCAAAAACTCCGAAAAAAGCACGGTATGCTCCGATTTCCTTAAACTCTGTGTAAGTCTTTTTGTGCTTTGGCTCTGTTGCCTTCTTAAACAGGTTTTGTAAAATTCCCATCTCTCACCTCACATACGGCAAGTAATCATCCAGATGCTTGACGTACCCAACCCAAGCATTCAGGAGCGACACCATGCCGTCTATTCGTCTCTGTTGTTGCAATTTGACGGGTTGTATCGTCTCGATGCCGTCTTTATTCAAAGCCTTCGCTCCGGTATTCGCCAAACACCACCGAAGCATAGGATTGTTATTGTAATTTACTCGATGCTCTGTCAAAGCACATCCAAGTTCTTTCATCGGTTGCGACCAAGTGAACGGGCCTTGTGCCGTCTTCTCCATGTCGAAGCCGTAGTCTTCCATTTCGGAAACCCAATAACCTGCGAGGGCACGGTCGTAGCATATCCACAAAGGTCTGATGTCGTATTTTTCGACCATCTCAACGAACCACTTCGTCACGGCTGAATAATCTACTTGCGCACCCTCGTTGATTTCCAACCATCCCTGTTCTGCCCATAACTTATACGGAACAGTCTTGGTGTCTCCACCGAGTTGCTCATCTATTTTTCTCTGCGGAATGAAATACTTCTGCAGAACATATACTGTTTCATTGTTTGGCTTGCGAATAACCAACGTTGCGCAAGTCAAATCGTACACACTCGACAAATCGCACCCGCCGATTGCGTAACTATGCGAAATCTGTTCCATCGTGTAGGTGGACTCGTTAACCACCGCCTCGAACGGAAGCCAAGTCGTGGATCCAGATTGCGGAACGTTGAAGTCCTTAACCATTACTGTTGGCTTGAAACTCGGGTCGTCCTTTGCCTTCTGCACCATTTCCCGCAAATAAGTTCTGCTCTTAATCGTATCAAGACCGGGATTGGCTTTTATCCAACAGTTCTCATTTGTCCATTCTTCTGGACTGTCCAGCTCGTAAATGAACGGCAGAAACCTTGGGTTCTTAATCGAGCCGTCCAGGATAGCAGAAGCATAAGCATACTGCGCATCAAATATCGACTCTCGGACATATCCGTTTGTCGTGATACAAAAAAGCAACGGTTGCCTTCTTGCTCCCATTGCCTGTTTGATTAGGTCGTATATGTCTCTGTTTTTAATTGCCGATAACTCGTCTATGACTGCGCAATGTACATCCAAGCCATCCAAACTGTTGGAGTTAGATGCCAGGGCCTTGATGAACCCGAAGTTTTTATCGAAATATAAATCAGATGCCCGCTTCTTAACGTTGGCGGACAATAATGGGCTCTGCCTAATCATCTTTACCGCCGCATTGAAACCAAGTTTCGCCTGATCAAGCATCGTGGCAATATTATAAATTTGAGGCGAGCCTTCTTTATCATCGATAAGCATATCGATTTCCACCGCAGCGCATTCCGTGGTCTTGCCGTTTTTTCTGCCCTCGATAATCAAGCACTCGTTGTACTGCCGGATGTCATTATCATCCACGAACCCGTACAAGGCTTGCAACCTCGCCTTCTGGAACAACTCCAACCTCAACGGCTGGCCTACCTTCCCGGAAGGAAGTTTGCAGAATGTTTCGATAAACTTCGTATGTCGCTTCGCTATGTCTGCATCAAAGTGGAACTCGTCCGGTGCCAGGTATCTTTCCAACAACACCTCGCTGATCCGTTTCATCTTGTCGCAAGCCACGATTTTCCCATCTACAATTTTACCGAAATATTCTTCAAACTCTATCAATTATTTTCCACCCACTCAAGCAGGTCGGCAGAAGCTGCAGTCTTGTTTCCCTTCGGCAAAAGGTCTGTCAAATACCGGATGATAACTCCGTACTGTTTCTGCACCTGCAAATAAGTCGTCATCGCCGCCGTTTGTTTGCTTCCGTACTGATAATTCTCCGAAACACCCTCTTTTTTGATTTGCTTACGCAATTCTGCCAACTGATTCTGCATGAAAAGCGCATCTTCAATCATCCCGGAAGCCACTTTCAACGAATCCTCCGACAAAAGAGGGATAATGTCTTCAAGTTTGTACATTTTCTTCGATTTCGCCATAAGTCCTCCTAAAAGGGGCTAAAATAGCCTATATTCGCAAAAATGAAGG
>Ga0326513_10000817_pt1 | contig 26276 bp, 12 predicted proteins | sample 2_2465_0518_D_FD_203654 | JGI IMG/M metagenome (GOLD analysis project Ga0326513, IMG submission 203654) | Bovine rumen microbial communities from UC Davis, California, United States - 2_2465_0518 | ecosystem: Host-associated > Mammals > Digestive system > Stomach > Rumen | place: USA... | reverse complement strand
TGTCCTTCTTCAGCCACTCTCACTTCGATAGCAGCATTAGCGGCGGCAGGAATAGTGAGTCTGTTATCCGAATCGAACTCCGACAAGTCTTGCTCAACACCATTGACAAATATAGCACCTAAAGCAGTATTGGTTGACTGATATGCTACATTATATACTGACGGTGTTCCACCATCGCATGCGATGCTGAAGTCGGCAGTTTGGTGGGTTAATGTCTGCGTAACGGCATCATTGATAGCCGAGCGAGTGAAATTGAGTTTAGGCCATTGCTCACCAAGGTCTTTTGTTTCTTTGACCGTGGCATAATCCGATAATGCAGGGTCAAAAGTATTGTTGTTCAGCGTCTGTAAATCATCCAACTTACCATCATTGCAGTTGTACTGATAGAGGTGCATCGTAAAGGTTTTACTTTCTTTTAAGTCAGGCGACTGAACATAAATAACGGCATCATATTTCCATGGGTTATCAGCATCACGCGTCATAGTAACTCTAACGCGTTGTCCTAATTCAGCCTTTTCAAAATAGATAAATGGTACAGAATCGATATCAACAAAATAATTTTCCTCTGAAGCATCTATTTGAGTAAAATCTTTACCATTTTTATCGACAGATAACCCATTGACAGTAAGACTTGTTAAATCCAAATTTGCACTTGTTCCCTTCGGGCGGAAACTAAATTGAAATAATTTACCACCTGTCGGGGATAAGAATTCTATACCTCCAGCATCGCTTACATTGTTTTCTGAAAAGACGCGAATATTATAAAGACGCTGCCCTAGCTCAGTTGAAGGAACTATGGTAACATATTGTCCGCGTTTTGTCGTTCTTACCTCTATTGCGGGCCATCGTCCAGCATAATCATATGGTACATCAAAGGTATTGCTTGTCTTTAAGACTCCGCCTTCCATTAAATCGTATTTTTCGCAGTTTTCACCTGCTAACGTATTTATTGCGTCATTTAATCTTGCAGATAATAGTTCCGACGAACCGGACTTAAAACCATCAATATAAATTTCGACATCATACGAATCTCCATCAACATCAGCAATAGGGTCAATTGCATCAGCACCTGTAATAGGTATATAATATGTCTGTGCTTCATCTTCTCCTTTATCACCACCTTGGTGTAAGTCGACAACAGATGATTGCAATTTATTTTCCCAGTCAGGAAAATTGCGATAATTAGTTATCATTATGGGCTGAATGTTGTAATTTCTTTCAAACCCGATAGATAAATTATCAGTTATATCAGTTGTATAGCCTGAAGTGATTGTTTGTGAGTTATTGCTTGGCGATGTAACTTCCGTCGTTGCAACTTTATCACCATTTATAGTTATAGACTTGAGAGTATTTTTTGCATCACCACTCGTTGGACTAAAACTAAACTGATAATTTTTAGTAGTTCCATCTTCTGCCGTAACCCTGATAGTTGACTGTCCACCTATATCGCGATGGTCAACATAAAGCATTTGAGTATTATCTTCACGTATCCAAGTTATATTTTGCGGTTCGCCTGAATTGTACTTAATTTGCTTTGTTATATCTTTTACTTCGCCATTAACTTTTATTACCAAATTTTTATTATTCGAAAGGCTATTTTTACATTTATATGCAATTTGATATGTTCTGTTTCCTACGCCATCTTCTGCGTCAACTTGAATAATTGATTTTTCGCCCGACCATTTGGCATAATTGATTGTAACAGTGGCATAACGGTCGGCTACGACTGACATAGGCGGTATTTCGGACTTAAAATTGTCAATTTCTATTTCAATAGGGTCGGCATCTAAATCTGTACCATAGATGGCTTGCCATTCTGTTCCATCAAAATAGAATAGAGTGTCCAAATCGGCATCACTTGATGGTGAGCGGTTGGCTTGTATTTCGGCGGTATTATCTACCGGAGTTTCATCACCGCTGAAAGCACGAACAATGACATCGCTATTAGGTGACTCTTGTTCACTACCTTGCTGGAGCACGAAGTATTTATCACCCTTAGTGTCGGCACTGAATAGTTTGAGATTATCCAATCCCGGATAGGTATATGTCATGGGGTCGCCGATGAGGGTTAACTCGTCGGCACCTCCTTTATCATAATAAATATCGTTAACTTCAGGTGCTACGGCAGAGGTTGCGAAATGCAGATAATATTTATTTGTCTCTTTTCCATCAAATGATGTTACAATAAGCACAGCACCGGTGTCGGAATCAAGGACAGTGACATTAGAGAATGAAGACTCCTTTTGATAGTTGATAGTTGTGGGACGGAATGAGATATCGTAAGATTTGATGTCTGGACTAAAGATTTTTTCGTCTTTCAAATCTTTTCCGTCAAGTATGATATTGGTCAGACGCACACTTTTTTGTTTTGCCTCGTCGAACTTATAATTGACTTTATAAGATATTGTATCACCGTTTTCGGCTTTTACGTAGATAATCGTTTGGTCTAAATCAGGACGATTAGAAACAAATACAGATTGCTTATTATCGGCGACTTGCTTGCTCTCATAGGTTACCTTGGGGAACTGATTAAGGTCGATATCTGATTTAAGATATACGTCAACAGATTTTTTGTCGTCGGCGTTAGCAAAAGAGAATGAGGTAAAAATCGTTTTTTCGGCATCTATTTTGCTTGCGTCGAAATCGATTTTTATGCCGAGTTCGTTTTTCAGTGTACTGCCATACTTAAATGAGTAGATAGTCGATTTGCCTGATTCTGCCTCTATACGTACAGCCACAGAGTCGATACTTTGATATAAGAATATGATTGATTGTGTAGGGTCGGCAGGCTCTACTTCAATTTTCTCAATTCGCTTAGCAAGATTATCTTTATATATATAATGTACACCACCATCACCTGTAGTAAACTTACCTGCGATATCTGTTACGTCAAAGGCTGCATCACCTTTCAAAGTGATAGAGAATTTGTTAGGAACAATGTTATCACTTGGCAGAACAGAAAAATTAAGAGTGTCAACCACGCCTGTGGCATTAACACGTAAAAAGGCACGTCCACCATCAAGGAAACTTGTTTTTGCTACCACAGTAACACCACCTGCAATGTCTTGAGCCGGCTCTTGTGCGTCTTTGAAATTGTCGATATAGTCGAGTACCGCTCCAGCAGGGAATGGTGTAACATTCTGACTACCCGACTCCTGCGGTTTGGCAAAATTCCAAGTCATTACATCAGGTGTAGCACCGACATGATAATGGATATCGCAGGAACCAATTACTTGACCAACCGGATACTTACGCATAAAACGAATAGTGTAGGTAGAATTGGCTAAGGGCTCGCCATTAACATTACATACCACTACTTGACCTCTGCCATTATTATCATCGGCAGGCTGGGTAACAAGAACTGCTTGTCCGTCAGCCGCAGTGGCTTTGAGCACGGGCATAGTGGTTTCAAAATAATACGTTGTGTCGGTAACTGAACCTCCTTTGAGATAAGTTGAAAGCAAATCTACGCCGTCAGCAGTAACTGATGCCGGTGCAGTCTGTGCTTTCACATAAGTGGGGACAAAGAGGAGGGTTAGAAGGGTAAGAAGAGTTAGACGAATAGTGGTTATCCTTTTCATTATTATAAATGATTTATTTTTCGGTTGTTACACAATTTGTTAGCCTTTCAAGTATCATTATGCGCTGTTGATATGTTGTTGATATACACAATTAGGCATAATAATAAGTGTGCAAAGTTATACAAAAAATTGCAAACTACAAAAAAAAAATATATTTTTATTGTATTTTGTTGTGCGAATGAGATTATTTTGCGGTACGAATATCACGAATTACACGAATGAGAGTAATCGGAGTAATCTGAATAATCTGAATAGTCTGAATTTTCTGAGTAATCGGAATAATCTGAATTTTCTGAATAATCTGAATAATCCGAATAATCAAAAAAAGGAGCGTTGACGAGCAACGCCCCTACGATGATAGATATAGATACACCTTTCGGGAGATTACATTTCCCAGTGTTCGAGGGTTTGAACTAATTGGTCGAAAGATTTGACTGTTGAACGCTCGCGCACTTCGGCTATCTGATGATTGACGGCTTCGTCGTAAGTCTCCTCAGCAACGTCGCGAATAACTCCAAGCGCAATAGGCATATCGGGGGCTGACATAAGAGCAAGTTTCTTATGGAGTGTATCGTCCTGACAATGAGCATCATGCACAAGGATATCTTTCTCAGTTATACCATTTTCTCCTATAGTTACGACCTTAAGATTCCAACCGTCAAGCACGAGGCCTTTATCCTTGTTTTTACCAAAAATCATTGGTTTGCCGTGTTCAAGATAGACAGCATGTTCGGCACGTGCTTCTTTGTCGGCTATATAACTATGTGCGCCGTTGTTGAATATCACACAGTTGACCAAACATTCCACCACGGCAGCACCCTTATGTTGTGCTGCTGCTACCATACATTGAACAGAGGTCGGGACATCGACATCAAGAGTACGAGCAAAGAATGTTCCTCTTGCGCCAAACACAAGTTCGGCTGGTCGGAAGGGACGTTCGACTGTTCCGTAAGGCGAGGATTTAGATACAAAACCTTTAGGACTTGTTGGGGAATATTGTCCTTTGGTAAGTCCATAGATTTGGTTGTTGAAAAGGCAGATATTGATATCAATGTTGCGACGCAAGGAGTGGATAAAATGGTTGCCACCGATAGCAAGACAGTCGCCATCGCCGGTCATCTGCCAAACTGTCAGTTCAGGATGTGAAGTCTTAACACCTGTGGCAATAGCAGCGCCACGACCATGAATAGTGTTAAAACCATAAGTGCTGATATAATGGGGCATGCGTGAGGAGCAACCGATACCTGATATAACTGCAATTTGATGTGTAGGTATTTCTAACTGCGCCATGGCTTTGGTGAGTGCCATAACTATTGCATGGTCACCGCAACCCGGGCAGAAACGTACATATTGATCTGATTTATAATCTTGTGCTTGCATGATGATGTTAGATGTTAGAAGTGAGATGTTCTACTATTTCTGAGACTGTGAATGGTTGTCCTTCGACTTTATTATATTGTTCGATATTGGGAATTGAACATTTGTTGTCGTTAGAGAATATTGCGGCTTGACTTCTCAGATAGTTAGCAAATTGTCCGCTGTTGAGTTCGCATACAATAATTCTGCTGTATTGCTTGAATATGTCGAAGGTGTTTTTGGGTAGTGGACAGATATAATTGAAATGCGCGACAGCCACTTTTTCACCACGTTCACGCAGTTGGATTGCAGCGGCTTTGAGGTGTCCTTCCGTGCTACCCCACCCAACAAGCAATGTGCCGGATGTGTCACCAATGGTTTGCAGTAATGGGATGCGTTGGGCGACATTATTGATTTTCTGCTGTCGGTTTTTCACCATCAGAGCATGGTTTTTAGGGTCAGTAGATATTGTGCCGAGTTGGGCATCTCGTTCGAGTCCTATATTGCGGTGTTCATAGCCTTCCATGCCTGCAAAAGCGGCGTAGCGAACGCATGTTTCCGGGTCGCGCAAGGCGGGATTATAGTGTCCTTTGAGTTCAGCAGGCACACCTTGCGGTTTAATGTCAGGCATTTCAGCCAATTTAGGCAGTCGCCAGAGCGATGTGCCATTAGCGAGATAAGTATCGGAAAGCAGTATGACGGGCGTCATATTTTCCAATGCTATTTTGGCTGCTTGGAAGGCATAGTCAAAACAATTAGCAGGTGTAGATGCAGCGATGACCACAAGCGGACATTCGCCGCTACGACCATAGAGGGCTTGCGAGAGGTCGGTTTGTTCGGTTTTGGTAGGCAAGCCTGTTGATGGTCCGCCACGCTGCACATCGATTACGACGAGTGGTAACTCAGCCATCACGGCAAGACCAATGGCTTCGGACTTGAGTGACAGACCCGGACCTGAGGTTGAAGTAGCGGCAAGGTCGCCTGCAAAGGAAGCACCGATAGCCAAACATGCACCTGATATCTCGTCCTCAGCCTGAACAACCATTGCGCCTACATCTTTGCGTGCCGCAAGTTCTTGCATAATATCGGTGGCAGGCGTGATAGGATACGAACCGAGAAAGAGTTTTTTGCCCGCCTTCTCGGCTGCCGCAATAAGTCCGTAGGCAGTAGCCTTATTACCTGCAATGGAGGTGTATGTGCCATGCGGTAATTCGGTGGACTTATCGACAATAAATTGATTTATGTTAAGGTGCAGATTGGAAGCATAATTGAAACCATCGGTAATCACTTTGACATTAGCGCGGAGCAAATCAGGTTTTTTGCCGAATTTGGTACCAAGGAAATGAACAGCCTTATCAATAGGACGATTGAAAAGCCAACATACGACACCAAGTGCAAACATATTTTTGCATCTCAAGACCGACTTATTGTCCATACCGAAATCAGCAAGTGATGCTTTGGTTAAGGAAGAGAGAGCCACCGGCACAAGTTGCATAGTTTCCGATAGTTGCAGTTCGGTAAAAGGGTTATCGGTCAGATACTTGGCTTTTTGCAGGTCTTGCGGAGTGAAGGAATCAGAATCGAAGATAAGGACTCCATGTTGCTTTAAGTTTTTGGCATTGACTTTCAATGCAGCAGGGTTCATAGCCACAAGGACATCAGCTTTATCGCCCGGCGTATAGACACCCGATGAGCCTAAATTGACTTGCAGAGCCGATACTCCGCCAAGGGTGCCTTGTGGGGCACGTATTTCGGCAGGGAAATCGGGAAAAGACGAGATTTCGTTGCCTAAAATGGCAGAAAGATTAGAGAAGAGTGTTCCGGTAAGTTGCATTCCATCGCCGGAATCACCGCAGAAACGTATTACTACATTATTCATGATATTATCATTTTTATCAGCCAAGATTGGCTGATACGTTTTGTTATTTATATCAGCCAAGATTGGCTGATGCGGTATATATTTTATCTAATTGTTTGCCTACGAGGTCGAAACTGTATTTCAGACCTTGCTTTTTGATTTCATTTTTGTCGTATAACAAGTAGTTGTCGCACATCGTATTAAGGGCACTTAATAGATTATTTTCTTGTTTTGGCTCTACCAAAATACCCTCATTGGCACTTACCATTTCCGGTATTCCGCCCACTTTGGTTGCCACGACAGGTATGCCTACAGCCAAGGCTTCCGACAAAACGACAGGGGCGTTCTCATAATTGGAGAACATGACAAAGACATCATGCTGTTTCATCAGTTGCGCCACTTCATGTGGTGTCATTTCTCCGGTAAAGGTACATATATCACTAATCAACAAACGTTCTGACAACGCTTTGCATTTCTGTAAATTTCGTCCTGCACCTACAAGGGTAAGCGTAAAATCCTTTCGTTTTTGACGCAACTTCGCAATGACATTCAATAGTCCGGTTATATTTTTGGGTTCATCGTCAAAACATGAGACATGCAGAAGACGGACCTTGTCTGATTTTGTTTTCTCGACATCATCACTATAGAAGAAATCGTCCACAACATTATGCACCACTTGATAATTTCCTTTAAGCCCCAGCGTAATCATCCTATCAGCAAGGTGTTGAGAAACAGGCATTATGCAATACGCATTGCGAACGACTAATTCAGTCATTCGCTTGCGCCAAAAGCCTTTATATCGGAAATTATTCTCCAAGAAACCTGACCAGTGTTCGGTAACCACGTATGGAATATTGTATTTTTTTTTGAGCCAATAAGCACATAATCCTGTTTTTCCAAGAACATGCACATGAGTTACATCAGGCAGTCCGAAATATTGTAGCACATAATCCCAGCCTTTCATAAAGGCTTGCTTATATGATATGTGAGAAAAGGATTTTGAAGATTTGTAATAGATGATTATTTCATTGAGACCTTCAGCATTTTGGCGTACTATTTCAGTTGAACTAATCAAATTGTCTTCATGCAGATACAAGATGGTCACGTTCACGAATTTTGAAACGGCAAGAGCGTGTTTTCTGACAAACAAGCCATCCATGCTGTCATAACGGTGGGGGTACCAAGTCGGCAAAAAAAGTATATGCTTGAGATTATGTTCAATCATAATACGTTATTTATTATAACCATAGCAGCCATACATTCCACGACAGGCAATACGCGCGGCAAAAAGCAGACATCATGCCGCCCGTTGATTTTTATAGTTACGGGGTTACCACTATCATCAATTGCAATCTGTTCTTTGGCAATGCTTGGTGTTGGTTTAAAGACGGCACGGAAGACGATATCTTCACCGGTTGTTATTCCACCGAGCATACCTCCTGAAATTTTGTTCGATTCGCTACCTTTGACACCAACTCTCTCGAAACCCGTACCATAGTCAAAACCTTTGCAGGCATTGATTGACATAATAGCGTATGCCAACTGCGCCTGCAACTTATCAAATACAGGTTCTCCCAAACCGACAGGCACACCGCTTATAGTACATCGTACAATTCCACCAATAGAATCTCCTTCTTCTGCAATGGCTTTGACATATTCTTGCCATTGCATCGGATCTTTACATTCTCCTATCCGTTGGACTTGTGCTTTGATAAAGATATTTTTTTCACGCAGGAGTTGTTGGGCTATAGAGCCAGCCACAACACGTGCTACTGTTTCGCGAGCCGAGGCACGACCGCCACCGCGAGGGTCGCGACAACCATATTTGGCTTGATAAGTCATATCAGCATGTCCCGGACGGAAAACATGCGTCAGATTGTCGTAATCAGACGATCTGACATCTTTGTTACGGATTATAAAAGCGATAGGAGTTCCTAATGTCTGGCTACCGTAAACACCTGATAGCCATTCTATTTCATCTGATTCTGATTTGGCTCTACTACTTGTAAGTATAGGATTTTCAACTCTGCATGCACGACGGTCGAGTTGATGATTGATAAAGTCGAAATCAATCGACAGACCGGCAGGGCAACCATCGATAACGCCGCCTACCGCTGCACCATGCGATTCGCCGAAAGAAGTAAATCTATATTTATATCCAAAGGTATTCAAAGCGGTTGCAAAGTTACACGATTTTTTTCATTGTTGCAAAAAAAAGGAGTTATTCTTGTGTGTTTCAATAGAAAATACTAATTTTGCACACTAATTATAATATAAGGTACAAAATAATTACAACAATGGACAAACAAACACGTCAGTTTATTGACAATTTTATGGCAGACCTGATTCGTAAGAATCCGGGTGAGAAAGAGTTTCACCAAGCAGTCAGCGAAGTAGTAGAGAGTGTTGCTCCCTATATTATGCAGTATCCGTATCTGCGCGAACAGAAAGTATTGGAACGTATGGTTGAGCCGGAGCGCGTAATAATGTTCCGTGTTCCATGGGTTGACGATAATGGTGAGATACAGATCAATCGCGGATTTCGTGTTCAGATGAATTCAGCCATCGGACCATATAAAGGCGGCATACGTTTTCACGCAAGTGTAACCTTGAGCATAATGAAATTCCTTGCTTTCGAGCAGACATTTAAGAACAGTCTGACCACTCTGCCTATGGGTGGAGCAAAAGGAGGTTCGGATTTCTCACCACGCGGCAAGTCGGATGCAGAGGTGATGCGTTTTTGCCAATCATTTATGACTGAACTTCAGCGTCATATAGGTCAGGACACCGATGTGCCGGCAGGCGACATAGGTGTAGGTGGTAGAGAGATAGGATTTTTGTTTGGTCAGTACAAACGTCTGCGCGATGAGTTCACAGGCACGTTGACAGGTAAAGGTCAGTATTGGGGTGGCAGTCGTTTGCGTCCGGAAGCCACAGGCTATGGATTGTGTTATTTCACTCAAGCCATGCTTGCCACCCAAGGCAAGACCTTTGAAGGTCAGACAGTTTGCATATCAGGAGCGGGTAATGTAGCGCAATATGCAGCCCAAAAAGCCATGCGCCTTGGTGCAAAGGTGGTTACACTATCAGATAGTGATGGTTTTATGTACGACCCTGAAGGACTGACCGAGGAAAAACTTGATTTCGTCTTTGAGTTGAAAAACATACGACGCGGCAGGATAAGCGAGTACGTCAAACGTTTTCCGCAAGCACAATATTTTGCAGGCGAGCGTCCGTGGCGTATAGCATGTGATATAGCATTGCCATGTGCTACCCAAAACGAGATAGAGCGCGATGATGCCCAACATTTGATAGACAATGGTTGCTGGTGCGTAGCCGAAGGAGCAAACATGCCATCAACACCTGAAGCCATCAGTATTTTCCAAAACGCAAAGATACTCTACAGCCCGGGCAAAGCAAGCAATGCCGGTGGTGTAGCGACAAGCGGACTTGAGATGACACAGAATTCTATACGCCAGCGTTGGACTGCCGAAGAAGTTGACCAACACTTACACCGCATCATGTCGGATATCCATGAGGCATGCCTCAAATACGGCAAGGACGAAGACGGATATATCAACTATGTGCGCGGTGCAAATGTAGCAGGCTTTATCAAAGTAGCGAATGCTATGGTCGAACAAGGCGTTGTCTAACAACAAATAAAATCTAACTTGCTATTATGGAAGGTAGTCTGACAAACCTGATGTCGGTACGTATCAAACGGATACTACTCGTATGCAATAACTATGATAGTTTTGTACTTGAAGAAGATGGGCGTATCGACGTACAGATAGCACAGGAATATGCCGAACTGAATTTGAGTAATCCGCCGTCGATAATACGTTCGGACAGCCGCACAGCAGCACTGCGAATGGTGCATGAGGGCGAACATTTCGACCTTGTGATAATCATGAACAACGCCTCTGTTGAAGATACTTATTCATTTGCCCAACAGATGAAGGCGCAGGAGCCGGACACCCCCATTGTGCTACTGACCTCCTTTTCAAAAACAATCTACGACCGCATAATAGCCTATCAACAATCATTATCAGACATCAATGCCATTGACTATATATTCTGCTGGAATAACTCAGCCGATTTGATAATAGCCATCATAAAACTCATTGAGGACAAACTCAATGCTAATCATGACATTATAGATGAAGGCGTAAGAGCCATATTATTGGTAGAGGATTCGATACGTTATTATTCGACCTACCTTCCGTTGCTTTACAAACTTATACTACAGCAGAACAGCATAGCAATAAGGGATGCTCTGAACGAAAAGCAGCAACTACTGCGCAAACGTTCACGTCCCAAGGTACTGATGGCTACTTGCTATGACGAGGCAGTAGGTATATATAGGCAATACAACAAGAATATCATCGGCGTAATATCAGACATCGGCTTTGTTATTCACAAAGGAGATGCACCGGAGACAGAGAAACTTGATGCAGGAGTTGACTTATGTCGTTTGATACGAGACGATATAGCGACGATGCCGGTGTTGATGCAGTCGTCGCAAGAATCGATGCGTCAGGTAGCACAGGAATTAGGTGCCGGATTTGTGGTCAAGAGCAGTAAGACACTGACCCAGCAATTAAGTGAATACATAGGACGGGAATTTGGTTTTGGCGATTTTGTAGCCATCGACCCTCAGACACATAAAGAGATAGCCCGTGCCAACGACCTTGAGGGTTTTGAGCGAATCATAAGCACCATACCACCACAAGCGTTCAGACGCCTGTCGGACAACAACTACTTATCGAAATGGCTTTTTGCACGAGGTCTGTTCGGCGTTGGAAAAGAGGTTAACAAGTTGAAAATAAAGAACAACGACGATATAGAAAACATCCGACAAGCCAACATACGACTTATCCATGACTACCGCATCAATCAAGCACAAGGAGTGGTGGCTAAATTTAATCCCGACACATTCAACGACACTATTTGGTTTTCACGTCTTGGCAATAGTAGCGTAGGAGGTAAGGCTCGCGGATTAGCATTTTTAAATCACGTATTGCAAAAATACAACCTCTACGACCAATGGCAAGATGTGCGGGTATTAGTGCCACGCACGATGGTAGTAACGACCGACTTTTTCGACCGTTTCATACATGACAATGGCTTGCAATATGTGATTGAATCGGACTTGTCGGATGACGAAATTTTATCAGAATTTGTAGCCTCTACCCTACCTCAAGACTTAAATGATGCCCTTCGACTATTTATTCGCATCAGCCATCGTCCGCTTGCAGTCAGGTCGTCGTCGAAATTAGAAGACTCATATTATCAACCATTTGCAGGAGTATATTCGACCTACATGATTCCTGCTACAGAAAACGAGGACCAGCAACTTCGACTGCTTGGCAAAGCGATTAAGAGTGTGTATGCAGCAGTTTATTTTGCCTCTGCCCGCGGATATATTCAGTCAACAGCCAATGTGATTTCGGAGGAAAAGATGGCAATAGTGATACAAGAAGTATGCGGAGAGGAGCAGAACGGATATTTCTTCCCCACCTTGTCAGGAGTGGCACGGAGTATAAATTTCTATCCTGTAGGACATGAAAAAGCCGAAGAAGGCATAGTGAAGGTAGCATACGGATTAGGCAAAGTAGTGGTTGACGGAGAGCAGGTGCTACGTTTCTCGCCTAAATATCCGAAACATATAATGCAAACGAGCACGCCCGAACAAACGATGAGTGAGACACAAAAGAGCATGCTCGCCTTGTCGCTACAACCAGACCAATTCAAGACATCAGTTGATGATGCCATCAACTTAAAGAGGTTGACAATAAGCGACTGTGAGCAGTTCGCATCACTTAAAGAAGTTGCATCAACCTATGATTATGACAATCAGCGCATAGTTGATTCATGTAATCCTAAAGGACCTCGATTTATAACATTTGCTCCCATACTGAAATTCAACACTTTTCCGCTTACAGAAATTATCAATCGTCTGCTTGACATTGCTCAACAAGAGATGAAATGTCCTGTAGAAATTGAGTTTGCCGCCAATGTGAGTCAAGATGATAGTCCTTCGGTGTTCAATGTGCTGCAGATTCGACCGATTTCCGCCGATAGTCTGACAGCCAAAGTGGATTGGGACAACATTGACCAAAGCGATGCACTGATCGTATCTGACAATGCTTTAGGCACCGGCACGATTACGGGCGTAAGGGATATTATATACCTGAAAAGGGAGTCGTTCGACAAGATGCGCACCCGTGAGATGGCTCGCACACTGCGTGAATGGAATTCAGCCATGCGCCTCAAGAAGCAGAACTATGTGCTGATAGGTTTTGGAAGGTGGGGTTCGACCGAAAGCACCCTTGGTGTACCAATCCAATGGAGCGACATAAGCGAAGCCAAGGCTATAGTAGAATGTAGTCTTTCAGACTTTCGCATCGACCCGAGTCAAGGTTCACATTTCTTTCAGAACATGACCTCATTCAATGTAGGTTATATCAATGTTGATCCCTTTGGTCGGAATAACGATAACTACCAAGAAGAACAACTCAATTCTCTACCAGCCATTGAGGAAACCGAATTTATACGTCATGTTAAAATAGATCGGGACATAGAAATACATATAGATGGCTTTAAAAACCATGCCTGCATAAAATTATAGGATGTTAAGATTTATGTTAAGAAACATAAAAAAAAGTATTGTGTATTTCAAATAAAAGTTGTAATTTGCAGTCGTTTTTTTAAGCACTATAAAAGAATTGGTGCTTAACCTTTGATATATCATTATAAAACACTGAATATGAGTTATTTAACCTTTGACAAGACATTACTTATCAATCTTGAGCGTTCGCTCACGAAAGAGATGATTCGCACAAATCGTGCCGGTGCATACAACTACACCACACTCATTGATTGCAATACTCGAAAGTACCATGGGCAGTTGGTATTGCCGCTCGGTGGCAAAGATTCGCCATTGAAAGAAGACAACTACGTATTGTTAGGCTCGCTTGACGAGACTGTAATTCAGCATGGTGCAGAATTTAATTTGGGTATTCACAAATACAATGGCAATAATTATGCGCCAAATGGTCATAAGTATATTCGTGAGTTCGACTGCAATATCATCAGTCGCACTATATATCGAGTAGGCGGAGTAGTACTGTCGAAAGAGCGCATGCTGGTGAGTTTTGAGCCTCGCGTCTTGATACGTTATACATTATTGGAGGCACATTCGGCAACCTTGCTGCGTTTTCGTCCATTTCTTGCGTTCCGCAGTGTCAACGAACTGACAAGTCAGAACGATCGTGCCAACACGAGTTACAAAGAGGTATCGAACGGAGCCGTGATGCAGATGTATCCGGAGTTTCCGCAATTGTACATGCAATTTTCTCGCAAGTGCACTTATACTCATCAGCCTGATTGGTACAAAGGTATCGAATACTATAAAGAGCAAGAACGCGGATATGACTATAAAGAAGACCAATTAGTGCCCGGATTTTTTGAATTGCCGCTTAAGAAAGGTGAGAGCGTGATATTTTCAGCCGGTATAACAGAAGTTAATGTTCGCCAACTTAACTCTATATGGGATAAGGAATTAGCACGACGCAACGAGCGTACCGATATGTTTGCATGTCTTAAAAATTCGGCATCACAATTCTATAAACGCGAGGGCGACAAATGTTATCTGTTGTCAGGTTATCCATGGTTTAAAGCAGAAGCACGCAGTGAGTTTTTCTCATTGCCGGCATGCACTCTGATGATTGACCGTCCGGAATACTGGAAAGCGATAATGGACGAGACAGCGGTAGATGAGGTTAAAGCCTTTATAGCCAAGGACTACGACAAAATAAAACTTGCCGACATGGAGGCACCGGATGCCTTACTATGGTTTATACGCGCCATACAACAATACGCACGTTTCTATTCCCTTGAGGAGGCAGCAAAAAAATATGGCGAATTATGTATCAGCGTCATTGAACTCTATCGCAAGCAAGACCACCCAAAAGCCTTGTTGCACCCCAATCAACTGCTCTATGTTGATGGACGCAACGTGCCTGCAACATGGATGAATAGTGTTGAGAACGGTATGCCTATTACGCCTCGCACAGGTTATGTAGTAGAAATTAACGCATTGTGGTATAACGCCTTGAAATTTGTGGCAAGTCTGCATCGCGCAATAGGTAATGAACAACGTGCCGACTTGATGGATTATCAGGCAGAGATAACACGTGAATCGTTTGTCAACACTTTCTGGAATGGTTTGTATTTAGACGATTACGTGATAGATAACTACCATGACAAAGAGGTTCGACCCAATCAGATTTGGGCAGCAAGTTTGCCATTCTCGCCTCTTGACAGGAAGCAGCAGAAAGCCGTTGTTGACATCTGCACCAAAGAATTGCTCACACCGCGCGGTTTGCGCACCATAAGTCCGAAGAGCGGCAATTATCGTCCGCAGTACATAGGTGGTCAGAAAGAGCGCGACCATAATTATCATAATGGTCCTGTATGGCCATGCACGGTGGCTGCATACGCAACAGCCTACATGAAAGTGAACCGCAATTCTGGCGTGTCATTTATGGAACGTATGCTTGTGGGATATGAAGTTGAAATGAGCGATTTATGTATCGGCACGGTGAATGAACTATACGACGGCAATCCTCCATATAAAGGACATGGTGGTCCGAGTTTTGCTCCATCAGTAGCCGCTGTCATCAGCGTAATGAAGACATTGGAAGAGTTTAAGAAGTGACTAGTAGAAAGTAGAAAGTAGAAAGTAGTGAGTAGAAAGTAGAAAGACGGATTACGCTTGTGATAAATAGCCCAATAGTCTTACGACTAACCATAGAAATAAAAATTAAAATTAAATAAAAAGATATGAAAGCCTTAATGTTCGGTTGGGAATTTCCGCCTCATATTCTTGGTGGTCTAGGAACAGCAAGTTATGGTCTGACGCGTGGAATGGCTCAACAACCAGATATGCACATTACCTTTGTCATCCCAAAGCCATGGGGTGATGAAGATCAGTCGTTTTTGAAAATCATCGGAGCATGCAATGTGCCGGTGGTATGGAAAGAGAACGATTGGAATTACGTCAACAGCCGATTAGCCGGTCGCATGAGCGCAGACGAATATTTTTGGTTGCGTGATGGCATTAAATATGATTTCACCCGTATTGGTACTGATGATTTAGGGTGTATCAATTTTTCGGGGCGCTATCCTGACAATCTTGTTGAGGAGATAGGCAACTATGAGGCGGTAGCATCGGTATTGGCTCATCAGTTAGATTTTGACATTATTCACTCACACGATTGGCTTACCTACCCTGCAGGTGTGTTTGCCAAACATATATCCGGCAAGCCATTAGTTATACACGTGCATGCAACTGATTTCGACCGCAGCCGTGGTAACGTCAATCCTACTATATATGCAATAGAGCGTCGGGGTATGGATGAGGCAGACCATATTATTTGCGTTAGTAATCTGACACGCCGCACGGTGATAGAGAAATACGGTCAACCGGAATGGAAAGTTTCGACTGTTCACAACGCCGTAGAACCTCTTGCCGATGTGGATAGTTTCACCAAGACACCTCGCAAAGACAAAGTGGTAACATTTTTGGGTCGCATAACGATGCAAAAGGGACCGGAATATTTTGTAGAAGCCGCAGCACGTGTACTACAAAAGACAGATGGTGTACGTTTCGTTATGGCAGGTTCGGGCGACAAGATGAACGAGATGATTGACCTTGTGGCAAAACGCGGTATCGCAGATAAATTCCATTTCACCGGCTTCTTGCGCGGCAGACAAGTGCAGGAGATGTTGGCTGAAAGTGATTGCTATATAATGCCATCGGTTTCAGAGCCTTTCGGCATATCGCCTCTTGAAGCCATGCAGGTAGGCACGCCATCAATAATATCCAAGCAATCGGGTTGCGCAGAGATATTGCAGCATGCTATTAAGACTGACTATTGGGACATTGATGCTATGGCAGATGCTATCTACGCTATAGTCAAATATCCGGCAATGTACAAGAGTTTGCGCGAATTAGGTCGTGAAGAAGTCAATAATATCAAGTGGAGCGATGCCGGATTGAAAGTTCGCGCCATATATGATAAAGTCATAGCGGAGAGACGCTGAGGCTGAGATTAAATGAATAATAGATAAATAATAAGAATATGAGAAACCTTTGTTTTGTATTTCAATTACATGCGCCATATCGTTTGAAACGTTATCGTTTCTTTGAGATTGGGCAGGATCATTACTATTACGATGATTTTCAGACTGAGGATCGCATTCAGCAATTAGCAGAGCAGTCTTATCTGCCAGCCAATAAGACAATACTTGAAATGATTAAGAGCAGTAATGGTAAGTTCCGTTGCGCGTACGCTATTTCAGGAATAGTGCTCGAATTGCTTGAGCAATATGCACCTGAGGTAATAGATTCATTCAAGGAGTTGGCTGATACTAAGGCTGTTGAGTTTCTTGCCACGCCATTTGCTTACTCATTGGCAGCAGCCTACGACCAACATGAGTTTGAGCGTCAACTGCGCCTTCAAGCCGAAAAAGTAAAGACGCTCTTTGGTGTTGAGACCAAGGCTGTATGGAACACAGAATTGATGTATTCCGACGAGATCGCCGACACAGTTGCTAAGATGGGTTATAAGACCATTCTGACCGAGGGCGCACGCCATATATTAGGTTGGAAATCACCTAATTACGTATATAACTCATCATCAAGCAACAAACTAAAAGTGTTGATGCGCAATCCGAAACTATCGGACGACATTGCATTCCGCTTTTCAGATTATTCATGGAAGGACTATCCGTTAGATGCAGAAAAATATGTAAGATGGTTATCGGAGATACCTGAAGAGGAGCCAATAGTGAATATATGGATGGGCTATGAGGCTTTAGGCATCCGTCAGCACCCGACTACCGGTATCTTTGACTTCATCAAAGCCATACCATATTTTGCTATGGAACGTGGAATGAATTTCGTAACTCCATCGGAAGCGACTAAGAAGATAGCAGCCGCAGATAGTATAGTTGCGCCCTACCCGATTAGTTGGAGCGGAGAAGCCAAAGATTTGAGTGCATATAATGGTAATGATTTGCAACAAGAAGCACTTGGTAAACTCTTTGCAGTAAGCGAGCGCGTTAACTTATGCCAGAGCGTATTGCTCAAACGCGATTGGCAGATATTGCAATCAGACGACCACTTCCTGTATATGAATCATATAGATGCAGGTTGGACTAACTATGAGTCGGCATACGAGGCATTTATCAACTATATGAACGTATTGGCAGATTTCTTGCAACTTGTTGATGAACAATATCCTACGACTATTGAGAACGAGGAGTTGAACGAATTGCTCAAGACCATCAACAATTTGGAGAAAGAGAACGCCGAATTGGAAGCAGAGTTGAAGAAAGCCAAACGTGCCAAAAAGGCTTAATATCTATTGACCGAACAATCAAGAATTACAATGAGAAAATTGGTATGCATAACGTGTGCAATTTGTATCCATACGATATATTGTTTGGCAGCAGTCATTACGCACGATATCAGTACTGATTCATTGATAATTCTTGGAGGTTCGACCGATGATTACATAATCACAGGCTCAACCGACAGTAACGTCGTTTTTTTTTGAATATGTCTTGGCTGCCGATAAGATTGGCATTGCATGATAAAAAACACCATTGATTATTTTCGTGATATCAGTCGAAAAGTAATCAACGGTGTATAATTTTGCGGAAATAGTGCAACTGATTAAGGTGGTACGTTTGCTCAATTGACCTTAACCGAGTTGCACGGCAACAGGCGGACCGCGAACGTGTTTGGTAGTGAACTTATGTGTTATATGCTTCGCCAAAGCACTCTGAAATGTATGTTTGACTTTCTGCCCATATAATAGAGTGGCTAAAAGACGTGATTTATGCACCTTCTTTTTAGCCGATAATTGGCCCAATATACATGAAATTCGGGAAGCCAAATATTCAAAGTACTCGTGATTATCAATAATTTCGTAATAGAAAACAACTAATTTTTCATTTGACTCATACAATGTAATATTTACGATTACATTATGCGAAACGCCATGTTTTCTACAGATTTGTTGAGCATTGGGAGAACGCCATATTTCGATTTCAAATTGGTCAAACAAAAATGGTCTTAATTTAATAACATTCGGTGTAAATAAATAGGAATTCTCTATTGAACGATACCATAGACTATAGGGATCAGATGCAGGTGACATTTTCGTCATAGTATTTAAGGTTAGAATATAGTTTTAAGGTTGTTATCTTTAGTTATTTTTTGCACAAAAAAACGTACCATACTTACTGAATTTTGTCAGATGGCATAAAAAAAGTGTCAGAAAATTGATCTGACACTTTTTTTGTATTAAAAAACTTGAGTTATTTCAAAAAAGCAACGATTATTTTACTTCTTCGAAGTCAACATCGGTTACGTCGTCTTTGCCTTGTTGAGCGTTGTTTTGTTGTTCGCCGGCTTGCTGTCCGCCGAAGCCTCCAAATCCTGCGCCAGGGTTAGCCCCACCTTGTTGTGCTTGTGCATTGGCAGCGGCATACATTTCGGCACTTGCTGCTTGGAAGGCATTGGTCAGTTCGTCCATAGCGGCTTGGCAAGCATCAGCATCTTGACGTTGGTGAGCATCTTTAAGTTTGCTTAATGCAGCATCGATAGGTGCTTTTTTGTCGGCAGGAATCTTGTCACCAAACTCAGCCATTTGTTTTTCTGTTTGGAATATCAGAGAGTCTGCTTTATTGAGTTTTTCGACACGTTCACGCTCTTTTTGGTCGGCAGCGGCATTGGCAGCGGCTTCGTCTTTCATACGTTTGATTTCGGCTTCGCTCAAACCGCTTGATGCTTCGATACGTATCTTTTGCTCTTTGCCTGTGGCTTTATCTTTAGCACTAACGTTCAATATACCATTGGCATCGATATCGAATGTAACTTCGATTTGTGGTTCGCCACGACGTGCCGGCATGATACCATCGAGGTGGAACAGACCGATTTGTTTGTTTTGAGCAGCCATAGGACGTTCACCTTGTAGAACTTTGATTTCTACTGAAGGTTGATTGTCAACAGCAGTAGTGAAGACTTCTGATTTCTTAGTTGGGATAGTTGTGTTGGCTTCAATAAGTTTAGTCATCACGCCACCCATTGTTTCGATACCAAGGCTCAGAGGAGTAACATCGAGCAGTACGACATCTTTGACATCACCGCTTAATACACCACCTTGAATTGCTGCACCTACTGCTACTACTTCGTCAGGGTTGACACCTTTAGAAGGAGCCTTGCCAAAGAACTTTTGTACAGCATCTTGGATAGCAGGGATACGTGTTGAACCACCAACAAGGATTACTTCGTCGATATCGCTTGTACTGAATCCGGCATGCTGCAATGCAGTACGGCACGGAGCGATAGTACGTTGGATAAGGTCGTCGATAAGTTGTTCGAATTTAGCACGAGTCAGAGTTTTAACCAAGTGAGCAGGAACTCCGTCAACAGGCATAATATATGGCAAGTTGATTTCGGTAGAGGTATTGCTTGAAAGTTCGATTTTTGCTTTTTCGGCTGCCTCTTTCAGACGTTGCATAGCCATTGGGTCTTTGCTCAAGTCAGCACCATGATTGTCGTTCTTAAATTCGGCTACGAGCCAATCAATAATACGTTGGTCGAAATCATCGCCACCGAGGTGAGTATCACCATCAGTTGATTTAACTTCAAACACGCCATCTCCGAGTTCGAGAACGCTGACATCGTGGGTACCACCACCGCAGTCGAATACTACGATTTTCATATCCTTGTCAGACTTATCAAGACCATAAGCAAGAGCGGCTGCTGTAGGCTCATTGACAATACGTTTAACTGTCAGACCTGCAATTTCGCCTGCCTCTTTAGTAGCCTGACGTTGTGAGTCAGAGAAGTATGCAGGAACGGTAATAACGGCTTCAGTTACTTCTTGTCCGAGATAGTCTTCGGCAGTTTTTTTCATTTTTTGAAGGATGATAGCCGATATTTCTTGCGGAGTGTAGAGACGTCCGTCGATATCAACACGAGCGGTGTTGTTGTCGCCGCGAACAACTTTATAAGGAACGCGAGCGATTTCAGAACTCAAACGGTCGTATGGTTCACCCATAAAACGTTTGATACTATAAACGGTTTTAGTCGGATTGGTGATTGCTTGACGTTTAGCAGGGTCGCCTACTTTACGTTCGCCACCGTCAACAAAACCTACTACTGAAGGAGTTGTACGTTTACCTTCTGAATTGGCAATTACTACAGGTTCATTGCCTTCCATTACTGATACACATGAATTAGTTGTACCAAGGTCGATTCCAATAATTTTTCCCATAATTGTATTTATTTTTTAATTATTCGTTTGATTGATGTTCCTTGCATTTGCAATATGTAAGTCGTTATTGCGCGTCTTACGTTGTTTGTTTTGCGCAATGCTTTGCTTGTAATATAACAATCAATGTGCCAAATGGAATTATCACGCTATTTTACTGCCAAAGTATGACATTTTGTCAGAGTCGAATAAAAAAAAGAAATCAGATTGCCACCTTTTGTCAGTTTTGCAGTTTTATATAACAACAAGCGGTAGCCCGTGGCGTACGGGTTACCGCTTGTAGATGAGGTTATACGATTATTTACGTTAGTTTATTTGTTCAATCTTCTGCCTGTTATGTCGTAGCGTTCGTTGTTACGGATGATGATGACATGACCGTTTTCGAATATCTTATATACTCGGTCGGTATCTTTGGTAACGACTAATTGCATTGGGGCACGGAGCGAACCATAGTGAGCATCAGGCTGGTTGGCGAGGTTGATAATCTGCAAGGTCGATTCGTTTATCAGGCGTAGTTCGGTGCCGTCATCTGTGAGGAAGCGGAGGTTGGCATCGGTATTGTCGGACTGTATGGTGAGGAAATAGTAGGTCTTGCCGTCGATTTGTTGCGGGTGAGCGATGGCGGCGAGTTCAGTGCCGGCATAGACACGAAGGACGGGAGCATTGTCAGTCATGTATGGCTGACCCTCAACAGACGAAGCAACCGAAGTAGGTGAAGCAGCCAAATCAGCCAATATTGGCTGATTACGTTCAGCGAGCGCGGAGGGCTGCTCTACCGTGGCTATCATGGTCATGTTGGTGGCAGCGTGGGGGTTGCGGAAGTGGCTGCCGTTGTCAGCCATGTATGGCTGACCCGCAACCGCAGCAACACCCTGAGTAGGGGCAGCAGAACGGGCAGCAGTGCGCTGAACGAGGGCGGCTGACTTTAGGTTGTTATCATAGAAGTGAACTTCAACATCACCTTGTCCGAGGCGGCGGAAGAAATAGCCTTCGCCAGGTTGAAGGGCTGTGAGATTGCCTTCCCAGCGTTTGTTTTCGGAGAAGTAAGCAAAACGGTTGTGGGCTTTCACCATATCACCCTCAGAGGCATTGTCGAAATAGTCGGCGAGCGCTTCAGCAACAGGTGTTGGCTGTGAGAATAGGCATGGTAGCGGACTCCATTGACCATTGCCGCGCAGTGTTACGTGCATAGAGTCTTGAGGCAGTGCGCTGCCGCTGACGCGGATGGTATTTCCCTCCATGGAGTAGAACATGTGCGAATAGACATAGCGGAAATGATAGAGAGAACCAACGAATTGTCCGAGCGAGTCGGAATAGATACAGAAATTGCGAGTGCTCGGGTTCTTGATAAGGTCACCTTCTGTCCAAGGTTTGGAAGTAGTCATAACATTGTTGATAACGCCTGTCTGATTGGCATAGACACCTATGTTAAATGAGGTCCAGTTCCAGCCGGGTTGCAGGGTTATGTTCTGCACTTCACTTCCACCGGCAGTAAAGATAACTTGCCGTTCATAACCGCAGCCATAAACAGCACCATGAGCGAATGTTATATCAACCGATGGTGTCAGAGTCAGAACCTTACCTGTGGAAGACTGCCAGAGCATGAAGCGAATAGTTTTCTTGCTCATCTGTTCGTTGCCATAAATAGTGAGGAATACGCGCGAGCGGTTGGTGAGGTTGTCGAAGTCGATATTTGCCATTCCGACACATTCGTTTCGACAGAGCGCAATGACCTTATCATTGGTGTTGGTGAGTATCTCGCCCTCGAGTTGAATTTGTCCACAAACAGACATATTGAATGGATAGTCGCTTGCCGAAGGTTCGTTCCATGGAAATTCCGCTTTAACTTCATAGTTGACACGGAGCGGTTCGGAGAGACCGTTCTCATCGGTGAGATAGATAAGGTCGGTGTATGTTCCGACAGGCATTGAGAGATCGAAGAAGAAACGCACCTGCTTATATTCGGTTGGGTCAACCGAGCCATAGGTCTCGTCAATGGTGAGCCATGCTGGAAGTGACTCAATAGTGTATTGGTGACGCCGTCCGCTATGGTTGGTGAAAGAGATGTCCATATAATTCATATCATCGTAGGTGCTATTGTACTCATGACTGAACTCCACTTGTCGGTAGTCCCATTTGAGGGCGTTACGATCAACGAAAGCGGTCCATGTTACAGGCGAAGACATTGGGTTGCCGTTGAGATCTTCGACATCGCGCACGGTGATGTAGAGTGTCTGCTTATTGATTTCGCGGTCAGCCATTTTGAGGTTGATAAGCAGTTCGTCTTGGTTGAAAGCCCAGTCGAAGTTGAGTTTGGAGAGCAGACCGAAGCCAGTAACGGGGGCGTAGGTGGCTTTGTCGGCATGATCAGCCAATATTGGCTGATTGCTTTCAAGAAGCAGCGGTACGGCTTTGTCCACCACGTTGCCGTTGGCATCGCGGAACTGGCGTTGGTCGTTAGGCGAGAATACGAGTTCGAGAACACCGTTAGCGTTCTGCTTCTGCTGTTCAAAAGGCAGGTAAGCCATGAGTCCCATTTCGTCGCCTGCCGGTGTGCGATTGCCATATTCTTGAATGAGAGTCTTAGGCAATGCTTGTTCGAAGACGACGAACTCGTCGATATTACCCTCGAAGCCGTCGCCGCCGAAGAACATATCTCCAGTCATACCGGTCATGCGGGTAGCAGGATATGAAGCCATCATCTTGCCATCAACATATAGAGCCACATTGTTGTAGGTATGGTTGATAGCAAGTACGAGATGGTGCCACTCGTTGGTGCCGATAGTGCCTAATGGATAGAGGGTGCTGTCGTTTAGTTGCCATTGCAGTTGACTGTCAGCAAGAGTGAAACGTTTGTCGCCTGCCGAAAAGATGGTGCCTGTGGTGCTCGTATTGCGGAACCAGAGCATATAGGTAGCATCATATACTGCAGAGTGTGAGAGCAGGTTCTTAGCGAGCGTTACCCTCTCGCCGTTCTTGAGTGCGAGCGATATACCTTTAGGCAGATTCCATGACGCTCCGTGCAAAGTCAGTGTTGCACCGGCTGCCTTGTCGCTGATAGTATTGCCAGCAGCCTCGTTCATCTGATAGTATGCTACGAGTTCCTGCTCAAAACCTGTCAGATAACGCATGTTAGTAGCGGCAACCTCTTCTTGAGTTAGCGGCTTAGTCCAGAGTCGCACCTCAAGCATGTTGCCATCCATACCACGACCGAACACAAGCGGAGCGTTGAGAGAGTATGGAATATCCGGTACAGGGTTGGCTTCCGGATCGCTTACATCTTCCGTTCCGACATAAAAACGAAGTGTATTATTAGCATAATTATAAGACATCACAACTCGTGTGAAGTCGAGCATTCGTTCTGGAAGAGGTTTTGAGAAAATCATGTATGTGCCAAACTGTAAGTACAGACGGTTGTCGGCTGTCTTGCCGAACACTACTCCGGTGCGGTCGAAGCCATGTTCGAAGAACACTGCTTCAGCGTCAGGTGATGTAGGTTTGACCACCATGTCGATAGAGTATGAACGAGCCTCAAGACTGCGACTGACTTGCGTGGAGGCATACGAGTCCATAGTGCCATCGAAATGAACGGAGGCATTGGTGGTGATACCTGTCTCGTTGGTATAGCCGACAAGTTGGAAGTTGTTGTCCTCGTCAAGGTAGTTGCCGGCGATAGGTTCGTTGAAGCGAAGTTTCAAGTTATCGCCCACACCGAGAATGGCATTGACAGGTTCAGGATCACCGAACACACGAGGTGGACGAGTATCTTTAGTACCACTGATAACCGGTGAGGCTTTGGTTACGAAGCCTGAACCATAGCGACAGTACGATACGGCACGCAGGTCATAACGCTGCTCCATCGGGTCGCGCTCGCCATAGAAGCGGAATGGTACTATGCGACCATTTTCAATCATAGCCTTGTTGCCTGTGGCAAGACGATAAAGCGAATCGGAAGCATAGAATGAGCATTGGTTAACCCAATCGTCTTCAGACTGCGTGGAGAGTTTGTATTGGAACTCGATATGGTCGAAGTTCTTATGGTTGACATCAAAACCATTGATATCAATAGGAATATAATAACCAACAGAATCTTGAGCCGAGAGGGTGTTCATTATCCAATTCTGCCGTGGTGAAGCAATGCTGACATCGGATGATACAGGCAGGAAATGTACGGACAGGTTCATCGTTGAGAGCGTCTTCATACAATCCGAAGGGAAGAGCATCAGTTGCAGGTTTTCGTAGTCATCAACTGTTCCACGCTCTACTTCAAGTGTTTTGATAATCGGTCTGCCCGGAACAACCCAGTAAGAGATACCTTGCGTGAGCGGCATGCCGTCAACGGTTAGTTTAGCACCATAAGGATTTGTCTCGCCATTAAGCATGAGAGTGAGGCTATGACCATCGTTAGCAACACCGGCATCAACTTCGGAGTTATTCATAAGTTGAATAGTGAAAGTGGCTTTGTTTTGCGGTTGGACATTGGTTATCTCGTAGGTATTGGCTGTCATTTCGGGTTTCACAATCCATTGTGTGCCATTGCTCATAAGGGTTCCTTTGTTGTAGAACAAAGTGCGTTCTTCAGCCTCATGAGGACAGAAAGTGGCACCGGCTTGAGTGATGAATACATAACTGCCATATAGATTGTCGTCGTCTTGCGTGAGTGTGGCAATTTGGTCGCGTATAAACTTGGTTGTGTCAGCCCATACTTGGTATGGAACACAATAGCAACTAACGGTAATATCGCCATCGGGGTCGGAAACGATATTGAAACCGGCTGATTTCTTTATGGTCTTTGTGTCGGACTGACGCACATCACTCTGAAAGTTAAAGACGGGCTCGAAGGAGAAACTGAACTTCGACGTATTGGTTACTGTTCCGAGTTCGTTAGCGTTTTTGAGTTGTTCGTTGCCTTCGCCATCTTGAGTAGTTTGATACTCTTGGAGTGCGTCAAGAGCCGACTTGCCAAAAGTAGAACCATTACGTGACTTCCAGAAACTACTGAGATTGTTGAACAGATTATTCAACACCGTTCGCCCTGCACCGGTAGAAAATGTTGACGCATCACTTCCTATGAGTCCCCAACCTTGCGGCATCTCATTATAATTGGATGCAGCACTATAAGCATCG
>Ga0326513_10000816_pt1 | contig 26290 bp, 23 predicted proteins | sample 2_2465_0518_D_FD_203654 | JGI IMG/M metagenome (GOLD analysis project Ga0326513, IMG submission 203654) | Bovine rumen microbial communities from UC Davis, California, United States - 2_2465_0518 | ecosystem: Host-associated > Mammals > Digestive system > Stomach > Rumen | place: USA... | reverse complement strand
GATGTAGTCGACGGGCTTCTCATATTCGACGGGCCGGGACAGGTCGCCGATGACGAACTCGAGTTTGTCGTTCGGGAGCACATCCTCAAACACGGCCTGTGCCTTCTGCTCGTTGCGGATGAACGCGGCGACGGTGATGTCGGCGTCATAGAGGCGATTTGCCTCGAGCAGAGTCCGGACCATCTGCGAACCGATGAGACCGGTGGCGCCGGTGATGAAAACGGTCTTGCCGGACAGTGCCGGAAGGAGACCGTTGTCGTTCAGGGTCTTCGCGCAGAGGGACATGTCCTCGCGCAGTACGGAATCGGTCATGCTCAGTTCTCCTTCGGTTTGCGGAAGGTGTTGAGCTTCGTGCGGTTGCCGTTCGTGAGGCCGAAGCCGAAGGTCTGCTCGTTCTCACGGTACTGGAGCAGGGCGCGGAACATGTAAACGTCTTCCGGTGTGGTGACTTTGATGTTGCCCCGGTTGCCTTCCACCATGTGGACGGGGATGCCCAGCGTATGGCAGATGGTGCAGTTGTCGACCATGTTCTCGTAACCGTTTTCCGTAGCACGGATGCGGTCGTGCGCCGCAATGATGTCTTTCAGGACAAAGGTCTGGGGAGCCTGCGCCGCAAAGGTGTCTTTCCGGTAGGGGACCTGATCGACGCCCTCGCCGTCATGGCTCAGAAGGATGGTCTCATAACAGGGGGTGCAGGTGATGGCGTTGCCCTTTTCCTTCGCGGTCTCGATGTTTTCGGTGATGACATCGTAAGAGACGAAGGGACGAACGCCGTCGTGGAGCAGCACGATGCTGTCGTCGGGGTTCTCGGACTCGGCCTTCTTCAAAAGATTGTAGATGGTATCCTGTGCGCTGGAACCGCCCGGGATGACGTCCGCCACTTTCGTGAGGCGGTACTCTTCACAGAGGGACTCGACGTACGGGATGTAGTCTTCGAGGGTGGAGATGTAGATCTTGTCGATCTTCGTGTGCCACTGGAACAGACGGACCGTGTGGACGAGGACCGGCATGGAGTTGATCTCCAGGAACTGTTTCGGGATACCGGCACCCATGCGGACGCCGCTGCCGCCGGCAAAGATGAGGGCGATATTCATAAAAGGATCCTCCTTATGGTTTGCTTAGTCGTGGGTGTCCTGCTTCTCGTCCTCGTCGTCCGTTTCCTCACGGGGCGTCAGGGAGGAGAAGTCGAGGTGACGGAGCCGCTCGACGCCGTATTCCACCGCTTGGATCTCAGCCTGGATGTCTTCCGGGATGTTCCCGAGGACGATCCAGTCGATGACACGGTCGGAGGCGCCGGAGTCGATGTAGTCGAAGTGGACGTCGACATACTCTTCGACCTTCTCGTAGTCGAAGTCGTCGTTCTCGAGCGCGGTCATGACTTCGTCGAAGGTGTGGCAGACCTTGCCCGGAGCGGACTCCTCGTAGTCGCGGTGGAAGCCGCGGGAGAAGGAGTACTGGATCTCGTCGAAGGCGAAGAACAGCATGGGCTTTCTCATGAGGGAGAACTCGAAGATGTTCGAGGAGTAGTCCGTGATGAGGAGGTCGGTCTTATAGAAAAGGTCGTTGATGTTCGGGTATTTGTTGGCGTCCACGAATTTGTCCTTGTACTCCTCTTTGATGGGGACCGGTTCCGAGACCCAGGGGTGCATCTTGAAGAGGACGACGGTGTCGTCTCCGCAGAACTCATAGAGCCGGTCGAAGTCGATGAGGTGGTAGGGGTAGTGGGCGTCAAAGTGGTTCTTGCCCCGGTAGGTGGGAGCGAAGAGGATGACGCGCTTGCCGTCGATCATCGGGAACTGTTCGAGCAGTTCTTTTTCTTTCTTCGCGCGGTAGTCGGGGTCGAGATACTCGTCCATGCGCGGCATGCCGGTGGGGAGGACGTTCTCGGTGTTGATGCCCCAGACTTCGGAGAAGAAGTGGGCGATCGCCTTACTTCCGGCGATGCCGTACTTGTACTGGCGGTGACAGCCGTTCGGCGCGGGACAGCCGGTATGGCCCCAGCGGCTGTAGCCGGAGGACTTGAAACCGGCGCCGGCGTGCCAGAGCTGGATGAGAGTGGTGTCTTCGTTCAGGAAGATCCAGTCGAGGATGGGGGCGTGGTCGTCGATGAAGATCATGTCGGACTTGGCCATCTTCCAGAGGACTTTCAGCCAGCTCGGGATGCCGTAATGGGGATTCGCCACCGTGGCGCGGGCGGAGTAGATGATATCGTAATCTTTGTCCATCCCGCGTTCGACCATGCGGTCGGCCACGCTCATGATGTTGGTGCCGAGCGTCTCGCTCTGCTCACTCATGAAGAGGATGGTGGGTTTCGCGTTCTTTCCGCGGAGCAGACGGTTGAGGTCATGAGATGTGTTGTAGTCCCAGGTCATGAACTTCCGGCCCGCTTTGACATAGCGCTTGTGGATGTTCTTTTTGAGCTTCGCCATGCCCGTCGGGTTGTTCGCCTGACGGTTGTCGACGTTGAAAACTTTGAGGCCGGACTTCGAGAGGTCCATGATGTTGAGGATGATGCCGAGGTCTTCCTCGTCTTCGGTGACGGAGAAGTTCACACAGTAACCCTTGGTCTTGTTGTTGTGCAGGAAGGTGCGGGAACGCTCCTGAAGCTTCGGCGCGAGTTCCGGTGCCACTTCCGGTGCACAGAGGATATCGGTGCCCTGGCAGGCATAGATGGTGTAAGTGCCGGTGGGCACGCACATGACGGCACCGGTGTTGGTGACGTTCAGAGACAGCCGGTAGGTGTGTTCATCGAGCTGCTCTGCCTTGTACTTTGCGTTTGCCATCAGGAACGCCGCGACCAGATAGAAGTCGAGGGGCTGTGTCCGGTCGAAACCCTCCGTGTAGTCGACCTTCACGGTGAGATGCATGTGGATGCGCTCCCATTCGATCTCCGTGATGGTGGCTGAGATGAGGTGCTCGTCGAGCCGGTTGGTCATGAGGATTTTGCGGTTGCTGTCGTGAAAGTCTGCCATATGAAGATGTCCTCCTCGAAAAAGTCATTAAATTATATCATATAAGGGCAGGCCATTTCCATAGAATTCCGTGACCATTTATGGTAATATAGCGATATACGTTGGGAGGTGCTCCTATGAGCCTTGAACGACCGGACTTTCTCAATGAAAGTTCCCCGGCAGATCCGAATCTCAATATCTCGGAAGAACCGGCTGTCGCCAACGTTGACGAACGTCCCCGCTACGAGGTCGCGTTCTTTTCCCCCGAATTCATGGAGGTCATCGAAGAGAACCGCCGCAGGGAGCACGAACTGCTGGTCCACTGGCAGACCGATGCCGAAAGCGGAGACCCCGAAGCCCAGCTGCAGATGGGGATCAACTATCTCTACGGCATCGGAGGCGTCGAACAGGACGACGGCAAAGCATTTGAATATTTTGAAGCAGCCGAGTCGGGCAGTCCGGAAGCGGACTACTGGCTGGGCCTCTGTTATATGAACGGGATCGGAACCGACGAGGACCCGGCAAAGGGGTTCGAACTGCTGAAACAGGCAGCGGACCACGAAGACCCGCTGGCGCTCTGTGCCCTCGGTGCCTGTTATGAAAACGGCATCGGAACGAAGCAGGACCTGAAGGAAGCGGTCTTCTGCTACACAGCGGCGATGGACCGCGGTTCCGTCGAAGCGGCCTTCCAGCTGGCCGAACTGCATTTCCTCGGCAGCGGTGTCGAGCGGAACGACCAGAAGGCCCTGGAACTGTACCGGAAAGCCGCGGAGGGCGGCGACAACCGCGCCCTCTTTATGCTGGGTTTCTGCTTCGAGACCGGCGCCGGTGTGGAGCGGGACCTCGAAAAAGCGGCGGCCCTTTACCGGGAAGCGGCGCAGAAGGGTGTCCAGGAAGCGAACTATTTCCTCGGTGTCCTCTACTTCAACGGCAGAGGGGTCCCGGAGGACCGACAGGAGGCCGTCCGCCTGTTCCGCCTCGCCGCCGACGAAGGCTTCCCGCGGGCAAACTTCCTGCTCGGCTATTGCTATGACTTCGGTGCCGGCGTGGAGCCGGACCTCGAAAAAGCCCTCGAATACTACTGGAAAGCGGCGGAACGCGGCGATGTCGACGGCATGTACCAGATCGGCCTCTGCTGTGAGACCGGCCACGGGACCGCGCAGAACTACGAAAAAGCCGCAGAATGGTATGAAAAGGCCGCCATGGCGGGAGACCCCCGGTCCATGGTCCGCCTCGGTGTCCTCAGCGAAGCCGGCAACGGTCTTCCGAAAGATGAGTCGAAAGCGGTCTCCTGGTACCAGATGGCCGCCGGCCTCGGCAACACCGAGGGCATGACGAACCTCGCGGTCCTGCTGCGGCAGGGCAGAGGCACGGCACCGGACTATGCGGAGTCGTCCCGTCTGCTGGAAACGGCGGCGGAACAGATGGACCCCCGGGCGATGTACCTGAGTGGTCTTCTCTACCTCGACGGCGATGAACAGCACCCGAAAGACGAGCGCCACGCGTTCCGTCTCTTCCTCGATGCGGCGGAGGCCGGCTACGAAAAAGCCTGGTACGCCGTCGCCCATTGCCGGGAAAACGGCATCGGCACGCTGGCCAACCCGGTCCGCGCCGCCACCGACTACCGTCTCGCTGCGGAATACGGCCTGCCGGACGCCCAGTTCCGGTACGCGACCATGCTCCACCGGGGCGAGGTCGTCCGTCAGAACGATGAGGAATCGCTCCGATGGCTCACCAAAGCGGCGGCCCAGGGCCACCCGGAGGCCATCTGCGACCTGGGATATTATTACGATACCGGCATCTGTGTCTCGAAAGACCCGGTTAGGGCGAGGCACTATTTTGAGGAGTCCGCGGCCCTCGGCTGCGCCCGCGCCCTGACGAACCTCGCTCAGCTCTATGCGGTGGGCAGAGGGGTCGAGGCGGACGAAGAGAAGGCGGTCGACCTGTTCCTGAAGGCGGCCGATGCCGGCGACCCCTTCGCCATGACCCGCATCGGGGAGATGTATGAACACGGTGTCGGGGTCAAACAGCAGAAAGACCTGTCGAAGGCGCTCCACTGGTATCGGAGAGCCTCCAAGGGCGGCGACATCGTCGCGGCCGGTGCCCTCGAACGGATGCGAGTGATGTTCCGGGACATGTTCCGGCGGGCGCTCTTCACGGCCATCGGCCTGTCCATCGCGGGCCTCATCGCCGTCATCCTGAACCTTGTCGGCGTGTTCCCGCTGGTGACCGGCGTCCTTGCGGGGCTCTGTTTCCTCGGAGAACTCGTCCTCGCCGGCACGACACTGCCCCTGCTGAAACAATATTTTTATTTTTGAGGTGATACAGTATGAAAACGATGAAACTTGCCACCAAGATCTTCCTGGCGGTCGTCGGCGTCCTGCTGGCTGCCGCAGGCATCATCTGCCTTGCGAACCCCCTCGGTGCCGTCAGCACCGTCGCCTGGCTCATCGGCCTTGTCCTGCTGGTCTCCGGCATCGGCACGGCGATCTACTACTTCATGTTCGGAAGCTTCCTCGTGTTCGCGTTCCCGGTGCTGATCAACGCCATCCTGCACATCCTCTTCGGCGTCATCTTCCTGCAGCATCCGGACGGGACCTCCCGGGTCTTTATCGTGCTTTACGGCATGCTCCTGATCCTCGTGGGGCTCACGGCTGCCGCCGTCGCCTTCGTGGCCCGGAATTTCGTGGAGAACAAAGCGGTCTTCACGGGCATCCTGGTCGTCGGACTGGTCGCGGTCGTCCTCGGCATCGTGACCCTGACCTCTGATGTGGCGGGCGCGTTCCTGATCGCCATCCCCGTCGGTCTGGGCCTTCTTCTCATGGGGGTCGGATACCTCGCTCTCGATGTGAAACTCATCAAAGGCGAGAAGGCAGGGGAGACCCCGAAGTACTTCAAGGACGTCGACGACGAGCCGAAAGAAGCTTAAGAAAAAACAGTCAGAAAACCGGGCCCCGGATGCTTGCATCCGGGGCCTTTCCCGTATAGAATATTGTACTGTACATTTGCGAGAGAAAGAAGAAGACAAACCCATGAAACGTCCTGATGGAAAAACCATCGCAGTCATCATCGCCCTCCTGTTCGTGGCAATTTCTGCCGCCATCAGCGTGGGGGTCGTCATCCACGGGATCCACGGCCTGAACGATGAAAAACCGGTCTCCGTTTCCCGCGAAGTGGAAGCGGCAAAAGCGGAGCGTGCCAAGAAAAAACAGGAGTCGAAGCGCACGGAAAAACGTGAGACGACGACCGTCAAAGAAACGAACCCGGCCAAAAAGGCGAAACAGCGGACTGCAGAACAGAAAGCGAAGAAGCAGACCTCCAAAAAGCAGACCACGACGGAGAAGACGACCGCAAAGAAAAAGACGACAAAGAAAACGACGAAAAAGAGCACGAAGAAGACCACCGTCAAGGCCGACGGCTCGAAGGTCATCTATCTCACCTTCGATGACGGTCCCGGGCCCTACACGGACAAACTCCTCGGCATCCTCGACGAGTACGACGTGAAGGCGACGTTCTTCGTCACGAACGTCTATTCGAAGTACCAGGGGTGCATCGCCAAAGAGGCACAGGCCGGCCACTCGGTCGGAGTCCACTCGTACTCCCATGAGTATTCCCAGATCTACAAGTCCGAGTCCGCTTACTGGTCCGACTTCAACAAAATGAACGAGATCATAAAACAGCAGACCGGGAAGCCGACGACGCTGTTCCGGTTCCCGGGCGGCAGTTCCAACACGGTCAGTGAGCACTACAAGGAAGGCATCATGACCCGACTCACGAAGCAGGCGACCAAGAAAGGCCTCACGTACGTGGACTGGAACGTCTATGACGGCGATGCCGGCGAGACCACCAGTTCCAAACAGGTCTATAAGAACATCATCCGCGGGGTGCAGCACCAGAAGAAGAGCATCGTCCTCTGCCACGACGTCAAGAGCTATACAGTGGCTGCCATGCCGAAGACCATCCAGTGGTGCCTCGACCACGGGTACACCTTTGAAGTCCTGACGCCCGGCGGGTACAACGTCCACCACGACGTCAACAACTGAGACCGGACCAGAAGAAACACAAAAAGAAACGTCCATCGGAAGTTCCGATGGACGTATTTTTTTGCAGTGGAGTTCAGGCTTTGGCTTCGTCTTCGGCGAAGGCATCCATGAGCTGATGCAGGGTCTTCATGAGGACAACTGCTTTCATGTTGCCGATGTCGAGACCGTCGATCATCTGACGGGGGACACAGACGGCCATCTGCTTGAGGTCGCGGCCCTTTTCGGTCAGCCGGATGATGATGTTCCGCTCGTCGCGCGGGTCTCTCGTCCGTTCGACATAGCCCTGGGCTTCGAGCTTCTTCAGCAGGGGAGTGAGTGTGCCGGAGTCGAGGAACAGGCGGGAACCCAGTTCCTTGACGTTGATGTTGTCCTTTTCCCAGAGGGCCATCATGGTGATGTAACCCGTATAGGTGAGACCGTAAGGCTCCAGAAGGGGCTTGTACCGTTTGATGACTTCCTTGGAACAGACGTACAGGGAGAAGCAGAGCTGGTTGTCCAGCTTCAAAAGTTCGTCCTCTCCCACTGCATCCAGTGCTTTCTCGGTAAGTTTCTTCTCTACAGCCATGGTAACTCTCCTTTATACTCAATTGAATCGAAAATTCAACTAATTGCGTGTAATTTAACTGGTTCCATTGTGGCGCTTTTCGCGGGAATTGTCAAGTAAAAATCTCTGTGAAGTTACTCGATTGTGTACAATGGATACAGAACACATGGGGCGATGTGCCCCGTGAAGGGAAGACGACTATGACAAACGAGAAATAGAAAACTGTGGCGCGCCTGACCGGCGCTGCCAGCTTTCAGGACCGTTGTGAAAAGCCAAACACTTCTGTAAAAAAAGTACGACCTAAGAAAACCAAAAAAAGGGTTGACTGAACGCCTTAAATTGGATACAATCCAATTGACTCTTACAGAACTGTTGCCCGAACGGCAGTTCCGGACAATAAGAGCTCACTCTCCATAAATATCCAAAGCTTGAGGAAAACAGTCTGCCTTACCCCGGTGGACTGTTTTTCTTTTTCCCGAAAGGACCTGTTATGAAACACGTAGTATACGATTGCGACAACACCCTCGGTGTCCTCTTCAGTGACGTCGATGACGGCCTCGCTCTGCTCAACCTGCTGGGGGAGCCGGAGACCGTCGACCTCCTCGGCATCACGACGACCTAAAGAACGACGCAAAAAGACCCGCCATTCGGCGGGTCTTGCTTTGTTTACGGGGTTTACTTGATGAACTTGTCGATGATGCCGTAGAGGCTCTCGAGCGATGCTTCGGACTGCTGTTCCGTCGCGTGTTCCACCGCGCCCTTGAAGTGTTCCTTCATGATGACGCGGGAGGTGCTGGCGATCGACGATTCGACCGCGGACAGCTGGATGAGGATGTCGGAAGCATCGCGGTTTCCGTCCACCATCCGTTTGACGGACTCGAGGTGGCCGATGGACCGGGCGATGCGGTTCGAGATGGCCTTCCGCTTTGCGTCATCCGAAGCGACCGGATGCTCGTGCAGGTGACCGTGGCCGGTGGCCCGGGGCGTGGTCCCTTCCTTGCCGGCGATGTCCTCGGCGTCTCCGAGGAACGCACGGAAGTAGTTCGCGACGTCGTAGTCCTTGGTGCCCATACCATAACCGATGTCCTCGATGTTCATGACGGGCATGGGGCCGAAGGAGTCGGCGAAATACTTGATGAGCGCGGCGCCGGTGGGCGTGCAGAGCTCACCGTTGACACCGGTGTTGTAGATCGGGATGCCGTGGAGCAGGTACGAGGTGGCCGGCGCGGGAATGGGGAGGATGCCGTGCGCGCACTTGACCTTGCCGGTGCCGGTGTTCACGCTGGAGGCGATGATCTGGTCCGGTGCCAGCTTCTCGATGAGCATGCAGACGCAGACGATGTCCGCGATGGCATCCATGTTGCCCACTTCGTGGAAGTGGATCTCAGTGACGGTGGTGCCGTGGACGTGGCTCTCCGCCTCCGCGAGGATGTCATAGACGTTCTGCGCGTCTTCCTTGACCTTGTCAGACACGTTCAGGCTCCCGATGATGTTTTTTACATCGCCGAGAGAGTGGTGCTGATGTTCATGATGGTGGTCATGGTGATGCTCGTGGTCGTGGCCGTGATGGCCGACTTTGAGGTCTTCTTCGGGGGTCAGTTCGACGATGGCGTCCTTCGGCAGGACGTTCGGCATTTCCTCGATGTCGTTGTAGGTGACTCGGAAATGGGTCCCAAAAATGCCCTGCTTCTGGGAGGGCAGGGCATATGTTTTGACACCAGGGATTCCGATGGAATTGACTTCCGAAATGAATTCCTCCTTGTTCTCTGTGAGTTCCCAGAGGGCCGCGGAGATCATGTCTCCGGCCGCTCCGTTCCCACAGTCAAGGTACAGTGTTTTCATTGAGTGGTGACTCTTTCTGTTTTATTTCTTTTCGAGAAGATCTTTGATTTCACCAAGAAGCTCGACTTCGGTCGGACCTGCGGGCTCTTCTTCTGCTTCATCCGCCTTCTTGTTGTTTCTCGCCTTGTTGAATGCCTTGACGACAAGGAAGAGGACAAGACCGACGATCAGGAAGTTGATGATGGCGCCGATGAAGTTGCCATAGTTCATGGTGATGCCGTTTGCGAACGTGTAGGACAGGGAGGAGGCTCCGTCAACGAGCGCGTCGCCGCCAAGGAGACCGATGAGCGGGTTGATGATGTCTTCAACAAGCGAGTTGACGATCGCGGTGAAGGCGGCACCGATGACGACGCCGACTGCCAGATCCATAACGTTGCCCTGCATGATGAACTCTTTGAATTCAGCGATAAGGCCTTTCTTTTCTGCCATTGTTGATTACCCCTTTTTCATTTGGTATTTGACTCAAAACTCACTTCAAGTCATCATTATTTTATCAGATATTTTCGCGATGTACAACAATAAAGCGACACGTCCGAACCATTATTTTTACAGAACCAAAAAGACCTGCATCGATCTCGATGCAGGTCTTTTGCTGTTGTGCTTAGCCGAAGATACCGCCGACAGCTGCAATGGCAGTTGCGAAAACGGTGGAGACGACGGTCATGAGCTTGATGAGGATGTTGATGGACGGGCCCGAGGTGTCCTTGAACGGATCGCCAACGGTGTCGCCGACAACAGCTGCATGATGGGCATCGGAGCCCTTGCCGCCGTGATGGCCGGTCTCGATGAACTTCTTGGCGTTGTCCCAGGCACCGCCGGAGTTCGCCATGAAGATGGCCATCAGAACGCCGGTGACGAGAGCGCCGCCGAGCATACCGCCGAGAGCGGTGGGGCCAAGGATGAATCCGCAGAGAAGGGGAGCGGCGACGGCGATGAGGCCGGGGACGATCATTTCCTTCAGAGCAGCTTTGGTGGAGATGGAGACGCAGGTCTTGTAGTCCGGCTTCTCGGTTCCGGCGAGGATGCCGGGTTTCTCCTTGAACTGACGACGGACTTCTTCGATCATGTTGTTTGCTGCACGACCGACGGACTCCATGGTGAACGCGGAGAACAGGAAGGGCAGCATACCGCCGATGAGGACACCGGCGACGACCGGAGCGTCGGTCAGGCTGATGCTGGTAAGGCCGATGGACTGCGTGTAGGTGGAGAACAGAGCCAGGGCGGTCAGAGCGGCAGAACCGATGGCGAAGCCCTTGCCGACAGCGGCGGTGGTGTTGCCGACGGAGTCGAGCTGGTCAGTGATCTCACGGACATGCGGGTCGAGTTCGGACATTTCTGCGATACCGCCGGCGTTGTCGGCAATGGGGCCGTAGGCGTCGACCGCAACGGTGATACCGGTGGTGGCCAGCATACCGACAGCGGCAAGAGCGATGCCGTAAAGGCCTGCCGTCGCATAGGCGATGAGGATGCCGATGGCGATGAGCAGCAGCGGGATGGCGGTGGATTTCATACCGACAGCAAGGCCGGCGATGATGTTGGTGGCAGAACCGGTCTCGGACTGCTCGGCAATCTTCTGAACGGATTTGTACTTGTCAGAAGTGTAGTACTCGGTCAGAGTGCCGATGGCAAGACCGACGAGAAGGCCGGCAAGGACTGCCCAGAACGGGCCAAGGCCGACGAAGAACATCTTGCAAAGGATGAATGCGCCGATGATGGTGAGGCCTGCGGAGACCCATTCACCGATCTTCAGGGCGAAGCCGGGGTCGGAACCCTCTTTGCCGCGGACGAAGAAGGTGGAGATGATGGACGCGATGATACCGATGGCGGCAAGGATGAGCGGGAACGCTACCGCGCCATAGGGTTTGTTGGTGACGGTGGTGACGATGCCGGTAGCGGCAGCGACAGTACCGAGGGACAGGGAAGAGATGATGGAACCGACATACGACTCATAGAGGTCGGCACCCATGCCGGCGACGTCGCCGACGTTATCGCCGACGTTGTCAGCAATAACAGCAGGGTTTCTGGGATCGTCTTCCGGGATGTTGTTCTCGACTTTACCGACGAGGTCGGCACCGACGTCAGCAGCTTTGGTGTAGATACCGCCGCCGACACGGGCGAAGAGAGCGATGGACGAAGCACCAAGGCTGAAACCGAACAGGATGTCGGTGCGGCCGGTGATGGCATAGATGAGACCGACGCCAAAGAGGCCGAGGCCGACGACGGACATACCCATGACGGCACCGCCGGAGAAGGCGATGGACAGGGCCTTGTTCATGCCGCTGGTGCGGGCTGCGTTCGCAGTACGGACGTTCGCTCTGGTGGCGACCGTCATGCCGAGGAAACCGGCCAGGACGGAGAAGAGCGCACCGACGATGAAGCATAAGGCGGTGGGCCAGCTGATCGCGAAACCGATGACGAGGAAGAACACGGCAACGAAGATTGCCAGGATCTTGTACTCGGAAGTCAGGAACGCGAGAGCGCCTTCATGGATGTGGCCGGAGATTTCCTGCATTCTTTCTGTGCCCGGGTCAGCTTTTCTGACACGCGCTGCAAGGAACAGAGCGTATGCCAGACCAATGAGGCCGACGACCGGGATCAGATAAACTAATCCTCCCATTTCTTGAATCCTCCAATTGTAAAGAGTTTTTTCCAGACGCGGAGGCATGGGAAGCCTCCTATCTTTCTTTCCAATTCTAACAAAGACGCCCTGCGATTTCAATAACACTATTTATATATTGTAAAGCTTTTTCTCGGAAATGGGACGCAGAGTGGGGCAAAGGGGGGAATGGTGGGTTTTTGCACCACTTTTCGAAAAAATGTGAAAACTTTTTCTTTCTGTTTCAAAAGTGAACACAAGATGTTGTGTTTTCCGCGTTAGCAGACCACAACTGCGCAAAATTTATACCTTGCAAACCCTGTATCTCAAGTGTATAGTTTAAGTATCGATGTGGGGCAAATTCCCCAAAAATGACACCGAAATGGTGGAAAGTGGAGGAAAGGAGTGAACGGTATGGAATTCCTGGGCGATTTTCGGCACAAACTGGATGCCAAAAAGCGTCTTTTCATTCCTGCCAAGTACCGCAGCGCTCTCGCCGACGGCTTCATCGTCTGCAAAGCTCCCGACCACTGTCTCTACATCTATTCGAAAGAAGAATGGGAACCCGTCGCCGCGCAGGTCAAGTCCCTGCCCGGAGGAGAGGAATACCGCCGCTTCAAACGAGACTTCTTCCGCAACGCCGATCTGGTGGAAATGGACAGCCAGGGGCGATTCACGGTCAAATCAGACCTGCTGGAATACGCCGGCCTCGACAAAGAGGTCCTCATCATCGGTTCCGGCAACAAGTTCGAGGTCTGGGATGCCGCTTCCGTCCAGGAAGACTCCGGTATGACCAAGTCCGCGGATGAACTGGGTGTCGAGGTCATCTTCTGATGAGTGAACTGACCTTTTCCCATATCCCCGTCCTGCTGCAGGAGACGCTCGACTCACTGCAGATCAAACCCGACGGCATCTATGTCGATGCCACCGCCGGCGGCGCCGGCCATTCGTCGAAGATCCTCGAGCAACTTTCCGAACAGGGGAGACTCATCTGCATGGATCAGGACCCGGATGCAATACAGATTATTAAGGAACGCATCGGTGCGGATCCCCGTGTCACCGTCGTCCATGACAACTTCGCGCACATCGCCGAAGCTCTGTCGGAACTCGGTGTCGATGGCGTGGACGGCATCCTTGCGGATCTCGGTGTCAGCTCTCATCAGCTGGATACACCGGAACGGGGATTCTCCTTCCACACGGACGCGCCGCTCGACATGCGGATGAGTCAGGAAGGACCGACCGCCGCGGACCTCTGCAACAACCTGCCGGAGGCCGAGCTTCGGAAGATCCTCTATACCTATGGAGAAGAAAAGAACGCGCCCCGCATCGCGGCCGCCATCGTGAAGGCCCGGAAGGACGCTCCTCTTGAGACGACGCTGCAGCTGGCGGAACTGGTGAAGGAAGCCGTCCCCGCCAAAGCGCGCCGCGCGAAACATCCCGCCCGGAAGACCTTCCAGGCGCTCCGCATCGCGGTGAACGGAGAGATGGATGTCCTGAACACCGCACTGGACAGCATGTTCGACGTCCTGAAGGACGGAGGCATCCTTTCCATCATCACGTTCCATTCCCTCGAAGACCGGATGGTCAAGCAGCGCTTCGCGAGCTACTGCCAGGGCTGCATCTGTCCGCCGGAATTCCCGGTCTGTGTCTGCGGCAGGACGCCCAGCGCAGAACTGCCGTTCAAGTTCAAGGCGGCTTCGGAGGCGGAACTGGAACAGAACCCGAGGAGTCGCAGCGCGAAACTTCGCTGTGTGAAGAAACTCAAAGAGAGATATCCCGAATGATTTACATACATACATTAGCAACGTGGGGAGGTGAGTCGGATGGCTGCCAGGGGGAATCGTGGCACGTATGATCTCGGTGCATACCGGAATCAGAGAAATGCCAGTACAAGTGCAAATCGCCAGGTGGTACGAGGGACCGCGGTGCCGAAGACTCACCCGAACCCCGCACCCCAGACCCGGAAGGCCCGGCGGCCGAAGGTCGTTCAGAAGTCGCAGAAACAGCTGCGGGCAGAGGCCCGGCGCAGTCGCGCGGTCGCCATCCGCGTCGTCGCCCTGGCTGCCGTCCTGTTCCTGGTCTTCGGATTCAAGATCTACAGTCAGGTCCAGGTCGATGAGCTCGACCAGAAACTCGACGCGATCAATAAAGAGATCAGTGTCATCGAAAGCGATAACACCAGAAGGAACATGGAACTCAACGCCAATGTCTCCCTCGAGAAAGTAGACCAGTACGCGAGGAACGAACTCGGTATGGTCAAGATCTCCGACTACCAGGTCAACTACGTCAAGCTGTCGGAGGACGACGCGGTGGAGGTCAGTGGCGGCAAGACCCACAATGACAAAGGCATCGCACAGAAACTCAAAATCAACAAAAACGAATAACGCACCTGCGATTGAGAGTTAGGAAAACCTTCCTAACTCTCAACGTCGTAAATAAGGGGCGCTTCGGAGGACCTAAAATGGCAAGGAAAACAGACAAAAAGCTGCAGGATCGGGCGTATATCGTGATGATCCTCACCCTGGTGCTGGGCTTCGGCGTCGGGGTGTTCGGCATGATCAACACCGGTCTCGTCCACGGGGAGGAGAACCGCCGGAAAGCGGAATCGGAACAGCTGTCCGACACCGTCGTCGCGGCGCGCCGGGGGACCATCTACGACAGCAACATGAACATCCTCGCCCAGAGCACCGACGCCTGGAAGATCTACGTCAACCCGAAGGAGATCCCGGATGAGGAGACGGCAAAACGCGCGGCGTCCAGCCTCTCGTCCATCCTCGACGTCGACTACGATGAGGTCCTCGCCGACTGCCTCAACAAAGACCGGAGCTACATCGTCCTGAAATCCAAGGTGGACTTCAACACGAAGCAGCTCATCGAAAAACTCCGCTCCGAAAACAAGGGCTACAACCGGTTCATCGGCATCGAGGACGACGTCACCCGGTTCTACCCCTACGACAACTTCGCTTCCACCGTCATCGGGTTCACCGGCTCCAGCGACAAGGGCATGTCCGGCCTCGAATCCGCCTACAACACGAAACTCACCGGTCTCTCCGGCCGGAACATCACGGCACAGAACGCAAAGCAGCGGGAGATCTCCTCTGACTTTGCCACCTACTACGCCGCCCAGGAGGGCACGAGCCTCCAGCTGACCATCGACAACGCCATCCAGTACTACCTCGACTCCGCTCTGTCCCACGCCGTTGAGACCCAGGACGCGACTTACGGTTACGGCATCGTCATGGACGTCAAGACCGGCGCCATCCTCGCGATGAGCAGCCAGCCGGACTACGACCTCAACGACCCGTACAAGATCTCGAAGGCGGACGTCAAAGAGGAACTGGATCAGATCGCCAACGACGACGAACGGGCCAAGGCCACGACCTCCGCGCTGTTCGCCCAGTGGCGGAACCGTACCATCACCGACACCTACGAGCCCGGCTCCGTCTTCAAATGCATCACGGCGGCGGCCGGCATCGAAGAGGGTGTCGTCACCCCGGACGAGATGTTCGTCTGCGGCGGCAGCTACCGGGTCAAGGACATCACGTACCACTGCTCCAACCGCAGAGGCCACGGTTCCGAGGACTTCACGACCTCCCTTATGAACTCCTGCAACCCGATCTACATCCAGGTCGCCCAGCGCCTGGGTTCCCAGAAATTCAGCAACTACTTCGAGGCCTTCGGCCTCGGTGAGACGACCGGCGTCGATCTCGCGGCAGAAGCCGCTCCGAAACCCGGCGTCACCTATTACACGGCAGACCGCATGGGCCCCGTCGAACTCGCGTCGAGTTCGTTCGGCCAGTCCTTCCAGGTCACGCCCATCCAGGTCTGTACCGCCATCAACGCCATCGCGAACGACGGCAAACTGGTCCAGCCCTACATCGTTGCCAGAGAACTGGACAGCGAAGGCAATGTCCTCTCCGTGACGAAACCCACCGTCCGCCGACAGGTCGTCTCCAAACTGACCGCCGACACCGTCACCGACATGATGGTCGAAGTCGTCAAGAACGGTACGGCCAAGAACGCGACGGTCACCGGCTACAAAGTGGCGGGGAAGACCGGTACGTCCGAAAAGCTGACCACCTCGACGGAAGACTACATCGGTTCCTTCTGCGGCTTCGCGCCGGCAGATGACCCGGAGATCTCCGTCATCATCATCATCGACGACCCGAAGAGCGGCAGCTTCACCGGCGGCAAGACCGCAGCACCTGTGGCAGCCGAAGTCATCAGCAACACGCTCCGCTACCTCAACATCGAGCCGGAGTATGAAGTCGATGACAAGGCCCAGCAGGATGTCAAGACGCCCAGCGTCGTCGGCCTCACCACCGCGGCGGCCCAGGAATCTCTGAGCGGCAGCGGCTACACGGTCCGGGTCATCGGCGACGGCGCGAAAGTCAAAGCCCAGTATCCCGAAGCCGGGAAACTGATCCCCCAGAACGGTGTCATCGTCCTCTACACGAAGAGCGAGAAAGCCACCGAGACCGTCGAAGTACCGAACCTGACCGGCCTTACCGTCAGCCAGGCGCGGTCCACCGCAAAGGCGGCGGGACTCAACGTCGAGATCGTCGGAACGTCGAACGACTTCACCGGCGCCTCTTACACCCAGAGCATCTCAAAGGGCACGAAGGTCGCCCTCGGCTCGACCGTGACGGTCGCCTACATGACCTCGACCCAGGAGATGGAAATCGAAGATACCGGCAATGCCGACTGAGAATACAAGGAGCAAACACCCATGAGAACGTTCACTACTGAAGAGATCGCAAAAGCCACCGGAGGTGTCGCCAGCGGCCATGCGGAGGTCACCTCCGTCGTCATCGACAACAGAGAAGCCAGACCCGGCAGCCTGTTCATCGCCATCAAGGGCGAGCGGCTGGACGGCCATCAGTTCATCGACTCCGCGGTGGAGGCGGGCGCAACCGCTGTCCTCTGCCATAAGGACGTGAGCTGCAAAGTGCCGACCGTCAAAGTGGCCGACACGACAAAAGCGTTTTCAGACCTTGCAAAGTCGTACCGTCTGGAATATGATATCCCGGTCGTCGCCCTCACCGGCAGTGTGGGGAAGACCACGACCAAGGAAATGATCTGGTGCGTCCTGAACGCGAAGTTCAACGCGCACAAGACCTATAAAAACTGGAACAACGAGATCGGCCTGCCGAAAGTCCTGCTGCGGCTCGAACCGGAGCACACGGCGCTCGTCCTCGAACTGGGCATGAACCACAAGGGCGAGATCTCCGCTCTGTCGAAGACCGCGCTGCCGGACATCGGCGTCATCACGAACGTCGGCGTCTCCCACATCGAGAACCTCGGCAGCAGAGAGGGCATCCTCGCCGCGAAGCTCGAACTGCTCGACGGTATGAAGCCCGGCTCTCCGATCCTCCTCAACAAGGACAACGACATGCTGTCCACCGTGGAACTTCCGGACTATGACGTGAAATGGTTCGCGATCCACGATGAGACCGCGGACGTCCGTGCCGAAGACATCGAATATCTCGACGCCTCCACCGTCTTCACCGCTGTCACGAACCAGGGCCGCTGCAAAGTGGAACTGCCGACGACCGGCGAACACAACGTCTATGACGCGCTGGCCGCCATCGGCGTAGGCCTCGAACTGGAGATCCCGCTCGAAGACTGCGCCGCCGCGCTCAAAGGATACCGTCCCGCCGGCATGCGGGAGAACGTCGTCGAGAAGGGCGGCGTCACGGTCATCGAAGACTGCTACAACGCGAGCCCCGACTCCATGAAGGCCATGGCCGAGACCCTGATGCTGAAGGGCGCCCCCGGCCGCCGCAAGATCGCCATCATCGGCGACATGCTGGAGCTGGGCGACTACTCCGAAGAGGCCCACGCCCTCGCCGGACAGTATATGGCCGAAGCGGGCGTCGACCTGCTCATCACCTACGGTCCCATGTCGAAGTTCGCCGCACAGTCGGCGCGGGAGCACGGCCTGCTCCGGGTCTTCGACTTCCAGGACAAGGCGGACCTCACCACCAAGCTGACCGGGATGCTGAAACCCGGCGATGTCGTCGCTGTCAAGGGCAGCCGCGGCATGCAGATGGAAGAAATCATCCAGAGCATCTACGATAATCTGGACGAATAAACGAGAGAATTATTGAGAAACGAGGAAGAACATCATGAAACTTGCAGCTGTCATCAGCGCCGCTGTCCTGGGCTTTGCCCTCAGCGCACTTCTCGGCATCAAACTGGTGCCCTGGCTCCACAAACTGAAATTCGGCCAGACCATCCTGGACATCGGTCCGAACTGGCATAAACAGAAACAGGGGACACCCACCATGGGCGGTTTCATGTTCATCATCGGCACGACCGCCGCGTTCCTCGTCGTCGTGCTCGTCGCGAAAGCCTTCGGCTATGACCTCGTCGGCGGGGAGTCCCTCGTCGCCGGGGCAGAGAAGGCCAAGATCTACGGCGGCCTCATCATGGCCCTCGGCTTCGGCCTCATCGGCTTCGCTGACGACTACATCAAAGTCCGAAAGGAACAGAACGAAGGTCTGACGGTCATCCAGAAGACCCTGCTGCAGCTCCTCCTTTGTGCAGCGTACATCGCCACCCTCATCCTGTCTGGCAACGTCTACATGTACATCCCCTTCGCCGGAACCTGGGACTACGGCAACACCTTCGTCTTCTGCATCTTCACCTTCATCGTCATGTACGCGACCGTCAACGCGGTCAACTTCACGGACGGCATCGACGGCCTGTGCGCTTCGGTCACGACCACGTCCGCTGTCTCCTTCGCCGTGATGGCGGCCTTTGTCCACTGCCTTGGCGGCACCATCCTCGCTTCCGCTCTGGCCGGTGCCTGCGCGGGTTATCTCATTTGGAACTGGCACCCCGCGAAATGCTTCATGGGTGATACCGGCTCCATGTTCCTCGGCGGTATAGTCGTCGCTCTGGCCTACGCCATCAACTGCCCGCTCATCCTGCTCCTCGCCGGATTCATCTATGTCGTCGAAGGCGCATCCGACGTCATCCAGATCCTCTACTTCAAGATCACGAGAAAGATCGCGCAGCGGACCGACCCCACTGCCACCGGCAAACGTCTCTTCAAGATGGCTCCGATCCATCACCACTTCGAGAAGAGCGGCTGGTCCGAAGAGAAGATCAACTATGTTTTTGCAGCCGTCAACCTGCTCTGCGGCATCCTTGCCTGCATCCTCATCTACTTCGGGATGCCGATGTCCATCTGACCAACGACTGACTACTTAGGAGTTTAACGAACTATGGCGAAACAGAACGCGAAACCCAAAAAGAAACGCGGGTTCCTGGCCCGGGGCGGCCTGGACATCCCGTTTTTCATCATCGTTATCGCATTGATCACGCTGGGACTCATGATGATGTTCTCGGCGAGTTCGTCGTATTCCTACTACTATTTCAACGACAGTTTCTACTACTTCAAACGCCAGCTCGCGTTTGCGATCCTCGGCATCGTCGTCCTGTTCGTCATGTCCAGTGTCGACTACCATCTCCTGAAGCGGTGGGCGGTCCCCATCCTGCTCGTCTCCTTCGCCCTGCTGGTCGCGGTCCTTCTGGTGCCGCCGCCCCCAGGCTTTGAAGACTTCCACCGCTGGATCTCCCTGGGGCCGGTCACGTTCCAGCCCTCCGAGATCACGAAGTTCGCGATCATCCTTTACTTCGCGTACCACATGGACAAGCATTTCAAGGAAATCAACTCCGACAAGCTTTCCGACGCGCCCTGGGCGCAGGGGTTCAACCAGGGGAACAGCTTCATCAAGATCAAAGCCAAAGGCGTTTACATGATGTGGTACCTGCTCATCCTGGCGGTGGCCTGTGTCCTCGTCTATATGGAGAACCACGTCTCCGGCACGCTGCTCATCTTCGCCCTCGGCGCCATGATGATGTTCCTCGCCGGTTTCCATTACCGCTGGTTCGTCTTCGGCGCAGCGGTCCTTGTGGGCCTCGTCATCCTCGTCGTTGCAAATCCCAGCATCCTTCCGGAACACGCGCAGCCCCGGATCCTGTCCTGGATCGACAAGGACTATGACCCGCTGGGCGTTCGCTGGCAGACCAACCAGGCGATCTACGCCATCGGTTCCGGCGGCTTCTTCGGCGTCGGACTCGGCAACTCCAAGATGAAACAGCTCTACGTTTCCGAACCGCAGAACGACTTCATTTTCTCGATCATCTGCGAGGAACTCGGTTTCGTCGGCGCACTGTTCATCGTCATCCTCTTTGCGCTGCTGGTCTGGAGAGGCTTCCTCATCGGCGTCAAGGCAAAAGACAAATTCGGCGCTCTGCTGGCCATGGGCATCTCGTTCCAGGTCGGCCTGCAGGCAGCCCTCAACATCGGCGTCGTCACCGACGTCCTGCCCAACACGGGCATCTCGCTCCCGTTCTTCAGCTACGGCGGTACATCACTGCTCATGCTGATCTTTGAAATGGGCGTCGTGCTCTCGGTCTCCCGGACCGCGAAACTCAAAAAAATCTGAGGAGGAACACTCTTATGAAATTACTGTTTGCGACCGGTGGTACCGGCGGACACATCAACCCGGCACTGGCCGTGGCGGGGAAGATCCGTGAAGAGTATGGCGATGAGGTCGAGATCCTGTTTGTCGGAACACCAACCCACATGGAGACGAGACTCGTGCCCCAGGCAGGCTTCGACTTCACGGCGATCGACGTCCGCGGCTTCTACCGCGGCCTCTCCTGGAACAACATCAAGCGCGACAGCGCGGCACTGGTCAAGATGTTCACGTCCAGCGTCCAGGCGAGAAAACTCATCAAAGAATACCAGCCCGACGCCGCCATCGGCTTTGGCGGTTACGTCAGCGGACCCGTCATCCGGGCCGCCGCGAAACTGGGCGTTCCCACTGCCATCCATGAGCAGAACGCCTACCCGGGCATCACCAATAAAACGCTCGCCAAAATGGTCGACGTCGTCATGCTGACCTCCGAAGACGCCGAGAAGCGAATCGAATGCAAGAACCCGCCGGTCATCACCGGCCTGCCGGTCCGGGGCGAGATGGTCGCCGCCGACCGTGCCGAGTGCCGCAAGAAACTCGGCGTGCCCGATGACCGCATCCTCATCCTCTCCATGGGCGGAAGCCTTGGAGCCGATGCCATCAACCACGCGATGTGTCAGCTCATCGCCAAAGAAAAAGACAACAAAAAGCTCTACTTCATCCATGCCTACGGCCAGTACGGCCAGTACGTGCCGGATGAACTGAAAGAACTCGGAGTCGACGCCGCCCACTACGGGAACATCACGCTCCGGGAATACATCGACGACATGGAAGTCTGCATGCCGGCCGCTGACATCGTCATCTGCCGCTCCGGCGCCTCCTCGCTCTATGAGATCCGCGCCCTCGGCAAAGCTTCCATCCTCGTCCCGTCTCCGAACGTCGCCGAGAACCATCAGTACTACAACGCGATGGAACTGGTCGACCGGGGCGCCGCCCTCATCATCGAACAGAAGGACCTGACGGGGGAGACCCTCTACGAGGCCACCGAGTCTCTGGTGAACGACCCCGAGCGGATCCGCACCATCGAAGCCAACGCACGGTCCATGGCCATCCTCGACGCGACCGAACGGATCGCCGGGAATCTGATGGACCTCGCGAAGGCCCACGCCGGGGAGGAAGACAATGGCTAAACCGAAACGGGGCAAAGCGGCTGCGGCCAAGTCCCGCGAAGAACTCCGCCGGGAGAACCGGCAGGAGCTGGAACGGCAGAAGAGCCGTCGCAAGGCGATGTGGATCGTCATCCTCGTCGTGGTGGGTGTCGTCGTCGCCGTCATCCTGTCACTGACCGTCTTCTTCAAAGTGACGGCTATCGAGGTGGACGCGTCGAAGTCCCAGTACAGCGCGGCGCAGATCCGTGACGCGAGCGGCATCGAAGAACGGGACAGCCTCTTCCTTCTCAATCGGGAAAAGGCGGCGGACCGCATCAGTACGCGGCTGCCCTATACCGGCGAGATCATCGTCAAGCGCAGTTTCCCCAGCAAGGTGAAGATCTTCGTCGAGGACAGCACCATCACCGCCGCGGTGAAGTACAACGATGCCTACTTCGTCCTGAACGAAAGCAACAAAGTCCTGGCAAAGGCAAACAATATCGACACGCTGAATTCCCTGGTGGAGCAGCAGGCGAAGAAAAAAGTCGGTACATCGCCGAAGAAAACGGCAAAGAGTACCGGGAAAACCACGACGACCACTACGGAAACGACCACCACGACCACCACGACGGTCCAGACCGAACCGGTCACCGATGAGAACGGTATGATCGTCGATCCGTTGACCACCCTCCCCGAAGAGGACATCGCCGGGGGAGAGGACATCCGAAACGCGGACGCCTCGGTCACGGTCATCACCGGTGTCAAGGTGAAGGAGGCCAAAGTCGGCTACCCGCTGCAGGCGAAGAACGCGAAGGTGTTCGAGACCTACAAGGAGATCCGTGCGGCGATGGACCGCTGGGGAGTCAAGGACATCACTGCGGTGGACCTGACCAAAGTCAGTGACATCCGCCTGACCTATCAGCAGCGGATCACGATCCTTCTGGGCTCTGCCTCCGGCCTCGACCGGAAAGCGGCGATGTGCGCCAAAGTCCTCGAGGAACAGAACAAGGTCAGCACCGAGCAGAAGGGGACCATCGACCTCTCCATCGAGGGCAAGGCCTACTTCTCCGAAGGCGGCGCCACGACCATGACCACCACGACGACCACGACCACGGTCCCGACCCTGGTGGACGGTGAGACCTCTGCCGGAGTCGTTACCGATGTCGATGGGAACCCCGTCAGCACGACGTCCGCGACCTCGGTTTCCGGCACGGGAACGACCGGCGCGGGCAGTACAACGGAGCCCGGAACGACGACCGTGAAAGACCCCGGTGATATCGGCGGTTAAGGTGCATACGAAGCGGCCTGAAAAGGATGTTGAATTTTTTAACAAGCCGTGTTAGTATATTGGAGTATATAAATTAATTTATAATTGTATTACTATGCAATTGTGTATCCTTTAAGCACAAAAAGGGAGGAAACGAACATGCCTTTCGAAATGGCAGCAGATTTTGATAGTGTTGTGCAGATCAAAGTTATTGGCGTCGGTGGCGGCGGCGGAAATGCCGTCAACAGAATGATTGCATCGGACGTCAAGGGCGTTGAATTTGTCTCCGTCAATACAGATAAACACGTACTCATCTATTCTCAGGCCACTCACAAGATCCAGATCGGTGAGAAAGTGACCAGAGGACAGGGCGCCGGCGCCAGACCCGAGATCGGTAAGCGCGCCGCCGAAGAGAGCAAAGACGTCATCACCGATGCCCTGAAGGGCACCGACATGGTCTTTGTCACCGCCGGCATGGGCGGTGGTACCGGTACCGGTGCTGCTCCCATCATTGCCGCAGCCGCCAAAGAGATGGGCATCCTGACGGTCGGTATCGTCACGAAACCCTTCAGCTTTGAAGGCAAGCACAGAATGGATCAGGCCGAAGAGGGCATCAAGGAACTGGCCCAGCACGTGGACAGCCTTGTGGTCATCCCGAACGACCGTCTGAAATATTACTCCGACGAACCCATCACGCTCGCCAACGCGTTTGACGCAGCGGACGATATCCTTCGTCAGGGTGTCAAGAGCATCTCCGAACTCATCAAGGTCCCGGGCTTCATCAACCTGGACTTCGCGGACGTCAGCGCCATCATGAGAGACGCCGGTCACGCACACATGGGTGTCGGTCGTGCCAATGGTAAGGACAAGGCCAAGAACGCCGCATCGGCTGCGGTTTCCAGCCCGCTTCTGGAGACCTCCATCGAAGGCGCTCACGGCGTTATCATCAGCATCACTTCTTCTCCGGACATCGGACTGGACGAGGTCGAGGAAGCTTCCACCCTCATCTCCAACGCCGCTCATCCGGACGCCAACATCATCTGGGGTGTCGCATTCGACGACACGCTACAGGATGAGATGGTCATCACCGTCATCGCGACCGGCTTCGGCGAGGACCCGACTCAGTTCTCCTCTCCGCTCAAGCTCGACCTTGACTGGGACGGCCCGAACTTTGGCGATATGAAGATCGAGACTCCGGCCCGCAACATCGCACCGGTCGGTACCGATACTCCCGCCTTTGAGGCTCCTGTCACCGAGCGCTTCGTGTTCGATGAACCGGAAGAGCCGAAAGCTGCCCCCGCGGGCAACGGCGGCGACCTCTTCGAGGACGATTATTTCGACGCGATCGACAACCTCTTCAGCAGCCGTAAATAAGGTTGCAAAATCGGGTGATTTTCATATTGCATTTAGTAAAACGTTGTGATAGAATATCCCGGTAACACATAGGGACCCTGGCGTCCGCATTACTACAAAAGAGGTGAAACGAGATGAAGGAAGGAATCCATCCCGCATACGGTCCGACGACCGTTCGGTGTGCCTGCGGAGCTACCTATGAGACCAGCTCCACCAAACAGGACCTCCGTGTCGACATTTGCTCCAATTGTCACCCGTTCTTCACCGGCAAGCAGAAACTTGTCGATACCGGTGGACGCGTAGACCGATTCAACAGACGTTACGCAAAGACTCAGGGCAAATAAGCCGAAAAGCTTTCATAAAAGGCGGTACGTTTCGTACCGCCTTTTCTTTTGAATCTCTGTCAGAAGGAGGGGACCGTCATGGAGTCCTACCGTACCGTACGTCAGGAGGGCTGCGGGGAATACGAAGTCAAGCGCTCCCGTTTTCTCTGCTATGCCAAACCGGTCCACACGCCGGAAGAGGCGACCGCGTTCATCGCTTCCATCAAACAGAAGCACTGGGACGCACGCCACAACTGTTCCGCCTACATCCTTCGGGAGGGCGGCATCAAGCGCTTCTCCGACGACGGAGAACCCCAGGGGACGGCGGGCATGCCCATCCTCGATGTCCTCGAGAAGTCCGAAGTGACCGACGTCTGCGTCGTCATCACCCGGTACTTCGGCGGCATCCTGCTCGGCGCCGGCGGTCTCGTTCGCGCCTATTCCCACAGCGCCACGCTGGCCCTGGAGGCCGGCGAAGTCATCACGATGGTGAAGTGTGCCCAGTGCGAACTCACCTGCGACTACACGCTCTACGGCCGCATCCCGGCCCTCATCGCCGAACACGACGGCAAAGAGACCGGCACGGACTTCACGGACAACGTCACCGTCCGCTTCACGCTCCCGGAAGACAACGTGGCACCCTTTCAGGCGAAGCTCACGGAGTACTCCAGCGGCCGCTGTGAAGTCTCTGTTCAAGGTTCGGCCTTTGAAGAAGCATAACGCTGCTCCGCCCCTCGTTACAAGGTCCGTTCCTCGCGAGAGGTAGGATTCTATCGCCTCCCGGCGAGCGCTCCGGTACGATTGTAACTAGTGACGGACATCGTTATGCCCGTTGGCCGAACGAAGAAAGACAAAAAAGACCTCAGGCAGTTGCCTGAGGTCTTCTTCTTTTTTTACATGGCGTCTTTGAGGGCTTTCTCCAGCCAGGTGGAGCCGATGGCCATGGCCGGGTAGAGGCCGGGCCGTTCCGCTGTCTTGACGATGATCTCCGTCGGGGGACAGGTGGGGTCGGTGTTCATGAGCTGAACGCGGACCTTTTCGGCGATGTCGAGGTCGCCCTTCTTTTCAGACTTGGTAATGGTCAGCATGACGACGAAGGGGTCGTACATGTTGCCGTAATAAAGAGTGTTTCCCTGCCGGACGAGCGGTTTGCCCTTGTAGGTCAGGAAAGCGTTCTTTTTATCAGCCAATGGATTCACTCCGTTTCTTGAACTACTGCGCAGGCAGGCTTATTTGTCGAGGAAGTTCTTGACGAGGGCCTGCATCAGTTCATCGCGGTCAACTTTCCGGATGAGGCTGCGCGCGTTGTTGTGGGTGGTGATGTAGGTCGGGTCTTCGGACAGAAGATAGCCGACGATCTGGCTGATCGGGTTGTAGCCTTTTTCCTTTAATGCAGTGTAGACTTCACCCAGGATCTTTCTCATCTCGGCATCGGAATCGTCCTTGATGGAAAACTGGATCGTTTTATCAGTCATGTTGCCACCTCCAACTCTTTGTTAAAAATCATTATATACCAATATTGTGTAGAACACAAATGCTTTTTGAGCGTATATGGTATCAGGAACGGAGCTCGGCGCCCAGTTTCTCGGCAGCCTCGATGGCCTTTTGGACGGCGCTGTTGCATTCGTCGTCGGTCAGGGTGCGGTCTTCGGCGCGGAAGATGAGGTTGAAGGCAACGCTCTTCTTGCCCTTGCCGATCTGCTCACCTGCATAGACGTCGAAGAGCTCGATGCTCTCGAGGATCTTGCCGGCCGCTCTCTTGATGGCCTTTTCAAGGACCAGGACCGGGGT
>Ga0326513_10000815_pt1 | contig 26303 bp, 14 predicted proteins | sample 2_2465_0518_D_FD_203654 | JGI IMG/M metagenome (GOLD analysis project Ga0326513, IMG submission 203654) | Bovine rumen microbial communities from UC Davis, California, United States - 2_2465_0518 | ecosystem: Host-associated > Mammals > Digestive system > Stomach > Rumen | place: USA... | reverse complement strand
CATCTTCTCTATGGGCAGATAAAAAATGGACTGTAGTTGGAGATAGTCTGACAGCTTACAACGAGAGAACGTCAATGCACTATTTTGATTATATCACAGGCGCAACAGGCATACAGATATATAATATGGGCGTTTCTGGTAGCGGATACGCACAAGGAGGAGCAGATAACTTCATGACGAGAGTCTTAAATGTTCCTACAGATTCGGACGTAGTTACCATTTTCGGAAGTGGAAACGATGCAAGCGTATTGCCTTTGGGAACGGCATCCGACACAGAAACTTCAACACTTGGCGGTGTAATTAATACGACAATTGACAATTTATACAGCATCATGCCTGTTGTACAGTTAGGAATCGTAACGCCTACACCTTGGCAGAGTAACATGCCATCAGACAATGGATGGATGGAAAACTATTCTAACATGATTGTGGAAATATGCAAGCGCAGAAGCATACCATGTCTTGATTTGTTCCATTGCTCAAATCTTAACCCAAACAGCGAGGCTGTGCGACAACTGGCATACTCTAATGATGATGGTGGCGGAGTGCATCCATCTGAAAAGGGGCATAAACTAATTGCACCGAGGTTTAAGGCGTTTCTGGAATCACTTTTGATGTAATTGGTTTTAATTACTAAAAAGTTATGACTGTTTAATCACGGTCTTTACTAACTTAAAGCAGACTTTAAGAGATCTGTACTTGACAAATTAATTTGTATATGTATAATGGTATAATCAATATTTTATAAAGGAGCAGAACATGCCTGATTATAGAATGGCCATTATACATTCGGTTGAAGAACAGCTATTGCATCAGTTTGATAGCACAGAAGTAACTATGATTTCCGATATTATAACTAAAGTGCTTAATGACTATGAAGTGACAGAAAGGCATACTGAACTTATTCCATATGATTCAGTAAATGAACGGATACTAAAGCAATATACTGCTTGTTTATATGTTGACGGTAAATCTGCCAAAACAGTTTACCAGTATCAGCGATCTTGTATTAAATTGGCAGAAACTATTCAAAAAACTTTCCCCGAAATGGGTGTTTATGATATCCGATATTATTTGGCATGTGAAAAAGATCGTGGTGTGTCTAATCGGTCTATTGAAAATACACGAGCTAATTTATCAGCGTTTTTTCAATGGATGGCTAGAGAAGAAATTATATCTAAAAATCCATGCTTAAATATTAAACCAATTAAATATCCAGAGGTAATTCGTTTGCCATTTTCGAATATTGAAATTGATTCCTTACGAGGCCATTGCAAAACTGCAAAAGAAAGGGCTATTTTAGAAGTATTGTTATCTTCAGGGATTCGTGTATCTGAATTATCTAATTTAAACATTAGTGATATAGACACAGAAACATTGGCTGTTCATGTCAGAGAGGGAAAAGGGAATAAAGAAAGAATTACTTATATTACAAATTTGGCTATGAAGTTTTTATCTACTTATTTGGATACTCGCTCTGAAAATGGAGATATACTATTTTATAACAATCAGCATAAACGATTAAATGCTGGTGGTATCAGATCAATTTTGAATACATTAAGTACTAGGGCCGAAGTAGCAAATGTTCATCCTCATCGTTTTCGGAGAACATTTGCTACTGGCTTGGCAGCTAGAGGAATGAATATCCAAGAAATCAAGAACTTATTAGGACATAGTAGTATTAATACAACCATGGAATATATCGCCATGAATGATAATCAAATAATGCAATCATATCAAAGATATATTGCATAATGCCGGTATTGATAGAAACATATAACAACTTAATTTAGGGAGGTAAAATAAATTGGTTAACCAAACTAGATTTTTTCTTACAGAACGAGCAAAGATAGATGAAAACATTGCAAATGGCACTATCAACGCTCATGATTTAGTATTAACCAGTGATACTCACGAACTAATTTTTGTAGATACAGACACTACTTATTTTGCCGTTACAACTACGGATGCGGGTTTAAATGAGTTAGTCGATTCTGTAAAAGCAGAAATTGAAGAACTGCGTGAAGAAGCAAAGAATAGCTTAGTCACTGGTGTAAAGGGTTCAAATGAAACGACATACCGTAAAGGGGATGTTAATATTGGAACCCATGATATTGGCCTTGATCGAGTAGAAAACTATACTCAGGTACGAGGGTTGTTCTCAGGTACCACAGAGGGCCATGTAGTAACTTGGGGGCGTAATGGTTATATTGTGGCTGACGGTGGCCATACTTTGGAAGCGGACGTTCCTGAAGACGCTGTATTTACGGATACAACTTATGAAAATGCCACAGAGACTGCTGCTGGTTTGATGTCTGCTGCAGATAAAGTTAAGCTGGACAACCTGGAGAATGGAGAAACATATACAGAGTTCGAGGGCTACTCTTCTACTGGCGGCAAGCATGGGTTAGTACCAGCACCTGCCTCTGCGTCAGAAATATTAACTTCTACTGGTTCTTGGCTAAAACCACGGCTGCGATCATATAAAGTAAGTCTTCCTGATGGAAGGATAGGCGGGCAGCAGATTGTATTGGAACTATTGGATGCAAATAATAATGCCGTTTTCTGGTCAGTCCCGTTGGATCTTACAAATTATGATACAGGCAAAGGCGATCTTGCTCCAGCGACCAGTACGATGCCTGGTATCATGAGTAGTAGTGATAAAATTAAATTAGATGGTATTGAAACAGGTGCTCAGAAAAATGTAGTTTATGAAAATGCAACCACTGAAGCGGCTGGTTTAATGAGCGCTGAAGATAAGACGAAATTGGATAGTATAGACGCAGCTAGTTCGTCTCCATATTCGATTCCTCTTGAAGAAACCACCTGGGCGGCTCTCGTTGCAAAGCGTGACGCAGGCACATTAATTCCAGGGATGCAATATCGTATCACGGATTACGTCTGCACCACTACTCAGGATGAAAGTAGAGCCGTATCGCATCCCTTTGACATTATCGTGACTGCGGATGATGAAGGTACGCTGAATGAAAATGCTAGAGCGGTCAAGAAAGACGGTGATACCTATTATCAGTACGCTGATCTTTCGGCGTGGCAGCTGAAATACTGTATCGACAATGACACGACTCGATTCAATTGGGCGGATACGACTAATGGTCATGGTGTAGTTTATTACATGAAAGATGACCACAACAACGAATGTCCTTACGACTTTAAGCAGATTCAGTTTAAGAGGTATAAAATTACTGCTTGTACAGTTAGTTGGCTCGTTGGTAAATATACTACACTGAATCATGGCGATGCGATCACCGGCATTGACGAGCAGAATCCTGTATGGTGCTATACATTCTCTTATGATCCGAACAAAACAGGCGTAATGTCTGATTCATCGGTGATGGAATTCAATGCGCATAATGGAACGGATGTATCAGGGAATATTATTAATGCATTATATGATTATCAAGATCCTGATAAACGGGTGGGGTTAAATGTTGTTTACCTTAACAACATCGTATTTATTGGAAGTAGCTGCCACTTCAATACGTTCGGAAATAGCTGCCAATATAATACGTTCGGGAATAACTGCTCATCCAATACGTTCGGGGTTGATTGCAACAACAATACATTCGATAATAACTGCCAATACAATACGTTCGGAAATGGCTGCTCCTCCAATACGTTCGGGGGTAGCTGCTCTTCCAATACGTTCGGGGGTAGCTGCTCCTCCAATACGTTCGGATATAATTGCTCCTCCAATACGTTTGGAAATGGATGCAACTCCAATATGTTCGGGGATGGCTGCTCTTCCAATACGTTCGGGGGTAGCTGCTCCTCCAATACGTTCGGATATAATTGCTCCTCCAATACGTTCAGAAATAGCTGCTCCTCCAATACGTTCGGGGGTAACTGCTCCTTCAATACGTTCGGGGATGACTACTCCTCCAATACGTTCGGGGATGGCTGCCAATACAATACGTTCGGAGATTACTGCCAATACAATACGTTCGGAAATTACTGCAACTCCAATATGTTCGGGAATAACTGCTCATCCAATACGTTCAGAAATAGCTGCAACTCCAACACGTTCGGGAATAACTGCTCATCCAATACGTTCGGGGATGGCTGCCAATACAATACGTTCGGGGGTAACTGCTACTCCAACACGTTAGGGGATTACTGCTACTCCAATACGTTCGGAGATGAATGCCGATACATAGACTTTTCGGCTGGGGCACAATCGCAAAAAAAGAGATACTATAACGTCCTTGATGGAGTACAAGGAAGCAGTAGTTCTCACATTTCCATAACCGGCACAAACGGAAACAACTTTGTAACCTACGTAGGCAAGAATGGCTCCGGTGTATTAAAGACCTGGGTGCCTGCTGATCTGGTGCAGTAAACACGTTTTACTAATTCAAAATGATAGTACACAGGTGATGGTATCAGGAGTTATTTTGGTACCGTCATCTTAATTTTCCCGGGTGGGGATTTTCTAAAAACTGTTACCCCTCTATTTCACAAAAAAAGATAGAGGGGTTTTCTATTTTTTAACAACAAAAGAAAGGAGGAATAAAGTATGCCTTCGTCTTTTAGTAATTTATTGAACGCATCTGGTGATACAACTGAGACAACAGATACTCAAAACACTGATGCGACTCAAGAATTAAATAACGAAACATGGACACGTTCAGATAAATACGTTTGGGCTGATGATTACACTGATGATTTTGCAGAGTCTAATATTGATAACAATAAGAATGTTGTATTAAATACGAATCAGGTTAATTTATCTCAGGAACAGAACGCACAATACATTAGTTTCGTCATGCCTCGTTATCAGGACGGAATTGATTTAATGAACATGACTATAAGAGTACATTATGTTAATTCGTCTGGTAATGAATGGACAAGTGATGTTGTAAACGTGTCATATTCAGATACAAGAATTAAATTTCACTGGCTCGTGGATCAGTATGTAACTGCGATTGCTGGCATATTACGTTTTGAAATTACTGCTAGTGGTTCTGTTCAAGTTGGTGATACCACTCGTAACTATGTATGGCGTACTAGACCGAATAATCAGTTTAATGTACTAGCTTCTTTATCTGGTAATGGCAATATAGAGCCTGCTGAAGGTTGGAATAGCTACTTTACCATGATTCAAGAACAAGTACACTTAGCTGATGAAGCTGCCAGCAGAGCAAGATCTTCAGCGGATGCCGCTGCGGCTGAGCGGTCAGCTTTAGATGATCAGATTGCTGATATGACTGATACGGTTACCACCAATGTGCAATCTAATTTGGATACTCTGATTGAAGAGAATCTTGCCGATTATTATACCAAAGATGAAGTCGATGCCTTATCATCCAATATTACAGTAGAGTATAATACCAACACTAATGTAATGACTTTTCTGGATAAAGGCACTCAGATTGCTCAGTTTGATTTGACCCAAACGCCCCCTAATAGTTGGCAGAACTCATTCCGTGATGCATTGTTGGAAGAAGCTGGCAGAGCTACTGATGCAGTACAGGCAAATCTGGATGAATATATAAGAACTAATGATGCTCGTGTAAAGGCTGTAGAAGACAGTGTAACAGAACTAAATGAAAAGCTGGATGGAGATGGTTATTATACTTCTTCAGAAGTAGATACTCTCTTATCAGGAAAGGCAGATAGTTCTACGGTCACAGCTCTGCAAACGAGTTTGAATGAAACAACTGCTACTGCAAACACGAACAAAACCAATATTGCCAACATTGGTAATAAGATTGCTGAGATTGAAGAAGTTATTGACGGAGTAAATACAGATGATACGGAACATTATTTCTCAACCTATAACTCTGATGAAAGTGCGGAAGAGAGTGAGAAATACATGTTCAAACTCTGGAAGTATACGCAGGAAGACCGTTCTGATGCAGAGGTGGTAAGCTCTCATAAAATTGTCGGTGGCGGTGGCGGAGGACAAAGCTCCTCTTCTACTATCACAATTCAATATATTACTACCACGCCCGTCATTGCTTTAAACGGCAGCTCTGTAGTACTGAAATACCATTATACTTCTATAGACAATACAGGAATTGGTATTGGCGGACAAGCGACTTGGAGAATCGGTACGCAAGTTCTTGGTACTCAGACGTTAACTTCGGACCAAGATTATGAATTTGATGTCACCAATTTTGTGAGTTTAGGCACTCAACGTGTAACGCTTAGTATCACAGATGATAACGGTACCCTAGCTACTCGTACCTGGACAGTGCAGATTGTGGATGTGCGGTTGGAATCAGCTTTCAATGATACATTCACATACCCTATGGGTCCGGTCAGCTTTGATTACACTCCTTACGGTAGTATAGCAAAAACAGTTCATTTCAAACTGGATGGCAAAGAGTTGGGGACCGTGGATACTACTGCCTCTGGTTTGCCCATGAGTTACACTATCCCCGCGCAAACACATGGCGCTCATTTGGTCGAAGCGTATATTACTGCTACCATTAGCGGTAATAATATTGAAACGGATCATATCTTCAAAGATATCATTTGGTATGATGAGACATCTGACGTGCCTGTGATTGGTGCTCCTTTACAAGATATCGAAGCTATGCAGTATGATACAACAAATATTGTTTATACTGTGTATGATCCTCGTACTGAAACGCCCACTGTAGAATTAACGGTAGATGGGGCGGTTATATCTACCCTTACCGTGTCAAGTGGTTCACACATTTGGAGCTATAAAGGTACTGAAGTTGGGGAGCATACATTAACAATTCAATGCCGCGATATGGTAAAAAATATTAAAATTAATGTCACTAAATTGGATATTGATATTACTCCTATTACAGCTAATCTGCAATTGGATTTCAACCCTATTGGCAAACATAATCAGAGTACAGATCGTTTATGGAGCGATGGTACTTATCATATGACAGTAAGTGATAATTTTGATTGGACAAATGGTGGTTATCAAATAGACAGTAATGACGATCAGTATTTTTGTATCAAAGCGGGCACAACTGCTACATTTGATTATGAATTATTTAGTGACGACCCTAAAGCAAATGGTAAAGAGTTTAAGCTCGTTTACAAAGTAGCTAATGTAAGAGACACTGATACGGTATGGATGACTTGTGCTGAACGTATGGAAACAGAAGTCACTACAAGAAATGAAGACGGAGAGGCCGTTACTACTACTGTCGTGAAAGATGTGGGTATTGTCGGTAAACCTCATTATATTTATGTGTCTTCGAATTTAAATACTTTGGAAGCGCCGTTATCCGAAGAAGACATTATTGAATTTGAATTTAATATTGGAAAACAAGCCAGTGAAATTCCTATGGTAATGGCTTATGAGGACGGCGTGGCGCTTCGTGCAATGATGTATTCCTCTGATGTATTTAAACAAAATACAAAGAAATATATTACTTTCGGATCTACGGAATGTGATGTATGGATTTATCGTATGAAGTGTTATAACGCTTCTCTTTCCGATGCGAATATTCTTAATAATTTTATTGCCGACGCGAGAAACGCTGACGCTATGATTAGCAGATATAGACGTAATCAGATCTATAATTCTGAAGGCGCTCTTACACCTGATAGTGTAGCTGCCGCTTGTCCTGCATTGAAAGTTATTAAGATTGACGCTCCTCACTTTACTTCCAGTAAGAAGGATTATGTACAATATACTAATGTAGAATGTATTCATACTGGCGGAGACGCTGTTTTAGATAACTGGAAATTTGAAAATTGTTATCATGCTGGCCAAGGGACCTCTTCTGACAACTACGGTGATGCGGGACGTAATATTGATATCATTATGTGCGCAGATGGTGTAAATCAAATCATTAGTAAAATTCCTTTGGACACTAGTTATGTCACTAAACTAACGCTTGGTGACGGTACGGTTGTAAGTGACGGTACTGGTAAAGTAGCACTTACTAGAACTTCTGTACCTAATAACTGGTTTAACATAAAGGTAAATATCGCGAGTTCTGAAAACGAGAATAATGCACTTTTCCAAAATCGTTACAATACTTACCTGCCATATAAGAGCGTAGCTTCTGAAAATGACAGTAAAGTAAAGAATGCTATGGAATTTGTAAACTGCGTTGTTTTCATCAAAGAAACCGATCCTGATTTAAGCCAACACACAGAATTTTATGATAACGATTGGCATTTTTATGCGATTGGTAATCTTGGCGATTCTAAGAAAACTGATGCAACTCGCGCTAATGATAAAGACGATATTAAGGAATTTACTATTGAAATTAGTGACAATACACTTCCTAACTCAACTTTTGATACTGGAGTAGTTAATGCTGATGGAAGTATTAAATATCCTATCACCGCTGATGAATGGAAAGCAGGTAATCCTAAATATGATAGTTTATATGATAATTGGGATAAATCTTTTGAATTCCGCTACGAAATGGGTGGAGAAGTAAAAGACGGTATGTCTACAGTTTCTGATCAAGAAAAGCTGGAACAAGAGGAACGGAATAAACAAATTTGGCGTGATTTCTATACTTGGGTTGTTACATCAACTGACGAACAATTTAAGAATGAATTGGGCGATTGGTTTATTACTGATTCCGCTTTATTCTGGTATTTATTTACTGAAAGATACACTTTAATGGACAACAGAGCTAAAAATACTTTCTGGCATTATGCGAAATGCAGTGATGGGAAGTATAGGTTCGAAATGTGGGATTATGATAACGATTAATACTGTAGTCGTTATAAAACCTTATCTAATATACGGCGAAAATCCTGAGAAGGACAACGCCAAGGAAGTTTTTTATTATTGTAAATAAAATTTAATAAAGGAGAGATAAGAATGAATTATGGTAAAAGGGTTAACCCTTTTGAAAAGTATTCTTATCTCGTTGGAACAAAAATAAATAGTTGGACCGTTTTAGAGTTAAGGCATGAAAGACGAAATGTTGGAGCATATTGTCGTTGTGAATGCGGAACGGAAAAATTAGTAAAAATTCAATATTTATTACGAGGAACATCCAAAAATTGTGGGTGTGGTAGAAAAAAGACATTACGAAAAAATTTTACTAAAAATTTAGTTGGTCAACGTTTTGGCAAACTTCTTGTAGTAGAATTGCTACCAGAAAGTAATAAATTTGGCAGAAGGATGTATCGGTGTAAATGTGATTGCGGTAATGAAACGGTCACATCTTCAATATGTTTAACAGGAGGCCATACAAAATCTTGTGGATGTTTAGTATCGTATTATAATATGTATATTAAGCAATTACTAGAACAATGGGGAATAGAGTTTATTGATGAATATCGAGTCTATGTAGATGGTAATCTATATAGATTCGATTTTTATTTACCCAAATATAATTTAATGATTGAGTATGATGGGTCTCAACATTATGTTCCTGCGGGATGGAATCAAGATAAAGAAAAAGATTTAATAGATTTCAAAAAATTACAACAAAGAGATCAAGTTAAAACACAATATTGTGAGGATAACAACATTAATTTGTTACGAATCCCATATTGGGAATCCAAAAATATAGATACAATAATAAAAAATCACCTTCAACGACTGAACGATAAGGGCGCTATAGCATAGCGTATGTAACAGTCTGAACTGCAACTATAATCTAACAATGAAATTGCAGAGGAGAGGTCAAGTGTAAAGACACTTTAAAGAAGAACCTCTCCCGCCCTACGGGGTCATAAAAGTAACAGAATGACAGGACTTGGAATCGATAATAATGGTTCCTTCACAATCTCATATGGTTCCGAAGACACAGATTATAAAATTAGAGATGACGTTAATTCTGGTTTTGTATTTAATGGAGCTTTGTCTGTATTCTGGTGTCGTATTAGAGAATTATTCGTTAATGAATTAAATGCCATGTTTGATACTTTAAATAGTAGAAATTGTTGGTCTGCTGAGAGTTTAATTACTCAATGGGATAATGCCCAAAATGAATTTCCTGAAGAGTTATGGAGACAAGATATTAATCAAAAATACATCAACTCTTATATGGGCAAATATGGCAGAGTTTCCTCTGGCGGAACAACTACTATTGTTAAAACCTTCCATGCACCAAACTCTCGTTTCTTGAGAGAAATGATGAACGGACGTAAAAAATATCAACGCAGACAGTTTGAACGCGATCAAGAAGTATATTTTGCTACGAAGCATTTGGCGTCCAGTTTAAACAATGATCAGATTCTGATTAGATTGAATACTCCTCAGAATGCTGTAGTTGCTCCAAACTACGATTTAACAATTGTTCCTTATAGTGATATGTATCTGAATGTACGGTTTGCGAACTCTGCCCCCGTTCAGGTTCGAGCACGAGCGGGACAAACTTATACTATTACTGGTCCCATTGGGTACCAAAATGAAACGATTACTACGATTGACGCGGCAAGTCGTATTCAAGCTTTGAACGATTTGTCTGCTTGTTATATTGGAACTAATGATTTTAGTAAAGCGAAAAAATTAAGAACCCTTGTTCTTGGTAATGCAACGCCGGGTTATGATAATAGCTTTTTAGCGAATCTGACGCTTGGTAATAATGATTTGTTACAAACGTTAGACCTGAGAAATATTTCAGCGCTTGGTGGTCCCAGAGCCGCAAATGGGACGCTTAATCTTGCTCCCACTTATAATATTGATGGAACAATTTCTACCACTGGTTCGCCTAATCTTGAAACGTTATACGCTCAAGGTACTGGACTTACTGGTGTTATCTTCTATCCTGGCGGTAAAATTAAGAATGCTTATTTACCCGCTCTCACTTCGTTAACCATGAAAAATCTCCGAGACTTGGCAGTGTTAGATATGAGTTATGTTAATTTAACTCAGCTGATTTGTGAATCTTGTCCGACAGTTGATATTATCAAAATGATTTCTTCAGCTACTAAGCTTAATTATTTAAGAGCAACAGAAATCAATATAGATGTAGAAGATGCTTGGTTAAAGAGACTACTTGATTTAAATGGTTTTGATGCAGCCGGTTATCTTACGGATCAGTCTGTACTGACGGGTACTGCCCATATTCCGATGACGGATACATTCACTTTAGATCGTTATCATACGGTATGGCAAGATTTAACAATTGACGTACCCGCAGAGGCGATTCGTCAGGCATATAAAGTAACATTCCGTAATCCTAGCATTGACCCGGATCCCGCTCATCAGGAACTGGATGTGCAATATATTATTCAGGGTGAAGATGCGGTAGATCCTATCACTCGTAAGGATAATCCTATTCCCACGCCTACTATGGTTGTATATCTGGATGACGGCAAGACAATTGCTACAGATTATACTTATGCTGGATGGGATCTGGCTCTGACAAATATTCGTAGCGAACGTGTGATTACAGCTGTTTATACGGAGTCAGTGCATCAATATACGGTACGGTTCTTGAATAAGGATGGTAGTGTATTAGAGACTAAACAGGCACCTTATGGCACGACGGTTGAATATAGTGGTTCTATGCCGACGTATACAAGACAGGAAGGTGCTGATATCTACAGCTTGTTCAAGGGATGGAAAGTTTATCCTTTTGTGACTGGTGATCTGGACGTAGAAGCGGATTATGATACATATTCCTATGACGAAGCCACTCTGGCGACTATGAACATTTCTCAGATGACGCCTGTTCAGATTTATGCTCTTATGAAGCATAAGGATCCTGATACGGGTGAACTTCCTGTGACGGTTCATGCAAAGGATCAGATCGCATTTAATGTTGGTATTGATTACGCATACGACAATGTTGAAATGGTGGATCTGTTCCCGAACGGAGACAGAACCTTTACTGGTACTCGCGGTGATTATTACAACACAGATATCGCTCTGATGAGTGAAGATCGTGACTGGGTACTGGCAGTTGATTTCCAATGGGATTCGGCATCGGCAGCGAATAGTATACTCTTCCAGTGCTTCCAGAGTAACGGTAATAATGGATTCCGATTCAGGAATAACAGCGGTTACCGTATGCAGTGGGGTACTGCGAACTATAGTGCCGCTAACGGTACTATGCGTGATATGGTTGTATTGCGTCATGTCAAAGGTGAGGAAGACTCACAGGGTAATGCCATCTTGCATCTGTATGTGGGTAATCAGCCTAACTCAGGCATCATTTATACTACTATGACGGCGACCCGTGCTGTGACGACTAATGATGCGACTCTGATCTTTGGCTCTGGTCGGGCAGACGATGGTACATACAATGCTTATGCACAGGGTACTATTTTCAGTGCTAAGTTGTATTACGCTGATATCGGTGACCAAGCTTGCCGTGATATGGCGTTGTGGCCTCATGAGAAGATCGTGGGTGAAATGGATGGATTCAGACGGTATTATCTGTCTGATAACTCTGGTGCCAGATGCACTATGTCGTTCTTAGCGGCTTATGCATTGACCAACCCTATGACCGTGTTTAACGGATCTAATACTGGTGGTTGGCTGGCAACGGATAACAGAACCATTTTGAACAATAGATTTTATAACGCGATTCCTATTGAATGGAGACAGCTAATTAAGCAGTGTAAGATTTCTGCCAATACTGGTTATACCAGTTCTGGCAGTTCCGAGACTACCGCTACGGTAGATACAGGCGACTGCTACATCACTCTACCGTCCATTCTGGAGTTGAGCAATAATTACAACAGGAATCCTTATGACCTTGAAGCAGGTGAGCCTGATGATATTACTGGTGAGTACACAATCAATTATATGCTGACTACGGCAGACCGTGTACGCCAGTATCCGAACGGCACGAATGCCAAATATCTGACCAGATCCGCAATGCCTGGATACAGCTATGCATGGTACGCGATATTATCTGGTGAAGATAGCGGTACGACTGCTGGTACGGAAGATTATTGGTCTTCTACTGGTGCGCAAGGTATTGTAATCGAGTTCTCAATATAATCTTGATGGGATGCTTGTAGGATGCTATGAGCATCCCATAATTAATTCTACATATGTATTAATATATATATTGGGTTTTTCGAGACAAAATGTAATTATATAAAGTTATAAATTAAGATATAAAAGAGGTGAAGTCCTATGACTAAATATTTTAAAGTGATCTGGAATCGTAAGACGATAGATATACTGCATTATGAGGATGATCGAGGACCGACTTATGTAAAGTTTCAGGAAGTTCATGGGATTCCGCTCAGATGCTTAAAGAAAGAAGCACAGGGTATACTGTCAGACACTGAAAAGATTTATCATACCAGTGATCTGCTACCGTTCCCGGCAGAAAACATGTATCTCACTGTGACATTGGAAGAAATTGATGAGAATGAATATCATCGAATTGTAGATATGAACTTTAAAACCACTCAGGAGATTCGTGAAGAATTGCTTTTAGAGATGTTAGAGAGAGGTATGTAATATGGCTACAGATGATATCAAAGTTAAGAAAGAATATAGTGTTTTTATTGAAACGCTTAGGGGGTTATACATAAATAAAAAAGTAAATATCTCGCGTGTGAGGCAGTTGTTAACCAACAAACGGATAACCCCCGAAGAGTACGAATACATTATTACAAGATAAGAAAGGAGGGTCAGTATGAATAAGTATTTAATGAAGAATGACAACTATATCGTGTTAACCGAATCTACTGGTGCTATTGTTGAAAAGACAAATGCGGTAGACTCATTTTATCTGATCGTTCCTAAACTGTATAATGATACTTTACAAATGGCTGATTATGATTGTGTGATGGAATATATTCTTCCTATCTCACGGCGTAATGGTATGATTGTATTAACGCTGGTTGATAAAAACTATAAAGATGACTATCTGTTATATTCATTGCCAGAGACAACTATGACAACGGATCTAACAGAAGAATGCGGTGAAGTGGAGTTTAGTATTTCATTTATGACTGCTGAGATCTCTGCTGATGGTAGTACTACTGTGGATCGTGTTCGCAATTCTGCTGCCCCAGCGCATCTGACTGTTGTACCTGTCTCCACATGGTTGACGACTTCAGATCGTGCCCTGACGCAGCTTGCTTCTCTGTATCTGGAGAATAAGCGTCTGGTTCAGGCATTGTCTGATACGGCAGTGATTCTGGCCAATACGAAAGCAGATGATATCAAGATTGATACCGAAAATGAGAAACTGGTGCTTACATCCAACGGTACTATTATTGGAGATGGTGTTGGTCTGGATGTATTGAACCAAGAGCTTGTTGAAACTGGTGGTGCTAACGCAGATAACGGTAATATTAGCATTCAGAAAATCTAATATATAGGGTGGTGATTATATGGCTAAGAATTATAGCGACCACTCTAGGTTTTTCTTTTCTTCCTATCAGGAGATTCAAGATTATATTAATGCAGAACAGATAAACCAATGGGATATTGTATTGTGTAAAGATACACAAGAATTCATTTTGGTAACGGATCAGTTTGAACTGGTACCGATTAAATCACGGGTTTATCGTTTTAACAGTGTTACAAATGCGGAAGCATTTTTGAACGAAGCTAAGGATAGTTACCAAGGTCAATTGGTATCTATCCTTAATACTTCAGTGGGATCTTATCAGGCATATATTGTTAACAAAAACAATGCTGGCAGATATTATGTAACTCCAATCAGCGTTTATAATGTATCTGATATTGATTATAATTTAATTGGCAATCGTCCAATCGAACAAGTCGGCGGTAACATTGAGAACCCTGTTATATTATCTGAGCTATCTGACGGTCTTTATAAAATCGAGGGTGCTTATAAAATCAGTTCACGATCTAAGACGATTTACCAAAGTTATAATGGTGATTTATTATCTGTTACTCACAATGACGAAGATGATACGGACGGAGTTAAGATTATAACCTCTTCTTCTATTACCGATTATGTTGTAGATAATCGTGGCAACATTATAGACAAAGGTGAGTATATAACCAAACAATGGATCGAATCGAAAGGATATATGTCATCTGATGATCTGGACGCAAAGTTAGAAGCACTGAATATTATCACGAAAGATGATGCCGTTTATTATATCCAGGAGCTAGTCCGTGAAGGTACGGAAGAAATTGTCAATGAATTATTTGATGATACATTTAATGCCAGATTTGATCAAAGAATTAGAGAAACCTTAATTATGGAAGAACAACAGAATATCCAGAAATTGTTTAATTAAAAGGAGGTGAATTCATGCCAGGTGAAGTTCAAACTATAAAATATATATCGCTAGATAATATGACCTTGTATACACAACTTATGAAATCATACGTTGACGAGGGTGACGCAAAAGCACTAAAAACGGTCATGTTATCTCAGGATAATAGATCATTACTCTTCTATCGTTCAACTGAACCTATTTCAGACGGAACTGAACCAGATTATTCAATTACACTTCCTGAAACGAATCTGGATTCTTGCATGAAGAAAGTGGTGTCTGCTCTGTCGGGCAACGTTGGTGTATTTGATGCGAATGGCCAGATTATTGATGGCGGTATTAAACTGTCTGATATTGTGACCACTGCTGACGTGGAACAGATGATTGCTGAAGCAGTTGAAAAGAGCACTCATATCACTGCCACTATTGTGGACACTCTGCCGTCAGACGAAGCGGCTAAGCCTAACATCATCTATATGCTTCGCAATGCATCCGCTACTGGTAGTGACGTTTATGAAGAGTATATGCTGATTGATGGCCGACTGACCATGATCGGAGACACTTCAACTAATCTTGATAATTATTATACCAAGCAAGTAGTTGATGATAAGATCGCGGCAGCTAAGTCTGAAGCGATTACTGATGCTGTAGCTCAAGCGGGTACTGCTGCGGATACTAAAGATCAAGCAATTCTAGCCGAAGCGAAGACATATACGGATCAGGCCACGAATGGGTTACAGGATAGTATTGATGCTGTAGATGCTAAAGTAGATGCAGTAGATGATCGAGTTGATACGTTAAGTACAACCGTTCAGAGTAATACTGATAGAATAGTTTTATTGGAGAACGATAGAGTCGAGATCAACACAGCTTCTGCCGATGAAATCAGGGCGCTGTTCGCTGAGGAAGAATCAGGAGGTTAATTATGGCAACAACATATGATAAACTGATTGATCTTCCCGGACTTGAAGTATATACAGATGAAGTCAAGAAATTGATTAAGAAGATGATTAGTGAGTCATCTGATTTTGAGATTGTGACAAAAAATAGTTATTTAGATTTTCCAATTACGGGTTCGCAAAATAAAATCTATATTGATAAAACAAATAATCGTACATATCGTTATGACGAAGATAATTTGAAATATTATATTATTGGATCTGACTGGGATGATATAGATTTAATTGACTCTAATTGGACAGAATAAAGGAGGTGAAATATGGCGACTAATACTCTTAATACAAGAATCGTTTTATGCAGTAAGGACTCGACAACTTGGGCCTCCAATACCACTGTAGCATTAAAAGGCGAAGCAATGTTGGAATGGACTTCCACAGACTATACAGTGCCGCCAAAAATTAAGATTGGAGACGGAGTTCACAAGTTTTCCGAGTTACCTTATGCTACATTAACCGAATCTGAGATTCGTTCAATTGTCAACCAAGCGGCTTACAATTTGTCACCCGCTACAGCCACTGTACTTGGTGGTGTCATGGTTGGATCAAATATTGATGTCGATTCTTCAGGTAAGATCAGTGTCAAAGATGGCTCCACCAGTCAAAAAGGTGTTGTCCAACTTAGTGATGCCATTAATTCTAACTCGTCCGCTACTGCGGCTTCGAGTAAAGCCGTTAAAGCCGCTTACGATAGAGGCTCTAAAGGTGTAACTGATGCTGCTACTGCAAAGGCTGCTGCGGACGCGGCTCAAACAACTGCTGATCAAAAAGTTGGTAGTGTAACATTAGCTAGTGGTACAAATAACGGTACTATTAAGTTAACTGTCGATGGGACTGATACAGATAATATTGCTGTTACTGGATTGAAGAGTGCGGCTTATACTGAAGCCAGTGCTTTTGCCACAGCTGCGCAAGGCAAGAAAGCTGACAATGCCATGCCAAAATCTGGTGGGACGTTTACTGGAGACGTGTTTGTATCTGGCGACCCTACGGCTAATAATCAAATTGCAAACAAGAGCTACGTTGACTCTCAAATTTCCAGTAAAATTGCCGCGAACGATAGCATGAAGTTCATGGGAACATTGGGCACGGGTGGTACAGTCACTGCGCTTCCTACCAGTAATGTAGAAAAAGGTCATACTTATAAGGTAATCGTAGCGGGAACTTATGCGGGGCAAGCTGCCAAAATTGGTGATATGTTTATTGCTATTCAAGAGCCTAGTCCTGCCGCCAGTTCTGCTGGCTGGGCATATATCCCGTCTGGCGACGAAATTGTCACAACGGTTAAATATAGTACTACCACTCAAAACTTAACTACTTCTGCGCAGAGCGGCGCGATTACAGTTGGTGAAGCGGCAACGAAACAAGTGGATACTACTATTTCTGCAGGATCTACTTCAACAAAATTGCCTACTTCCCAAGCTGTGGCTTCCTTCGTCGAAGGGAAGGGTTATAAAACGACAGATGAGCACGTAAAGCAGACAGCTTCTACGGATAATGGAGCATATCCATTGCTTGCTTCAGAGAATAAGTCTCCCACATCGGGGAACGCAGCAAAAGCCATTTACAATACTGGAATAACGATTAATCCAAGTGCAAAAAGTATTAAAGCCACGACTTTCGAGGGTAAATTAAGTGGTAAGGCTGACAGTGCTGGAACGGCTGATAAGGCAACTGCTTTAGCGTCAAGTGTTAATGTATCTGCTACTGGTCTAGCCAGCGGTGATACTACAACCTTCAACGGATCTTCGGCGTTAAATGTAAATATTAAAACTTTTGATGTCGCTGGTCTTACACAACAGGCGAATCACTATCTTATTTTAGATGGTAATTTTAGCTAATTCACAAGGAATAAAAGGAGCAAACATGAAAACAGATAAAACTAAATATAGATACATTTTTAGCCTGCGTCTCGCAGGTTTTTTAATGCAGAAAGGTTTTAGAATCCGAAGGATTCATAAAAATTTAGATGATGCAACTAGAGACGTTTATTTGTTTAACGACTCTGAAGAACTTAGATCAGCGATTAAAGAGTATGAAATTGAATACTCTAATCGCTGATCTTTTTTATTTATAGAATAAAGGAGAAAAGAAAATGATTGATAATGAAAATAAAAAATGGTGTGTTTATATGCATACTGTCCCAAAAGAACTAAGTGGTTATGATTGGGATAAACATTATATTGGTATCACAGGAAGAGGAGTAGAAGCTCGATGGGCTAACGATGGAGAAGATTATAAAAAAAGTGTATATTTTTATAATGCAATTAAAAAATATGGTTGGGGAAATATAAAACATGACGTTTTAGAAAACAATATAACCGCTGTGGAAGCTTGTGAAAAAGAACAATATTATATTCAATTGTATCAGTCTAACATTCGAAAATATGGATATAATATTTGTCCTGGCGGTTATAATGGCGGGGGTAATGCGAAAAATATAGCAATGTATGATTTGGATGGTAATTTTATCAAAGTGTTCCCTAGTATCAGTGAAGCTATGCGTTATATTGGCATAACAACAAAAGGAGGGCCAACTTGTGTTAATAGAGCTGCCAAAAAATGTGGTACGGCATTTGGGTACCAATGGAGATATGCTAATACAGGGTATGAAAAAAATATTGATCCTTATTATGATCCCCGAACATATCAAATTGAGCAATATACTCTTTCAGGTGAATATATCCGAACATGGAATAGCGTAAAAGAAATAAATAAAACACTTAACATTCATTTACAAACTCAATATTACACAAAAGAAGATACTATATATATAGGGTACCAATGGAAGAAGAAAGGTAGCAATAAAACAATCCATGATTTAACCGATTCTTCTATTACTATACAAAAAATTTCTTATCCTCCCAAAAAAACTCCTAGAGTCAGACTAAGTCGTGCTAAGCCAAAAGAAGAGTTATCATATGGTAGCTACGGGCCAATTTTTATGTACGACAAAGAGGGTAATTTTATCAAAGAGTTTAAAAACACTTTTCAGCTAAGACAAGAAATGTCTTTTACGAAATCTCAATTACCCTATTTTGTTTTTAAGCTTCCAATTAATAAGAATTATTATAATGGTTATCGTTGGACAAATACATATTATGATCATTTGCCACCATTAACCAAAAAGAGTCGTTATTTATTTCCCATCGCTAAAATAGATATAACAACAAATATAGTTATTGATATTTATACTAACGCAAAAGAAGCCCAAGAAATAAATGGGTTTTCTGATTCTTCTTCTATTTCAAAAGTAGCAAAGGGGAATGACAAAAAATATGAAACAGCGTTTGGATATAAATGGAAAAGAATACAGGATATTCAAGAGTCTGATATTCAAGACTCTTTTTTAATAGATAAATATTATTCCTTGTTAGGCAAGCTAAAAAGAAAGGAGGGTATAAATGGCCAGCAATACAACACTTAATGTACGTATTATTTCTGCACGAAAAAGTGAAAATGATTGGGTTGCCACCACTACAGTCCCTCAAAAAAATGAAGTGTTATACACAGAGGGTGGTCCTCGCGATGGTTATTTTAAGATCGGGGACGGCAGCCACCAATGGAAGGACTTAGATTATATTAAGCCCTCATACGATTACTCAGAAATAAATCCGATCAGTACAAAAACCTTTTCTGGCATATATGGTTCAGAAAATAACTTTACCAATGCTACTTTTTATTTTGCATCTTTACGTCCAAAAACTTGGACAGATGAATGGCATGTAAAATATCGAATTTATGCCACTATCCCGAACCAGCCTTCTTATACTGGTTGGTTTGATGTAGACATGTATGGTGCCCAGGCATCTCGTTTAACCTATAAATGCTATAACTCACATTATAGTACTGGCGCCAGATCACTCTACTTTCATGTTTTGTACTCATTAACATCTAAAGGCTTTGATAATGGATATGGTCATTTGTTGGGTATCGGATTACGAAGTTCACATAATCCGACATCTTCTTCCTATCCAAGAACATTCAAAATCGACATCATGGAAGCAGATAACTGTACCGTAACCTTTAATGACACTATGCTGAAATTCGCCAATGTTCCTGGCACGGGCAGCACAAATTATAATGGATATAGTGAATGGAATGGAGCAGATAATGGTTTGCAAGAATCAGGTGATAGTAATGATACCACAACATTACAATATGCCAATGCCAGATTAACTGCTGGTTCTAAGGGATTGCCGGGATATAGTATAACAATGATGAAGCCTGATGGTACATGGGAAGGTTTAACTACTGGTAATGCAACTACTGCCACTACTTCTCCTAAAAACACTTCAGGTTTTGTATTAGGACAGATGTATTTATATTGGTCGGGCACTAATATTGCTGCCGGGAATATAACTGGTACTTCTGTAATTCGTACTGCTCAAGATTGGGTAGATATGCGTTATACCCTAAATTGTGGTACGACTCTAATATCTAATCAGATGGTCTATTTAAAGGGTACAACATCCAATGGGCTATTTTATTTAGCAGATGGCATATATACTCAGGCATTGCCAACTTCAAATGATGGCTTTATATATATCCCGATTGGTATGTGCTATGGTAACGGTTATTCACTTTCATTCTGGGGATGGCACGGTGCCTATTACTATGACGGAACGAATTTAAGAGAATTTATTGTGGATAATGCTACTCAGTCAAAGAGTGGTTTAATGTCAGCGGAAGATAAAAAGAAGTTGGATGGTATTGCAGAGGGAGCTAATAAGTATGTTCTTCCTGTAGCTACTGATTCCGCTATCGGTGGCGTAAAATCAGGCACAGATATCTCTGTCGATTCTTCAGGTAACGTCTCCGTAAAAGATAACTCTCATAACCACACAATTGGTAATATAACAAACTTACAAACAACTTTGGACGGCAAAGCACCAATAGCAAGTCCTGAATTTACTGGTACACCTAAAGCGCCGACAGCAGATGCGGGCACGAATACTACACAGATTGCTACTACGGCTTTCGTGCAGAATGCGGTGAACGGTGCGACTGGGGATATTGAAATTGGTGGAAGAAATTTACTATATCGAAAAACTACAACTGGTACTAGAAGCACTAAAAATGCAATTGATTATGGGATTACATTAACTGGAGAAGATGCAGACACGTATTTTACGTTATATTTATGGGAGCCATTGAAGCAAGGAGAACAATATACTATCTCTTGTGAGGTAGAAGGGTTACAAGAAGGCACTACATACGTTTATCCTTTATTCGGTCAATCACGAAGATCTTTAGGCTTTTTAAGATTAGATCATAATGGGAAATGTTCAGGTGTATATACTCATGATGATCTTGTTATACCAACTGCAACTGTTGATAATAAAACACTTTATAAAGTAATGATGGATGATACAAGCAGAATAATAAGTTCTGGACAAGGTGAAATTATATTGTCTCATTTTAAACTCGAACGTGGCAACAAACCCACAGACTGGACCCCCGCACCCGAAGATCTAGTATCATCTATATCTCTCTCGGGTTCGACACTATCGTACAATAATGCCGTGGGAGTCCAGGCAGGAAGTATGACGCTTTCTAAGTCAACTGTAGGTCTTGGTAATGTAGATAATACATCAGATAAAAATAAACCTATCAGCACAGCTACGCAAACTGCATTAGACCAAATCTCAAATACAATTGGTAACGCAAAATTATTTACAGGTGTATGCTCAACTGCGGCAGATCAAGTCGCAAAAGCAGTAACATGTTCTCAGTTTAAAGCTACAGATTTAGTAAAAGGAACTCGTATTTCTGTATATTTTGATCATACAAATAGTGCGGCAGTAGCCAATTTGACTTTAAATGTTAATAATACTGGGGCGAAACCGATTAAACATATTTATAATGGTTTATATAGCACTATACCACAGCCTAATTATATTCGAGAAGCACAAATATATAACTTTACATATGATGGTACGAACTGGGTTATGGATATAATGCAGAATACTGACTCTGACTGGCAAGTAAGGTCAGATTATGGTCGTTATACAGCGGGTACAGCAGGACTATTTCCTAATACACTAGTGTTACAAACTCCTGACGGTCGTTGGGAAAGTATTGTTACCACTTCAACTACAAATACGAATAAGCAAAAAAATACACATGGTTTTTTGCTAGGTAGCATTTTTTATAAAAACGGTGGTTCCGCTGTGTCTAGTGGTAATATAGATAGTACTTGGGGCTTTAACTCATGTTGTGTGACTGATGCTCGATATCATTTTAATATCGAAAATACATCTGCTTCGCAATTGGTAAGCGGTCATAATGTTTATTTAGTAGGAACTATAGATAATAATGGGCTATTCTATTTAGATGATACTTGGTGGTCTCAATCGTTGCCGACTTCTGATGATGGTAAGTATTATATCTATTTAGGAGCAGTGTATAGTTGGTACCAATATAACTTAGATGTGTTTCATCCTATTTTTAAATATAGTAATAATTCAGTAAAGCAAGTTACTCTTGATTCTTTAAAAGTCAACGGTCATACAGTTGAATCGAATGTTCCTAGCGGGGCAGTATTTACCGACTATCAAGTAACACAAAAGCTGTATTCTGCCAATAATGATATGCCATTATTAATGAGCTATAATACCATCAACGCCACTACAACAGATACAACCAATTATGTGCATCGTAATAATTCTATTTATGCTAATCCTTCTACCGGAAAAATCACAGCGTCATCTTTAAAGTCCAATAGTTATGTACAAGCAAAGAATAAACTGATAAATGTTGCTAGTAGTTATGATGGTGGATGGAATGATGAAATAATTATCTATACAGGAATCAAATTCGTTTCTAGTAATTTGATGCCATTAGTTCACATTACAGGATACGCTTATGGCGAGTATATTCCAATTGATTTAAATATTGTATTTTATATTTATGACAATAAACTTTGTAACCAAGGTGTAACTGATTCTGGTGGTTTTCACCCTGACGTATATTTGTTTAAATACACAAAAGACTCTGTAGATTACGTGGCCATCGCTTTAAAATCTTCATCCGCAATCTATTATCCAACCATAAATGTGGATGTTTTGAATGAAGCTTTAGGCGCATTAAATAATATTGATCCATCACTATTTAAAATCGAATATATTAAAGAAAACGCAACTTCAGTTATTCCAGAACCAGATAACGGAGTTACTTGTATTCAAGTACCTTATAAAATCAATTATAATCCTAAACCAACATTAACCATTCAAGCTAATTCTTCAACCATTAATAAATATGATGGTACAGATACCGTAACAGTTAATATTACTAAATCCTCTATTGGATTGAGTAACGTAGAGAATAAATCCTCAGCAACAATTCGTGGTGAATTAACATCAAGTAACGTAACTACTGCTTTAGGAAACACACCAGTTAATAGAGCAACCAACGATGCCAACGGTAACCCTATCACTACTTCATATGTCAATTATGGCGGTAATGACACAGGACTTGGATCGAGCACGACAGCTGAAAAGGCTAAAGAGTATTTTACTGACACAACTAAAGTTCCAGCGGGGATGGTAAAGTTCTTTTATAATAATGCTGGGACTGAATATACAACTGTATTTAGCAAAGCCCCAGGATCAGCTTACGGTTCTGTTTTAAAATGGGGATACCAAGATCGGTATTTACGTATATTAAGATATCGTTCTAATTCGTGGGAAACCGACGATTGGGAAAAAGTGTATGCGGGATACGCTGACTCAGCAGGTTATGCTAAGTTTTTGCATGCTGCAGAAACTTTAACGGCTGAGACGATAGACGCTTTTCTAGAATCTAGCCAGATTAAATGGGGGCTGATATCCAATTATGACATTGGATGGAATTCGAAAGATGGAATCATTTTAACAATCCCTTGGTCATCAACTGCTTATGGCAGGCAACTGGCTTTTGATGATGAGACTAACTGGATGGCAACCAGAACTAAAAATAATACAAACGGCTGGACAGCTTGGGATAGAATCATTACTAAATCTTATGGGGACACAATCTATCTAACAAAAGGCGGCACTCATACTCACACAGTCGGAGATATTGAATTCGGTACTTATGGTAGAGCGGGTGGTCTAGACCCGATTACCGCTTATAATATTGGCTCATCTGCTTCGAATAAAACCTTTGGATTACCAGCTAATGCAATTACAGTTGAATATAGCACGGATGCTGGAGCAACTTGGAAAGATTATGGTCTGACGGATTATGGTAAAGTGGCTTTATTCACAGAAACTCGTGAACAGTGGGTTTACGCGGGGAAAAACTCAACTAATGGTCAAGGTTCCACTAATTATTGGTTGCGTATTACTATAGAAGCCACAGATAGATATGCTTATGTAAATGGTCTATATCTATGGGTTACTTGTGCTGGTGTAACTTCTACAGTTGATTTGGAATGTGCAACTTTTGGTGATCCCGATACTTTCGTGAATGTATTTGCTGGGCAAAATTTAGCTGGTTGGTCTGGAAATAATATTAAATATTTCAACGAAAGAACTTTTGGCGGTGGTGGTAATCAGACAAATTATAAAAAATATAGGATGACTGTTAAGATTCTTTCTATTACCGATACGAACTATGGGACTTTATCAATATCAGATATAAGATTTATGGGTAGCTCTGTCCATTCTGCAGCCAATTACATGATGAAACATAATCGTCTTTACAATTGGGATGCTTATCAAAACGCGACTTTCCCAGCGAATCTCACCGCCAAGCAAATTAACGGTACTGGCGGTACGTTCACAGGCGATATCACCTTACAAGCGACATCAGGAAATTCACCCGCTATTATTTTTCAAAGAGGCACATTAACGGATACTCTGAATGATTGGGAAATTAGAGATAAGGGCGGCTTATTATATTTCGGACAGCGAGGATCGAATTCTACAGCCTTCGATACTGGTATCTATCTTGATAACTCTGCTGGCGTTCATGCTACTACGTTTCATGGGAGTTTAAGCGGCAACGCTACATCAGCTACATCGGCTTCTTATCTAAAAATTGTTGCAAGTAATGAATTGCGTTTTGACATTGCAACCAAACCATCTACTGCACAAACGCTACACATCGGGTATACATGGTCAGACGGATCTTCAGATGCTAAAATAACCAGATATCTGTTTGAAAATGGGGCCGCCGCTAAAGCTGAAGTGGAAGCTTCTACTTTTTATGGCAATTTAGTTGGCAATGTGACAGGCAATGTGACAGGTAACTCTTCTACAGCTACTACGGCTACTACAGCTTCTCTCCTCAAACCTATAGCTTCAACTACCACTGCTTCGGCCTCAACCTGGAGCATCCCCTCAGGCAGTGTACAAGTATGGGGCGAACGTTTTAGTGATTCCTCGTTAACTTATACTTCTGATGGAACAACAAAAACAATAACAGATACCGGAGATCTTGTTATGTGGTTAACTCCTAATGCCACTTCCAATACGGCCACCCTTAATATGCGAATTGATGGCACATATTATGGTTCATTTAATGGAAGTCTAACAGGTCACGCAAGCAGTGACTTAGCACTTACTGGTGGGACACTAACTGGTTCTTTAACGATATCAGGTGGTAAAGATCTCATATTAAAAGCTGGCTCTAGCGCAACAGCAGATGCTGGAGATATTGTATTTCAAAATAATTCTGGCGCTGAAATTGGAAGAATTTGGAATAATAGCGGAAGTATCAATGTTAGATTAAATTCGACTGATGGAACGGTTGCTGCTTTTTATAATGACGGACTCATAATCCATAAAAACTATATCGCGGTATCACCGGGCAATGATATTAATTCATATCTTAACGCAGGTTATGCTCATTTTTATAACGTACAAACAGTTACGACTCCAACATTGGTCGGCATCGGGACTGATAATAATACTGGGTATTTAGTATTATCTGATCCTACTGGTGGGGCTGTACCAAATACAGCAGTTACCACTCCTACATTCGGTATATGGTTTAACACTGCAAAAGATACCCCATTAATGAGAAATAGTTATAATGATACCAATTATAACCTCATCCGTAACCACAACAACGGCAACATAAGTATCTCCGCATCCAGTGCTGGATTATATCTAGGGTATGAAAATACCACGTTTGTTAACTTCCTGAATGGGAAGATGTCATTAAACTCAAATGGTTTTTTGACGATAAATGGAGATGGGCGAGTAGGAACTGCGTCTGAAAGCACAGCCTTTACTGACCTTAATCAAGGCGCTATGGCAGTGC
>Ga0326513_10000814_pt1 | contig 26318 bp, 48 predicted proteins | sample 2_2465_0518_D_FD_203654 | JGI IMG/M metagenome (GOLD analysis project Ga0326513, IMG submission 203654) | Bovine rumen microbial communities from UC Davis, California, United States - 2_2465_0518 | ecosystem: Host-associated > Mammals > Digestive system > Stomach > Rumen | place: USA... | reverse complement strand
GTCTGCGATCTCCTGTGCGTTCCGGCTATATGCTATGTCTAGGTCTTTCAGCTCCGTAATCGCCCCGTAGAAGACGGGCAAGCCTAGGGGGCTGTTAAGTTCTACACTGTTCGCTTCGGGCATCCTTAAAACGGCAAATAACGGCGTTTTAAGCCCCTCTATGGCAACGTCCGGGTTAATGTCTGACCACGGTGTCTGCCCTATGGCTATCGCCTTTCCGGGATGATCCTTGGCGGTACTTACATAGCACCTATTTGTTACCCGGTAGATTTCCCCTTCGAAGCGGTGATGCTCCAGCCGGGTGTAAAACTTCCCGTCCTCTGCGGCGTGGTCGATAAACACCGCCCCGGTGATATGCTCGTTCGTGTTTTCGGTCACGATGAAGTCTTCCGGCGTGTACATCGCCACGGTTTCGCCTGCTGGTTTCAGGATAACAGTGCCATAGGCGCATCCATACTCCAGCCAGTGCCGCAGCTGAAAATAGGTGGTGTCGTCTATCACCTTCTGTAGCCACTCAGCCCGGGGTGATCCGTCTATCTGTATGCCGATTGCCAGTGTCGCAAGCCGGGCAATCTCGGAACAGATCAGCTTTGCGAAGTTAATTGTCTTGATCCCGTCTTCCTTGTCCGTCCAGTCTGGTTCACCTGCATAAGCTCTTGCACAGTAGGCAATCAGGCTGTCCATGGTCGTGGCAGTACTCTGCTTCACTTCGAATTCTTTTTCTGCTGTCTGCTTGAACAGGCTCATAATCCATCTCCCTACTGCGCCAATTATGCTCATGCGCTTTCCCCTCGCTTCATGCTCAGCACCGATGTGGCATATCTCACCGCATCGATGTAGTGGTTGTCATGATCGGGGTAGCCGTCTATGATCTCCCCGGTTTTCTGGTCTATATCGTGTTCGTACGTACTGAATTCCCGGTACGCATTCGGCGTTCTTTCCGGGTCTATGACGATCTTTCTGCATTGCAACCATTCATGCGTCCTTCGTACACTGCCCGGTGTTACGATTGCAGGACGTGCTATCAGCCCGGCATCACGGTAGTCGTTGATATGTTCCGGCTCATCTACACCGCATCGGATTTCGAAATCATCATATCCTGCCGCCTTGATACGCTCTGCCATGTCCTTCGTTCGGATGCACGTGCCGCCCATCTCGTCAATCAGCATCACCGTTTCCGTGTTGTGGTTGTAGGAAAGCCTAACGAATGCTTTTGGGTCAGGATGCCATCCCCAGTCCTGCCCCTGATAGATGCGTTCCTGCAGTGCTATTTCCTCGTCAGTGATCTTCCGTATTTCGAGAAATGGAAAAATCTCTGCGCCTGTTCCAACGGCTTCTCCTGCGTACTCATGAGCGTATGCTGTCGGGTTTGTTTCTCTCAGATGTTCCGCTTCAGCGATGAACGCTTCACCAAGCCATTCCCGTTCTGCCCCCAGATCTGTATATGCTGACTTATGAACCAGCTTTGCACTGTCGGGTTCTCCTGCATACTGATTTGCCCAGTTGGTACGGCTCAGCGGTGGATTGAATGTCTTAAAAATCCATGCATCATCACCGCCACGGATAACAGACTGCTCTATCTTACGGATGGCTTCTTCACCGCCGAACTGATCCAGCTCCTCGAACCACAGAATGCCGATGTAGCCAAATTCCGGCGTGATTGACTTCAGCTTTGCCGGATCATCTGCCCCTCGGAAGTAAATCTTCTGTCCGGTAGCAATCAGGGTTATTTCCATCGGTGACTTCGTGACTTTGAATTCTTCCTGTAGCCCGTTCTTCTCGATTGCCCACTTGATCTTGCTGAAAACGGAGTCCTTCAGAGTATTCCCGACCTGACGCATACACATAGCGTGTACATTTGGATTGTTTTTCAGAAGTTCCGGGATAATCTGCGCCACGGTGGAAGATTTCATGGAACCTCTGCCGCCGTGCAGAACATACTGCCTATGTCCGTGCATACGAACATCCCGGAGTAACCTGTGAAAGTTATCAGGGATGTTTTCAAGGTCAGTATGGAATTTTAACCGCCGTTTCTCTTCTGCTTCCTGTTTTGCCCTTACGGCTTCCGCCTGTTCAGACAGTGCCAGATAAGCGCTTGTATTGCCCTTTATTGCCGCCTGTATCTGCCCTGCGACCATTGCCGCCGCCACTGTTGCATCATCTTCAGGCATATCAGGTACAAGCTTCTTCAGCGCCTTTTTATGCCCTTCGGTTAATGCGCTCTCAAGCATTGTAGCCGCTAGTTGTTGTATCGCTTTCTTGCGCCTTCTGGCTTCTCCAGACTTGCGCCCGTTTTCGACAGCTCCTCGCCCGTTGCCCTCGCCTGCGTGGAAAGCTGTTGCAAGGTTTCCACGTTTTAAGTTTTGTTCATTCATTCTTCCTCTGTCTGGTACTCATCCAAGTCAGGTATTTCTATTTCGTCTAGTCGTTCTGCGGCTTTTCTTGGATTTCCCTTTATGAAGTTCAGGATATACTGATGCGTTTTTCCGACCTTCCGTGAAGCATTGAACTGTTTCCCTGATCTGATCGGAAGCGAACCGCATGGTGTAACAAAAATCATATCGTTGTAGTAGTGCAGTCCTGCTTCCTGCATTGCCCTGATTGTTATTCCGCATAAATCACGAAGATATCCGTTTTTGTCCCGGTAGTTGCCAACAACGATTGTTGCAAATCTGTCTTCTTTCAACATTGATGCTGTTTTGCGGAGTATCTCGCTATATGCTTCATCAAAATCGTTGTCGTCCATGCATGATAGGTCTTCCGGTTTATCGCTGTACACTTCAAGGTTTCCGTACGGTGGGCAAGTGAACAGAAAATCATATTCGCCATGTGCAATTTCCGTTATGTTTATGCTATCGCCGCATATCCATGTCGGTTTTTCCACGGTGCATATGTCTGCCAGTTGTACATTGGCATCTATTTGTTCTCGCCTTAAATCAACACCTGTATAATGCCTTCCAAGTTCCGTTGCTATTATTCCCCGGACGCATCCGCCGCAAAAGGGGTCTATGATGCTATCGCCTTTATTTGTAAACCACAAATATTGTATTTCACAAAGAACAGGGTCGAATATTGATGTTCCTGTATCACTCAATCTTCCACCCCCCCCCTGTTGTCTCAAGGTAGTGTTCTTCAAATTCCGTGTTCGTCAGTTTATGCCCTATCCGCTTCTCTGCGGCTTTTTTCTTGCGCATGTAATCCGGTTCGATTGCCGCCATGCTCTTAAATAGTGTTCCCACGGTATGTTCCTCGTCTTATCTGTTCTCTTTTTTCAATCAATCCGTCTGCGTATGCTTTTCTTTGCATCTGCCCCTGTATGAAGTTTGCCTGTGGATTGCTCCTTGAATTGAAAGCAAGTCGCCCCCCCGACCGATCTCTGAACGTATTCCAAAAACAATCCAGTTATGTTTTCGCTTCTGCCAGTCTGGTTTATTGCCGTATATCACAGAAAACGGCGGAACTATATACCTTTCCACCATGCTTATGTGCTGTTCGCTTTCTTCACGTTCCTCTTCTTCTGCAGGATTTTCAAAGCCGAAATCAGACATATCAATGTCAAAGATGCTGTCAAGTTCTACATCAAGAAGTTCAAAGTCCCATTCGCTTTCGTTTGTCCGATTGTCCGCAAGCCGCAAAGCCTTAATCTGCTCTCCTGTCAGCCCTGACGCATACACCACAGGAACAGTTTCCATGTTCAGCTTTTTGGCGGCTTCCAATCTCCCATGCCCGATCACTACAACGTTGTTATCATCTACAACAATTGGCTGTTGCCATCCGAACTCCCTTATGCTGTTTGCTATATGCTCCACCTGCTCCGGTGGGTGTTTCTTTGCATTCCGGGAATACGGCTTTAAGTCCGCAACCGGGATCATCTGAACATTCAATAATAAGCACCGCCTTTCGTGCCGCCTTGAAACAAGGCGCAGGAAACAGCCAAGGCACGCCGCTTGTCGGGGAAAAGAGGTATAAGAAAGCCCCTATCCTGCGCCATTTGTTGCACGCAAAAAGACAGCCGCCCGTGTAGGTAGCTGTCTTCTTGCACCAATCAAAGAAAGGAGGAAACGTGATGAATTGTCTCACTTGTCACCGCATACATCATATCATGGTGTAATACTGTCATTCAATGCCATAATATTCCTTCAGGGCTTCTCCGTGTATCCGGTACACGTGCCGGATGTAGAAATTCATATCCACAGCTATCTGCTCCCACGTCTGCCCCAGAACATATCGCTTGTACAGAACTTCCTTCTGCCGCTCGTTCGGTAAGCGTTCTATTTTTCCGGCTATCTCGGTTATGCTGTGCTGTAGTCCTTCCACGCCATCCAGATAGCTCTTTTCCAGATCGTCCAGATCTGCCATTAACGCCGCCATCTTATCGCCGTTCATACTCGTCTGTACCTTATCCGGGTTCATGCTCCCTGATGGGCTGGAAAGAGATGTCATTGCCTCCCGGAGTTCGCCTATGCGGTTGCGCATTCTTTTCAGTTTGTTCCGCATCCGCCCTATGCTCTGAAGCTCTTCTTTCGCCGTCATCCTTTCCCTCCATCAGTGAAACGGGAAATCAGGCGCATTTCTGCGTATCTCAGCCAACCTGTTTTCCATTCGTTTCATCTTGTTTCGCTTTATATTCTCCAGCAGTGCCGTGCTTGCCCATCGGCATTCCTGCACACCCTCCATGCACAGCGATACATCAGCCATCTCTTCCATGATGTCGCTCTTGCACTGGACTTCACTCACCGGCGTTGGGTTTTCTTTCCGGTACTTCCGTGCCAGCTTCAGGGCGGCATGTGCAAGCTCCACACACTCCTCTGCTAGCAGCTCAAGCGTGGCAGTTTCACCGATTTCATCAATCATCCTCATTCAGCACCTCTCTATACTTTTCTCTCCAGACTTTTGTCTTTTTTACGCTGTCAACTAGTTTAAGTGCCGCCCTTTCTAATATCTCGTCCTTGTATTCCGCTATAAATTTCGCAATCATTGCGTCCAGTCTGCTATGTATGTATGTGTAATCCCTTTCGATTACCCCTATGCCTTTCTTCGTCAATGGTGCAGTCGCATCAAGAACAGCTTTTCTTATGATGTCGTCCATATCCCACGCCACTTTTTCTTCAGCGATCTTTCTGATCTTATCATCATCAAAGTCAAAGGCGATATTTATCACATGTTGCATACTGCTCTTTCTCCTTTCATTTTGTTTCTCCAGTTTCTTTGATTCTATTCATTAATTCGTAAAGATCATTTATCAAAGTTGGTATTTCATCTAATGCTTCCTCTCGCCTTGACGCATATATAACAGGGTTAAATCTTTCTTTGCTCATCATTACTGAATTACCGTTATATCCGATGCATTTCGTTTTTATGCTGACTTTCCATTAGCCTTGATAATAGCTGATTAAGCATCTACCGTCATCTGAACAGACATCCAACATTGATAATTCTTTGATTTGTTTATTTATTTCTGATATTTGCCTTTTAAGTTCCTCTATTGTTCTGTCCCTGTCTTCACATGTTGGCATTAATTCGATCATCCGTTCCCTCCATCTTCTCCCCACAGTTCGGGTAATAGTTGTCTCGAAGTCTTTTAATCTCAGGGTTCATGAGTAAACCTCCTTCAATCATTCTCGTTTTTCAGTCCCTCATCACTCACGGTCATTGTTTTCTTGTATGACACATATTCAAAGCCGATAATAATATTCCATTCACTCATATTATGGTTATCAATAAACCATTTCCTCTTATCTTCCTCTTCGGATATCTTGAATATTACTGTGGTGACCACTTGGGTAATCATTCCTTCACCTCCTGATAGGGTTCCGGTAACGGCATCCATGCGATAGGGTCATCATACCCGTTCAGGACATCCATGTCGGTAAAGTATCCGTTGCCGCTGTTTGCATACCACGTTCTGCCGCCATCGCATAACACATCTTCCCAGAAGCCGACCACCATGTTTTGCGGCATCAACAAAAGTACATCCTGTTTTTCTTCCGGCAACCTCTCACTGCACGGAATCCACCGCGGTTCTGACTGTGCGGATGGTAACAACAACACCGCATCAATAGCGTCAATAATTCCCCCTAATCGTGAGTCTTGCTGATTGTGATCCTCTACATACTCAAACAACTCGATTACGCTCACAAAATCAGCCAAATCCAAAATCGCATCAATTGCCGCCTGTCTGCTAATCGTATCATCCGCTGTTTTTTGAACTATGCCATCTGTTAGTTCAATATTCGGTGAATTTTTAGACGTATCATTCATCCCATTCCCATCCTTCCCAGTCAATAGCCTGACCGCACGTGTCGCAGTAGGTGACCTTTTTGCCGTTTTCACTCAGAAACTCGACCACTCCAAGATATATGTCGCACTTCGGGCATACCGGTTGTTTCGTGGGTATTCCCCATGCCCTGTCTATTGTGACGTTCGGTTTTATCGGGATCTGCTTCTTCATGGCATTCACCGCTATCTCCATTGCCCACGGATCAACGTCTGTTGCAGTCTGGATGTGGCGGATGGCGTTTTCGATGCGTTCCTTAGTTGTCATTGCCAATCTCCTCCTGCCATCGCTCCGGCAATCACTATTGCCATTGCTAAAAACACTGTATCATCAGATATTTCTAATCCGGCTTTCGCCATGATAAATGCAAATATATATGCCCATACTACCCCAGCGGCTATGCCGCTAAATATTCTCGTCATTTTCCTCCCTTGTCCTGCAGCTTCAGCAGTTGTATTCCTTTGCGGATGCAGTCAGGGCAATACGAATACATCGTATAGCTGATTTCGTCCATCGTATCCCACGAATAGCTATATGTCTGTTTGCATCTCAGGCATTGCAGTCCGCAGGTCTTACGCCCCTCTGCTTTTTCCAACTCAAGCGGTATCATGGTTTTGAAATGATTTTCGCTAACTGCTATTTCTGGCAGCTCATAAAACCGGTAGAACGCGGACAGGTGAAACGGATCGTCAACATCTGGATCGTTGCCGTATCCCTTTATGACCTCTGACAGTTCGATAACGAATTTATCATGTATTTTTGCCATCGCTTTCCTCCCTTTCATACTGGTCGTGATAGCTTCTCGCGCATACTCTGCACAAGCCGCGGTATTTGCTCCGGCAGTCCTCGCAGTTGTGATACATGTCCGGCAGGTTGTAAATCGCATCATTAATTCGTTCACAAAATTCCTTCAGCGTGTACACTTGATCATACTCGCAAGCCTTCTTGTCTCTAGTGCAGTCTTCGCAATCCTCTGGAAACGTTAAGAACTCGCGGAGCGCGTCTGTGTCAATTGTTTTGCGCATCAGTTCGCCCTCCTGTTCCATGCTTCAACTGCCTTTCTCTTTGTGTCCGCAGTATCTCCTTCCAACTCGTTTTCTTCGAGCGTAACTGTCTGCTTACAACCATTGCAAAATATCCCCAACGTAGTGTATCCGAGCTGTCCGATTTCAACCCAATACAATGCTGTGTCAGGCATACCGCAGAACGGACATGGCTTCAGCTTATTCATTAATCTTCCTTTCCGCATATCCGCAGTAATGGTCGTTATACGTTCCGATATAATTCACTTCGGATGTTTCGCCATTAAGACTTTCCCACATTTCACTGCTTTGGCATTCACCACATATGGACTGATCGCCATATATCCTCTTCCAATTTTTGCAGTCCTCACATCTGATCACTTCAACGATTTTCCCCATCGCTTCTCTCTTCCTCCGCTTTATCGCCAATAATGAACTGTTTTATAAACCGCCGTGCATACTGTGGATGTATCATAGTGCTCCATCTGCTTTGCTCCCTTCCTTCGTAAACGCCACACGGAATGACCGTGGGTTTGTGCGCTGATCGTCAATCGCTATCATGATCTCTTCCGGGTCAAAAAGCCCTTTACAGTCCACGTGGTGAAACCATCGTGAATGGAAGAAGGTCTTTGCGTGTTCCCGGTACATTTCTTTTCTCTCGGTGCTGCGACCCCTATTACATGCGGCATAGTCCTGACACGCCCGGGCGATGATCGCTATTGAGAGATTAAGGTATGGTCTAAACTCCCTGTACAGGTTCTCCTGCGTATTATCACGGTCAACAGGCTTATATAACTTTTCTACCATCTTTTCCCCTTTCCGGGGCGGTCATCAGCCGCCCCTCTGTGACGTTAGAAGCTGTCGTTCAAGTTCGTCCCAGTCGTACTGTCTTGACGACATTCCATTCACGCCCTTGATCGGTGTTACCTTACTTGTTCGGTCGTTGTAGTTCCCTTCCAGAACCTTCTGGAAGTTTGTGGGCTTGATAAGCCAGTCGAAAGTTATCTGCCATCCACGGTCGTTCTGTCCCTGAAGGAACTTCGATGCCCGGATGTTTTCTATGGCTGTTCTAAAGTCATCCACGCTGTACTGCTTCAGCCTTGAATTAAGCTGCTGTCTGCGCTTACTCCCTTCCGCTACTGACCGAATTGCTGTTATACCGACATCTTCCAGACCGTTCCAAAGACTGACTATAGTATCTATATCTATATTTGTATTTGTATTTGTCTTTGTCTTAGCCATTTTTGCTATCGTTTGCGATTCTTCATCATGGCAAAAATGGCAATTGCTATCATCTTCCCATCTGGCTTGACTGCCTTTCTTTCCGGCTTCTGATCTCTTCCGGCATACATCTTCGTAATGCGCCATAGAAGCGTCTATTTGCCGTTTTATGGCTTTGTAGGCGATCCGTGCGGATAAATCCTCAATCGCAGCTTCATCGCCGGATTTCAGCCGAAATAACGCTTTCAGGACGATGCCGGCTTGCTCATCTGATAACTCGTTGATGATTTCCTCATTTTCAAAAAAGACGGGAAAGAATTTCCGCTCAGCCATTTCCATCACCAGCCAATCTAAAAAGGTCATAGTGCCGCTGTTTTCCATCATCGCCCTTATACTGTATCCTTTCACTTTCGATCTTTACGCCGTCCTGTCTCAGGTCGTATATACGCGCCGAAAGACGGGTAATTCCCATTGTGAACGCTTCGAACGTGCTTATACTGCCACGCTGTTCCATCCTTGCCAAAACCGCCTGTTTCTGCGTCATTTTGTTTCCTCCACGGTGACTTCCACCCTTGGGAATGTTGGGTCAACCCTGAAGTCGTCCCTGTATCCCCTTATCTGCCGCCAGCCGTCATTCTCCAGCACTCCTGCCTGCACCAGTGCATCCTGAAAGACTTTGTGAAAGTAGCCGGATATATTGTCCAGATCTCTGCGCTTGTTGCGTTCATAAAAGACATAATGCAACCGCACAGGCCTTTTCAGCCGGATCTCCGGCAGATATTCCATGATGCGCCGCTGGTCAGCCTGCTTCATGGAATTTCCCTTATTCCATCTGCCGGAGTATGTCCTGTTAGCCTCGATGAAGTCGTTCATGCCGGGAAAGATGTGCGGTATGATGATCTGTACCCTTCGCATGTGAACCTCCTTAGTTGAACGGCAGCTCCTCATCAATCCCTTCAGGAACGCTGACGAAATCCGGCTGTGCCGTGGGCTGTATCTCCGGCTGTACATCTGCTTTCTTTTCACAGAATTCCTGATCCTCCACCACGATGTCTGTCGTATATACCGTCCTGCCATCCTTGTCCTTGTATGATCCGGTCTGAATGCGTCCCATGATCAGGATCTTCGTGCCTTTGTGCAGATACTTTTCGGCAAACTCCGCTTTCTTTTCCCATGCCACGCACCGGATGAAGTCTGCCGTGGTTTTTCCTCCATCTCTCGCCACCTTTCTGTCTACAGCCAGCGTGTAGGATGCTACGGCTTTCTGCTCAGTCGTGTATCTCACTTCCGGCTCTGCCGTGAGTCTTCCCATCAGTACAACCTTGTTCATCTTGTTCCCTCCCATTCTGCTATGATCCTGTCCAGCTTCTTGCTGATCTCCATATAGTGCTCATTCACAGCCTGTAACGCGCCGTTGATCTTAGCTCCAAGCACTTTCAGGTCTGTATCTTCTGTGTGTTCTTCCAGCTGTACATCGGAGTATGTTTCCGGCGTTATTCGGAATTCAAATTCAAGTGCCTTTGCAGCCACTAGCGATATGCGGTTTGTCGCTATACAACTTGACAGATATGACCCACAGTATCCGATTGCTTCTGATGCTTCAGACTGCGTCAAACCTCTCTTCCGCAGTTCTTCTGCCAGTTTCTTACCGCATGGTAAAGTTTTCGTGCTCATAAAATCCCCTTTCGTTATAGATAACTCTTTCCGCATTCCCTTATGAAATCCTCACGTGTTCCGTAGTATGTTTCATAATGCCTTTGCGCCTTTTGCATCCAGTACAGATCCATGCCCCGGTTGAAGTGTATTCCCTGTTTCCCGGTGTGATGCGCCTGACATAAGGGAATGACATATCCGTACCTTTCCGAGAAGCTCCGGCGGCTTGTGCCGTGGAAAATGTGGTGATGCTGTACATACGGTGATCCGCATACCAGACAGCATTCGCCGATCTGGTCAGGCTTCATGCGCCAGCTGTTAAACGGCTCTGTGATCTTCACTTCCATGATGCCTTCATCCTTTCTATCTCTTGCGGTGGGAGTGTCTCTATGCCCATCTGCCGTGCCTCCTGCACCGTTCCATCGATGAGCCTTGACATCTCTGCCGTGTCATATGTGTGCGATCCCCGCATAAAAGCAAACCGCACATATTCCTCTCCGTCCTTAATCTCCCGGGATATGGGTTTTACGTGCATATCCTCTCGGTTCAAAATTTCCTGTTCGTACTGCGCTTTCAGCAGGAACGTGGGGATCTGGCCGTCAATATACTGGAAAGCTCCATATTCCCGAATCAGCTGGTTCTTGACCTCCGTCAAGGTTACCTGTAGAATGGTGGCTATGCGGTTCACCAGAACATGGAAATATGCATTAGCGTTAAGGCTTCTTCTTTCCGTCCATCTCGCCAGTTTGACGGAAAGTTTTGGCTGTTCGCATATCTTCTGAAGTTCTTCTGAACCGCAGCTATCAATCTCTAACACTAAGACCACATTCCCGCTTTTCCAGTCCCGGTTGACATCCTTAACTCGCCCTGTCGTTTCCATAGGCTTTCACCACTTCCTCCCATCTCTGATTGATGGAGCTGTACTGCCGTTCCGTGATGTCTTCAGCCACTTTGACCTTGCACCACGCAAACAGTTTTACGATGTTCACGCCGTCCTTCTCGCATCTGGCAAGCAGTGCGGCGGCTTTCGTCTTGGTGATCTTCTTATCGCCAACAGCTTCTGTCTGCGCCCTTCCTTCCGTCTCCTGCCTGTATTCGTCCGTGTCAGCATCCTTGGTATCATCGATCAGAAACATGCCATTTAATGCGTATTTTCTGGCATAACTGCTTGCCATTCCTGTAATCTGGGAGTCGTCCATACCTTTCTTCGTCTCGGCTTCTCTCGCCATTGCTGATGTTGTGTACTCACCATCCGGTGTTCTCAGGGTAACTGTAGCCTGTACATATACCCTTGTTCCCACCGTGATGATCTGGTCGGAAATTGTCATTACGGCATCATGCTCTGCAAGTATCGGCTTCAGTCCTTCCAGTATGTCTTCACAACTCCTGTAGTTGTAGTTGCCAAAGCTGTTTCGGCGGTTCTTCGGTGCTTTCAGCTTTCTCTGGATTTCCATCAGTGCGTTCATCTTCATGCCTCCTCTATCCAATCTCGTTCATTCTCCAAACAGTCATCGCATATCCACATACCTTTGAAGTGGAATGCGTTGTCCTGCTGTATATAGTCTCCGCAGCATTCACATATCGGAAGGGTTCTCAGCCACCGCTCCTGTTTGCGTTCGTGTGCTTCGTAGAGTGCAAGATTATCTATCATGCTGTTACCTCCACAAGCTGTTCAAGTCGTTCAACCCCTTCCGTTAGTGAGCTATAGATTTCATAACCCGTCAGGTATCGGAGTTTTTCGTCTGCGTACTTTCTAACAACTTCTTCACCCTCAAAAATCGTGAGTTCTCTGAAGAGTCCGTTGAATTCAAATACCCCAAAGGGATAAAGCCCCGGTTTGTTTTCCCTAAGTTTCGAAAGCAGCTCCATGATCTTCACTGTAATTGCGTCCATTCGTCTCTCCTCCTTTTCCCTGTCTCGATGATGTGCAGTCTTCTCTGGCGTTTCATCATCGCTTTTTTTCTTCTTTCGCGATCAAAGTCCCTGATCGCCAACAGAAGACCTATCATGTACATCCATCCCATTACTGCACTTGTCCCTGTGATAACAAGTGTCGTGAGCTTATCCTCTTGCGGCAGTAAGATGTATACAAGCACTGCCGCAACTACTCCTGCGATCTCACCGGCTCTCTTGATTTCCCTGTTTCTCATAGCTCCCCTTCCTCCAGCGTCCTTCCGATCATCTTTTCCAGCTTTGCCCGGAAAACAATGTGCCGTGCTTTCCTTCCGGTTCTCGATCTCGTCACCGTTCCCAGATCCCAGTTTCCAATGTCCATCTGATAAGTGAGAAATCTTCTGGAACATCCGATGATCTTTGCCGCCTGCTCTGTCTTAATGCTTTCCATTTTGGTGTATCTCCGGGCATAAATCGATCTCCCAAGGGTTCACGCCGAACACCTTTGCGATCTTCAGCAGATCCTTTATTTTGGTGTTCATAAGCGTCTTTTCCCATTTCTTATAGGTCACCTCCGAAACACCAAGAACTTCTGCCGTATACCGCTGTGTCCATTCCCGGTCGCGTCTCAGTTTCCGTATTCTGTACACCTTTTCACCTCCCTGTGTTTTCTTTATGTCTTCGTGTTACATTTTCAAGTATAAACTTTTCTTTTTGGAAAGTAAAGCACTTTTTTGTTCATTTTGTAATGTTTTTCTTTCTGGGATATTTTTATTTCTTTTTGGGCTTGTTGTGTGATAGGATAAAAGGGGGTGATCTTATGTCGATACTATCCGACAATATCCGATGGCTGAGGAAACGCGCTGGCATGTCGCAGTCGGAACTGGCAGAGAAAACAGGAAAGAAATCATTCACAGCTATACAGCACTGGGAGTCCGGCAGAACAGAACCGTCACAGGACGCTCTGAAGCTGCTGTCTGAAGTCTTTTCTGTTCCGGTGGGGGATCTGATAAGCACGGATCTTCAGGGAACAGCCGGAATGCAGAAATCTCAGTCCGTGCGAATTCCTGTGCTTGGGCGTATCTCAGCCGGAATTCCTTCCGAAGCTATAGATGAAATTATTGATTATGAGGATATTCCTTTTGAATTGGCAAAATCAGGGGATTTCTTCGGGTTACGGATAAGCGGTGATTCCATGTCGCCGCCCATTCCAGACGGCAGTACAGTTATTTTCCGGCATCAGTCCACGGCTGAATCAGGGGATATAGTAGCCGCCATGATAGACGGCACAGAAGGGGTCTGTAAGCAGTTTAAGAGGTATGACATAGGCGTGGCTTTAGTGGCGTTCAATCCAAGCTATAAGCCGCTTTTTTTCGCGTCTCAGGAGTGCGAACGCATCCAGATAGTCGGAAAAGCTGTTGAACTCCGGCGTAAATTATAAATGCCCCGGTTTTACCCGGGGCGAAAGGGGATTTCAGCAAAGAAGTCATTCCTGCTTGTCTTTATTATAAGCAATCGAAGGGGATCTGAAAAGCATGAATAAGCATCCACGTCTTCCTGCTGGCTTCGGCTCTATCCGGCTCATCAGCGGCAATCGGAGAAAGCCGTATGCCGTGCATCCACCGTCAACGGAACGTGATCCAAAGACGGGTCTTTATGTGCGCCCTCCTGCGCTCTGCTATGTTTCATCGTGGTATGTTGGAATGTCTGTCCTTTCAGCATATCACGCCGGAAACTACAAGCCGGGGGATGAGCTTATCATGGAACGTGAGTTTTCAGCCGTGCTGTCCGAAGCCGGATTGAATGACTTCTGCCGCCGCCTGCTTGATAACTTCGCTGTGATCACAGGACGGGAAACAGGTGGAAGAACCTTGGATGAAGTGTATCAGGAATTCATGCAGTGGAAGTTCGGGGAAAACGCTGTCCGTGACTTCTCGCCGCACACAATGAAGAATATGAAGGTGGCCTATTCCCACCTGTCTGTTCTCCATGACCGTCCGTTGAAGTCGCTGTCCCTGTCCGAGATGCAGACCGCCGTGAATTCCATCACTCAGGGGAAGTATACGGTCACCAGCGCAGTACAGCTGCTTCGGCAGATCTTCAATTATGCGATCCCCCGGGATTATTGCCAGAAGAACTTGGCGCAGTATCTCGTTATTCCAAAACGCCCTGATCATGTCCATCATGACGCTTTCTCGGATGATGAGTTGGACATGCTGTGGCATCATACATCTGATCCGATCATAGCTTTCGTGCTGATCATGTGCTACTCCGGTTTCCGGCTGACAGCTTACGACACGCTGGTTGTCGATCTGGACAGGCTTTGCTTTGTTGGGGGGATAAAGACTGCCGCAAGCAAGGGCAGAACCGTTCCCATGCATTCCGCAATCGTTCCGCTGGTTCGCATGTACGGTGCGCATCCACGGTGTTCTCAGTCAAAGCTCCGTGTGGAAATGTCAAAGCGTCTTCCGGCTGTCGGGGTGCGTTACCTTTCGCCGCACTCCTGCCGTCATACCTTCAGCCGCCTATGCGAAACATACGGCGTGAACGAGAACGACCGAAAAAGGATGCTCGGGCATTCCCTTGGGGACATCACCAACTCCGTCTATGGGCATCGCTCCCTTGATGAGCTGCGCACAGAAATTGAAAAGATTTGTGTCCATCTGCCGGGCTGAGTGTGTCTATGTGTGTCTATCCAACGGTTCCATTTCGTATCTTATCCTTCCGTTTCAGACACGCAAAGAAGCCGCAGACGCTGGTCTTACCCAACGCCCACGGCCTCTGTCATGTTTCCGGGTCACATTCTATGAATGTCAGCTTTTGCGGCGTGTTATCAGGTTTTACAGGCATTTACATGATCATTGTGTCCATGCTGTGTCTTAATCGCCCTAAAAACCGCTTAGAATGCGTTTTATCGCGTTATCGTACATCCTCGGATTTATCGCCTGTAAATCCTTCATAACATCGTCCAGAACAGCCAGTACGTGTTTTAGATCGCTCTTCCGCACGGCGTTCATGAATTCGCTGTCTCCGCTGATTTCCGTATCCGCTATGTGATCCCGGATGATAAAGTATGCCGCCAGCTTCATGCACGTGTTTGCTGACGGATTTGGTGCGCCCATGCACTCCGCTATAGCCTGTGTCAGGTCTTCCGGTGTTATCACAGGCGCACCCCCTTTTTACATCTGCTCGATCTTCTGGATGAACTTCTGAAATTCCTGTCTGGTGCGATCGTCAGGTGCATCTTCCATCAGTCCGCGCAGCTCTGACATCATCTCATCATCGCCGGAACGTCTGGACACATAACGCCCTGTCCGTGCACTTCTTCCACGTGCGCCGGAGTAGTAGCGTCTTCCGCTTCTGCCGTTGTATCCGTTATCATAGCTATAATTTCCGCTTTCGCTGTCCATCATCGCCATTGTGGTCTTGATGGATTTCAGCATGTGCGTCAGCTTGTCCAGATACTCGACATCGCCGCCCGTAAGGTTATCTCCGATCTTTCCGGTAGCTTCAGATATTTTTTCGCTGATGATCTCGCAGAGGTCTTCAAGGTCACTATACAGGTTTCCCATGTCTGCCCCTCCTATGCGATTCTGGTTACTACAAGGTTAGCGTTCTGCACTTCGATTGTCGGGGCGGTTGTATCTCCTCCCGGCACGCTCCGAACAGAAACGCTGAAACAGCATCCTTTCGGCACGGTTATGATTGCCGTGCTCGTCAGGTTGCCATAAACGTCCACAGCTGTCGGTGTATAGATTGCCCGGCTTGTCTGCCGTGTCTCTCCGTTAACGGCAATAGCGATAGCGATTGGCGCAACTGTCCCCCCTGTCGGGATTGCCGCATTGCCGTTAAAGGTTACCTGATACCGTGCAAAGCAAGCCTGAGTGATCCCACGCAGAATAAAAATCCCAGTTCCGTCTTCGTGGAAAACATAGCCATTCCGGCACGGGATAGATGCGTCAAAGATTATCGTTCCGTTAAGGTCAATGTCCTGAACGGCATTCGCAAGATATTCTGCCATGTTACCTCCTTAAGCTACACCGCCGCATCCGCAGCCCTGATTGCCGCATGTAAAAATCGGCTGTCTTCCATATACCGGGGTAGACGGTACAGGGCAGTTATTCAGACGGTTGTACAGCGCATCCACCTCATTCGAGAAACCCTGCTGAATGAATGCGTTCTGTTCCGCCTGAGAAGCCCTGAACGCCGACATGTTCAGCTGGTTCTGCAGTCCAAGGTTTTCGCGCTGAGCCTGTGCAAGCTGTGTCTTCACGCCGTCAAGTTCAAGGGCGCACAGCTTGTCCAGAATCGCCTGTGTGGATCTGGTCTGTGCATCGATGATGTCACGGGTGTTCTGCATAGCCGCTGTGCGGTCTGCGCAGTTTTCCGTGGCGACCGTGTACTTCAGATCAGCTGTTGCCGCCCGGTTATCGCAGCAGCACTGCGCCAGCTGTGTCTGAAGTGCGTTCATTCCGGCTGTCTGTGCGGTCTGTGCCGCGAAAGACCTTTCAAGGTCTGCGATCTGTCCGGTGTAAAGCTGATTCGAAACTGCGTTCTGCGCTCCGTTGATCGTAGCGTTTACGCCAGCGAAACCTCCGCACAGTGCCGTCTGAACATCTCCAAAGCCGGATGTAACTGCGCCCTGAAGATTTCCGATGTTGTAGCCAAGTGCCTGATCTGCGAAACCTCTGGTCATCTGGTTGCTCTGGTTCATCCACGGGTACAGCTCATTGCCGCCGAAACCGCCGCCGAAACCATTTCCCCAGCCGCCGAACATGCAGAACAGGATCAGGATCAGCCACCATGCGCCATCACCGCCAAATCCGAATCCGCCGCCGTTATTGCCATACATCGGGGATACAGGCATCACCATGTTGCTTCCTTCGTCTGTTAATGCCATTGTTTTTCCTTTCCGCCCTTCCGGGCTTTTGATCTATATCAATTCTGCAGATTGATCTGTCTTCCCACCTGCTCCGCCATCTGCCGGAGTTGGTTATACTGCTGTTGACTCATCCTGCCGCTGTTCATCAGGTACTGTATCGCCTGCTGTGGGCTGTTAATCTCTTTCGGCAGGTTCAGCCTTGACAGCACGTTTTGAGGGTTTTGCATCGCCTGCATGATCGCTTGTAGATTCATATCGTTCCTCCAACGCCGTAATCCGCATTTTAAGACTGTCTATTTCGTCAGCTATAGATTTATCCATCCGAACGGCATTAACGCCGTTTTCGGGCTGTTTCTGCGTGCTCTGCGTGTCTTCTTCCTTCACCAGCCTGTACCGTTCAAAAACAGGCTGTTCCAGCGGCGAAAAGCCTTTTGTTTTCGTGTACACGTATGGGGCATTCTCATCCTTGAACGTGATGGAGTTCCCCGGGGCAACCGGATAATTAAACGCTTCTTCGATGCTCCGCACGGATACGAACCCTGTCGCCATCTGTTGCGGCTGTTGCTGATAGTATGGGTACTGATAGCCGTTCATGTAGTATGGCATTTAATCCCTCCACAAAAAGAATATCGGCACTTCTCTGCCGCTGTCCCACGTGTCTATGTAATCGCCGTCAATGACAGCCACGACATGCGTTCCTGTTCCCACGATGTACTTTCCTATGGGGTGATCCTTCGCGAAGTCGGCTATGGTGTAGCAGTCCGGGCATGTGTTGGGGATCACCGCCCGGCTGAAACCCTTCTTGCGCAGGTAATTCATCCAGACATAGTTTTTGTTCCAAAGGTCATGGTTGTTCATGCCCTCTACCGACAAATCCGCATAGACCTTTTCCCAGCTGTACCCCATGACAGCAGCTAATGCACGGATCACACAATCATCCGTCATCTTGCCGTCAGGGTTAATATTCCGCTCAATAAAGCCCATAAAAAAGCCCTCCTGACTATTTCATCATCTCATAGTCAGAAGGGCTGTTAAAGGCTGTTTCCGTGCGTTTTCCGGGCATCTTATGCGCCCAGATAATCCAGTTCATAATCCCTGATTTCTTCTTCCGTCAACCGTCTGGAATAAACCAGAACATTATGATATCTGCCGAAACCTTCACGGCAATCAAGCAAGCCGTTCATCGGCTGACAACCGGGGGCAAACCCCCGGAGTCTCATTCCGTACAAGTACTCGTTCATTTCTTCTTCCTTTCTCCTTAGTAGATGGTGGAGCGTTTCAGTTCGTCCTCGATGTAGCCCCAAAGGCTCTCGAGGTATTCTTCGATCCCACCTTCCGCATCGATCACGGTCTTGATTTCCTGATCGAGGTAGTTCTGTCTCAGTTCTTCCTCAACCGTTTCACGGGTAACCTCAATTCCTGCGTCCTGCAGTCCTGCAATCTCAAGCTTTTCTTTCGCAAGATTTTCTTGATACCGAACAACCCGTCTACGGCTCTTTAATTATCAACGCTGTTGCTCTCGCTCCTTTTGGTAAGCCCCGTATGATATATCAGTGACGGTTTGCTTGGTAGCCGTTTGTGCGCTACGCCTTAGCTCTTGGCTTTGATCCCCCGGTTCTTTCTTCGGGGTTGTTCGGTTCGGTGTAAGGTATATAACTACCTTACATAATAAAGTATACTATTTATCCTTTATTTTGTAAAGCTTTATTTTTACTTTTTGAGAAAAATATTTCCGCTTGTCAGAAACAGCCGTAAATGGTAATCTTTACCATGTAAACAAGGAGGAAACCGAAATGAAAATATCTACTTACATTCGAACCTGTGCGACCGCTCGTGAGATGAATATGACGGAACTTGCCCAGCGCATCGGTAAATCAAAGCAGGGGATGAACCAGAAATTGACTGCCAACTATTTCTCCGTGACAGATCTCCAGCAGATCGCTGACGCGCTGGGCTGTGACCTGTCCGTCCGGTTCATTGACAGGACAACAGGCAAACCGCTGATATAAAAAAGAAAGCCGCTGACCTATTGACCAGTGGCTTTCCTGCCTTTTACAGCTTCACCTCCCTTGCCTCCGGGGCTTTACGCCCCGGCTTCAAGCTGTTTCAAAATTGCTCTGTATCCCTTCGCTGTCGGGATGTACCCATCAGCACCGCCGTAAAATCCTGACCTGTTGTTCCTGCGGATGTATCCGTCTTCCACGTCCTCGGCTATTGCCGTATTGCTTGTATCAGGTCTCAGCATCTCTCCCTTGAGTACGGTCTTTACTGCATCAAGCGTAAGGTTAACTACCGTAAATGTTCTCCGTCTTCCTTCTGTTCTTGCCCTGAATACGTTCACGAATGTATTTGCTGTTTTCATCATTCTTTCCTTTCCGGGCGGCTTTCGCCGCCTTGATTCTTACCTGTTAATGAACTCCCATTCATCAACTTCGGCATCTGTTTTATAACTTGCCCAGATCTTCAGCACCTTATATCCGTTTGCTCTGAGATCTTCAGCGAATTCTGCGTTGCTCCTATAATCATCGTATCTCTTAATGCTCAGGTTTCCGTTTTCTGTTCTTACCAGTGCTGTTCTCATCTTCATTTCTTAATCCTCCCTATGGCTTCCGCACTACTATATCTCCCTTACATTTATTATAATAGCAAAATTATTTTATTTTGTCTATAGATATTTTTACTTTTTGAGAAAAAAATAAAAGCCCCACCAAAGGCAGGGCTTTATGACTCTCTTATAATATTATTTGTATTTGTATTGTCTTTGTCTTTGTCTTTGTCTTTGTCTTTGTCTTAGCCATTTTTGCCATTTCGCATTATGGCAAAAATAGCAAATGCCATCAGATATGCTTCAGCAGGCGTTCTGTCTCCCGGTAAACGATTGTCTTTACCTGCCTGACTGACAGGTCAAATTCTTCCGCCAGCGGCTCATAACATATGCCGTCAACCAGCCGCCGCTTGAGGATGCGCCTGTTGCGCTCGTTCCTGATCCACTCGTTGATGGCAATCTGGATGTCCGTGTTGCTGTATTCTTCAAGGGTCATTTCTTTGATTTTACCCTCCCGGTTCCATGGCAGACGTTACACTGACGGTATCCGGAATTACCGCCTGTTTTCCGCCTGCGCACTTTAACCGTCTGTTTCACCCGTGCCATAAATATCACCCACTCCGGCCACGTATGCCGCACCGTCTCCAGTGTCTACATCCTGCGAAACCTCTATATCCTCAAACTGCATCTCATAGCGTAGCCACGCCAGATTCGAAACGACAAACGCTGTAAAGATAACAATGCAAAGTATCCACAGCCGCTTGATGGTGCGTTCCATGCGTGCCATTTCGCCCTCGAAAAAATAGTATGATACCATTCTCGTTTCCGTCATATCATCACATCCTCGTCAGGTAAGCAGAAGAAACAAAGCCAAAAATACTGCCGTTGATCCTCACGAAATACCATGTTTTTCCGTCCACCGCTTTCACGCTGTCGCACACATCCACAAGATTGCCTTTGTACAGATATGGGTGTGTTTTGATGTTCGGGTATTCCGTTCCGGCGTATGCCCTGACGTTAAGGGCTTCAGCGGTCACTCTAGCTACCCATTTCGGCGTTTCGGACAGTTTGTTGGATACTTTATCGCCTGATGCTGTATCCGGCTGTTTTGGGGCATTCTGTGCGCTGTATCGGGGTCTTGCGTATCCGGCGATCTGCGGGTCATTGTAGGCAATAGTTCTTCGCCCTACTGCATCGTGATAATTTCCCTCGATCGTGGTCACGGTGTTCCCTTCGATATTTTCAACAATGCCGATGTGATCACCTACTCCGTCCGGTTGCCAGTCGAAAACGATAATGTCCCCTCTGACAGGCTTTACTTTGCCCTTCCAGATACCGGCCTGTTTGAACAGCAGTACATGATCATACACTCCGCATTCCGTGCCGCCGATGATTGATACATCTCCGGCAGAAATAAAAGCTGCGGAAAGGGTAACATCGCACCACGGCTTGTCATAGGGCATCCGGTAGCCCCTTGCCAGCGGCTTGTGGCTGTTGTAAATGTCTATGATTGCCCGGTGTGACTGATCCGCTTCTTTTCTGCCGATCCATGATCGGTAAATCTCGATGATCTGATCAGCCGTAACACCGGGCTTCTCTGCGTACTTGTCATAGTACTTTTTCGAGTACTCATATCTCGTTTTCTGGACGGCTTCTCCGGTGTCAGCTGGCATTTCAAACTTCTTCAGGACAACGTCCGATGCCGCCCGGACGCTGGATGCCGTTTTAAGCGCGTTAAACACGGTTTTATAGCTGTTTTTCAGTTCGGACAGTAAATACTCCACCTGTGCGGTTTCATCGCCGATACTGACCTTTTTGGCGCGGCAGAGGTCATACAGCCCTTCCTTTCTCTTCGGGCTAGTCCACTGTGCCAGACCATAGCCGTACTGCTTACCCGGCAGAGGGTGCAAAAATTCTTCCTTCGTGATCGTGCCGTCATCAACGAAAGCTGTATAAGTGGCATCCGTGTATATCTTTCCTTTTTCTTTCAGCCGTTTCAGACACAGCATTTCCACCCTGTTCGGGATCAATCCAGACTCGGCATAAAGGTTTCCCATCAGCCCGGCTGTGCCTGCAGGGGATAAGCCTGCATTAATCAGGTAATCCCATATCTTCTTGTCGTTACTCATAAGCATCTCCCTTCAGGATCATTCCTCTGTCGGTTCAGTCTCAGGCTCAGGCTGTGCCCGTATGGGATAAGCCTGTATTAATCAGGAAATCCCAGATTTTTTTATCATTTGTCATAGTTTACTCCTCAGTTATGAAACAAGACTTTTGATCACCGCATAATACATTTCGCCGATCTTCCGATAACCTGCCTCCGGGTTAACGATCTTAGTCCAGTATTCTCCAGTAGTATCCGTCTCCGGGTCAACGTTTGTCGATGCCTTGACCGCCGCATAAGGAACGCCATTTCTGCGGATATAGTCATACACCTTATATGCAGTCGCACTGCTCCAGTTCCCGATGTTCGTGCCCGGATGGGTGTTGTCCAAGCACAGATATTCTCTCAGGCTGTTATTTTCCGATACCGGAAGGAGAGCAAGCGGAAAATCACGATACAGGTCAACGCACAGATACTGTGGGCAGATGTAGATGTTTTCTTCTTCTCTGCCTTCGTATTCTGCAAGCATCTTGGGGATCGAGTAATTTGCCTCTGAATTTCCATATCCATATGCGTATTTCGTGCCTTGCGTGTAGTTTGCCATCTTAGCAAGTCCACTGCCTTCTTGAATACAAATTACAACCTTGATGCTTTCGCTGTACTCATGGATGGAATCGATCATGGCATCATAGCATGATTTCACTGTTGCCCACGCCTTGCTTGTCTGGTTTGCTCCGTGGTCGATGAAAACAATATCAGGAGCATCACCCAAAGCTGTCACGTACTGGGCAAAGTTGAATTTGTTGTCTCCCTCCATCGATGAGTCATAAAACGGATTTGTTACGCCAGTTCCTAATGTTGCAGACTGGCAGAAGTCAACCACGCTTTTACCTGAGTAGCCTTCTGATTTTGTCGGGTCTGATCCTCTTGTGCCTAAAAATGTCACGCTAAGATAAGAGTCGTCTGCGACAAGTTCATTTATCCGCACACGTTTCCCTGCCGCTTCAGTCTTTGAGTCGCCGATGCAAAGCACCTTTACGGACTGTGTCGATGAGGCTTCCTTCGCCTTAAGGATCAAGCCCATGACCTTTGCATTGACAATCGTTTCACCGTCATATACATATACGTTTATCGATGCTGTTCCTGCCGCCGCTGATTCCGATTTATGTGCTTCTCTCCTGTTTTTCGATGTTCTTTCTGTTGTGATAGTATAATCTTTCAGCCATCCGTTCGGGAGAATGTTTTCGAAGTATACCCATGTCGGGATGCCTACAACTCCGGGTATTGATTTCGGCATAAGCAGTTCTGCGCCTTTTAACTTTTTGGCATACTCTGCGATCCACTTGAAGTCAGAAAGATACAGTTCGTTGGTCAGAGTCACTTCCGGTTTTTGCTTACTCATATCTGAGACAATATAAATCTTCTTTGCCTCAGGATAAGCGGCTTTGAGAGTATCCACATTCACCGTCGCGAGCCTTGTTGTGCTGTCAAACGAAATGAAGGAATATGCGCCGTTTTCTATATTTGAAACAGTTACGCTCTGTAAATTATATTCCACAGGACTGCCGAGCTTTATTACGCTTCCCCACTGATACGCTCTGGTGTTTACATAAAACTTGATCGTCTTAAGAAACTCAAGCCGCATGATTGACAGGAACAGATGATCATTAGCGCTGACTTTATACGTGATCGGGTTTGTATCCTGCAACTGTCCTTTTTCTATAGTCTCCCCAACCATATTCGATGTGGTTGTATATGTCCTGATCTGCCTTGCATCAATGTCTATTGTAATATCACGAATGTCATTCGCTCTGAAATCATCTCTTCTGATCCACCCGGTCACGCCACGTTCTATGGCATCTTCGGAATAATCCTTGGTGTATTTAATCCATTCGTAGCCATGCTTCAGCGTTATGAGAATATTGTCATAAGTAGAAATGGAACTCAGTGTAATAGTACTAATGCCATCCGCATCAGTATACCCCACAACATTTGATGCTCGTACCCCTGCCGTCCATACAATCGTATTCTGACCAACTCCACCATGATCAGTTGCCTTTGGGAAGATAATTTTCGTCACACCTTCCGTGATCAAATCAGCAACACTGAATGTCAGCACATCCTGACCATCCTGATCCGTCAATGGTCCGGGAACTTTTGTTTCGGTGTTAAATCCAGTACATTTCTTATTCTTACTGATCACGACTTGGGGAAGCATTTCGAGTGGATAGCAGTCAAGCTGTAACTGTTTCAGCGCGATTTGTTTTTTGAGTATCGCAACATCATCTACTGTTCCAGACAATTCTTCAGCCGCTTCCTGTGCATCATCAGCATATCCAGATGCTTCAATAGCACTTCCTGCCGCCGCTGTAGCAGATGCAGATGCTTCGGATGCCGCTGTGGTTGCCGTTGTCGCTGAAGCCGCCGCTTCCGTTGCCTTGGTTGTTGCCGTGGTCGCCGCGGTTGTAGCTTCTCCGGCTTTTTCCGTTGCCGTAGCCGCCGCCGTGACAGCTTCGGTTGACTTGTTCGTTGCAGTGGCCGCCGCATTGGTTGCTGTAGATGCCGCAGTTAATGCCGTGTCCGCAGATGTCGCCGCCGCTGATGCTTTGCTGATAGCTGTTGTGGATGCCGCTTCTGCAGCTGTCTTTGCGTCTTCTGCCGTCTCTGCGTATCCTCTTGCCGCCGTTTCTGATGCCGCCGCTTCCTGCGCTACAGTGGCATAGGATGCCATCAGCTCCGCAAACTCCTGTTCCGTGCCTGTGTAGCCGTTTTCAACGGCGTATGCATAGGCCGTTACCGCTCCCAGATCCTTTTCAAACGATCCCATATCACACCGCCTCCATTATCAGATGTCCGTTTTTCAGCCGGAAATCAACATCAACAGCGTCTGTGCGTGTGTAAATCAGTCTGCCGTTGACAATCTCCACGTCCATGTATCCTGCCGCAGATGCCGACATTTCTGCTTCGTGCGCCCAGTTTTCCGCTTCTTCCGCATAACCTTTTGCCGCTTCGGTGGCATCTACGCCGTCATAAACCGTGTAAGTATGCACTCCGGCGGTATCAGTTATGCTGATGCTGTAGCCGTTCTCAATGCGTGTAACTTCCACTGTCGGGCTGTATCCGTCATCGCCTCGGTCACCTTTTTCACCCGGTACGCCCTGTGCCGCAATTCCGGTGTCGATCCATTCTCCGTCCCAGATAAACCAGTGTCCGTTTTCCACCTTCGGGTAATGCTCCACTGCTTCTTCGCATCGATTTACAGCCACGTTCAGCGCAGCTATGGCCTGAGTGACCGCTGACTGCTCCTCCGGCGTGGGGGTATCGTCCTGCATCTGCGGTCGTACCCATACCGGGATCTTCACCATGTACTTTGTTCTGCCGTCCGTTTCACCGTCATGTACGAAAACCCATGCGAAAATCGTCTGTCCGGTCAAGAAAAGGCTGTCAGGGATGGGAACGGTGTTGTCCGTCCCCACCTGTGTGATTGTTTCGCCCTCAAGGCTGTTGGCGAAATGCCCCTCGAATACTTCCGGCAGTTCGATGCCTTCAAAGCGCAGCTTCTGCCCGTAGTCGTACTGCCAGCGATGATCCAGCGTGACCAAATGATTACGCCGTACTACCGCCGTTAAGATGTTGTCGCTCATTTACTCCTCCAGTTCCGGCAGTCCTGCCACGGAAGTCAAAAGGCTGAGAATTCCGGCTACACACGATGCGCTTACCACCATTTTCCAGTCGATCTGCGACATAACTGCCGCCGTTCCAATGGTCGCTACTGCCGTTTGTGCAATCGTCTTCACCGCACGAATTCCTGCCGCTTTCCACCATTTCTTCCAGTCTCTCATCATCTTTTACCTCCGCTTATCACCGCCCAGTCAATAAAGGCGAAAATCAAAAACAGCAATATCAGCAGCTTCATTTCGAATCGTCCTCCAAACCTGTCAGCCGTCTATTTATCCTTGTAATTTCAGCCTGTTGAAGTTCCGTGCGTTCCTCTACCTTATACATGCGGTCAATCAGGCTGTTATGCGCATCTACCTTCTTTTCCAGCTGTTCGATACGGTAGGTGGTCAGCCGATTTGCCGCCATGATGCCAGCAATTGATCCAACAGCTGTTCCGATCAGGGAAAGGAACGCTACTATGATTTCCGGGTTCATCGGCAATCACCCCCATACCACAGTAAAACGGATGTATACGGCAATAACGCTGTTATTATCGGCGTTCCATGCCACGGTAGAACCGCCGCTTGTGCGCTGTAGTGTAAGGTTTAACCCACATGCGCCGGAAAGATTAATATCAACACTCACGTCCGTTGGGTCTGTCTGATTGTAGACGGTCGTGTTGTTTTGCCGTAACTGCAAAGCACCAACCGTTACAGACTGCACCGTCCTTCCCACTCTCACCTTGTTTGTCGGTACTGTGAAAACAACCGATGTACTGCTTGATGTGATGTATCCTGCGCCGTTAAAGGCATACTGCTGACTGCCTGTAGCCACAGACAGGGCGTTCAGTCCGGCTATCAGCGTCTGTGTCCCCGTGTTCAGCGCATAGGTGAAGCCGGAAACCTTTGTTTTGATCCATTCTGCCAGTTTCGCCAGCGTCATTTTTTTCAAGGTAGCTGCGCCACCGCCACCAACCGCAAGCAGATCTGTGTCCTCGGCAGTTGTCTTCTCGTCCAGCTCCGTGATTTTTTTAACCGTGTATTCTGTCGCCATCTCACTCT
>Ga0326513_10000810_pt1 | contig 26397 bp, 23 predicted proteins | sample 2_2465_0518_D_FD_203654 | JGI IMG/M metagenome (GOLD analysis project Ga0326513, IMG submission 203654) | Bovine rumen microbial communities from UC Davis, California, United States - 2_2465_0518 | ecosystem: Host-associated > Mammals > Digestive system > Stomach > Rumen | place: USA... | reverse complement strand
TCAGGTTTTGCCTGGGGTTCAGGTTTCGGTGCAGGCTGTTTTGCGGCTTCCTGCTGTTGGAATTCATCCGGTTGGACGAGTCCTTCCACCCGATTATCGTTTTCGGAGGGCAGGCGACGCGTTTTCCAGTCTTGCCAATAACGGATGAATCCGTCGAAGATGCCATTGGCACAGGCATTGATTCCGGCATCCATGTTCAGGAAAATTTCTTCCCGCTTATTGGAGAGATACCCCAGTTCGACGAGGATGGCGGCCATGGGGGAGTAGCAGAGCACATAGAGGTTGGCGGACTTGACGCCGCGGTTGTTGACATGGTTGCGATAAGATGTCGCCTTCATGGCGCTCACCAGAGCGTTCTGTACATATTTGGCAGCTTCCTTGGAATAGGCGCTGTGTTTCTGTCGCTGGGCTTCGAGGAAGATTTTCTGTTCCAGGGAAAGCGTTCCCTGGAAGTCGGCTTCCTTTCCGTCGAAATCAATATTCTCGCGTTCGATATTCCATTTGTCCTGGATGCGTTTCTGTTCGCTGTCCTTTTTGGACTCTTTACCCGTAATGCCGAAGACGTAAGTCTCGACACCGTACGCTGTACGGTCGGGGGCCGCATTCACATGAATCGAAACAAACAGGTCTCCTTTGGAATCGCGGGCTTTTTGGGCACGGCTGGGAAGGGAGAGGGTTACGTCCTTTTTACGGGTGTAAATGACGTCCACGCCCTTGCAGTTCTGCTCGACGAGTTGTCCGAATTTCAAAGCCACCTTCAGGGTGATGTCTTTTTCGTTCATCGAACGGTTACGTTTTTCTGTACCGGTATCATTGCCACCATGGCCGGCATCAATGATGAGCACAAACCGGTTGTGCTCTTTGTTGGGGGTGCCTTTGCTGTTGTTTCGCGCATAGCCGGAAATGGCAATGGCGAAAGCTGTCAGAAGGATACCTATATAGTGCAGAATACGCATTTTATTCCAATTTTTTTTAAAATATGGGGCAAAGATACTAAACATTCTGTAAAATACAAAATTTCTTTGTTATTTTTTTTGTTTTCTCGTCAAAAAACTGTATTTTTGCAAAGCAATAGACGCAAAATATATTGTCTTTGCTGAATTAACTGCTAAATGACGTTATAATTATGAGTACAAAAAAATACGGACTTCTGGGTCATCCTTTGGGTCACTCTTTTTCCCGCAGTTTCCACACTGAACGGTTTGCCCGGTTGGGGATTGATGCCGTCTATGAGAATTTTGATTTGGGCACTCTCGACCGTTTTCCGGCCTTGATTCAAAACGAGCCGATGCTCAGTGGACTGAATGTCACCATTCCCTATAAACAGCAGGTGATGTCTTATCTTGATGAGCTTTCTCCTATGGCCGAACGCATTGGTGCAGTGAATGTCATTAAGGTGGAACATCTCAGCGATGAGGAGGCCTTACAGTCTGCTACACATTTAAGAGGCGTCCGTCTGACGGGCTACAATTCCGATATCGTCGGATTCAAACAATCACTGCAGCCCCTGCTGGAAGATGCTGAGAAACGACCGGAGCGGGCGCTGATTCTCGGCACAGGCGGAGCCTCCAAGGCCATCCGGGCCGGATTGGAGGATTTCGGCATTCATCCCACCTTCGTTTCGCGTATGGCTCATCCCAAACAGGGCATTCTCTCGTATGAGGATCTTACGCCGGAGATTATGAAACGCAATCTGCTGATTGTGAACTGCACGCCGTTGGGCATGTTCCCGAATGTGGAGACCTGTCCGGCCATTCCCTATGAACTCTTGACGCCCGGGCATATCTGCTTCGATATAGTCTACAATCCCAGTGAGACACTGTTTATGAAAAAAGCGGCGGCTCAGGGCGCGGTGGTGAAGTGCGGACAGGAGATGCTGGAGGGACAGGCTATCGAATCATACCGTCTTTGGACGGAATGACTGCAGGATAGGCGATGCATAGATGAAGTCCTGGAGCGTGGGTGATTCCTTCTGCTTCAGGATTTCATTTTTTGTGCCCACCCATTCGACGCGGCCTTTCGAGAGAAACGTGATGGTGTCACCGATACCCAGCACAGAATTCATGTCGTGGGTATTGATAACGGTTGTGATGTTGTATTCTTTGGTGATATCGTCCAACAGCTGGTCAATCAGAATTGAGCGTTGTGGGTCCAGACCCGAGTTGGGTTCGTCGCAGAACAGGAACTTGGGATTCATGGCGATGGCTCTGGCGATGGCGGCGCGTTTCTGCATGCCGCCCGAGAGTTCGTTGGGGAATTTGTCATGTGCCTGACTCATGCCCACGCGGTCAAGACAGAATCTGACTCGTTCCTCGCGTTCCCTGACGGTTTTGTTGCTGAACATCACCAGCGGGAATGCCACGTTTTCGGCCACTGTCATCGAGTCGAAGAGGGCCGAACCCTGGAAGAGCACGCCCACCTGCCGGTGGAAGGTCTTCATTTGTTTGTCGCTGAGCTGGGTGATATCCAGGTCGTTGGCCAGAATCTGTCCGCTGTCGGGGGTGTGCAGACCGATGAGACATTTGAGCAGCACCGTTTTGCCGGAGCCCGATTGGCCGATGATGAGATTGTTCATGCCGGGACGGAAGGTGCAGCTGATGTCGTGGAGCACGTGCTGATTATCGAAACTTTTATTTAAACCTTTTACAACAATCATTTTCAGATGAGGATTTTGGTGAGAATGATGTCCCAAAGAAGAACCATCACACTCGTAATCACAACGGAGTCGGTGGCTGCTTTTCCCACCTGCGTAGCGCCGCCCTTGACGGTGTATCCGAAATAAGAAGCGATGCTGGAAATCAAGAAGCCGTAGAAGAGACACTTCTTGAGGCTGTACCAGACACTTGAGGGTTCGAAGAACGACTGGATGCCATAGATGTAATCGGAAATCGGCAAGGTGCCGAACAGCTGTGCGATGAGTCCGCCGCCTATCAGTCCGAGAAAGATGGAAAAGATGCCTAACATGGGCATTCCCAACACCAGGGCTACAATTTTGGGCAGAATCAGGTAGTTGGCCGAATTGACGCCCATGATGTCCAAGGCATCAATCTGTTCGGTGATGCGCATCGTGCCGATTTCGGAGGCGATGTTGGACCCTACTTTGCCGGCGAGTATCAGGGCAATGATGGAGGAAGAGAACTCCAGAATCAGAATTTCTCTCGTAGTGAAGCCCAGGGTGTAGCGGGGCAGCAGGGGCGAGAACATCTTGCTCTGAATCTGGATGCAGCATACGGCACCGATAAAGAGCGAGATGAGGCATACGATGCCGATCGAGTCGATTACCAGGGAGTTGTATTCCCTTACGGTTGACTTGGCGAACAGCTTAAACCTGTCGGGCCGGGTGAACACACGCCCCATGAGTTTGACATAGCTTCCAAATGAACTTATTTGGTCTGCAATGATCATAGTTTTAACTTTAAAAACGCAAATTCTGCTGCAAAGATACGATTTTTTTCTCAAACACGTGGCATATTTCCCAAAAAAACATTATATTTGCACCGAGATTTTTGATTTTTTATGTCAGAAGATGTAACTCGCAGTGTCCTAAGGACTGAGAACCTCGTCAAACGCTATGGTCCGCGCACCGTTGCCAATCATGTCAGTATTGACGTGAAGCAGGGCGAAATCGTAGGGTTGTTGGGCCCCAATGGCGCCGGCAAGACCACGACGTTCTATATGACTACTGGTCTGATAACCCCGAACGAGGGTAAAATATTTCTTGACGGGGTGGATATTACGTCCTACCCGGTCTATCGCCGTGCAAAGGCCGGCATCGGCTACCTCGCCCAGGAAGCCTCAGTCTATCGCAAAATGACAGTTGAGGACAATATTCTGGCGACACTCCAGATGACCAACCTTCCCGAAGAGGAACAGAAGGAGCGATTGGAAAGCCTTATTGCAGAGTTCCGCCTCAGCAAGGTTCGCAAGAATCTGGGCGACCGTCTCTCGGGTGGAGAACGACGCCGTTGTGAGATTGCCCGCTGTCTTGCCATTTCGCCCAAGTTCATCATGTTGGACGAACCTTTTGCCGGTGTCGATCCCATCGCCGTGGAGGATATCCAATATATCGTCTATAAACTCAAAGAGAAGAATATCGGAATCCTCATTACCGACCACAATGCACCCGAGACACTCTCGATTGTCGATCGTGCCTATCTGCTCTTCGAGGGAAAAATTCTGTTCCAGGGAACCTCCGAGGAACTTGCCTCCAACGAAATGGTGAAGGAACGCTATCTGGGTCGCAGTTTCGTTTTCCATCGTAAAGATTTCACATTACAGTCCACCTCGGAAATTCTGCTTTCCAAACAGCAGGAACAGCCCGTAAATTAATATCACAGATGCTCAACAAAAACTACGCTATACACTGGTACAACGAAATCCGTGCCGCCGCACAGGGCGATGCGGGAGCCAAAGAGCGTATCCGGGCAGAGGAGGAGCGTCGGCGCGAAGAAGCGTTGCCACCCCTGCTCGATGAGGTCGAGAAGACATTGCATATTCTCTGAGTCCCAGCTACCTGCCGGAGATCTGGGTTTCAGTTTTTTATATACTTTTAAATACATTAAAAAATATGGACAGGCCGTTATCAAAGACACAAGTGGCCAAGGATGTAATCTTTGGCAAGAACAAACCCGAAAGGGTCGCCGAGTGGTACAATTTGACGGTAGAATACGTCAACCGCTGTGTGAGGGAGTTCCAGGCTGATGATGCCGCATACCGCAGCCGAGAGCGTGAACGCAACCGCGAGCAGAACCGACACAACCGCTACGATGCGCAGATACGTCAAAAGTACGGCATTGAGGCCCCCGAAGCCCAAGATAATGAAGAAAGGCCGCGTCGCCGACGCTGAACAAAAAGTCCCCGGAGAGAAGGCTCCGGGGATTTTTTGTTTTTAACCGTTTAGTTTTTATAGGTAAGGTAGCAGCTTTTTTGCTTCCGGCGACTCCTTTAACTTGTTGAGTGCGCGTTCGCGTACTTGGCGTACACGTTCACGGGTGAGACCCAGTTCGTTGCAGATTTCTTCCGTCGAAAGTTCGCGTCCGTCGAGTCCGAAAGTGTAGCGTATCACGTCCCGTTCGCGGTCTTTGAGCAGATTGTCAATCAGATTGTTGATGTCGGTGCGCATCGATTCGTTGTTAAGGGACGAGTCGGTGGCATCGCCGGTTGTGTCGGGAGTTACGTCGAGCAGTGTGCCGGTGTCGTCATCCTGCAGTGGGGTGTCGAGTGAAACACCGCGGCTGTTGGCCGACATGGTCTCTCTTACTTTTTTTACCGTGATGCCCAGTTCGTCGGCCAGCTCTTCGATGGTTGCAGGACGGTTCTGCTCCTGCTCGTAACGGTTTTGGATCTGCCGGATTTGACGAATCATATTACTCTGGTTGCCGGGCAGACGCACCATTCTCGACTGTTCAGAAAGTGCCTGCATGATGCTTTGACGAATCCACCAGACGGCATAGGAAATGAATTTGAAACCGCGTGTTTCGTCGAATTTTTCGGCCGCTTTCACCAATCCCACATTGCCTTCGGAAATCAGGTCCGAGAGTGAGAGACCCTGGTTCTGGTAGAGCTTGGCGACAGAGACCACGAATCTCAGATTCGCCCTTACCAGCCGGTCCAAAGCGGCCGCATCTCCCTTATGGATGCGTTGCGCCAGATCCACCTCCTCATCGGGAGTAATCATTTTTTCGCGCGAAATCGCTGCCAGGTAGGTTTCGATGGATTCTTCCTGGCGATGGGTGATGTTTTGTGTAATCTTAATCTGTCTCATAGCTTAAAAATAAGCTAGCAACTGATGGGAATATTCGCTGTTTTTGATTTTGATAATCGCCTTTTCGTGTATTTGGCGCACGCGTTCACGGGTCAGTCCCAGTTCGAGACTGATCTCTTCGAAGGTCTTTTCCTGTCCGTCCAAACCGTAGAGATCTTTGATAATCTTGATTTCGCGGGCATTGAGTATCTTATTCAGCACGATATCCAATTCAGTGCGAAGCGACTCGGTGTTCAGACTCGAGTCCGTAGCGGGGGATAGGCGGTCGGGTGTCACATCGAGCAGCGTACCGTCCTCGTCATCCTGCAGGGGGGTGTCGAGCGACACGCCGCGGCTGTTGGCAGCCATGGTCTCGCGTACTTTATCGACTGTGATGTCCAGTTCTTCGGCAATCTCTTCGAGGGTCGCCGGACGGTTCTGTTCCTGTTCGTAGCGGTTCTGAATCACACGTATCTGGCGAATCATATTGCTCTGGTTGCCGGGCAGTCGTACCATACGGGCCTGTTCCGACAGCGCCTGCATAATGCTCTGCCGAATCCACCATACTGCGTACGAAATGAATTTGAATCCGCGTGTTTCATCGAATTTTTCAGCGGCTTTCACAAGCCCCACGTTACCTTCGGAAATAAGGTCTGAAAGCGAAAGACCCTGATTTTGGTAGAGTTTGGCTACAGATACGACGAATCTCAGATTCGCCCTTACAAGTTTATCCAAGGCCGCTTGGTCTCCCTTGTGGATGCGTTGCGCGAGATCCACCTCCTCATCCAGCGAAACCATCCTTTCGCGTGATATCGTGTTCAGGTAGGTTTCAATCGACTCTTCCGAGCGACGGGTGATGTTCTGCGTAATTTTTATTTGTCTCATTCTATGTAGTTTAGCTTTTATATAACGAACAAACACTCCGAAAAGTTCATTCCGGAGTGAATTTTTAGATTATTTAACAAATGAAACTCTAAACGACAGAAGAAATACTGAGCACTACGATGATGTATCTGGCCAGCATCCCGGCGGCAGCGGCCGAGGCCGATTTCCAGATGTTGGCCTTGAACATGCCCAGTACGATTCCAATGACGGTACCCATGAATGGGAGGAAGCAGAGGAAGGCGATACGGATGCCGTAGCGTTCCACCCATAATTTTGATTTGGCCAGACGCTGGGGTTTGACATGGAACTTCGAGACGATGTATTCCTCAGAACAAAGCCATCCCAGACCGTAGTTGACGAGCATGCCGGCCACGTTGCCCAAGGTGCCGGTGATGATGAGCAGCGTGTTGTCGAACCGGGTCGTGGCCGCCAGGGCACCCATGACGGCTTCGCTCGAGAACGGAATAAAGGTTCCGGCCATAAACGAGGCAATGAACATGCCCAGATAACCAATGGATATGAGGAAGGAATTCATCTCAGCTCATTTTCCGAATTATTTTCACTCTTTACTTCCCGAAAGATTCTTTACTTTACTGCATCTTTCCCAAGTCACCCAGATAGCTGTCTTTGAAGCCCAGGAAGTAGAGTACGCCGTCGAGTCCGATGGTGGAGATGCCTTGCGGAGCATTGGCTACGACACGCGGTTTGGCGTGGAAGGCAATACCCAGGCCGGCCTCTGAAATCATAGGCAGGTCGTTGGCGCCGTCGCCCACAGCGATGGTCTGCTGCAGATCGACTTTCTCGACCTGGGCGATGAGCCGGAGCAATTCGGCTTTACGCTTTCCGTCGACGATGTCGCCCAGATAGCGGCCGGTCAGTTTGCCGTCTTCGCCGATTTCCAGTTCGTTGGCATACACATAGTCGATACCGTATTTCTGGCGCAGACGTTCGCCGAAGTAGGTGAATCCGCCGCTCAGGATGGCAATCTTGTAGCCGCATCGCTTCAGGATGGTCATCAGGCGGTCGGTGCCGGGGGTGATGGGCAGATGGTCGGCAATATCCTGCATCACGCTCGCGTCGAGCCCTTTGAGCAGGGCCACACGGCGTGTGAAACTTTCCTTGAAGTCAATCTCGCCGCGCATGGCGCTCTCAGTGATGGCTTTCACCTGATCACCCACACCGGCACGCATGGCAAGTTCGTCGATGCATTCCGTCTGAATGAGCGTTGAGTCCATATCGAAACAGATGAGACGGCGGGCCCTGCGGTACATGTCGTCGCGCTGGAGCGAGAAGTCCATGCCGAGTTCGCTGCATGTGTGCATGAGTTCGGCTTGCAGTTCTGCACGGTCGGAAATCGTGCCGCGTATCGAGAACTGGATGCAGGCACGGCTGTCGGAATCCACGCGAATGGAACGGCGGCCTGTCAGTCGCACTATCGAGTCGATGTTGAGGCCGTGGTTGGCAATAATCTCTGTTGCAGCCTCAATCTGGCGGGCCGAGAGGCTCTTGCCCATCACCATCAGGATATAGCGGTTCTTGCCCTGTCGGCCCACCCAGGCCTCATATTCGTCGTCCAGAATGGGCGAGAAACCGATGTGGACGCCCAGTTCGGTGGTTTTGAACAGAAGGTCTTTCATCATCGACCCGGAATGGGACTCATCTATACGGGTCAACACGCCCAGTGAGAGCGTGTTGTGAATGTCGGCCTGTCCGATGTCGAGAATCTCGGCATCGTACTTGGCCAGAATAGTCATCACGGCGGCGGTGAGACCCGGACGGTCTTGTCCCGTGATACGAATCAGGATTTGTTCGTTCATTATGCGAGTAAATCGGTTGAGCGTTTGATAAAGGCTGCAAGCGCTTCGCCTTTCAGCATCTGTCCCTCCAGGAGAGCCAGGTCAATCAGCTGGCGCAGTTTGCGGTTGTCTTTGGCATAGACCTTAACAGCATCGCTTTCTTTGCCCTTCAGCATCTCGATGTCGGCCTTGAGGCTCGTCAGCATAGTTTCCTTCTCGGCCGGGAATTCGCCGGCCTTGGCTTTGTATTTCTCTTCTTCCAAGGGCTTGAACTGGGCTTCCTTGTCGGCGATTTCGGCTGCTATGGGTTCAAGCTGCGCTTTGAGCGCGTTCTGTGCTTCTGCAACCACCTGCTTGACAACGGGATGTTCCGTGTTGACGATGAGCTGGTAGGTGTCGGGCATCTGTCCGTAGAAGTTCATGCCGGGCTGCATCTTCGACATCTCTTTCATACGGCGCATCCATTCGTTTTGGGCGATGGTCACGGCCTTGTCGGTGATGTCGAGGGCCTGGAAGTCGACGTTCCATTCCACCTTGTCAACTGCAGGAATCTGGCTCTGGAAGAGGACGTTGTTTTCACGACGCTCGGCCTCGCTCCATTCCACCTTCTTGCTGTCGGCCTTCTTGATGAGGTTCGAGATTGTGTCGGCATCCACTCGGGTGTAGTGGGCCTTCTTATCTTCCTGCTTCTGTTCCTGCTGGTTCATAAAGGGTGTGTCGAGCTGTCCCTTCATTACAAGAACGTTGTAGCCCTTGTTCTTGGCTTCCTGAATGTAGGTGTACTGGCCAACGGGGTCATCGCTGTAGAGGTAGATCAGTTGTCCGTCCTTGTCGGTCTGGGTGCCCTCGGTCAGTTTCTTATACTCCTCGAGCGTGTAGAAATTCTTGTCGGTATCCTCTACAAGGCAGAACCCTGTTGCTTTGTCGTAGAACTTCTCGTCGCTCAGCATACCATATTCGATAAAAATCTTGAGGTCGTCCCACTTCTCCTCGAACTTCTTGCGGTCTTCGTTGAAGATTTCCTGCAGACGATCACCCACCTTGCGGGTGATGTAACCGGCAATCTTCTTAACATTGGGATCACCCTGCAGGTAGGAGCGCGATACGTTCAGGGGAATGTCGGGCGAGTCGATGACGCCGTGGAGCAGCATCATGAATTCGGGCACAACGCCTTCCACCTGATCGGTCACAAACACCTGGTTGCAGTAGAGCTGGATCTTGTTGCGTTCAAAGTGCTGGTTCTCAATCTTGGGGAAATAGAGCACACCCGTCAGATTGAAGGGATAGTCCACGTTCAGATGAATCCAGAACAGCGGATCGGGAGCCATGGGGTAGAGGTCATGATAGAACTTGAGGTAATCCTCGTCCTTGAGATCGGCGGGAGCCTTGGTCCAGAGGGGAGAGGTCTCGTTGATCTGGTTGTCCTCGTCGGTATCTACTTCCTTGCCGTCCTTCCAGGTGGTCTTCTTGCCGAATACAATCGGCACGGGCAGATAGCGGCAGTATTTCTTCAGCAGGCCTTCGATGTTGGATTTCGAGGTCATTGCAGCCTTGTCCTCGTCGTCGAGTTCAAGGATGATGTCGGTGCCGCGCTCGGCCTTGTCGCATTCGTCCATCGTGTAGGTCGTGTCGCCTTCGCAGCTCCACTCCGTTGCGGGCTCGTCCTTCCAGCTCTTCGAGCGGATGGTTACCTTCTTGGCCACCATGAAGGCCGAGTAGAATCCCAAACCGAAATGACCGATAATCTGTGCGCCGTTTTCTTTGTATTTGTCGAGGAATTCGGTAGCGCCCGAGAATGCAATCTGGTTGATGTATTTGTCAATCTCTTCGGCGGTCATACCGATACCCTGGTCGCTGATGGTGAGTGTGCCTTTGTCGGCATCGATGGCGATGTTGACTTTCAGATTGTCCGTTTCGCCCTTGAATTCGCCGGCACGGGCCAGCGTCTTCAGTTTCTGTGTGGCATCGACAGCGTTGCTTACGAGTTCGCGCAGAAAAATTTCATGTTCACTGTAGAGAAATTTCTTAATCACGGGGAAGATATTCTCCGTGGTGACATTGATTGAACCGTTCTTTGTTGCCATATTATTGATTTTATATTTAATATTTTAGATTCTCTAATTGGAACTGCCGGGTAATTATTTCGGATTTCCAATATATTAATTAATAATGTATGGTTGTCAAAATGACTGCCACCTTTCTTTCTGCAAAAACCGTGCCAGTCTTCCCACTTCTGACAAATTGTCCGACAGGTTCCTTGCGGCAGCATGCAGTAATTCATACATGGTGGAGGGTATTTCATACATCGGCGGCTGAAAGATTTTAGTCTGGCGCAAACCTTCGGTTCAACCGTGAAAACTGAGCCTTCTTTTTTTTTGATTAAAAGAAGAAAAATTTACGTAAAAAGTCATAACGAGATTGCAATATTTATTAAAAAGTGTAAAAATCATCACATTTTGAAAAAGTTTTATACATATAAAAAAAATATTCTCTATCTTTGCACCGAGATTTTGAGAAAATCACAAACAAAATAAATTAACTTTAATAACTTATTTAAAATGAACGTTGATGTTATTGGCGCAAATGCAGGCTCCGTTTGGGCTGCATTGAACGAAAAGAACGGTCAGGCTCTTAAGGCTCTTAAGAAGGCTACCAAGTTGAAAGACAAAGAAATCCTCCCCGCCCTTGGCTGGTTGGCTCGCGAAGGCAAAATCAGCCTCGCTGAGGATGAGGCCGACGTTGTTGTAACGCTCCTCTAATTCCTTCCCGAGGCGCGTTTGTTCTCTATCAGACGTTCTTCAGGATAATTAAATGTCCCGTATCCGATTCCGGATGCGGGACATTTTTTCGGGTCACCTGCATAACCGCGTGTGAACATCCACACTAAAATCGTGATACTTTCGTTTTAGTTTTTTTAATTTATCATAACCCTCGCGGACTGGGATGATAGCGAGGGCCTTTTCCATCTTCCATCATCATCTTACCGTTCAATTCGAGGGATTCGTATTCGTTTATATCCACGGAAAATCTCCCCTGCACCGAGAATAACAATAATATCTCCCTAGAATCGTTATATATTTGTAGAGACTATCAGAAATGCCAAAATGGCATATCAAAACCAAATGAGGGGGTGTCACAATCTGTGATTCCCGTGATTAGAATAAGTAGTAAAGGAAAACTTGTTGACATCTATGGAGAAAGATATTTTGCAGGAGACCCCATAAAACTCAGTCCAAAATTTGGAGGAATGGAAAATAATGCTTATCTTTGCAGCACACTTTAAGCATGAAAGCCCGGAGGTGGAAACGAGAATGTTCCGGCGGAAGGGCAGTCTATAAGGGCAGTCTATTAAGTTATGAACAGAAACACAGCAATAGATTCGGTGCGCGGCATTGCGCTGTCGATGGTGGTTTTGAGCCATGCAATGGAAATGTCGCATTACCTGACGGATTTTTATATTGTGGCCTTCTTTTTCCTGTCCGGCTATCTGTATAAGCCTGGACGGACGTGGGGCGAAAACATAACGCGCAAGGCGAAGAGGGTGTTGCTACCTTACTTTGCCAACAGTTTCATCCTTCTGGCTGTGGCGTGGGCCTACCGGTCCTTTCCCGCGGAATATCTCCAGAAGGCTCTGACCGGTATTCTGTACTCCAGATTCCGGATTCTGCCTGAAGGGGAGGCCATCATGGTGAGCTGGAATTTTCCGATGTGGTATCTGACATCGTTTTTCACAGCGAGCCTGCTGTTTCATGCCATTGTGGATAACGCCGTGAAAACGCGGAAGGCGACTGTATGGGTCTCGGTGCTGCTGGTGGCGGCCTCGTGCGCAATGACGCAACTGCCTGTTCTGCTGCCTTGGAGTCTTGACCTCGTTCCTCTTGCCACCTTTGTCATGATGATGGGATACCTGTTCCGGAAAAATGCATGTGACTTCAGGTTTCGGGATGTAGTTGTGCTTGGGCTTGTGGCGGTCTATGTGGCTCTGTGTTATTGGAACGGGGCAGTGAATCTTAGTGTTCGAGATCTGGGTTTGATGGGGGGACTCGTGGTTTCCGTGGCCGGAATCTGCATGTCGTTGGCGTTGCTGTCCGTTCTGGGGTACAGAAGGCTGCAGCCGGTCAGAAACCTCTTTGTGCCTGTCGGTACCAATTCCATCATAGTATTGGCCTACCATCCGTTCTTCCTCTATGTGTTTAGATTCATCGTCCAGAGGGTAATGCCCGGTGCGGATGATAATGTCTTCATCTCTGCGCTGTGTGCGGTTCTTTCTGTTGCGGTATGTGTGACGAAAGGAACCTTCTGGGAGAGGTATCGTCACTGGTAGCCAGAGCCGGTCTTTCAGATACAGTCAAAAGCTCCCTGCAAAATGCGGCAACGTTTTGGCAACTGTCAAAAGCTCCCTGCAGATTGCGGCAACGTTTTGGCAACTGTCAAAAGCTCCCTGCAAAATGCGGCAACGTTTTGGCAACTGCCAAAAGCTCCCTGCAGATTGCGGCAACGTTTTGGCAACTGCCAAAAGTTTCCTGCAAATTGCGGCAAAGAAATGGCAACTGCCAAAAACTTCCTGCAGATTGCAGCAAAGAAATGGCAGTTGCCAAAAGCTTCCTGCAGATTGCAGCAAAGAAATGGCAGTTGCCAAAAGCTTCTTGCAAATTGCAGCAAGTGAATTTTTTTTTTGATACCAATAGCAGCGTTTCATTACCTTGTCAGCGATACTTTTTATTGGACTATTGTACCATTTCACGATTGGACGATTAATCCGGTGGCTTACAGACAAGCATGCAGGTACAGCAGCCTTCACGGGTGTCGTCCATAATGGAACATGCGTATGACATTTTTCTGAAAAATGACTGAAAAAGTGGGCTCAATGAAAAAACAGAAAGATTTATTTGGATTATTAGAGGAATAGTATTATATTTGCAAGCAGTTTCTAACATAAAAAATGGACAAAATGAATATAGTATACGTTTCTTCATCGTCAGCAGAAAGCATCGAAAATGGCACTGAACAATACCCTTATAAAAGCGTGCAAACTGCATTTTCCTATAGAATCAGACTCTACTACATGGCCATCGGGAACAACCAGCTATTCTGAAGCCGTTAGTGCTGCTATAGCTGCATATCGTACGATAACAGGAGATTTAACAACCGAATTCTATCGTATTTCTGAGTGATAAACTATCAGAAAAATTGCGTTAATTCATATGTCAATGGCAACCAAACAGTGCGGATTTGAATCGAAACAGAGGGCGACTTTTGCTGATATTGCGCGGGGCCTTGCTGTCATTTATTTCTTATGGTGTCATACCGTAGATATACATATGGCATGGGTGGATACCTGGGCAATGCCTGTATTCTTTGTCGTGATGGGTATGTTTTTCAAGCCGACAGCCACCTGGCGCGAAATGATATTGAAGAAAATAAATACCATATTGGTACCGTTCTTCCTGCTGTCCATCCCTTCGTATATTCTGTCGGCTGTCACGATGCCAGTGAAGGATTTTTTGCTGAAACTTGTCAATCCCTATGAATGTGTTTATGGTGTCGGGTGGTTTCTGATCTGCATATTCTGGTGTTATCTCATATACTATGGCATCAGGCGAATCACAAACAACAGTGATTGGAAGACGGCCGTCGTATGTATAACCGTCTCAGTGCTCAACTATTATGCAAGCACACAGAGGGTCATGGGCTACCGGATTCTTCTGCCCATGTTTCTTTCGACATCATTGACGGTACTGCCTTTCATCTGCATTGGAGACACACTCCGCGGGTTCATTAAGAAAGAGCGTTCAGTGGCAACTGAATGTCTGTCGGCGCTGGTATTGGTATCCTGCACTTGTACCGGTATATATTTGTTGCAGTTCCGGGGCGGGGAATATATTGTTCACCAGTTCTATGGGCAATCCTGGCTGACGATATTCCTTCTCTCTGTTATGGGTACGGCATCGATACTTGTCATAAGTAAACTGTTACCCCGGACTATGAGGTTTGCCGGGGAACATTCCCTACTGTTCCTGATGGTACATCCCTATATCATCCGGATACTTCAATTATTCGAACTCCCACCGGTCGCTGTTTTTTCCGCGACATTGGTTGCGACCCTGATTTTAATAGGAGTTCTGTCTCATTATTTCCCGGTGTTGGAAGGGAAGAAACGGTTATTCAAGTAAGGCCTGTAGCTTATGACACGAAATGCAGCAATTCTTCTGGCCGCTTTCAGTGTCACATGGTCTTGAGCACCACGCTGCTGTCACCCCTGACCAGGGTAACGGAAGGAGGATACTGCTGGAATTCGACGGGTGTGTCGGGCACGGGATAGTTCAGGACATAGCCGTTGAGGAAGTAGCTGTTCATGGTTTCGGGAGAGCAGTTCATACTCTCGTTGACGTTGAAATCCTGCACTATGTTGATGGGGAAGCTCAACAGTTTGGGCGACAGGAAGCAACGGCCCTGATTGAGCCACCTGCGGCTGCGAATGCATGCGCAGATATATCCTTCGAGGGAATTGGGGTTGATAAATATATATTTCTTATATAAATACAGAATGACCTCTTTGGAATAGATATGGGCATCGACCGAGAAGTGATAGCCCCAATTACTCCTTTCCTGAGGTGCGTCCGAGAAATTCCAGACTATATACGAACCCTCCTGTCTGATGCCCTGAGGGGGCTGGTTCATGCCCTTTCCGAGACGGAGTGAAAACTGCCGGTGGCGGGGTGATTCGTTTATCCATGAAAACACATCAGGGGGGAGTACCACATCATCGGTGAACAGGGAATCATCGGTCAGAAACATCACCTCGTGAGCCTCCGAGCGATTCATCAGGTCAATCATCAGATGCCGGAAGTCGGTTCGGGGATGCCTAAGCTTGGGGAAATGCCACAGGTGGATGAGATTGCGGGGATTGATTATTTCGGAGAAGGAATAGCCTTCGTCAGACGGACTTTCTTTGTGGAATCTCATACGGTCGCTCTGCCACTTCCGGATGAGCAGATTGTAGCCCTCCTGGAATGGGTCTGACGAGGTGTTGTAAATGACATCCACAACCGTTCTGGCGGTGTGCCAGTGTTGCTGGAAAGAAGTCAGAAGTGCATCCAGCTGGATGGCGCGATTGAAAGAAAAAACAATAATCTGCAGCATACCGTGGGGAGTTATTCGATGACGAGGAGTTTAGTGACACATCCTTCTTTGCCGTCGGCATCAATGCCATAGACGAAATAGATGCCGGAGGGGACGCGTGAACCTGAGGGGCCGCAACCGTCCCAGGTGACCATTCCACCGGAGGATTGTGTGGTGAAGATGACATGGTTGCGGATGTCGGTGATGCGCACCTGGCTGTTGTCCATGAGCCCCATGATGTGGACCTTGCCGGTGAAGTCGGGACGCAGAGGGTTGGGATAGCAGTAGGCATGTCTGTAGTCATCGGCACCGGCAATCGCATCGGTGACGTAGGTGCAAATGCCGCCCTCGGTGGAAACAAAGAGTGTCCCGGTCGCATCATCATAGGCGAGGGCCAGAATCACATCGGAAGCGAGGGGGGAATTGGCGGTCGTAAAATGCTCCAATTGCGATAGTCCGTCCTCCGAGAGGAGATAGATACCGTTTTCGGACGTTCCAATCCACTTGCGGTTGGCCGCATCGACCGCCATGCAGGTTGTATTGATGCCAGCCATCAGGTAGTCGGCCAGGTTGGTGCCGTCGTTGCGGGGAATCTTGGGACGCCGAACCGAACCAGGATTGTTGAAACCGTCAATCTGGGAATCAACGACGAACGGTCCGGACGAGGTGAGAAGCCAGACGGCCCCATTGCGATCCTCGACGATGTCGTTGAAGAAATAGGGATAGAGCGTGTTGCCGTCCTGGTCGGTGAGGGTGGAGAAGACGGCACTGGCATCGTCAGAAAGGTCACCCGGTGTTCCTCCGTCATAATAGATGGCACACTGACATTGCTGATAGATGGTGGTGGAGAGAATCCACTTGAGACGATAGGAATCAACCTCGGCCTGGAGGATGCGGTCGATGGAATGGCGGTTGTTGAAGCCGCGGATGGGATACTGTATCCAGTCTCCCTGAGGCGACATAGAGAGCAAAGCTGTGTCGGCCAGACTGTTGGCTGCCCAGAGGTAGCCGTAGTCATCAAGATACAGGGCCGAAATCCAGTCGCACACGTAGTTGGGAATGGTGTAGCGGATGGGGGAGTTCTCGTGGGTCCAGTGGTCCACAACAGAGTCGCCTTCGATCAGGTAGATGCCGGTGCGGAACGTGGAGACATAGTAGCGGTCTGGATCGTCGGTGACGGCAATGGCCTCCAGACCGCGGAAGGGAACTCCGGTCTGGGACGTGATACGCGACTCATGAATATTGGTCCACGACTCGCCGTCCCAGATGCAGATGACACCCGACGACCAGTCCTGGTGGGTCTGGCTGTTGGAGGAGCCGATGCCGTAGAGGCGGCCGTTTTTCCAGACAAGGCGTGCGATGTTGCCGCTGCCCACCTCTTCCTTCTGCAAATCCTGCCAGAGAAGTTCCAGCCCGAGTGTTTTTCCCTCGGCAAATTCCGTTACACGTGCAGCGAGGAGGCCCTGGGTGGGGATGAGCATATACATCACCGAATCGGACGATTGGGTGAATGCCATCTCAACGGCCTGATTGTAGGGAGCCGTCCAGTTGACGGTCCACACGCCCGTACGGGTGTCCATGATGCGGGTGCCGCTGCCGCACACATAGAGGAAGTGGGAGGAGAGGCAGATGCCGGTATAGAAGGTCTCGTCGGTCACAGGCGAGAGGGTTCCGTCTGACATGGTCTGGAGGAGTCGGTGGTTGGCGGTGACCAGCCATACGGCCTCTTCGCCCTTGTAGGAGAACGCTGCCATGTCGAGAATGATGTCGGACGAGACGAGGGTCCAGTTGCTGTGGTTGTAGGCCGACGTCTGATCCGCGGGACAGCGCCACACTCCTTCTTCGGTAGCACGGTAGAACCAGTTGCCGTGAATCCAGGCATACAGCGTGGGGTCGCTGAAGGAGTAACTCCGTGCAATAACTTCCTGTTCGGTATCGACGGTGAAGAATCCGTTGGCTGTGGAGACATAGAGATACTTGCCGATTACTACGGCAGAGTTGACCGTCTTGTCACCCACGATGACTTTGTTGCGATAGTCGGGGATATTGTGGACATGGAGTGCCGAATCGAGCATGTCGATGTTGCCATCGCTGTAAACGAGACAGAGCCGGCCGGAGGCAGGAACCTCCTCCATTATCTGGACGTCGGCTCCCGTAAGTCCCGTGAGACGGGAGAGGCCGATGGTGTCGCCTGTGGCGATGTCATAGCGCCAGACCGTACCTTCGCCATGCACATAAAGCTGATTGCAGAATGCCGCAACATGGTCGGATGTGTTGGAGTATTTTTGGAAGACCTTCCATTCGCCGAGGGCAAAGGAAGGGGAGATGCACATCAGAAAGAGGAGGATGAGTTGTGAGAAGCGTTTCATTGCGTGATATGTTTGCGGATGAGGGGAGAGACGGTGCGAACCCATGCATCCCAGTTGAATTCAGATTCGTAGAGCTGGCGCGAAGCGTGTGAGAACTGCTGCATCGTTCCGTCGTTAAGGTGCTGCCGGATGACCTCCGCAAAGTCGATGCCTGAGGCAGATAGCGGAAGGGTGCGACCGTTGATGCCGTCGCGGACATAGGAGGGCACACCTCCGGTCTGGGTTGCAAAGATGGGAAGACCGTAGGCAGCCGCTTCGCAATTGACGATGCCGTGATACTCGGCCCGCGTGGGGAAGATGAAGAGGTCGGCGTCGCGGAACTGCTGATAGAAGCGGGTATATTCGTCGGGCCGGTTCTTGTCGAGCATCCCGATGTAGTGCACGTCCGGGTCTTGGACAATGGCGTCGGAGGGGCGGCCTCCCACCACTGTGAGCACAGCAGGCTGACGATAGCGGTCGTTGAGGGTACGCATGGCCCCGTAGGCCCAGTCGATGCCCTTTTTGCGGATGTCGTATCCCACGAAGAGCATATTGAGGGGACGGCCTGGAGCATAATTGCGCGAACGGTATTCAATCATCGCGTCGTCGAGATTGGCTCCCGTGGGCACAAAAACAAACTTGCCGGCTATCGCCTCAGTATAGTGTCTATGAGCCTCATCTACCATCCACTGACTGGCCGCAAAGATGCCTGTGATGTTTTCCAAAGCCAGACGTTCACAGCGTCCATGCCATCGGATGTAGAGGTCGGGCGGCGTGTGGGTGTAGCCAATGGTGGAAGGGAATATCGTGTCGGTGCGGACAAAAACGGGCAGCTTGGTCTGAATAAAGGCAAATTCGTCAAAATTGGTTCCGACTACGGCATCGATGCCGGAAAGCGTCGAAAGCTTGCGATCAACAGCGGCCGACTGGATGCGGGCCATCCAGGGATTCAGTTCCGGAATTTCGTAGCGGAAGAGACGGCATATTTTCCTTGCTGCCCGGAAGAGCGTCCAACAGATGCGTTCTCCGAGATTATATTCCGGCTGCACCCAAACGACCTCATGTCCTCCGCGCTCCAGGGCATGGAAGATGCTGTAGGGCACACCACTGCGGGCCTGCCGGTCGTGAACGTCGAATCGGGTGACAAAAGCGAGAGTCATTGGAGTGAAGAAAGCCTTCCTACAGTCCTCCCTGAAGGGAAGGGAGATCGAAGCGGCAAGGGAGGGTAATTATAATATTGAAATATAAAATAATTAAATGTAAAATAAAACAAAGAAGATTGACCTATCTGTTCCAAATGCCGGAGGCGGAGCCCCGGATGAGGCGGTAGAGCTGGATGCGGCCGAAGAGTGCCTGGGCGAGATAGGTGGCCGTGGGGATGGTCAGGAGACCAGCAATACCGTAATGAGCCGTTGCCCAGTTCATGACGGGAAAGGCAATAATTGCGGCGCTCACATAGATGACGGTCTGAATGAGAACCTTGCCCGTGCCGTTGAGCATGTTCATGTACATGAAGCCTGCCATATTGGAGAGGACATAGAACATACAGCAGAGTGACATGGAGAAGGGAATCTCCAGGCGGTCACCCACCCAAAGGTTATAGGCTACAGGAGCGAGCCACAGCATGAGGAGCATGGCCGGAATACAGAGGAGGAAGACGCGTTCAATGCTCCGTGCCGAGCGTTGCATCCATGCAGAGTCCCCCTTCGTGAAGGCCTCGGTGAATGCAGGCCAGAACGGGGTGACAACGATGGCGAAGAGCATCTGCGCTGTGAAAAAGTACTTATAGGCAATATTGTACTGTGCCACGGCGACCTGTCCCAGATTGCGCGAAATGAGCACATTGATAATCTGGAAGATGACAAGCATGGAGATCATCATGACGAAGAACTTAAGACCCAGTCCGATGATATTGCGGGTGAGGGCAAAATCCACATTCTGCCATGCGGGCGTAAATTCACGATAACGGGGGAGGCTGAAAATGACCAGTGATGCCAGCAGGATGACGACAACGGGAACCCCCATGTTGGCGGCGGCCAGATGAGGCAGATTGCCGTCCATGTGGTTTTTCATCCACCAGATGATGCCCAGCATGACGACCTGGGAAAGTGTGTTGACCGAGGCACCGGCAGCGGTCTTCTGGTCGCCATCGAGCATGGTGAGAACTACACGGACGCACATGTTGAGACAGAAAAACACAATCATCAGGCTGAAGACGTGTCGCATCTCCTCCAGGTAGGTAGCATCAATTTTAAGTATTCCGGCCCAATCGACCCACTGGTTGGCTATGACACCGATGGCGGCCACAGGCACGAAGATGAGAAATGTGAGGGCGTAAGTGGTGCTCACGTAGCGGGCGGCCAGCTTGCGGTCGCCGATAGCCAGCGATTCTGCAAAGCGGTTCTTGAAGCCCTGATTAAGGCCTATATCGAAATAAGCTATCCATCCGACCACGGTGGTGAGGGTGATCCAGATGCCGTAGCGCGTGGGGTTGACGTAGTCGATGATGAGTGGCACGAGCAGGAGGCTGACCAGGATATTGACCCCCTTGAGGACGAGGCCGCCCCAGATGTTCTTCTTCAGGTTCGCGGTGCGTTCGCTGCCGCCCAAAAGCATATTCCTCAGGTTCATATACGAAGGAAGTTTAATAGATGTGGAGATGCCAGTGGGTACTGCCGTGGGAGAGATGCATCCTGCGCGCATCCATCGACTCGATGGTGAGATTCACATCGCGATAGTCGCCCATGAGGAATACCTCGCGGATGGCGGTAGCATACCAGTCGGTCAGATTCTCGTCGGCCGGCACAAACTGCAGACGGAGGGACGAGTCTGAGGGTCGGCTCCAATTGCCTATATAATCATTGTTGATATGGAGGTCATAGTCGTTGACCGAAGCGAACACCGTGTAGCTCTGGAACGAGAGGAAGAGATTGTCGGGCTCGATGAGGGTGTCAGGAGTCTGGATGGCTGTAATCTGCCAGCGGCCGTAGAAGTCGCCGATATTCTCATCGTTGGTGCAGCTGCAGCAGAAAGTGATGCAGAGCGCGGTATATATAACGGATAAAGTGAAACGTCTCATAAAAACTGTCGTTTATTGGAAAACGGAAATCAGCGGCTGTTATTGTGCCGGTCACGGGAATTGAACAGATGACGGAACGTATAGCTGACGCGCAAATCCACGGCGGTGTTGTTGCCGTAGAGCGAACCGTAGTCCATTGCAAAGGCTGCAGAGAAACGGAACTGCTGCTGCGGACGGAATTTCCAAAGCCACCCGGCCTCGACGAGGAGGTTGGTGGAGTGCATGCGATGGGGCGAGGAGATGAAGGGTGTGCCCCAGGAGGTGCGCTGGGAGAAGAGCACCCGGTAGGAGAGTCCCGTGACGGGTCGGATGTGGCCGCGAAGCCCTAAGTGGAAGGCTTGCACGCGGGTGTCGGTGAAGGCAAGATAACAGTCGCTGTTATAGAAGGGCGACTTGAGCATGGGCGTGCCGATGGCCTGGCCGCGATGGGCATAGCCTGCATAGAAGAAATTGTTGTAGTAGTTGTCGCCACCCCGCGCCTCGTGAGGAAGACGCGATGCAACATCAGAGGAGAAATCGGAGGGTGCCCAATGGAGGGGGCCGCTCTGGTCAGTGGTCTGGAGATATTCGGCTACGACGGCATCGACCCAGGCGGGTGTCACCGACTTCCATTCGAGTCCCCAGAGTCCGTCCCAGCCGTTGCGCTTGGCCATGCCGGAACCGTCGTCGAAGTAGTTCTCGAGATAGGCCGAGACGGACCAGGCATAGCGGTCCTCGTAAAAGTCCTCCTGATTGTAGGTAATCATGGCATCGAGCGAGCCGAGGTGATTGCCGTAGGAAAAATTGGCATCGCCGGCAAGGTCGTTTTCATCGCCCGAACGGGGCATCAGAACCTTGAAGAAATCTTTGAACTCCACATCGGCGGAGAATGTGCGATACTTCGACTCAGGGTTGTTGTAGGTGGTGCCGCCAAACTGGACGGCATGTTCGAGCCCAACTGTGGCTACAAACATCTTCGCGGGATTGGTGCGGAAGAAAATCTGCTTTTCGTGGTAGAATATTTTATTGGTCATGTAGGCGTTGGCGCGGTTGTGCATGTCAATGCCCCGGGCTGCATAGTAATCCATGAATTCGCCGAAACGCCTGTCGAGCCAGTCGTCGTCCGTGAAACGTCCGTAACTGATATCGAAATAAACCTGGAGCCACTGACGGGTCCATGGGAAGTCGATGAATCCGCTGGTGCCCACCCTCACCTGGGGTATAGGACGGCAGTTGCCCGACCAGACCATGGAGCCGGAAGAGAGCTGGCGGTCGCGCAGGACGGGCTCCTGCTCCCAGGCTCCCGCCGAAATGCAGGCGTACTTCCAGGACGCACCGACGGCGGCTTGCTGGAGGTATGCCCTGGAATAGTCGTCCTTCTGGAGTTGGAGGTCGGCCACGGCCCAGAGGCGGGTGGCACCGAGCGAGAGGCTGTAGTCGGCGGCAGCGCGGAGATAGCCGGTGTTCTTCTCGTTGGAGAGAATGCCGTGGCGGTTGGCTAAGAGATAGTAGGGCGTGAAGTCACCGCTGCCTGCAGCTCCCTCGGCCGAGACGGAGAGGGTGAGCTCCCCGGCAGGCTGTGCCTTCGAGAGGAGTGGGGAGAGGCTCAGAAGAGCGAAAGTATATATATATTTAAAAAGGTGTTTCATAAAGAACGGATTTTTCGAATGACAGGTTGCGATACTTTATTTATAATTAAGCTGAGGACCACGGTTAACAGGATGGTCAATCCTATGAACGTCCAGCTATCAGACTGCGGGGCAAAGTTCATCAATGCGCTGATCACAAGACCATGGGACAAATAGATACCATAGGAGATGCTGCCCAGGAAGCCGGTGATGGAATTGTGGGGAATCCCGCGTCTCGTCAATAAGAAAAGAAATACTATAAGAGAGAGACCGAGAAGGATTTTCAGAACATACTGACCTCCGAACCAAACCTCTTTATACCGAAGATACAGGAGCCCGGCGGCCAGACTGATGACAAATGAGGCAGTCAGTTTAGCGAACCAGCCGGTATCCGTCCAGGCAAGAAACCGATGGAAGAAACAGAAGAGCAAAATACCCCACACGAGTCCCCACTGCTCATAACACCAGCCCATGAGAGCGCTGTAATTTCGGTCGGGGCTGAGGAAGTAGAGGAGGAGGCTGGCCAGTACTACCAATATGATTTGGGCTGCTGCGTGCAAGGTTCCGTACCGGGAAGCAGGAAAGAAACGTGTGAAGAGGTAAAACAAGAGGCAATAGCAAAGGAGTATGCAGACATAGGAATCCGGGCGCAGAAGCTGAAGGAGAGACCATTGTCCGTGCACGAAGCCGTTGAATGCCAGACGGCAGAAATTGACGAGGAAGACAGGAACGAGAAGCGAAGCAAGCCTGTTCGGCCAGAAACGGTCGAGATAGCGTGCATCCTGCCGGTGACGTGTGTGGAGCCCGAAGGACGAAAACAGGAAAAAAAGCGTCACGGCCACGAAAGCGAAACTTCCGATGCCGTCCTGAAGGGGCGTGGACCAGGCTTCAGGAATATGCACCATGACGACGACCAGGGCACAGAGACCTTTGAGGGTCGTTGTATATTCTTTGGAGAAGAAGGGAGCTTTGGTCATGTCAGGAGCAGATGATTTTCTGATAATTATGCAAATAGGCCTGTGCTGTGGCGGTTACGTTGTATTTGAGCCGTACCATGGCCGAGGCATCGGCGGCTGTCAGCAGGGCCGCGTCATAGCGGAGGATGATGTCGCGAAGCTGAGTATCGAAACCGGCGGCATCACCGACACGGAAAGCATGGCCGTAACGTCCGTTTTCTATGATTTCCATGGGCCCTTCGATGTCGGAGACCAGCACAGGTATCCCCGCAGCCATAGCCTCGGCTACCGTGAGCCCGAACCCCTCAAAGCGCGAGGGCTGCACAAGGAGGTCGTAGTCGCAGAGATGGGAAGCAATCCAATCCTGAGGGCGACTGCCGAGGAAGTGAACGCGCTCCTGCAAACGGAGAGCTGCGGTCTGCTGTTCCAGAAACGGACGGGATTCTCCGTCGCCGATGAAGGTGAGGTCGAGGTCAAGCCCCCCAGAAACAAGAGAGGCAACGCGGTCGAGCAGAAAGTCCTGACCTTTCTTATCATGGCGGAGGCGCGAAATCTGCACCAGCCGGAAGGGATGGTGGCAGGTCTTGTCGCCGCGGACAGCAAAGAGCTCGGGGCGGATGCCGTTAGGAATCACGGTGGAGGGGACACCCACGCCCTCGAGGATGCTCCGACGTACAGACTCGGAGATAGAGAATACGTGGCGAAAGCGGTCCAGGTCGCGCACCTCGCCCGATGCAAAGACATCGTGCTGTGTAACACAGAGGCCGCGATGGCGGCGGAGACATGGATACCACAGGAAGCGCCAGAGGCTGCTGTTGTGGGAATGGATGATGTCGGGGCGGAGACCCCGGATGGTCTCGTTGAGGCGGAGCACGGGCCAGGGATTATGGGACCCTGCCTTGCGTCCCACGACATGGAACACGATACGGGAATCCAACTGATTGCGCAGCGAGGCATCAACAACATTATTGACGATGAGGATATGAACCTCAGTTCCGGGAGCAGCGACCTGGGCATTGGCTATGTTGACCAGCATGGTCTCAATGCCGCCCATACCGAGTCCGAAGGCTACGTGGAGGATTCTCATTGCTGGACGAGTTTTGAGCCAAGGAGGCTGTACTTGACGGTGAGGTAGGCGTAGATGAGCCATCGGTAGAGTGTGCCGGCATGCAGGCGGTAGAACACTTTGGCCACCGACAGACGGCGACTGCCCTTCCCACAATGGGGAAGCGCCTCGCCGGCCGTCCGGTAGTCGCAGAGGAGGAGGGCGTTGTCGAAGACCTGTCGATAGAATTCCTGCAGACGCGCGCTGAGACCGTACTTGCGGTAATCATCAGCGTACCAACGGATCTGGAGGCGCGCAGCATCGAGTGCTCGCTGAATGCGGGGTTTGGAAAAACGCAGCATCTCCCGTGAGACACTGTCGGTACGGTCACGCTCGCGCTGAACAGCAATTTGGGATGAATAGTACATCCTTTGGGCTTCGCGATAGAGACGGAGGAAGAAAACCGACTCGTAAATGCGCAAACTCTCTTCGAACGGATAGCGGAGCATGATTTCCCTTTTGACGATATGGTTGAAATCGCCATTGTATCGCTCTGCAAGCATGTCCCTGAATGTAAGGACAGTCCCATCAGTCAAGCCATAACGGCTATAAGCCGGCATCATATCTTCGAAGGAAAACATGTAGTAGCTATATCCGGGTTGGGAGAGCACAAGCTGATGGATGTGCATCAGCCCCTGGGGGCGGAACCAGTCGTCGCTGTCAAGGGGAATGATGAAATCGCCCGAGGCCGCATCAACAGCCGCATTGCGGGCGGCATTGGTGCCGCGGTTCCGGGGAAAAGACAGGACAGAGAGGTGGGAATGTCCTGTGGCATATTCCCTGAGCAGAGACAATGTGGAGTCTGAAGAACCGTCATCGACTACGATGTGTTCCACCTCGTAGTCAGGCGAAAGCTGGGCGGTGACACTTTCGAGACACCTTAAGATACAGTCCTGCCGGTTCCAAACAGGCGTTATGACAGAATACTTCATGCTTCGGGCTGATAGATTTTCATCAGTTTGTTGTAATACTGTTCAGCATCGAGCTGAGAACGGGCTTCGCGGGCAATGGCAGCGTAGTCGTAGGTCTGGGTCATCGCCATTTTCAACACAGTCTCAAGGCTATGCTGCACGCCCGATCGGAAGAGCATCCCGTTGGAATCGTTAATCATCTCGGGGATACCTCCGATGTAGGCACCGATGACGGGTGTGCCGATACAGAGCGATTCGACGATGGCGAGGGGATTGTTTTCGTACCATTCAGACGGGACGACCGAAAAGGCCGCACGGGAAGCGAGTTCCAACACCTTTTCGTAGGGAAGGCGTCCATAGAACTCAATCTTGTCGGAGGCATAACTGGCACGCAGTTCTTCCAACAGTTCGCCGTCGCCTGCAACCTTGAGCCTGAGGCCCAGATAGTGGACGGCTTTGCAGAGGGTGCGGATGCCCTTCTCTTCGGAGAGACGTCCGCCGTAGAAGAGATAGTCCTCGCGGGGTTGTGTGTTGGCGGGCGGCATCTCGGAGATATCGCGGAAGTTGTGAATCATGGCGAGCTGGGAGTCGGGAATACCGGCTTTACGCATCAAGTCGCGCATGAATCCCGAGGGACAGAGGAAGATGTCGGTGACCCGCTTCATGTAGTCGAGGTTCCACTTCTTCAGTTCCAGGTAGCCCAGAAGACTGGGGAAGAACGAGTCCTTGACACAGCAGTTCCAAATCACCTCGCCGGGATGTTCGATGCAGGCAGAACAGTTCTCCTCGCCGCGACAGCGGCAGTCGTAGCGCGGACAGATAAGTTTGTAGTCGTGGAGCGTCCA
>Ga0326513_10000809_pt1 | contig 26400 bp, 24 predicted proteins | sample 2_2465_0518_D_FD_203654 | JGI IMG/M metagenome (GOLD analysis project Ga0326513, IMG submission 203654) | Bovine rumen microbial communities from UC Davis, California, United States - 2_2465_0518 | ecosystem: Host-associated > Mammals > Digestive system > Stomach > Rumen | place: USA... | reverse complement strand
AACCATAGTAGGAATCTCCATCAGTAGTAACGACAAAGACCGCCTTGCCACTCAATGCTGCGTCTTGGATATCAGAAAATGGAGTAGAATCCAATTCTGCGACAAGCACTTCAGCACCACCTGATATAGTGATGTCTCCACTACCAAGTAAAGACTGGTTATTGATGGTCTTTATGTTTGTCCCGCTGACGAGCTTGTCTTGCTTGCCGCTTCTTGCAGTTGCGTCCTTAATGTTATACTCACCGCCATTGGGAAGTGTAATCTTGCTTATATCAGCCATAAGCCACCTCCTATGATACCGTTACAGTCTTGTTTTCAGTTGTTGCGGTTGTAGTTGTCGCTGAAGATATACCCGTAGCAATCGTCTGAGAACTGAACGACGGCATGGTTACAGATGTATATACTTCTTTATCTGTCTGTAAACGCGCACCAGTTCCGGTAAACGATGGCTGCGATGAAGTTGCAGATGTTATGCCAGTAGCAATGGTCTGACTCGAGAACGATGGAAGTGTAACCGCTGTTGGTGTGTTAGCAGTCCATCCCAATGTAAGCGTTTCATTACTTACGGTAGCTGTAAAACTTGCAGCGGTTCCTGCTGTAACTGAGCCGCCTCCTGTAGAGTTAGCAGCAACATATTTAGTAGTTGTTGATGGTGTTACCGTTATTGTTGGCGTTCCAACCGTTCCTTCCGGTGTGTATGTAGCAGTTCCACTTGCAGCCTTACTTATTGTTACAGTTTCCTTACTTGCTGATCCACCACCCGTAGCACTTGACGCAACATATTTACTTGTAGTTGACGGTGTTACTGTAGTAGTGTATGTCTTAGGAACTGCTACTGTACCGCTTGCCGAATCTTTGGTCGCAAGTGCTCCAAGACCAGACATGTCACCAAATTCATGCCACATGGTTCCATCGAACACAAATTCTTTCTTGCCATAAAATACTGCATCTTGGTTAATAGCAGTATAACTCTCACCATTTATTACAATAGGGTTAGTTGTAGCTTCGTCAGTCAAAGCTGTTGTTGTGGTTCCTTTAAGCTGGATTCCTCCACCAGCCATATTTCTAGCCACAGTGTCTTTAATATCATAAGTAGTACCAGAAGGTAATGTAATTTTCGAAATATCTGCCATGTTTATTCTCCTAATTTGTTGTAAATATCAGTTCTTCATTTTCAACTAGCGCACCGCCTTCATCTTCTGTGCCCATATAGCACCGGACTTTCGAATTCCAATATAAACGTTCTTCTGGTGTAATATGCGCGGCAGTATTAAGAAGATGCGCTGACAAAGTCTCTCTGAGATCGTCTCCAACAAAAGGGAGATCCGGAACATAAGCAAGTCCATCTCCGACTTTGAAATTCGGAATATCAATTAATACTCCATCAACTGTTTCAGTCGCATAATCAGAATATACGATTACTTCTCCTTTTAGCGGAATAAATGTTGTCGCGGCATTCCAATGAGCAGTCGTATCGATTTTCGACCGTATTCTCGTATGCAGCATTCAATCACCCCACTAAATCTGTACTAGAACCACAATATATAACTTCGTCTTCAAGACGGTTTTTAATGTATGAATATAACGTATCAAGAGTTATAAGATGTTCATCAGAAACTCCGACAACCATGAGTTTTTCAACGTCATATACAGATGTTTTAACCTGCAAATCAGTGACCCTGACTGAATCACCACTTGCTCTTACAGAATAATTACTCCCATTTTGATTTGTTAAATTAGAACTATCATGTGTCAGTAATTCTGAATCGTCATTAAGATCTAATTGGCCGATTACCTCTGAACCGTAACCGCAATCACTTAAAGCTACTGTAATTGTATACCCTGCTCCAAGATATTCAGGTTGATCGGATGATTCATTTTTCAAATACCAGGCGAACCAATCGGGATTAAACTGCTCATGTATATCTATTCCACCCTGGTAAACCTGAGCCTGGAATACAGCTGATAAAACGCCCTCAACCTCTTTGATCTCATAAGTATGATCGTAGATAAGTATTGCTTCGGCAGTCTCTTTAGCGTCTGTAGCTTTTGTATCAGCTACAACAGCTGTTTCTTTTGCCACTCCCGCTTCAACTTTTGCAGTAGTTGCTTTACCATCAGCAATATTAGCCTTGGTGTCATCTGTCGGAGGTGCCGATAAGTTTCCTGTAAGCCATGCGCTTCCACCACTAACACGAACCTGAACAATATCCCCTTTTGTTGCATTCAAAGTCAACTTTACAGGTGTCACATCCACACCGCCAGGAATATGTACCCAAGCAATATCGCCTTCTATCCTCTGAACCTCTGCCTGTGTGTCATAGGGGGAGGTTTTTATGTTGTTGGATTGTTTCATGGTTTTGGTAAAATCCCTTACCATTTTAGATATTCCAGCAGACATATTAACCTCCTATTTTATATCCCATATACTTGTTCTGAGATTCTTCCACCATAACTAAGTTCTAAGGTTTGCGATTGGATCTCAAAAATTCCATTAATGTTTTGTTGTGGATAATTTATTGCAACCATATCCGTAGGCCTTATATCAGGAAGAAACCTTCTATTATAACTGATTGTTCTGTATAATTTTTGTTCTTCCTTAAGGCGTCTACGAGCATATTCACCTATTTTTTCATCATCGTTCAAGACACAGTTTGTTTCTTGCATCCAGATCTCTCGCCCACGATTAATAATTGAAAATGGACTATTAGGATCCTCATCCCTAGCAACACTTATCATGTCGTTGTTAATTGCTTGAAATACGTTCGGTATGTCGTGCATATCTCTGGCAACCTGTACATCCATCTCAATTATATCGTTATTAAGATAATTAAAATTCGCCGAGATATCATCAGCTAAATCGCAAATCACAATTGTACCATCTCCACGAATCTTAATCCTCCAGTCAATAGCTTTTAAGATTTTATCAACCATGGATAGCTTAGATTCACTACCTTCAGCTATAATCGACTGTGAAAGATTAGGCGAAACTCCTTCGATAACTATAGGAGCTGGTGTTGAATCAGACAAAAGATCTCGTATTGTTCTAGCTCCGTTAGCACCAGCCGACGCATACCATCCCAATGGGAGGAATACTTTCTCAGTAACACTTAACACAGAATAACACTGTAGATTACTCGTATTAAATTGCCCGACCCATGATGTATCTGGAACACTTGCTAAACCAGTAAATAACGGAATTCTATCATGGTTACTCCCCTGTTCTATATCGAAATAGATACGCATCCAAAACTCATTATCCGGACTAATATTACTACAGTTAAGATCCGCAGACTCTCTAACTCCACTATCTGAGTATTTAATAGATCCACCTGAAATGTCAAAAGACGAGATATCCTGCCATGTAGATTGATCAACAACCGAAGCATAATATCTCGCCGTTATTCCTTCATTCCAATTAATCATTCTTCTTCATCCTCAATCATTTCTTCCCATTCTTCAAGTGTTAAACCGTCAACCATGGAAGAATCTATCTGAGTAATATTCAATGAATAGTTTCCAACTTTCGTTGTCTGACCGTTAGGATCGTTATACGATGTAAATGGAATAGACTCATTCACCTGAACATCTGCCATATAATTCAAACCATCCTTAGTTCTAACGTGGCAAATACCCTCATACATAGCTAAAGCTCTTATCGTAGCCATGGTGTCTTGATCATTTGTCATGATATTTGTTGACATACTGCCGGTCCTGCTGACTCCAACATTCCAGTCGCCATGGGTTGATCCGCCAAGATACTTTGTGCTCTGGAAATCTTTAGCCCACGCATTACTCATGTCAACATTCAGCAGAACTTCCAATTGATCATCATCGAAATCAATCAAATGCGACATGGACTCAACATAATCGCCTTCTTCAGCCTGAAGATCTATCCATGCTGGACTACCTTCAGAAGTTATATAATCACCATTATACGTTCTATAAACAATTCTATGACCGCCCTGATCGCCGATGGTAGGATACGGATCGACATACGTTTCACCAAAAATCGCATTTGGATACAGCATAGTTATTTTATCTGCAGAAATTCTGTAAATATCACATACATCGCCATCTTCAACATTTTCAAGATCGGAAAGATGTATTTTAACAGCCATGTTATCTTTATCAACTTCGACCGTTGCTTCTGGTTCTACAGCCTGATGAGTCCATGATACTCTGAAAATATAACTTGAACTTGCGAACTGGCCATAGTTATCAACTACTCTGAGAGTAAGCCTATAATATGCACCATCATCTAAATACCCATACAGGTCGTCCTGTGTTATTACAAAATCTCCAAGACCTTCATGCGACATCTGAAGAATTGTCTCTCCAGCATAACCACCATAAGTTCCACCATCTGGACGATCAACAAAATAATTACTAGCTCGGGTTATTACTATAGTTGATGTCACTATATTACCGACAGCACTCGGACTAATAACAAACTCGTTTCCATTTGTTCCGAGAGTTCTTAATTCCTGGAATAATTGGTTTTCGTCCTGAATCCAATCATCCTGATCCCATTCGCCAGTCGTGTCAGCAACACATTTATATAAGATACTTACTTCTTCATCATCTGGACCAGTTACTCTTTGTATGGTATAGTCTCCGACCGAATAAGAAGTATTAGGATCGTAATCAGTCGCTGATGGTAGCAAAGAACTTTCGGTTATTGAACAAGATATCGGGTCAACAACTGTTACGGATACCGGTGACGAATATTCAGAAGTCAATCCAGATTCAGAAGTAGTAACAACTGATAGATAATATTTATTACCAGATGACCACCCCAATTCATTTGGGTCCAGAGTTATATATTGTGTTGTAGGATTGGTCTGCTCCTCGTTTGGAATTTGGGCCAGTAAACGATCGTAAGTAACAGAATCACCATCAACAGTACATTCGTATATTTGCGCTGATTGCTGTTCTGTCTGATCTGTCGATACAAATGCCCAGTTAGCCGTGACCAAATCAGCCATGGTTACATAATCATTCGTAACTGTTAAAGTAGGTTTATTTGGTGCTGAACTAAGCGATTTGTATTTCCTATCAGACCATATACTTGCAGTATTTACTTTAATAAGCCTAACCCAAAAATACCATGTCTTACCAAGTTCAAGCCCCCTGACAATTACTGAATTGCCTTGTGAGTTTGATACTATATAAGACGATGGTTGATCTGTGGAATTAAGTGCTTCTGCATAATCTGACCATGCTATTTCTGCAGAATCAGCATCAGTCCATTTCCAATCCCACTGCACTCTGACATTACCGTCGCCTAAATGATCTAATGTTATGTTTTCTGGAGGAAGTGGTATTTCTCCACCATAGATTTCAAGATTTGACTTAAATGTACTAGTTATGGTGTAAACAGTATACGTAGGATCTGTACCGATAACAGTTCCTGTATAAGACCCAACAGCCGCATAAACGCCTATACCATAACGTCCGGTATAATCAGGCGGCGTTTCAGTTGTTATAGTGAACGACTGAGTATTGCCACCCGTTTCCTGTATACCAATATCTTCATAAGATCCATCTTCATAAAGATATCGTATTACAAGAAAAGTGTCCTCAACTGACGAATTATTTGTAACTGTCACTGATATAAGATTACCGACACCTTGAGTGACCTCTAAATCGCTCGGTTTTCCCAAGACCTCTTCGAAAGTCGGTGTCTCACCATTAGCATCTGTGCAAATACAATAATCGCCAGGTGTAGTTATACTATTATGTATGGTATTAACTCGAATATATAAGATTTGATCAGACGAGCCCGGAGTATCAGTTATTTCAAAACTAACGTTTGTATCATACGTATCTACACCTGGAATATATTTAGGAGTTATGGTGTTGTCGCCGCCTATAACCGCCTCTGACCAACTTGGAGATGATGGAGACATATCAGCGTTTGGTGTAGCAAACGAATACTCTATTTTTATAGTATCAACAGGATAGTTAACTGTGTTGGTATATGTCCAACTTACAGCACAATCATATCCGTTTCTACTGTTTGTCATGGCCGTGGCTTTGGTGTTCGTTACTGGCTTTGGCTTAGAGTATGTTATATGATCCGAAAACCATTTCGACGCACCACCAGGACCCAGAACTCTTGACTGAAGCCACCTTACAGCATTATCTGCCTCTGTAATTTGCTGAATGCTTTCAGCACTCTCTGTTATAACGATCGGTATAGACGTTGCATCCTGCTCAGTAACCGGATCGGTTATAGGTTGTCTCGTTATTTCACTCCAGGCTTCTTCTGGAATATCCTCGGCTTTCTGCTCATTCTCATTCAATCTAAGAACGGATCGATGTTCGTAATGTGTCCCCCAGTAAAATGAATCACCAGTATTCTCATTTACATGTTTTAACAAATCGATCGTGAACGTCGTTGAATATCCAGAAGTTTGCCCGTGTGTTATTTCTGGTTCTGCAGGAGGTAATACTGGTTTAGTAAGAGTGACCCAATCAGTGAAAACTTTCTTCTCGTTGGTACCCTTTTTTATTTTACCTCTTATTCTAAATTCAACAGATTCTAAAATACTATCTTCTGTTATTGGATAATATTTATTAGGATCTAGATCAAAAGATACAGATGTAGCGGTTCCTGGGACTTCAATTTTCGTAAACGTATATTCATCTGGTGTTCCATTAACCATTATAATACGTTTCGCATTCTGACCCTGCTTGTATTTTTTTACTGTCATTACCCATCCGGCAGTAAATTTATTTTTAGATCGGGTTAATGTTAAACCAGAAGGTGGTTTCTTTTTATTTGCCATATTAACCAGTCCTCACTTCTAACTGTATCTCCCTAAGAAATCTATTAGCAAATTCTTCAGGATTCTCTGCACCGTCAACCGTTATATTATAGTAATTATTTGCTTGATTTTGATTGTTTAATTTATTCATAGACTTAACGACTTCTGAAAGTATGTTGTTTGTTCTAACATCTGCTGCTTCGAACCTGGTATTAATACCAACGGCACTATTTCTTGAGAAATCGTTATCAAGAGACGCTAAACCACGCTCAACCCGCGAAAGATCTATTACCGGTGTTATTATAGGATCTGATATGTCATCGATAGCGTGTGTTATACCGTCCAATTGGCCAATAACTGTCTGATCGCCAAGTTGATAACCAGCTTTATACGCTTTACGATTATAAGACTTAAGACCAATAACTAATCCTTCTCCAGCAAATCTACCGCCTTTAATAAACTCTTTAGCTGGGGAACTCTCTTTAGTAGCGTCTTTCTGTCCCTTTTTTGCGGCTCTACCTAACGCATAACCAGCGTCATAAGCAGATTGCTTCTTATCTTTGATTCCTTTGACAAATCCATTCGCAACGTGCTTACCGCCGTTGTACATGGAATTATAGATGTCTTTAGATTTAGCGCCGCTTACAGCTCGCTTACCTAACGACGATCCTGCTGTATGAGCGTCTTTCTTTTTAGCCGCTATACCGCTAGCAAACTCACCGCCTAAAGACTTACCCGCAGCTTTAAAACCTGAAGTCTGTCCAAGAGATTTAGCGCCTTTCTTAGCAGCCTTTCCAAGTTCTGTTACAGCTGAACTGATTGAACTTGCCTTCTTGGATAATCCTTTAGTAATATCACCACTTAACGATCCAGCGAAAGAAGCTGCATTCTTTCCCAACGAAGCCAAATTCTCACCTGCAGGAATAGGCATCGCATCCCTAAATATTTTTAAGGATGGGACTATTGCTGATAACCCATCGCCAGCATTTTTAAGAGCACTAACATCAACGTTGAGTTCTACACCAGATAAAGACGATAATAAAGTTTTAAGTTGACCACCAAATTTGCCTAGATTCTTTTCGCCAACTAACTTTTGAGCCCATCCTCCAGATTTTGGAAGTGATTTAGCAACTTGGGCCATTGCGCTAATAGCAGTTGTTATTTTTGGTATTTTATTAAGAACATCATCGGAGATTTCACTATTACCAACACCTTTCGAGAATTCATTGAATCCAGGTATGAACTTCGCAAGTTGTCTAGCAAATTTACCGAGATCTTTTCCACCAAATACCGCGCCTTTAACTCCTCCGATATCTGGTATTTTTTTAGCAGCCAAAGCCATTTGTTTAACAGCTTCAGAAATCTGCGACACTTTACCAATATTAGTTAGATCGAAATTTTCACTTCCGACCTGGTTAATAAAGTATTTAAGTGTTGGAACCATAGACGCCAACTGCCAAGCGAATCTATTAAGTGTGTTATCACCTTTCAACACACTAACTAAACCGCCAGTATCTGGTATTTTATTAGCAGCCGTTACCATAGTTGATATAACAGAACATATCTTAGCTATTATTCCATCATCACCAAGGAATTTGTCGTCAACATCTATATCACTTGTTAAAAATGTTGAGAATGATGAGGCAAACGAAGCTAATTGCCCTCCGAATTCCGCTAAAGTAGTATTACCAGTTAAACCTTGCTGAAGACCTCCAGATTTTGGTAATTTCTTACTAGCTGTAGCCAATGCCGACATAACATCGACAATTTTTGTAATTTTACCATTATCACCCAAAAGATCCTTAGGTATTTTAAGTTCGTTTAACCCGATACCCTTTCCGTTATTACCTAACGCTTTTGCAATTGAAAGTATCCCATCAATAAAAGATTCTATATCAGCTCTACCAGTAATTTTCTCAGCTAGTCCGCCAGTTTTTGGAATTTTATTCGCTGATATAACCAACTTCGATATTATTGTGGTTATTTTAGTGATTTTATCAACACTGTCGTCTTTTATCTTATTTACAATCTTTGAGAAGTCAACAAAACCTTGTGCAAACGTTGTCAACTCAGTAGCAAAATTCGTAATAGATGATGATCCTCCAAATAACGAAAGCTGGTCAAGAAATTCTGCTTTGGTTAAATTAACTATGGCACTTGCTAGATTCTGAATGCCTTTTGTAGAATCCTTATCTATATCCGCGGCCATATCTATAAATGGTTTTATTTCTTCCATAAATGCTGAAAGATTTGCCCCCATTTGTGGAAGTGCTTTAGAAGATGCCGACATAAATGAACCGGCTATACTTCCAAAGAAAGTTCCTATAGCCTCGCCTATAAGCTGACATCCGCCATTTATAAATTCTCTTGCACCTTTTATTTTATTAAGACCACCAGCTATAGCTATTATAGACGCCACTATACCTAATGCTAAGGCTATTCCTAATAATGCGTCTGGTAAAGCCGCCATAGGTATTTTAGAAAAGACATAAAATGCCAAACTCATAGCAAACGCAAACAAACTAAGTTGTGTTGCCACCCGAATAGCCTCTTTTGTACCATCCATCTTTGTTATTGTTATGATGGATGCTGATATCATTCCTATGACTAATGCCATAAGTGCTATTCCGGCTTTCGATTTATTGGCTATCCCGGCAGCCACAGCTATAGCTGTCATTGTTCCAGTTAAGGCTGATGCTGCCATAATTAATTTCTTTCCGTCAATAAGCGATAAAATAACCAAAGCCGCGGTTAATGATGTTATCATTGTGGCTATGGTGAATATTGTCATCATATTGCCAGCAGATTTTCCGGCGGCCCTTGACGCCAAGCCAAGCATGGCAATTATACCGCATGCTACTGTAGCACCTCGCAACGCCTTGTCAACCGGCATTATTGAGAATACTATTATTGCTGGTATAAGTAGATCCAGAGCTGCCGCCATTGCTAACAACCCACTAGGATTAGCTTTGGCTGCTATTTTTGCGGCTAAAGATAATTCAGCCATGATCATAGCAACGACCGCGGCGCCCTTCAATATAACAGCCCATGGCATAATGGCGAACGCTCCAACAGCAAATACTAATGCGTCAATAGCTAAACCCATGGCTAGGAAAGTCATACCAGCTTTAGCGATTTCACCTTTCGCTTTAGATGCTAAGATAAACATGCCTATGAACGCTGTTATTACAACCCCAGCTTTAAACAAATCGTCACCATCTATGCCAGCAAGTATCTTACACGCTGCGGCAACCATAAGTAATGCACCGCCCATTCCGGCAAATGCTATACCTATATCTTTCATCCGAGTTGGATCGAATTTAGGGCTATTTAACAATGTTACAGTAGCTATCAACATTCCTAAAATAACTAACACTCCAGCCATAGCTGGTATAAGTCTATCAGTTGGAACCGTTGCCAATGCAACTATAGCACCAATTAATATAGCTAAACTTAAAGCTACTACTTGGAAAGTTTTAACTTTTATTTGCGACTGATACGCTTCAGCTATACCACTCAAAGAAGAAAAGAAACCGGAAATAGATCCAAGCGTTCCAGCTGCGGCATGTATTAAATCGCCCATATCCTTGACAGTTTTAAACATTGCTGCCAAACCGCCAACTTTTAATGCGATAGTTGATATTTTATCCCAATCAGCATTCTTAAATGCCTCTAAAATTTTATTAAAGCTATCTTTATAATCTATCTTTTTAGCTGGTTTAGATATTCCATTAAAGAAATTAACTATAGAATCAGTTGCTTTAGTAAAATTCTCAGAAACATGCGCTTTTTTAATTTCTTTGGATGCTTTTGTTACTGCTCCTATCGCGCTATTTTTGGTGGACAAGGCAGTGACCCCTGTATTAACCGCTGCTTTTGATAAAGAATCAAACGAAAACGAATCTTTAACCCGTTTAAATATACCAATAAAAGATTCTAAAGGATTTATCCCTTTTTTTGTATTAGATATGAAGTTGGCCAGACCTTTCGACATGTTTGAAAACAATGATACGGCATTACTGACACCTTTTGATCCTCCAACATTTGATAGTTGTTTGAAATAATCTAAAACTTTTTGTAATTTACCACTGGCGAATTCTTTTATAATCGGTAGTAATTCTTTAAGTTGTTCTTTTAATTCTTCAAAGCCTTCAGATACTGAAAACTGAGAAAAGAACTCTCTAATTTTATCTATAAAACCAGTTATGATATTTTTTACTACCAATATAGCAGCGCCCATTCCAGTAAACAACGTGTTTATTATTTTATGTTTTTCACGCCACTCTTTAGAATCTAAGCCTTTTCTAAATGCTTTCGAAAATTCGTTAAATCTCTTAGCCGCACTTAGAAGTTTATCTGTTAATGCGGCAAAACCATTAGCACCAGCTTTTACACCGGGAGTTAATATTCGTCTAATTACTCCGGCCACAGTAGCTATTACATTTTTAATACCATCAAAAGCTAATTTACCAGCACCAAGAACATTGACTAAACTTTTTATTATAGCTTCCATGGCGGTGTAACGCCTTGTTTCCTGAACAACTTCTTTTGTTGACTCGGTCTGCTCTTCATTAGCTTTGGTTGTTTCTTCAGAACTCTTTGTGAGCTGCTTTTCTATATTATCCCATTTAAAACCGTCTCTATAAAATTGATTTATTATATCTTGGGTTTTCTGATAACTAATGCCTAATTGTTCAAGAGCGTTTTTACGACGCTGCCCATTACCATAAGTTCCCTTATACCATATATCTCTTGCCGCCTGATATTCTCTGCTAAGATCTGATAATTTATCCTTGGTTTTATCTGACGATTTCTGATTTTTCTTATTAGACTCGTCTATCTTCTTAGCTGCATCTTCTACATTTTTAGCAAACCCGTGAAAAAGATCCTTGTTTTTTAAACCAAGAGCTTTACCTAATGGGTTTATTAAACCATTTCCAATAAAATCTGTTACTTTTCCAGAAAAAGTAGCTATTTTAGTTGTGAATGGCTCTATGAATGACTCGAATCTCTTCAACACAGGCAATAAGTAATTAAAGATTTTAGTTAAATTCTTTAATTTTGGTTCTTCTAACTGAGCACCCATTCTGCTGAATGCAGCCTTGACATTTGCTAACGAACCTTCATAAGTCTCATTTGCACCAGCGGCTGTATCAAAGAAATGCAACAATGAATTAGACATTATATCGAAGCTGATTGCACCAGCAGACACCATTTCTCTAACATCAGCTTCTGTTAATTTAGCATGGGTACCGATTTCTTCCATCTTCTTGGTTTGTTTACCCATGGCTATAGCATTAGCAAGAGCCTGATCTTTTACCTTTTCATTCTGATTAAGGTAATTTCTTATCTCGACAGCAGCGTTAAAACCTCTCTGAGATAACATATTAAGTTCATGGGACATCATTCGTCCTTGGCCAGCAACTTTCGTAAATATATACGATATTGACTGGTAATCCGAACTTGTTACCGCGGCTACACCAGAGATAGCTTTAAGTCTATTTGCTAATAGTTCAGCATTATCAGCTAATTTCTCGTCAGAAGCTAGTAAAGTAGCAGCAGCTTTAGCCGCTTCGTCAAGACCATAACGAGTGTCGTTTACGGAAGCTAATACAGCGCCTTTAACACCCTCAAATTTTCCTGTTGTCTTATCAAAGAACCCGTCAAATTTAACACCCAAGCCTTTCATAAGATATTCGGCTTGTTCAATGTTTAGAGCTCTTTTCCAACCACCCTGTATCATCTGTTTCGGTATTGCTTTAACAATATTCGAAACTGACGACATCATTGATGAGGTTAATTTATTTATAGCGGACATTCCAACAATGCCCATGGTGCTGAATCGGCTATTAATAGTATCAATGCTTTTTCCAAGGCCACTTAAATTTACAGAATTAGCAGCATTGCTTAATCCTTTTAATGACTCTCCAGCATCTTCATTCAAAGAGTTTTTAAGCTTATCCAGAGACTCCATACTCTGCTTTGTGTTTTTCTCGAAATCAGAGTTATCAAACCGTAGAATGACAACATTTTCGTCTAATACGTTACCAGGCATTTACGATTTAACCTCCTTCTGAATAAGCTTAACAATATCATCAAAAACTGGTTGCAATGCGGGATTAATATAATCTCGCCCTTGAACATACCCACCAGTTCCTGTTCCGTGACCGTATTGCAATATTATTGCAATCGGTACATTCTTATTAATATGTGAATTTTTCCAACGAATCACAAGACTATCATCACTTTCTTCTATTTCGCTATACCAAGATTGAGCAGTAAATCCAGTATCCTTTGGTGTATATTTCTCCAAAGCATCAGTGCCCATCTCAGCATACGTCATAACTTTTGTAAGAAATTCTTTATGACTCATTTTTTCAAGATAACGACTTGTGTTTGTAAAATCGCCTTTTACTGTTACCTTGAGCATTTTTTATCCTCTTGTTTTATACTTTCGTTTCCGTTCTTCATTTAACGCTTGGTTTCGAGTCAATATTTCTCGTTGACTCATCTTCTTACCAGAATTATTTTTAATATCACAAACTCGTATTAATGCCATAAGTCTATTAAAATGCCACTTCTGGCACTCAAACGGTATACCAAGAGAAATCATCCAGTAATAAACCACTTCCGCAGTTACAATGCTCCTACCAGCATTTTTAGAACCATTATCAGAAAAATATGTGGCAGTCATTGGATCATTCATATACCGTTTTATTGCCTCTGAAGCAGAATTATTTATTGTTTTATAAACTAATGGGTTAACATTTTTTGTGATTGTCATACAACGAATATAATCAACCCATTCATTAACGGTTTTTTCCTGCGTAGATAAAAAAGATTTCTTCCATTTTGATTCCCATTTTGCAATGGAAACTAGAGAGTGTTCTAGCACTATCGTTTGTTCTTTTATTTGTATAAATTCATTATTTTTTTCGTCATACAACTCGGAAGATGGAACGATTATTGTAAGCATTACTCTGCTTCTATTACCGAAAGATTATTTTCTTCCTCAGTAACTGGAGCCGCAGGAACTACACCATTTATAAAATCAGCCGCAGCAACATCATCCGTGGCCAGATTGACATATAATTCTGAGAAAGCTTCCGTCTGTGCAAATTCGTCTCTTATTTCCTGATTCTTAATGAATCGTTTACCATCTGGAGATTTTTCACCGTATGACATAAGTATTATTTCCTTAAAATATTTGCTAAGAGCGGGCATATCCTGAGCAGCTATTATCTTTTCAATCATCTGCTGAAGCCCGCCTTCTGTAGATAATTCCATTTCCAATATCTCAGCCTTTGTGAGATTGAAATAGAAATCTTCAGTTCTTTCCGTACCGTTATAATCAGTATATGTTATAGTCTTTTTAAGCATCGTATGCTCCTTTCTAATAAAAAGAGGGGGTCGAGAAATCGACCGCCCTCAAATAATCAATAAATTTATGAAGTCGTGCCTGTTGCTCCAGTAGCTCCGCCAGGAGTTACGCCAAGAGTTTCAAATACTTCTTCAGGAAGCGGCAGATAAGCTTCTGCATTAGCAGAACCATAAAGCTTGGTCTTCAGTGCTTCAAGCTTAGCTTTCTTAGCCGGCGTATCGAATTTCGTTGAATCGATGGTGATGATTGCAGTAGGCTTATAACCCGCTACAGGAACTGGTGTTGTATTGATCTCCCATGAGAAAGTGATCGCTTCTGGTGAATCGTTGATCGTTGAGTATCCTTTCTCTGAAGGTGAAGCCTGGCAACCGTATACCAGATGAAGCTTATATCCATAATCAGTACCCAACTGATCGTTTCCAATCTGAGTCTCATATGAAAGACCAAACATCTTTCTGCCCTGCTGACCGATATATACGCCACTATCTTCCCCGATCATAGCTGATCCATCACATTCTGCAAATTCAGGTGGGTAAGTAAACGCCTCAACAGTAGCTCCAAATTCTTCATTTGAGATCAGATTCAAATACTTGATATCATCAGCATACTGAGCATTGGACTCGGCGCCTGATGGAGTCTCGTTAACGTTTACGAGACCGTTCCAAGCAACGCCAAGTGGATATGTTCCAGCTGCATTATCTGTACCGACCGGATACAGAACACCGTGCTTCACACCTGTTTCGTACAGACGTTCGCCTGTTTCATCCCATTTAAGTACTGCCATTATTATTCCTCCGTTAATAATATATTATTATCACATCATGATTTAAATTGTCTGATGTGAAATGTCGTTCGAATGATGAATATTGAAAATGTCGTAATACGTTTTCCGATAAATCGCTATCTGGATTACGATATATTAAAGTAAGTTCATAACAATTATTAAATAAATACTTTATATCATCAGCATTATTTGTTCTAATATCCCGTTTCTGGTAAACAATACAGTCGTATATCAGTTTCTGTGATTCCGGAGGTTGATAATACACATTCTTACTCCCGAGCAATTCTTCTAACTCGGTCTGCAATTCTAGTCTGCTTCCCATTGTATAGTCCTCCCAAATCAGTTATTATCACTTGTTTTACCACTGTATATTCCGCCAACGCTTAAAACAAGCCTCGGATATTGGACATCCACTGCTGCAACTTTCCAAAAAGCGCCCATAATCTCAACGTATCTTATAAATTGAAAATTTTGTAATGCGTATGGGTCGCAAACAATACTTATTTCATTCTGAAGAGTTATATTATCATTAAGATACTGACTGTTCTCATATCTCTTATGATTTCTTGTTAAATCGCCATAATATTCTCTTTCAGTGTATTGTTCTTCCCATACGCCAGGCGATGTTTCTTCTGTAGTAGCATATCCTACTTTTCCAAACCATTTAGCCATTTTACAAAATTCTCCTCATTTTGATTTTTATGCTCCAGTTGCTCCAGTAGCGCCCGTAGAAGTTATATCTTCCTCAATTGCGATTGCGGAATAAACCCTAGTAAGTGCTCCTGAACATCTAGTTTCAAGCAGAGACTTCTCCTGGTTGAAGTCGATGTCGAACTGAGTGAAGTGAGTGATTTCTCCGCCCTTAGTTGCACCCAGCGAATAATCGCTAAGATTTCCAATCAGGGCCAGAAGCTTCTTAGTTCTAGCGGCCGCACCGGTTCCAGAAGTTCTTGTCTTGTTATTCATCTGTTCAACAGTGTAAACATTTCCTACATTGAATGCTGAAGCCATCTGAGCCTTTGAATCGTAGATTCTTCTACCATTCCTATCTCTTGCCAGAAGCATAACATTCAGTTCATGCGGATGAATAAACATGTCTGGAGTACCGGAACCCTTATAGTTCTCTCTAGCATACAGACAAGCGTTTATCATTGCTTCTGCCCTTACGAAATTATCTCCGAAATATGTAGCAGTGTCAGTTCCCTGAAGTTCTGCTCTAGCAGCATCCATATCGATATCATAGTGAATAGTATACAGATCATCATCTGTCCAGATTGGTCTAATATGTTCTGGGAAGATCTTATCAGCTGAGGAATCATCTCTTCCATCACCGAACAGGATAGCTGTTGCCAGCTCTTCGTTCAGCTGCATTCTATCGATATTATACAGATACTGAACATAATCGAAATCTGTTATATCAACGATGTCGTCTCTATGCAGAGCACTCTTTACATAAATTGTCTGCGGATCTGTTGTTCTTCTTACAAGCTTGAAGTTTCCAGTCTGGGACTTCTGCTTACCCTTCTGATATCCTCTAGCTCTCAGATCATCATGGGCACTTTCGATATTTCTAATATCAACCTGTCCTGTTCTGATTCTGCTGATTGGGCTCTTATGAACCTTGTTCAGAACTACGGAAATCCAACCCTGATCATTCGTGATAAGTTCTGGTGCGCCAGGTCTAACGTCTCTGTATTCTGGGAACAGAGCTTCAACTGTGAGATCTCCAGTAGTTACAGGGGTCTGAATAAAACCTGAGCTAACTGCATCATGCTGAAGCTCAAGACCATTTTCTTCTGCGAAAATATTCAGAGCTGTCTGGAACGACCCCACCTGAGAAGTCTTAGCAAGCTTAACGATATCCTCCATATCATCGTGGCTCAGTACGTTAGTTCTTCTGCTTTCTTCATCAAATACGTTGTATGCCATTTTTTCATTTTCTCCTTCTTCGGAATGTTCTACTTCTGTTTCTTCTGATTCGCTATCGTCTGATGAACCGGTTTCGTCAAGAGCTTCTCCGATCATGTAGTACATAACTTCTTTCTGCTCTTCATTCATCGTGTCGATAACATCTTTGATTGTTTTTTCATTTTCAGCCATATCTTCTTTTTCCTCTTTACTTTCTGGCTCAGCATGTTCCAGCTCATCCTCTTTTTCTGTCTCTGAATGAACCAGCTCAATTTCTTCGCCACTATAAATAACAGCTTCGAAAGGATCGTCATCTTCGCCATGTTCTATAAATGGAACATCGATAAACGCGCCTATGTTAGCTCCGGCAAGAACGAGACTTACTTCTTTTATATCTCCATGAAGAACGTCCCCGCCATTCTGCTTTAGTTTATTTGCATAAATCGAAAGATGCGTAACGTCTCTGTTCATAACTGCTGATTTAGCATGCTGAGCTTTCTCGGTATCGTTAAATTTTCCATACGCTCTAACACCTTCCGGTTTATTAACCAATAACGCATGACCTAAAACATTTGTAGGGTCATCATGAACATGTCCCCAAACAAGAGGTACTATCTGGCCATCATTTTCTTTGAATGCATCCTGACGAATAGTTCTACCGTCAGTACATCGAATGTCGTTTTTAGTAGCCCAGCCACTAAAATCATAATTTTCTGTTACCATTTTGATTTCCTCTCATAAAACTATAAATTATTAATAAACTCTTGAACACCGCTATCCTGCTGAGATTCGCCGCCTTCTCCAGGTGGTTGCGTTTCTCCATTTGATTCCGGTTCTGCGTTACTTTGACTTATATTACGATTTCGTAACTTATCAGATTCTGGATCATCAGAAGGTTTCCACCCAATTACTGATCGTATTTCATTAGGAGATGCGATTTCATTTCGAGTTAATTTGTCTGATATGTCCGCGAGTTCCTGAACAGGCACGAGCTTGAACGGATCTCTAAAGAACGCTATAGACTGATGCTGAGTTCTAGCAGTTTTAGATAAGAACTTTCGTTTCATTTCTAAAACAATCGCGCTAAGTATTGGTTCTATCGTACGATTGTAATAGTTAAGCATAGTTTTCTCATCTGCAGTCCCTTTGAAGATTTCTTCCGTCATTCCTAACTGGCCGTATAGCATACTCGTCAGGTATTCGATAGTTTTCAACAAATTGTTTTCTGCCGGACGATTCAACTGGGTGATTCGCTCAGTTCCATCGGTATATGCGATTCCGTATTTAGAACCACTTAACTGCATTTCGATGTCTTTTCGACGTTTCTCGGCTTGTTGTTTTCGAGTTTCCGTCTTTATAACATAAGGAAGCTGGATTATTAAATCTAATTTTCCAGATCCACTCTGCTCGTCAACGACATCGAGCAAATTCAGCTTACGTATTAAACGCTGTAACGTAGAGTTTGGCTCATTCATTACAGCGTAAAGTGGGTTTTCTATTATTGCGACATTTTTCTTAGGAAGTATTATCTCCTGATGCCGCCCTATATCTTCGTTATATAGATCGACTTTAACAGCCTTAGGGAACCATTGTGTAACGCGACCAGTTCGTAAGGCTCCTATATTATAAGATTCTGACGAGTTTGGATCAATGTCCGCCTTTGTGATGACAAGTGCTACGTGACCCTCATCAAGCATAGACATTACTGCATCCTGAATAAACGATCTTCCAGTCTGATCTATATTAGCTTCAACAGTAAGAATGTCATTTAACGAAGAATTCATATCTTCTTTGTAACGGCCATCATCGTCGGTTTTTATATGTCGAATATCAATAGCTGCGCAATCTATAGCTATACGATTATAAACCGATGTAACTATAGATCGTTCGTTTCCTCGTCTTAAAACAACTCTATCTGGTTTATAAGACGAAGACGCACCATACGACATATCGTATTCTTCAGTCGGGTCTCTGGAAGTAAAAGCGTTCCAGGCATTTTTTATACGTTTTGTTATTTCTGGCATTGTTTACCTCCAGATTATTTTCTTTTAATATATTTTCTTATTTCGTCGTCACTCATAGTGTTTAGTTTTCCGCTTGCTATTAATTCATTAATCCGTCTAACTTCGCTAACGGAGTCTGTATTTTTGGTTTTTAAATTTGTAACTCGGCCATAATTATCCCTAGATATATTTATTCCACTTCTATTATTTTCTTTTTGTTCTCGTTTAATATCTTTTGTTGTTCTGTATGAATATCCCAACGTCAGTTTTTTGTTAGGATATAAAGGATCTGGATATGTTACCGCTTCTTTAGCCAAATCATTTCTTCCATTTAATGTTTTATTTAAATGATTTGCGGTTGTTATATTTATTTTGGCGAGTTCCATATTTGTGTAATATTTTGCCATTTCTATTCGATCTTTTTCATTACTAAAATCAAATCCTTTGTTGTAATATTTATCACAATATTTTGCTCCATTTTTTACAAGTCTATCTATATTTTTATTAACTATTTTATTTAGAGCTATTTCGTTAACATCTTGATCAGATCTTCTAATATTTCTAATTTTTTGTCTCTCGAGCGCTGCGGTACTGGCATACTCTGATATAAATCTTTGATCGTTTTTTAATATTTTTTTTCTATATTTATTTAATGCCTTATCTGTTTTATTTGCTCCTCCACTACCAGTAAAACGACCTAAAGCATCATGATTATGATTGTAATGTTCTAAATAATCATTCATCTTTAATACCTATATACAGATCCTTTTTTCTTCTTCTCATCATTTTTATAAACGGAATATTTTGTTCCAGATACGCTTCGCGGCGTTTCGCCGTTATATCTCTGTTTATAAATATGATTATCTTTAGCTCGTACGGCAAGATTATATCCGCCAGCACCTATAACACCGCCATAAATAGGCACCAAACCCAATGATGCTGCTATATCTTTTCCTTTTTTAGAATTACGTCTAACTTGTTTCATCCCAACATTGTAATTTTTAGCTACCGCTTCTTTTACAATTCGTCTCTCAGCTGAATCTGCTTTTGCGGCTATTTCTCTATAAGTTTTTGCTTTTTTTGCTTTTTTAGCCGCGGTATTCACATCGCCCTTCGATCTAGCTTTGCCGCTTTTATATTCTTGCTCCATTGCTCTACCACGCCCATAAGCAGATAAAGCATTTAATTTATTCAATTGTTTTTTATACTGTTTTGGTGAGGAAGAAACTCTGGATGACACCGAGCCAACAGATCCTGCAAATCTCCCAAGAGCGTCGTGGTTGTGATTATAATGTGCCAATTCGTTATCACCTAACGACTTTATATTTCCGTCACTTGCTTGATAATATATGTTCATATTTTATTTCTGACCTTTCTAATAAACAAATTTAACGGCGTACTTTCTTCCAGCGTATATCTGCTTATTCGAAAGCGATGAAACTGGAAGATCAGCTATTGGTCGATCGCCAACACGTTTGTTTATTTTATTAGCCCATTTCTGTGCCTTCTTCTGATATTTAACTTGCCGCTTCATTTGCTTTGCGGCTTTCTTTTGATATTTATATCCCTTAGACTGCCACTTAACTGGTTTTCTAGATAGCTCAGACTCTCTCCATAATCCGGATTTTGCCAATTTTCTTTCTCTTTTAGCCGACTTTCTAAGATACTTTGCAGATTTAGCTGTATATTTACCAGCTTTTATCTGAGCCTTTTGAGATTTTTTCTCGTATTTAACTATTTTATTAAGTCCGGATCCTGCAAATCTCCCAAGAGCATCGTGATTATGGTTATAATGTGCTAACTCATTGTCGCCTAGGGATCTTATAGATCCGTCACTTGCTTGATAATATATGTTCATTTTGATTCCTTTTAAAAACTATCTTCTAAAATAGGATTAAATTGTCCCATCTTTCCAGTCTTCTTATCAACCCTGACAGCTCCTCCAATATATAGATCGTCGGAATTATCATCGAAATCTTTAGGACTTGTTTCAACAACAAAGCAATTTTTTAATTCCTTAACGGATAACACTTTATACTGAGGCCTTATCTCCAATACTTTTTCTATAGCTTCATTCTTAGTCATATTTTGCTCCTTTCGTCGTCATATCAATGACGAATTGTTATATGCGTTCTATCATATTCTAAAAGTTCTTTATCCGATTGATTATATTTCTTTATCTGTTTTGGTTGATACAAATTAGGATATTTTGTAACGATTTCTTTTTCAGTCATAGTATCGTTTCTATTTTTCGTATACGGATTTATATACTTTGAATGTGGCTTGGTGGACGGTCTATTCTTTACACCATTAGAATCCTGACAAATTTTCTTTATTTCTGGTTTTAATTGTAAATTGTCGGTTCTTACAATACGTACAGAGGAAACTTTCTCCTGTCCTTTAAAGAAATTAGACACGCCTTTTCCATCAGATGCATTAAAATCTTTCCTCTTATAAGTAGTGGATGTGTCCATAGCATTTGCTAAAGTTTTAAAATCATACTCAACTTTGTTTCCATTTCCAGATGGTTGAGTATCGATAAAATGCACTTTACCCTTTGAATCCACTTCCCAAGCTATAGAATGGGCAGAACTATAACCATCCCATTTAAATGATATATCACCTCTACTACCTGGTGGATATTTAGAGAATTCTCTTTCCAATTCCCTAGCTGCTTCGTTCTTGTTATCGGTAGGTTTTAATCGATTAATTTCTGGATCTTTATAAAATAAATCGTATCTCTTATCCGTGTTGTATTTTTCAGCCAGTTCTGTATCATTTCCGGATACGCCATTAGATTCGACGTCATATCCTCGCCTACGAAGCTCGTATATAGCTGTGCATTCTGCACAATTGACTTGATAATCCGTGGACCACGGGTCATTAAATTTAGGATTTACTAAAATAGCATCTTCATCAGAAGTATACGGAACATCAGAATGCTTAACATCTTTCATGAACTTCGGCTCATTTTTGATATAATCTTGCTTCTTATTCCAAGCATTTAATTCATCCTGTGAGTAGAAATAAACAGTTTTTCCGTTTATCTTTTTCTTAGCTATATACTTATATTTTTTAGCTAGTGATTCTCTATCTAAAGGTTTTGGATCATTCTTAGTTTTTAATTCTTTAATCTTATTTTTAACGCTATCTATAGGATTCAGAAGATCTTCTAATTTCTTCTTTCCGTTTTCTATGCTTTTCCTTACTGCTTCTTTGTTTTGGCTCCATTTTTCACTAGCAGATTTTGCCAAATTATTTATTCTATCTCTAAAACTTTGGTCTCTGGTTCTATTCTTTTCTTTGATTGACCCGACTGTAAGATTGGCATCAGATTTAGACTTTTTAGTTCCTAGCTTTTCTGCTACTTTCCGACCACGACTCTGAACTTGCTGGTAGGATTTTTTGCTAGCATTTGTAATCTCATTCTGTACTTTATTCCCGACCTTCTGCAGTTCAGCAGTTGGGTCCGCGAGGTAAGCCCGATATTCATCCCAAGTATAAAAATACCGGTAGCCTTTACCTACCGGAATCTTTTTTATATATTTCCAATGACGAATATCGTTTTTATTGGAATTTAATAATTCGTTTGCGTGATATTTGCTCATATTATTCAAAAGCCTCTTTGTTAGCCTTGTATGCGACATACGCATCCATCATAGCCGCAACGTTATCTATCTTCTGATCTCTTCTTTTCTTCATTAATTTTCTATTTCCGTTCGTGTCTTCTAATGTTATGCAATTACCCATGGCAAAGGACATTAATTCCTGATCGAACAAAAGCATTCGTTCTTCGGAAAGAATCTTCAATTCACCAAGAGGAACTGTTTCGGTTTTAGCTCCTTGTGGAACTTTTTCAACACCAAATGGACCGTTCTCTGCCTCCCATCGCTCAACAAATTCTTTAGCGTTATATGGGTCAAACCCGAAACACATAACCTCATATTCCGAATCCACGATATATTGATCCAAATCCTCATATACTTCCATCATGTCTAAAACAGTACCTTCCATGATGACAAGACTACGTTCTTTAATAAATTCTTCATACTTCTGTCTCATGGCTCCAGGAAGTTTATGAAGAGTAAGTGATGTGATATAACTTCTGGTTTTAACTCCAAAACAACCATTCGATAATGGAAATAGAAATGTAAACGCACAAAAGTCATCTCCCTGCGACATATCCCCACCAAGAGCACATGGCATTTTCCAGAAATCTTTCTTTCTGTGCGGAAGAGTTTCTTCATAAGTAAAGAAATAGGTATAACCTTCCATAGGTATACCGAATCTTTTTGCTAATATATCGTTACGTACAGCAGGAGCATTTTCTGCTCTCTCAACATCTAACTGATATGTCTCATATGTAACTGTTTTACCAAGATTTGGATTAGCTTTAACCCACATCTCTGGATCAGTAACTTCCTGTACGTCATCTAACTTGTAATACCAAATCGACACATGTGGGTTTATATAGTCACCTTTTAAGATGTCCATTAATTCCATCTTAATTGTGTCTCCGCTTCCGTTTCGAACAGTTCCTTCAGAACTCATAGCAACTATAAGATAATCGTCGAGCTTCGAAGCGCCCTGCTCGATCGCACCTATTACATCCTCTCGAATATCTCCGGACAACCACTCGTCAACCGTTGCAACTTTACACCGCAAACCCTGTAGCTTGTTAATACTCATTGGTCTGATCTCGAGTAAGGAACCGGTTAAGAAATTTTCAATACCCTTCTTTGTGGAGGCTAATTTCTGTCGATTCGCTCTAGAACCGGTGGTATTTTGCAAAGAACCCTCTGTTAAGAATTTAAACAGGGGTCCTCTAGCTCTCGTTATAGCAGTTCGAATCGGAGACAAAACTTCCTCAGATTGCTTCATTGTAGGAGCGGTTGTTATCTGATGTGTCGTCGATACATCTATATTTAAGTAATAACTTTGTATGCAGGAACCATACATAGACTTTGCAGCACCTCGAGCAACTATTAAATATTGCTTATTAATTAGGCGCTTTTTTATCATCTTCTTGATATATTGGCCTCCATGACCTTCCTCATTCGGTTGCCATACTTCTCGTTCGACAAAATAATACCAACCGAATATCTGCTCGGCCCAAAGCTTAAATGTGTCAAGAAGTTCGAGATTCCCGCCATCAGTTAATGTTAATTCGTTTTCACAATAAGCTATAAAACCATTTATAGCTTGATCGTCGTACCAAACACCAGGATTAGCTATGAGATCGTCTATCCTGTTCATCTCCATCGAGATTTCCCTATTAACTGGAATCTCGCCTCTTATTACGGCATCTCTAAATTGTCCGTAATATATCGGAGTCGCGGTGTTTGATAGTGTCATTTTGATTTACCTATTTATTAATACCACTCATACCGACGGCCTTCGGAATCGTAGTAATAAGACTTCTTTTTTTTACGTTCTTCTTTGCTTTCATTTGTTATCGGTATTTTAGATATCCTTTCTTCTTGTTCTTTTTTCATATACGCTTGAACATCTTGATCGTTCTTGAGTCGCTGAGCAGCTTTATTATATTCGCCGCTGGTCATCTTACTTCTATTAGCCCAAACTTCTGCAGCACTAGCGGTCATTATTGTTTTCATCATCTTTTCGGATGTTTTATGCTCTTCTTTTTGTCCAACGATAGGCCATTTATCCTGAGGGTTTCTTGTATTATGTATTTTGGCCATAACGTTGTATGCCTTAACCGCACTATCTGCCGCTGTAGCGAATTTATTTAGCGCATCGCCAGTTTCCTGAATACGCTGCATTCCGCTTTTCTTTATTTTCTCATTAGCTGGATTGTTAAGATCTGATAATTTCTTATCAAGATCCATTCTTGTTATTTTTTCTTTCTGTAATCTATTTATTGCTGTTTCTAATTCTCTATTGGAAAGTTTGTCCTTGTTCTTAGTTACTTCTTTTAAGGACCCAGACTCAACAAGTCTACGCCTATCAGCATCTGATAGTTTTGTATTGTTACTCTTGGATCCTTTTTCTTTATTATTAGCAACAACTTCGTTAGCTTTCTTTACTTTTACTTGCTTCGACTTTTTAGTTCTCGTTGTTGACTCGTTTTCTTTTAAACTGCCTTTTTTAGCAAGTCTTTTGCTAGATTTTAATTTTCTGGTAGTTAAATTACCAACACCTCTAGCTGCAGATCCAACACCACTTGTGAATCTTCCAAGAGCATCGTGATTGTGATTGTAATGTATTAAATAATCGCTCATCTCTTACCTCCCCGCAGGATTTGGATTGTAATACTTATACATTTCTTTAATCTACTTCATAATTTAATCTCGACTCTAATTCTTTTATTTGTTCATTAATTGCTGAGATAAGAGCTGAGTTAGTTGGTGGATCGAAATACATCCTCGCTTTTAAATAAACATACGTTTTTATTAATTCAAGGTCTTCCCCCGAATGAAAATCGTCCCATGTTTCTGTTCCGTCATGTATAACAAACGGTTCTTCAGTAGCACCCAATTGATAAACTATAAAAAACGTTGTGTTAATATGAGTGATCAGATCGATATCAAACGCTCCATAGTCTATTGACGGACCAACCAACTTTTTTATAGTATTTAATATGTTTTGTTCCATTGATTACCTCCAAGGACACGTGTCATTTGGCAATCGTTCTATTGGCTCACCGTACAAAATTGATTCGTCACCATAGTGGATTGCGTTATGTGTTATCTTTGTTGTGCATATTAAAAATTCTGGATCTAAAATCCAATCTAATTTGTTTTTTATGTCTTTTATTTCAATAGGATTTATATGATGGATTATTATTTGTACTCCGTTTGGAATTTCTCTGTCTTCAATACCAAGATCACAACCATTATCTCTTGTTATTACGTAATTCCGTACATCTTTCCATTCTTTTAGCTTATAAAATTTCTGATTTAAATATCTATCAAATCCGAAGGTCTCATTTCCTATTTTAGAATTTAATTTTAAATATCTATATCGTTCTATAAAACTTGGAATGGTTATTAATTCAGAATACGTTCTAATATTCGTATTCATTGTCATCTCCTTGCCCACTATAAGTTTTCATAGCGGCTAATGCATTAGCATACAGATCCTCGACACGCTTTTGCGATTCTAAACTTTCCACTTTAGCTACTAACAAATCATTTTTTCTCTTTAATTCTTCAATTTCTAATTGATATTTACGAGAACCGGCCTTTAAAAAATGAGTTGTTTCTTGAGAAGTCGCCGTCCCATTGCGTAATCGCTTTTTTACTAGGTCATATGCTAAACTAATACATTCGTTTTCATTTTCTTCAGGAGTAGTAGCCGGTTTTCGCTTTACTTTTGTAGAGTTTTCTCCCATAAACTACCATCCTCTTTCATGCTTTTCATCGCTTTTGCCATACTTTTGTGCCAGTAATTAGAGGTAGAAACTATTCTTTCTGTTATCCGAAAGGAGCTATAGTTAAAATAAGAGAAAGTGGTAGTATTAACTATCTATTTCTACCCCTAATTACTGGCGCACCCATGGTAAAACACTCCCCCGGGGAATTTTTGAAG
>Ga0326513_10000808_pt1 | contig 26404 bp, 10 predicted proteins | sample 2_2465_0518_D_FD_203654 | JGI IMG/M metagenome (GOLD analysis project Ga0326513, IMG submission 203654) | Bovine rumen microbial communities from UC Davis, California, United States - 2_2465_0518 | ecosystem: Host-associated > Mammals > Digestive system > Stomach > Rumen | place: USA... | reverse complement strand
CTGAAGACTTTAGGTGTCGGTCCTTCAGACCTCATTCCCCCTATATCGACAAATATAACAGCCCTAACGGACTGCCCTATTAGGTATCGCTCCTTCAGAGCTCTTTCAACCACATGATAGTCAACAACATACAACTGAATAAATTCGTCGAACTCACGTTAATTATTGTAACTCCTCACGTTTTGCTATGTCGAGATTACACATTGAAAAAATATGGAAGAATTTAAATAGGGGGGTGCACTTTTGCCTATTTTTATCCCTTTGCCTACTGATTACCAGTGATTTACGTTGCGTGCACCCCCCTCTTAGTATCGTTCTTTTCATAGGTGCACTTTAGGGGAGGGGTGCACGCTTTGTTATCTCTTGACTGTCAGGGCATTATACCTAAAAATGAGCAAAAGTGCACCCCCCTATTTAAAAACTCTCGCGAAAAAAATATTCTGAACGCGGAAATAACGAAAGAAGGTTAAAAATATTCACCTCCCTCTCAGGTCCGTTGTAAGTCCGTTTCAGGTCCGTTGTAAGTCCGTTCCCTATAATGGGAGAAAAATGGGACTTACATAGGACTTGCAAGGGACTTGCTTGGGAATTAGTGAAGCAGTTCTTCTGAACAGGTAATTTGCCGAACTCACGTTATATCAAAACGCTAAGACGCAAAGTCGCGAAGTTTTTATAAAGCTCTGCGTCTTTGCGTCTCTGCGTTTAATCTTTTCGCAAGGCTCAACAAGCTAAAGCAAGTTCTTCGCAGAAACAATTCGTCGAACTCACGTTAGGATAATTAGATAATCAATCAGCGAATGGGATTGTGATCCTCTTAACGACACTAACCTTTGTGAGCGTGAGAAGGGCGTTTTCTGAAGCTTCAAGAAATGCTTTCTGCTCTTTCTGAAGATAGATAGGGGCATCCTTACGGAGAGGGAGGACGCGAAGTTCCACGTGTTTCCCCACGAGATCTGAGACACGAACGAGCATCGGCTTTCCGTTCCAGAAATTATCCTGCACGAGTTTGCCGTCGGCATAGACACGCGCACAATCGGCAGCATAGTCAATCTTCAAGAAAGTACTATCGGCACAAGAGGTGAGAGCGGAATCTACATCTATAACATAAACAGCGGCTTTGTCAAAATCACTATCCTCAGGCATAGCCGCAACCTTCTGCTTTCCCTTGACAACCTCACGAGGAGAAGCCGCCTCACGAACCTTGCGAACCTCTACCCTATCGTCAGTTTCATACCAGTATTCTTCCACTATACTATCGCCATCCTTATACAGAATGCCGCCTTCGTGCTTGACAAAATGCAGTTGTCCGTCAATCTTATAGGCTCGGAGAGCCTGTTGGGGTGAGAGCAGAAGAAAGGCCCCCCTCTTATCCCCCGAGGGGGATGTTTTTAAGGCACGCTTTTTCCCGTCAACTGTTATGGTCGGCTTCACCCCTTTTATAGGAATGAAATAGATAGTATCGCCCACTTTGCAGAAAGGCTGGGCATCAGCGGTTATGGAATGCCCGAGGAATGGCATATTGACAGGACGTACATACGCCCTACCCGATTCGTTGTGCATCCTTACATAGTCGTTATAGAACTCAAAGCAGCCACGACGGGAATAGTGTTCGGAAAGGGTATCTACCTCCATTTGTGACAGTTCCTCGCCCCAGTCGGCAAGAAACTGATGAAGGAAGCGCGTCTGATGAAAGGCTATATCATTAGGCTGTCCCATTTCGCCAAGAGGGCATTGGAAATCGTATGTCATGTAAGGCATATCGTTATAGTTGGTAACAGCCGTCTTCTGCGTCTCAGCCATAGTATGAGCAGGATTATACGGATTCGTGCCTCCATGATACATATAATAGCCTGGAAGATTGCTTCCGCTACCCAGTTTGCAGATAGCCAAAGGCATAGCCTCATTACCGCTAATATTTATACGACGGTGATATGAAGGCATCATACCGCCACCAAGTTCACATGTGAGGTAAGGATAGGTTAATTTACTATTTACTGTTTCCTTGAGTTCATCGGCAGAAAAAGTCTCGGTAGCAATAGCTCCGCTCATTCTGTTGTCCTTGAACACAAACGCCTTGGCATATTCGCCCGGCATATCGCTCAATTTACGATCCCAGAAGCCGTCGGCATAATCGCCATAGAGAGGAAGGAGTTTGCCAAACTCTTCCTGTCCGTTGAGTTTCGGCCAACCTGTGCGAGTCATGAAAGGCACATCAAAACCTGCCTTTACGGCAATGTCCTTCAAGGTCATATAATAGCTCCAAGGACCACGACACTCATTCTCAATCTGCACACCAACCACAGGACCGCCATCTTTCCACAGCAACCCATTCACCTGTCCGAAGATGTTGTAGTATAGTCGCTCAACCTCCTTAATAAAGCCCTTTGCCAAAGAGCGCACCTTATATTCCTTGGGGTTGCCGACATGACGCTCCACCACCCAATCGGGGAAACCGCCTTGATATACCTCTCCATGACAGAATGGTCCTATGCGAAGCACTACGGGCATATCCTCGCTCTTGCATACTTCAAGAAACTCCCGAAGGTTCATATTGCCCGCCCAATTCCAATGTCCTTCCTCTGGCTCATGATGAATCCAGAATACGTATGTAGCGACAATGGTAATGCCTCCAGCCTTCATCTTACGTATCTCCCTACGCCAGTCCTCTGCAGGAACACGGGCATAGTGTATCTCGCCCATAACAGGCAATACGTGCTTGCCGCCAACGACAAATCCCTTGGAATCAACCTCAAACGTAGTGCCCTGTGGGTTAACGTTGGTTCCAAAGGTAAATGTGTTCTGCGCAACAACTGCTTGCGAGAGGAAGAATAATATAAGAAGGGAAAGGAGTTTAGGCATACATATTTATATAACGAATAGTGAATAGTGAAAAGTGAAGAATACTTAGTGAAAAATACTGCTATCGCCGATTGAGGTGCATTGCAAATCCCAATTCCGGTGTCCACCAGTATTAAGTATTATTCACTATTCTCTATTCACTATTCACTTAAATTACTTAACAAGTTCCATTGTATCAGATGCAATCATCAACTCCTCGTCGGTAGGGATAACGACAACAGTTACCTTTGAATCTGGAGCAGAGATGATAGCCTCTTCACCGTGGATCTGTGCATTCTTTTCCTTGTCGAGCTTAATGCCCATCCATTCCATATCGGCACATACAGCCTCACGGATATCAGACTGGTTCTCACATACACCTGCGGTGAATACGAGGACATCACAGCCACCGAGAGCAGCAGCATAAGAGCCGATGTACTTCTTGATGCGGTATGTGTACATATCAATAGCGAGCTTGCACTTTGCATCACCCTCAGAAGCAGCCTGGAACACCTCACGCATATCACTTGACTTGCAAGAGATACCTGCGAGACCTGACTTCTTGTTGAGGTAGTTAGAGATGCCGTCAGCATCAAGACCGAGTTTCTTCTGGATGAATGAAACAGCACCCCCGTCGATATCACCAGAACGTGTACCCATCATTACGCCCTCAAGTGGAGTAAGGCCCATTGATGTGTCCTGACACTTGCCATCCTTAACAGCAGCGAGAGAACCGCCATTACCGATATGAGCTGTGATTACCTTAGAACCTTCAGCCTTCATTCCGAGGAACTCAAGAGCACGAGCTGATACATAACGGTGAGATGTGCCGTGGAAACCATAGCGACGAACGCCGTAGTTCTCGTACATATCGTAAGGGATAGCATACATGAATGCCTTCTGCGGCATTGTCTGATGGAATGCTGTATCGAATACGCCTACCTGTGGAATCTTTGGGAGAAGAGCAGTAACAGCATCTACACCCTTAAGGTTTGCAGGATTGTGGAGAGGAGCAAGGTCGTTACAAGCCTTGAATGCCTCGATAACCTCTGGAGTGAGGATAACAGACTTTGCGAACTTCTCACCACCATGCACCATACGATGACCTACTGCATCCAATTCGTCGAGTGACTTGAGAGCACCATCAACAGGATCTGTAAGGACCTTGAAGATAAGCTCAACGCCTACTGTATGCTCAGGAATCTCCTGCTTGATAACTTTCTTGCTGCCATCCTTCGCATTGAACTTGATGAATGCACCAGGAAGACCTATTTTCTCGATACCGCCCTTTGCGAGAACGGTCTTTGTCTCCATCTCGAAGAGCTGATACTTGATAGAACTGCTACCGCAGTTAAGAACTAAAATTTTCATATTTATCAGTGAATAGTGAATAGTGAAAAACGAATAATACTTAATACTGGTAGACACCATCACGAAATACCCCCAAAAGTAAATCAAAAGGTGTTACCCATTACCACCATATTATATCGTTTTCACTATTCACTTGTTATTTATTATTGTTCATTATTCTTCTTTGAGGTATTCAATGACGCTACCAACATTGCTATAAGTTCATTGCAGTCGGCATGAATACTCAAGAATTGTTATTCCGTAAGTTCTTGATCACGAAAAAGCAATATCAGCCAATTATTAGTTTCATTTGCTTCTTTTAATGCTATGTGTAATTTAGTAATGAAATCCGCACGACTTTGCGCAAACTGAGACTCGCTTACATTTGCCATGATAGAAGTCCCAGACCTTAACACCTGATTATAAATTGAGGCATTTTTCTTCAACGAGTTTTTCTGAAGATAATCAACCATCTTCGTAATACGCGCAGCAAAAGCCACACTTTTAACTCTTAAAGGTGATTTCTCAATATTATACATAAGGTTGAAATATCAAGGTTGAAACTAATTAACGAATGATATACTTATCCTACCTTAACTGGTGTCCACCAGTATTAAGTATTATTATCTATTCGTTATTCACTATTCACTTAAGAATTATTTCTTCGCATCCATTGCCTGGCATGCTGTGATAGCGACAAGATTTACGATATCCTCTACAGAACAGCCACGGCTGAGGTCGTTTACAGGACGAGCGATACCCTGAAGAATTGGTCCGAGAGCAACAGCATTACCAAGACGCTGAACAAGTTTATAACTGATGTTACCTACTTCGAGGTTAGGGAATACGAGTACGTTAGCCTTACCAGCAATCTCTGAGCCTGGAGCTTTCTTTGCGCCTACAGATGGAACGAGAGCTGCGTCAGCCTGAAGCTCGCCGTCAATCTTAATTGTCGGATCAAGTTTCTTTGCAATCGCTGTAGCCTCTACAACCTTATCGACAACCTCATGCTTTGCACTACCCTTTGTTGAGAATGAACACATTGCTACACGTGGATCTGCGAATCCTGCAACAGAACGAGCTGTCTGCGCTGTACATACAGCAATCTGTCCAAGTTGATCTGCATCAGGCATTGGAGTAACCGCAACGTCAGCAAATACCATGACACCATTCTCACCATACTGAGGTGTCTCTGTTATCATAAGCATTGCACCAGAAACACAAGAGATACCAGGAGCGGTCTTGATGATCTGGAGGGCTGGACGAAGTGTTTCGCCAGTAGTAGAGAGAGCACCGGAAATCTGACCGTCAGCACCTTCGGTTTTGATAATCATACAACCGAGATAAAGAGGGTTCTTAACAAGCTCACGAGCCTGTTCGATAGTCATTCCCTTCTTCTTACGGAGCTCAGCAAGAAGTTGTGCATACTCCTCGCTCTTATCACAGTTCTCAGGGTCGATTAGGGTTGCCTTACCAATATGAGTAAGTCCCTTTTCCTTTGCCAATGCAGCTACCTTCTCTGGGTTACCAATAAGAATAAGGTCTGCGATATCCTGCTCCAGAACCTTGTCTGCAGCAATAAGTGTACGCTCCTCTTCTGCCTCAGGGAGTACGATGCGCTGCTTGTTTGACTTTGCACGCGCAATAATCTGTTCTATTAAATTCATAGTTTTAAATTTATGATTTATGTATTTTTTAGTCGAAAGTCAAAGGTCGAAGGCCGAAATTGAATGTCAAAGGTCAAAAGCTTCAGACCTTAGTCCTTAGACCATAATTTTGCCATACGGCTAATTCTTTGCAAAGTTAGCAAAAAAAAAGTGAACAGCAAAAGCTATTCACTTTTTTTTCTTAAATATCGCTGATTTTTAGTTTACACTTACTTGACAGAAAGCTTTTTCTGACCGACAATATAGATGCCGGAAGCAAAGCCACTATACTTGTTGTTACCAGCACGAACATCAAGGATTCGAGCAATCTGACCAGAAGACGTGTAGATCGTCAGCTTCGTGTCGTATGAGCTTTCAACACCAATAGTGTGGTTGCCTGCATCATATACACGGAGGAACTCACCTGCTACATCAGCAGAGTTCTCATCATCATCAAGGTTCTCTATGCTCCTGATATCCGTACTTATGTATATCACATCATCATCAAGGGTTAAGCTATTAGCCTTTGCACCTGAAGTTGATCTTGTCATATAGCCACGGAATGCATAGATTGGCTGATTTTTCTCGAACTTCATGCCCTGATCATCACCAGTCTCACCAATTGTGATAGCATACTTACTTGTAGTAGCATCTTCATTGGCGAATGCCACACGATATTGTTTTCCTGTATTTGCCGTAGCAACAGCATCGTCTGTGACAGCAATACTTGCACCAGAAGTGTTCTCGAACGTGATTGTCTGACCTGTCATATCAAACTCATAGAATCTGCTTCCTGGGAAGCTGACGATATATGGTTTGTATGCAGCGAAGCCACCATTAGCGATAGAATTTTCTGGTCTTTCGAAGGTTGCCTGATTGCCAGATATAGACTTGAACTCACGGAACCAATAATGATGACGCAGAGTGTTTCTATCGTTGGCAACAGATGTTCCTTCTGCAGGTGTTCCATAGAAGAATGTGATGTCCTTGACGAATTTATCAGGAGTTCCATCACCCTCCTTGTACATCTGTATGCCCTCAGAGAGAGTTGACTTCTTCACATCAAATGGCAAACAGATACTTCCCCATGCGGTACCGACCTCCTCTACATATCCGGTCTCAGTCTCAGGATTACGTACATACCAAGACCTACCCGTTACAGAGAATGCGAGAGGCGCATTGAATGTCTGCTTATCTACAAGATGAAGCATTGAAGCCTTCCATGTAGTAGTTGTAGTTCCGCTACCAATGATATGATGACCTCTGATAGCACCCTCTGGTGTTTCTGCCGTATATGAAAGTGACTTAGAAACAACATCTGCCGCCTCATTCTCCGTAGATGTATTGCTCTTTGTATATACCAAAAGGTTTCTTGTCACATCGTCAGCAGTACCGAAACCGTGGAATACAGAAGCATTATCGTCATTGACATTGAAGTCCACCGCTGTGATTCTTGGATTAAGAACGTATGTGTCCTTATAAGTATCATCGTAGATAGCAGCGTTATAATAGAACTTATCAACATTCTTATTACCATAATAGCCATCTGTACGCCATACACGATTCAATGCAGCACTCACCTTGTGAGATGTTATCGTTGATGGATACAACTCAGGGACAGCCTGGAGTTCCTGTCCGAAGAAACGATAGTCATTAATGTCGTTCTGTTCAAACAGAGGCTCACAATGATCACCATTTAAGCGGACATCGGCTGTATGCTCCATATTGTGAGCTGTCCTATCCTTAATATAGTAATAAGGAACAGACTCATTGCCAGCCACATCATTACCCTTACGCAGATATGTGACACCAGATGTGACGCCAAGTGTCTCATCATCAATACGTGCATACTGGAAGTCACCATTACGATAGTAATCCTCCACATAAGTATATGTGTTGTTATTACCAGTAAGTTTGCCAGCCTTCTTCAAATAATATTGGTTAAGGTTGTATGCTACCTTACCATACTTGAAGTCATCAGCAGTATAGCCTACCACGGCTTTTCCGTCTATGTCATATACCTTCAGACCATTGCTCTCGAAACAGCAGTGATACTTACCGGTGTTATTATCGGCAATCTTGCCGCCTACAACACCAAGGTTATAGATGTGTCCACTGTTTTTCTTGAACAACTGACCTCCAGTAATCACATAGCCATCACCATGCAACGTGCCTGCAAATTCATCAGGAACAACATAGCCCTTAGGAATTGTCAGATTATTGAGCAGTATAAACTGAGCATTAGCACCATGAGATGAGTTAGTGCGAACAAACTCAGAGAATGCCTTTATATCAGCCTCATCACCAATATAGATACGTGGTTGAGCATCAGGCTCATTCTTTGCACGCTCAACAGCCTCAGCCAAACGCAGATCAATACCTTTCTCGTGAGAATCCATCAAGTGGAAGTTATGAACCTCAAGACGATCAAGTATCTTACCTTCTGGTACATCACCAACCCTACGCATACTAATAGGGAAGAACTCATCATTCCTTGACACAAATCCATATTGTACTCCATAACCATTCATATAATAATATGCAGGAATGTAAAGTACACTTTCATCTCCATCTTCACCAATTTCACACTGAGCGAAGATACCTGTTTTATTTTCATCTCCTACTCGCCATGCTTGGTAGTCTGCAGTTGAAGCACCAGGATTTTCTCCATTCCATACAGCATCGTTAACAAAGTTCGTACCTTCCGCATTGAGCTTGCCAATACGCCAATAGAAACTCTGTGGTCTCATAGACTGGTCAGCATCAACTATAATAGAACCTGCATTTACCTTGATGAACTCACCTGGCAAAGCACAATTCTCAACCGTAATATTTCCTTCAGGAGAAGGACCCTGGATATACTGGATATTCAGATAGATGGTATATGTATAACTACGAGGTACATCTATGAAGTAAACTGCGCTTTGTGTTGGATTAATCTTATCTATTGTCAGAGGATTTGAATACTGGTCATTTGTCTTGGTATATACTTTATATATAAAATTACTACCATCATAGAACATCTCATAATCACCTGTATCACCATTTCTGAAATAGTATGCCGTACCAGCAGCAAGAGCCACATTTGTAGCAGTTGAGGTATAATTATTTCCATTCTTGGTGTAGAATACAGAAACTGCCATCTTTGTAACATCAGAAACATAGCCTCCATTACCATCGGATCTTAACGCAGGTGCACGAAGCTCAAGAGTTGCCTTTGTTGGCATCTCCAAATGATCTTTGTAATACCGAGAAGAAGTATTATCAGCATTATCTACGAGCTTGAATGAAAGTCGCGAAATATCAGAAACAATTGTACCAGGGAGTTCAGTTCCCTTTTGAATAGATGCATCATATTTCATCGACAGTTCACTATGAACCTCGCTCTCAGAATACTCCTTTTTACTAGATATACCTACATAAAGTTTATACTTATCCTTAAGATTGTATCCAGAGTGATCCTTAGCATTATCATCATAGTTACGTTTCTCAAGATCGCTTATGAACGTACTTGGATGATTGCTTCGCAGACTCCAACTTTCCACAGTAAGTTTTTGACCAGGTACAAGTCCCTTTAGCACTTCTACGTTCTCTTCTTCTATTTCGTCGTTAGACTCAAACTCCTTAGCCTTACTTGCACTATTATATGTGTATGCAGAGATATTTGCATTCAGATAATAGTGATAACCTGTAAGATACCAGTAGTGAGAACTGTTTTCTTTGCCAGTTGCCTTATTCTGCTCCCAACCATTAGGGAAACAGTCGTCAACAACGAACATATCAGGATTCTCAACGTATGGGAATACGAAATTACCTGTATTCAAGAGAGAACTCTTATAGTTCTTTCCTGAATCATGTACGTCGTCTGCATATACATATCCGCCAGCCTCATCTGCATTGACATTTACAAGACGAACCTCTGCAACACCAGCGATAGGCCCATAGAAAGCCCACTCATCCATCTTCTTGGTGTTTTTGTTGTATCTTTCCCTTACGTTCTGAATCTTCAATGAGTAACCCGATGCGATACCTACGAGGTTACGTGCAGTTCCCTCATTACGCTTCTGATATGTGATCTCATTCTTATTATCTTCAGGCCATCCAGAATCATCAGTGATACCTTTTCCATACGTATGATATTTGAGATAGTCAATCTTTACATCCTTATAAGACTTACCAGAGTAATCACCCGTGCCAAGTTTTCCATCCTTGCCATGCCACTTTGCAGTTGCGAAATCATCATTAGTCTTGATAGCACCCACATAACGGATGTTATTTGAAAGACCAAGATAATTACGTTTCTTATAGCCGAAAAGGAATGGGTCTGTTGGATCATCCTCACCATTAATCTTATCCTTTCTTACTGTCAGAGGCTGATTAGCGTCAAGTGAGCTGACCATCTGAATCTCAGCCACACGTGAAATTGAGTAAGGAGTAACATCCGTTGAACTTGTCGCATAGTCACGGGCACCAAGCAGCTTTATGCAATTATCCGTAAGACGAAGCATATCCATACGCTGGAAAGTATTGAGAATCTTACCTGCGCTCACGCTATGATTAGCATATCCATAGCCTGAAAGCTCACAGTTACGGAAACCTTCTGTGTATGACAAGTGACCATCACCAAAGATACCGCCTTCAGTATCAGCCTCATAGAAGTTATGATCAGTACTACTTATATCTGCAGGCCAAGGACCATTTTTGAAATACGTTTTTTCTACAGAGATAAAATGATAGTTTTTATCTTTACCCATATAGTACTTCTGGAACAAGTCTGCATTTGCAGCAAGTCCAGATACAACCTTCATTGTCTGCGGAGATATAGTAATATGCTCTTTCTCGTATGAAGGATCATCCGCAATCAGCATCGTAGTATTGCCACCATAATTCTTTACTGCTGTTGCATCTATGTCTATTCCATTTGCATAGTTACTATTTCCATCCTTTGAACCACTATAGTTCATATCAACATTGTTGTACTTCTCCGTATATTTCAATACGGTTGTATTGGTCAAAGAAGTACCACTAGCCGCGGTTGAATAACCACCGCCATATACAGCAACACCAATATGGATGTCAATATCACCCCAATTAAGACCATAATCAGAAGGCTTAGTCGTTATCTTATCAGAAAATGCGCCAACTACTTGCGACTCACTCTTTGCCTTAATAGCATCATACACCTGTTCAGATACAATATCGCCAGCCATTATATAGAGTTCCTGCTTGATTGTAGGAGTCTCATTACCATTTGCATCCAAATTTTTAAAGCCAGTAAGGTTGCTTGAGGCATCTGCACGAAGAATAGAGTATCTTGCACTTTTCGTACATAGATAGTACTTAGGATAACCTACAAGCACCTGAGCTGACCCCCATATGTTACCAGAGTAAGAACCACCAGTAACTGAACCATGGACCTTACCGTTAAGTATTCGGATATCAGTATTACCGATAACATTACCTTTCTGACCACCGCCAAACACGTTGTTTACAGTCGTACCGGTATTATTCCTCCATGGAGTCCGATCTGAATAAAGCACATCTATATCACCATATACATAACTATCCTCACCATAACCAGCACCATAGATATTGCAGGCTGCGATGTCATTCTCGTTAGATACCGTGAGAAGAGCCTCATCAAGTCCTTTGAGGGAGTTGCTTCGATAGTCTATCTTAACATCACCTACGATGACGCCAGACTTGTAGCAACCACCATACACATTACCACCTTCATAATATCTCTTACCAGATTTCTCAACTATACTTGGGGCAAACTGACACTTTACAGTAAGGTCAATCATCGGAGAAGTTGAACGACTTTCTCCAAGCAAATAACCACCAATGTGATTAACCGTGACGGTAGTGTTCTTCTCATAGTTCGCATTGTAACAACCACCAACAATCTTGTCGGTAATAGTAAGTCCTGCAGGGAACTCAACCTTAACCACATTACCATTAGCATCAGGAACAACATCCATATTGCCCCTATTACCTCCACAAACGAATGAGCCGATAGTGGTATTTGTCAGACCAGATGCCCAGTTAATAACTGGACGAATAGACATTGCCACAGGCTGGAAATAGAGGTCAAGGATATGAGGATATGCCTTTGGACGACTCGCTGCATTAGCAGGAACATAAATATGATCGATGTTCTTGTTTGCGGCATCATCCCAATTTATAGATTTATTAACATCAATGCCGTCAATCTCATTGATAGCCCTAATATAATTCTTCGTATTTGTCTGAGTGAACAACTGCTCGCCATCACAACCGAGGAAAAGGCCACCAAGCTCAATGTAACTACCAACATTAATGGTTACATGACTATTTGCATCAGTCTCTACAACCGTAGCAGAGTTACCGCCACCATATACATTTCCTCGGATGTCAGGCTTTGAACTTACATTCTTACCAGCAATATCCACAGTCACCTTGTTGGTAAGCGGTCGCCATGAGTTAAGGTTCACAATCTTCTGGGCATCAGTTGCTGAAGATGCACTAGTTGCGATTGTACTACGCATTGGAACCGTAAATACGAGGTCATATGTATTGTTATTTCCAGACACATAATACTCATTAACCGTTGGAGAAGTATTACCAGCCTTGTCAAGTGCATAGAGATAGTCACCATTGCCGGCTCCATATACATTACCATAGATATGACCGCCACGGATCTTTACCTTTACACCTTCACCACCATTGTCTTGGAATACGGTTGCACCTGTTGCATCCTTATCCTTGAGGTTTACATATCCTGCCACGTCATTACCACCATATACATTACCATGGATATGGATATTCTCATTGGCAGCAGCACCCTCTGTGCCAATATTGACATTAACAGTCTTCTCAATATCGCCCATCATACCGCCACCGAATACATCCTCACAGTCAATAGATGTAATATTGACATTAGATGTATAAACAGAGTTATATTGGCCACCGCCAAAGACACGACGGGCAAATGTGCCACCACTAATATTAACATTGGTCTGACCAATAACCCTACCTTCGTAGCCACCGCCGACGATATCCATAACAGACTGGCCAGGAATGAAGTGCAGATACTCCTTACCCTCTACACGGTCTGCAATGTTTTCGATATGAACATTATTATTTTTATCTTCCAGAGCTACATCCATATTAGTATTACCATTGATAACAGCCTGCTTACCATAGCCGCCACCAAATACGCAGAAATATGGAGAACCTGTCTTGTAATAAACCTCTTTCCACTCATTTGTGGCAAAGAAACCACCTTCTGGGTTTGCTGTTGCAGATACAGTCTCCTGATTATTGAGCACACCCTTTGTCATGGTTATATATGAGTTTCCTTCTACAACGCAAGCAAGATTACCACCACCATACATATTATGGTTAACTTTGAACTTACGCCTCTTAGGGTCATACTGAGGAGAATACAAATGGTTTGAATGTGTTGTTGCAGCCTCCCAAGCACGAGTCACTGGATTCCAGAGTGATGTAAGTTTAGCCTCACCACCATTCACAATAAGATTGGTGTTACCTTTAACATCAGCAGATGTGCTATTAGCTGTCTTTGCCTGTGCATCACCCAAGCCACCTGCAAAGATATCATCTGAGAGATAGCCATTATCAATCTTAACAAGAGTATTACCATAGATTATACCCTTATTTCCACCACCGTATGCACGACTCCAGAGATATGGAATAACATCAGAAGAAGGAGCTGCATTAGAAGTATAAGGATATACCTTGTCTGCCTTATCGACAAATAAACCAGCATTTCCATATACTGCACCTATCTTCGTATATTCATAATTTGATGACTTGTAACGTCCATTACCACCAGCAAATACCGCAGACATAATGCTTGCGCCCTTGATATTTACCTTAGTAGTAAATGATTCTCCACCTGTAAGCTTTTGCATTGAAGCTGCCGCTGTACCAACATTGGCTACATCACCACCACCATATACACTTCCAAAGATAAGAGTGCGCTCTAAATCCCTATTTGCAATTTTGTACCAATCTCCATATACATCAACATTGGTCTTACCCTTGACACGTGCCATATCAGGAAATGACTTATACGTGCTACCAACTGCGTATGGCTCAATACCTGCACCACCGCCGAAGACGTTCATTGAGATAATACCGCCATATATCTGTACGTCAGTATTACCGCCAACCTGACCGTATGTCTCATTACCAGAAGGAGTACCCTCTGGCTTTGAACCGATACCACCACCGAATACGCTTCGACATGTAAGCTGACAGTCAGTCACAACCTTTGTATTACCAGTCACATAACCACTGAAGCCACCACCATGAATATCCATAAAGGTAAAGGCAGGAGCACCTACTGACCAAGCCAACTCACTTGCACGATAACGAAGGTATGTACGAGGGTCATTGGTATTCTCACCCATACCATACAGTTTTCTCCTTGTATTATCATCAACTGCCTGATATTTATCATAGATACTCTGCTCAAATGCCTTAAACGTCATTTCGTCTTCCGGCTGGTTTACATACTTGTTACCACCCACAACGTCACCATTTGCATCAAGTTTTGCACCTGGCTGAGCATACACCTCCGTACTCTGCACTTTTGTGTTCACTCCATAACCGGCACCAAAGACAGAGAACTGAGGATTTCTTATATTATCCATTGATGTGTACCAGCAACAGCCAGCAGCAGTATTAGGATCAAGAAGGTTGTATGTCTTGCCATCATACTTCACTTCTGTCAGTGGAGAGTGGTTTATTACAACCTTAGCTGTTCCACTTACATTACAAGCAGCATTACCACCACCATATATATTATGGTTAATAACAAATCTGTACCCACCATCCTTGTTTTCAAAGAAATTAGCATCGACATATTTCCGTATATTGCTCATACGCTCAGCCTCAGTCATTTTTCTCAGTACTTCATAAGAATATCCCAACTTGGTATTTGCTCTATTCCAAGTTGTGATTTTTCCATCAACATCAGCCATTGCATACCATATCCATGAACCGCCATCAATGGTGACATACGTATTGCCATTTACATCGGCAGAAGTAATTCCACCGTTTATATCACCAAAGCCACCACCGAAGATGTTGTATCCAAGATTACCACCTTCGATATGTACCTTTGAGTTTCCATCTACTATACCATAAGAACCTGCACCATATATTCTGTTCCAGATATAAGGTTCAACGGTATTGTCATCAGCATCCTTGCTGTTGGCAACATGAACAAGGGTATTACCAGTAACGCGACCTATCAGGGTATAGTCCTTGACATCAGCCTTTATTCTACCAAGACCTCCACCAAATACCATACCGTAGATATTACCACCGGTAACATTCACGAAAGTACGAGAATTGCTATGTGTATAAGGTACGATATTGCCATTACTTATAGATGTACTTATCGGCTCACCAGAAGCAGCTGTTCCGTTACCAACATTGGCAACATCACCGCCACCATATACATTTCCATAAACCTCAGCAGTACCTGTCACAGTAACGCTTGTATTTCCACGTACTCGGGCAATATCCTCATATGCGGCAGTCTTGGATTCTATACCCTTACCACCACCAAACACATTGCAATACATCTTACCACCCTCAAGGCTGACAATTGTATTACCATAAACGATAGCAGCATTCTTCTGATCATTCACAGTACCATAGCCACCTCCATATACGTTTCTAAGTATAGGTGTTCCCTTTATCGTAGTAGAGGCATTATTTTTAACTTCACCTGCGTATGAACCACCAACGGAAGCGAGGATTACATTCTCTTCATCAATATCAATATTGATATTAACATCTGTACTTCCCACAGAAGTATCCAAACCATAGCCACCACCATATACGCTGAAGTTACGATCTGGATTTACAATTCCGTCACTATTCGGATTATATGCTTTCTTCCACATCTGACTATTCATAATGTCAGAAGTAGCCCAACCTCTGGTAACATTCACGGCAGCAGTACCCGTTACACTCGCAACCATATAGCCACCACCATATACAGTATGCATGCCTCCGGTAAACTGATTAGTCTCTCTTGAGTCAAGCGCAGCCTTAGCACCACTCATTGTCACAGTTGCATTACCAGCAATAGTTGCTCTTGTATTGGTTGCAAGATCACCCTGACCACCTCCATAGACATTATTATAGAAGTAGCCACCAGCAGCTATAACATTAGTATTACCTTCATTTGAACCGTATGCGCCACCACCATAGATATCTCCGTAAATTCTTGGAGAACCGAAAATAGAAAGATTTGCATTTCCCTTAACAAAACCTACGAGCTCCGGATGTTGAGTATACGTTTTTGTACGTCCATTGCCTGAAGCAAATACATTACCCGTAACAACAACATTACCTGTGATGGTAAGATTTGTAGCATCAGAAGTGCCGTTGTCCACAGCAGCCATATCACCACCACCATACACAGAACCATTGATTCTGGTATTGCCACCAATCGTAACAGTAGTGGTACCATAGACGCGAGCCATATTTTCAAGGGTAGAATATGTACCATCGCCCTTGTGTTTTGCATCGGCAACGCCATAACCACCACCGAAAACATCACAGTTGAATGTTCCGCCATTGATGGTCAATTTCACATTACCGTATGTCTTACCAAGTTCCTGATAGTCCTCATATTTCTCTCCACCATATTTATTGGTAGAATAGTAATAGTCTGTGCCTCGTCCACCAGCAAACACACCATGCTCACAATAGAACACACCACCATTGATTATAAGTGAAGATACTGTTTCATCAGTTCTGCCGTAAACATTACCACCAGTCTTACTTGGAATAGCACTACCATTGGTCCACAAGCCAGGGCTCATATAACCACTGCCACCAGCATAGACTCCGTCTATCTTTTGTGTTGCAGAACCGAAGATACCTCCATAAATGGTTACCAGTGTATTTGTCTTTGTAGGATCTACCATTGTGAATGAACCATCCTTCTTATTGTAGCACTTGTATGACACCAGTCTATTCTTCGCTGCATCATATTTGCCATAAAGCACAACCTTACCATCAGCACTCCAATAAGGTATTCGCTCATCTACTGTATGATGATCATCATTGCCTACACCATTTATACCACCAGCACCAGCACCATATATTCCGCTGAATATCTTATTCTTTTGTGTGTTATTCTCTGGAAGGATAGTGAACGTACCACCATTTATTGTCACAGTACTGTATCCATAGAACGGATTATCCACAACAGTGTTAGCCTGGAAGCCACGTCCTGTACTACCACCATACAACTCTGTAACCACAACCTTACTATTATCGATATTACCAGTACCATCCCTTGGGTCAAGCACTATATTCGCCCTACCCATATAAGAGTTGTTAGGTACATTATATGTATTACCGTCATAGTCAAAATGATAGTCTCTAATATTACCAAGAGTTCCATTGACTACACGTGCTATATATCCACTTTTAATAACAATGTCCACATCAGCATACATTGTACCCTCATGATTACCTGCCATAACAATACCACAATCATAGTCTGCTTTTGGCTGGTTATGTTCATCGTTATACTTTCTATTTATATCAATCGTCACAGTACACTTGATTGGCATATTAGGAGTTCCCATTATACCATTCAATCTCTTGTCAGCAGTTGACTGACGTCCACCCACACAGATACAAGAATAATGTCCAGACTTCAGAGTAATACTAAAGCCTTCCTTTCCGTGAGGCATCGCTTCTTCCATCTGCTTCATATCGACAACGGAATTCTCATCCTTACGGAATCTTCTGTCATTATTAAGACCACCAAATATCTGGAACGAAGCAGTCCTTGCACCATCAATGGTACCATAGCCAGGAGAATTGTTTGTATATCCCGTCATCTGGATTCCTTCACCCATTTCAAGATTGTGATACTGACAGTAGAGAATATCGTATGAGCCATCTACATGATTGAATGTAATGTTCTCGAAACGTGTGTCGCCGAACAAACCAAGACCACCACTATTACTCTTCAAATCTATGGTACCACCATAATCCTTATTGTTATGCTTACCAGTAATGGTTGCATGCTTCGCAAGATGCGATTTATTCACGTTATCTTTCCATTTATCATACAAATCCGACAAATTGTCTCCTGTCAGATTACTCATAATGGCAAAACCCTTGTAACCGTTATTGGTAGTGTATGTGTCGTCACGAGTACTTGTGCCCATCAATACGATTTTATTCTCATCCCATGAGGCTCCATCATTAAGCAGACTATAAGCCTGCTGCCATGTCTTTACAGGAGTATCAGGTGTCATGCCGTCATTACTATCATTTCCGCCATCAGGCTTCAGGAATACAACCATATTCATATAGACAGTCTTATCAAGAATGGTATAGTCACCACTACTCAAGACAACATGACATGTTATCTTCTTATCCGCATCTTCTGCAGAAGGTGTATATGTCTTATCTGTAGTCTTTACTACTCCATCTGCCATCCATTGATAGCTTATTGTAAGATATTGGTTGTCATTGCCCCAAAGAGTATTTGTTAACTCAACACCATAAGTGTTGCTTGTCTTTGTCATAAATGCCTCAGCATTGATGATCGTAGAAATTTCCACCGAATTGGAACGTGAACTTGCATCCGCAACCTCAGCATATACATATCTCACATTACCCTCATAAGGCAGATTTAATATCTTTGTTGTGCTCTGATTTGATTTCTCCCACTCCTTATTGTCTGTAGAGATATACCAATTATATTTCTCATTGCCATTCAGTCCAGGTGTGGCGGCAGTAACAACAACCATATTCCTATGGTCAATCGTCAGATTTGTATTAAACGAACCAAAGAAGAATATGCCATCAGCATTATTGAAATTCCATGATGGATAGTTCAACATGTTATTTGTTGTACTATTATAGTTACAAGCATCGCAGAATGACACAGCAAACTGATCAAGAGCTTTCTGAGTACCCTGATTCAGAACACTCTTGTTTACATAATACAGCGATGTCTGAACTATATTACCATACTTGTTACCAAATACAGAACCAACATTCTCACAAGTAAAAGGCATATTGTTTTTACCATAAACATAAATATTGTTTATACAATCCTTGATGTTATTCTGGCACTCTGCAATAAATCCTCCAACATATATCTGTGTCTGTTTGTTAACACTCAAACGACTAAAATCTATTTTAACGTCCGCAGATATATTATCAAGCTTATAACAAGCATTATTATTTTCCGATAGTTTTCCTATCGCACCTCCGACAACCAGCCATTTGCCATTCTGGCCGAAAGATGCAGAAGCACCCATAATATCAGAGTTGCGGATAATGATGTTCTGCACATTAGAATATCCACGCGCAACACCAGCCATAACACCAACAACTCTACTACCTGCAAGCTTCGCACTGGCATCATTTGAGTACTTATCACACATGACACGAGCATTGTCAAAAATAATATTCCTGACATCACACCATCTTGAACTACTTCCTTCTATAGAAGAGAAAAGACCAAAGATGTTTTCATTGCCATCGGTGCTATACCAGTCACAAACCATATTACTGATAGTATGACCATTGCCATCCAGTGAACCATTGAATGTCTTGCTTGCATCATACTTAGTACTACCTATCGGAGTCCAGATTGCTCGTGAAAGGTCTATATCTGCATTTATTGAATAATACTTATCCCTATTCTCCCCTTTATTGATATCAAGGGCAAGTTTTGCAAGCTGAATATCATTACTGATAATATAAGGAGACTCCTGTGTGCCATTACCACCTGCATAACTATTGGCATAAAGATGATCTTCCACACCATAAATTTCGGCAGGAATCACAAAATTTGCCTCCATGATTTTTTCTGTTCCACTTTTGAGCACAACTTTTCCCGTCTGCTCAACGGACTTTGTTGGTAAAACAGCCTTGTTGGTAGTACTAGACTGTTTTACTCCCTCCACATACCACTCATAAGTATAGCTACCCGTGGTAGTAAAAGTAAATTCATGCGCATTTAGAAGATGAGTGCTCTCATGAACATTTGATAGCGTTCCCTTTAAGAATTTAAAGCCTGATGCTTGAGTATATATCCAATATGGCATATCTGGCTCGTTCATTTTTGATACAAATGAATTTGCCAGATTATTGAATGAAGAAGCAAAATTTATTCCTTTATTCTCTCCATAGTTCGTAACTCCGGGCACAGGCTTTGTATAATACCAATGGTTCGCCTCTGCCACTCCGTCCTTATTAGCCAAAACGCTTCCACACGTGATTTTAGCATTACTAACATAGTTTATCGTGACATCAGAAAAGAGATTCTCTGCAAAGATGTTATTCGAATCATCAGCTTTCTTTTGACGGAAACGACCAATAATGCCACCGACATAAGAATCTGTACTACTGCTATTATATTTCATATTAGGATACTCTATCTTGACATTCTCTGCTGCCAAATTGAATATCCTATAAACTCCAGGATTATTATCGTTGTCCTTTTCTGTATTACCTATAACACCACCAATACGAACAGCGGCACTATTTTTAACTTCGAATGACGAACCACCGTCAGAATTTGCTGAATTTTTAACGATGATATTGCTTATTTCGGAATACTGTCGTACTTCTCCAGCTAATATGCCGATACTACAGCCATTGCCTGTTAGATTTGTACCATCCGTTTTTTTTGCAATGTTCGCACCATCAATAACCAGATTGCTAATACGTGCCCAATCGTTGCTCGCACCTTGCACTCTGCCAAATAGTCCAGCCGTAGTCCAGCCACTAATAATCCATTGTACTTTCAGATTTTTTACGGTATGCCCCTTACCATCGAATTTGCCATAGAAACGTCGATTGCCCGGGCTATCAACACCTATAGGATTCCAATAATGTGCGCCAAGATCAATGTCAGCATCCAAGACATAATACTTCCCTTTAGAAGTATTATCCGTACTTGCAACCTCTTTTGCCATAAATGCAAGCTGATTCGCAGTCTTTATGACATACGGATTATCCTTCGAACCATCGCCCGAAGCATATCCACTCGCTGCATTATCTTTCCATTCACCACTTTGCGCCAATACACCTTGTGCAGTAAACACAAAGAGGAACGTCAGGATACTGAAAAATGAAAATTGAAAATTGAAAGTTATCAAACGCTTCATATCTTCTTTATTTTGAATTCAAATATATAATTACCTTCTGCCTTCCGGCTTCTCCTCTACGGGAGAGGGAGGGGGGGAGAGTCTTCACTTTTTCTATTCCATTACAAGATACCCAATGTACTGATCATCATCCGCAAGGATATATAGATGATCTGGTACTATAGCTATCTCAAGAGAGTTTATTTTTCCAGGCTTAAGCCCTTGCTTCTTTAAATTGGCAAAGTTGTCCTTGTTGAAGACTATACTTTTTGTTACGCCCTCACGCGTAATAGTTTTTTTCTCAGAATCTGCAACCCTGACATTATACGTCACCGTTATCGAAGGAGAGAAACTTTCTACTGGAATTGCAAAGAATGGCTTTCCCCATTCATGGAATTCGTCGTCTGACAAAGTCAGGCTTCCCCCTTCATTTGCAATTTGCAACGCCATATTCTGAGTCGTTACATCACTCCATTTTATGTCATGTTTTTTCTCCAACAATTGTGGATCCAATACCCAATTACCATCATCATCACAGATATAAGTACGTGAGACTTTTCCTTTAGATGGAATCTGTCCTATTACTTGTACCCTTGTTATCTCGAAATCACGAACATTACTCATCCTGGTTCCCAACTTGAACTTCAACTGGAAACCCGTTGTGGTCTGATCCATATCAAAGTTCACAATTTCTCCCGGAGCATCCTTATGATGAGGCTGATTACAAATCAAAGGCAAATTCGTCCCTTCCTTTATATTTTCTACACTCAATGCGGCATTAAAGCTCAAGGTATAACCCTTATCATAATATGTAAGAGTTGCACCCGAAACATAAGGCATATAACCAAAGAAATCAAAGTCATTGGCTGAACTGAATTCCGGCCAATACCTAACTGGGCTATACGTCCATGACCAATCACCTTGTTCTTGGTAATTAACCTGCTTGTTCTTGAAGATCGTATAATTACCTTTTGTAATGGTGTTCTCATCTAAGTCAAAATAGCCGAACACACCCATAGTCGCAGGATGTGGATTATCCAGACTGTAAGTTGCACGGGTTACATTCTCGGTCTTTGGCAAAAAGCCTATCTCATTGGCATTATCAGCACGCTGAGCATATTGTTCAAGATCATCTCCCGAACAAGCCACCATAAACGGCAAAAGCAAAAAGCCTAACCAAGCCTTCCCAGAGGGAAGGATGTTTTTTGATATGCACATATTTGTTTTAATCATTGTCGTTAATCATTAATTGTACATTGTCAAACACAAACAAGTCATTCGTAATTTACAATTACCACGTACCTGTTCCTGTACCACCCTCACCATTACTATATATCACATCTCTTTCCCAATCCTGAACTGATATATGATCAAAGACGATGGCAGGATCTCCATTGTTATCACCAGACGTCCACTGATAGAACATATTCGCAGTCAGGTTAGGTTTTTCCAATTCTCCTTGTGACTTAAAATAATAGGTATTGTTACCGATATGCCCCTTGAGGTAGATTGATATGTCCTCTGCATCGGTAAGGTCAATAGGAGCAATCATCATATATGACACAATATAACCTGCATTATTATAATAATAGTCTGCCGCAGCACTTGACACATCTGTTCTCAAATCCAATGTAGGAGAGAACTTTAGAAACATCGCAGTACTCGTTGTCACAGGGCTAATCTCCCTTTTCTGAGCATCGAGCATTCCGGTCAGAACGAACTGCTTATTCTTGGCAACCAACTGTATTCCGTCATATACCATTGGCTGGGGGCTCTTCAGATAGAATCGCACCACAGCTCCGATTCGCTTGAACTCGAAAGCACAATGATGATCCACTGAAGCTACTACAGGAGGAGCAACCATATAGTCTGCATCAGTAAGGTGTGCCGAAGCAGCCGCTTCTGAAGCATTGTATTTATCTGCATTAGCATCTGGATTTACATTTCCTGGAAATGGGAAATACTTCATCTTAGGGTATGCCTTAGCCGTCTGCTCGTCATATTTCACGTCAAGCTTGGCATAGTTACCTATCTTACTATATGGACGGAAGGCAAGATATGACTGGTCCTTTTTTATATCAGCCTGTACATCGGTGTCGTAGGAATCGAAACTTCCTGCCATCGTACCGGCTCCTTGCTTCAGGTCATACTGAATCTGCTGGCGTCTGGCTGCATCATTATTGATAGCAAACACACCTATCTTGTCACCACTATCCCAGGCAAAGTGCATTTTCTTCTCACTATAGTTATAAACAAGGGCTGAACGAGTAACATTACCATCCAACAGTTCAGGAAGCGTGGCATATACCTCACCCTCATAAACTGCATCTCCCTCTATAACATCCTGCGAACAAGATGCCATCAAAGCTGCAATTGCTAATAATCCTATGTATGATTTATATCTCATAATATTTATTTTCGGCCTCCTTGGGAGAGGCATTTCTTTCTATTCCTTATTATAATACCTTTAGCAGAAGACTGCTTTGTCCTTATTCCTGATATTGTATAGACTACTCCATCATCCTGTACCTGACTGGACTTCGTCTGTTGAATACCGGTGACAATAATTTCCGAATCTGTATCTATCGGTATGTCAGAGGTGCTTACGCTCGGTTCCGCCAGACTACTCGCACGATGTTTTGTTGATAATGCCTTCTCTTCAATTCCCGTGGTATTAAGCAGATAAAGCTTTCCCGCTCTCAGTTCGTTTGCCAGTACATCAAAATTTATCTCCTCTCCATCATCAGAAGTGATTGCAAGTTTTACATCCCATCCTGAAAGATCCACAGGAGCAACTACCATATAGGCAACAAGTGTATCTCCTTCATCAACTTCAATATTATCAAGCTGCAAACTCGCATATCTTTCTTTTCCAATCGGATTAATGCTCTGCGTCTCAAGATTCATGTCTGCTGTCCGACAGAACAAATTATCCGTTGTCTTTAAGGCGACATTTGTATATACTGCGGATTTGGGTGACACATATTCTATTCTTATGACCGAACACAGATGATTCAGTTTGAAGTCTGCGGTAGTTTCCTCAGTGTTACCCTCTCCTATCATATAGTCGTAAGCCGCTAAGTGTAACAGACTTTTGTTCTCGCTCTGCACCTGTCCTTCAAATGTGATAGGCAAGTTGGTTATCGGAGTATCGTTTAGGAAATACGAATCATTATACGGATAGTAGAGATAGTATTTGCGGTTCTCGACAAGCGACCAGCCGTATGAGCTAAACGATGCCGCCTTTCCATCATTTGATACCGACAATGCCCAATGCTTTATTCGGGTGCCCTTGGTGGTATATACCCCTATCGCATCATCATACTGCCAAGAGAAGGATATTCCCTTGTTGACGTTGTATGTATAACCCACCGCAGAAGCGTTGAGACTACCAAGCATCCAAAGCAATATGTAAGATAACGTCTTCCTCATGGTTAATTGTCGAATATGTTAGTAACTCCATCCGATCCCCCAGCATAATCGCCTTCTTCCCAGATGCCCCCAACACCTTTCGAGAATACCGGATTATCACCACCTCCTCCTGGATCTTCTCCGAAACCCGAAACAGTGTTTATCATACACTCATCATCGCACACTACCATTTCTGCGTAGGGTGCGACATAACGCTTTCTTATATTTGTGATTTTCAAAGTCATTCACTCACCGTTTTTTAGTTATTAAGTGTCTTCATCTTACAAACACTTGATTTACCTTTCAGACATTTGGAATAAGTTTAAGACTAGATCAGCGTTTTCATATTCAAAAGTCTGCACAAATGTAATATTATTATACCACGCACGCAAAGAAATCAGAAATAAAAACCAGAAAATTTACATTTTTTAACACAAAAAGCCTATATAACCTTTAATTTTGTTTAATATACATAGCAAAATCACAGATTGCTTAATAAATAGGAAATTGTGTTTAAGAAATACAAAACCATACAATATTTTGCATTAATTAACAATTAAAATAGTATATTAAAAATATCATTTCTGATATTTCTCACAAGGCTTACCTTCTGGTTTCCTCTCTCGTAGGAAGTAAGTCCGTTCTACCTCCGTTCCAGGTCCAATCCCATTCTACGTTCTGAAACGAAGCCAGAGCGAAGGCATAGCGAAGGATGAGCGAAGGCACATCAACCGACAATTACTTGCTCAGTTCTTCATTCAGCAGACTTTCAAGGTTCTCTGCAGAGAGCCTCAAACGGAACTGCCCATTGATAGCGGCACTTATCCTGCCCGTTTCCTCAGAAACAACGATACAGAGGGCATCACTTGCCTGTGACATTCCCATAGCTGCACGATGACGAAGTCCCAATTCCCTAGGAATATTCAGGTCATGACTGACAGGAAGAATACATCCGGCAGCCTTGATTCTGTGATTACTTATGATCATCGCACCATCATGCAGAGGCGAGTTCTTGAAAAAGATGTTTTCGATAAGTCGCTGATTGATATTTGCATCAATGGTATCACCGGTCTCTACAATCTCTTTCAGACTGGAATGACGTTCTATCACAATTAATGCTCCGACCTTGCCTCTCGCCATACTTTGACATGCCATCACAACAGCCATAACCTTCTCACGATCAACATCTTCCTTCTTCTGTTCATTCGAAGAGAAGAACTTTAGCAAAGTACGTATTCTGTTATGTCCTCCAAGATTGTTCAGAAACTTTCGGATTTCATCCTGAAAAAGTATCAGAATTGCGAGCGAACCAACACCCACCAACTTATCAAGAATAGCTCCGAGAAGACGCATCTCCACCACCCTGCTGACCAGCAACCAGACAAGGATAAACACCAGGATACCAATGAACACATTGATAGACCTCGATTCTCTCATGAATCGATAGGTGTAGTATAGCATAATAGCTACAAGGAAGATATCAATTGCGTCTTTTATTTCGAATGAGAACATAGTCTTCTTATTTCTCTGCACATTCCGGGCACAGCCCTTTCAGAACATAGTTTACACTCTGAAGCTGGAAGCCAGAAGGCAACGGCACTTCTGGCACATGTACCTGCTTCAGACAAAACGTTCTTCCACATTTCACACACGCAAAATGCGTATGCTCCTCGTCATCATCTCTTTCAAGATCACCATCTACCGCATATTTCACAGACCCAGAACCATCGTCAATGGCATGAATCAATCCATTAAGAAGGAAGAGGTTGAGAGTACGCGATATTGTTGATTTGTCGATAGTGAGTAGGATACGTTCCAACTGCATGAGCGACACAGCCTCATCACCACGCCACATGGCACGGAGAATCATCAGTCGATTGGCTGTCGGCTTTATGTCGTGATGCTGCAATTTTTGCAGGAAGAACTCTTCATCTTTCATATTGTGCACAAAATTACTGAAAATTTCACGTTCTTGCAAATATTTATCAGAAATTAACGCAAGTT
>Ga0326513_10000807_pt1 | contig 26426 bp, 16 predicted proteins | sample 2_2465_0518_D_FD_203654 | JGI IMG/M metagenome (GOLD analysis project Ga0326513, IMG submission 203654) | Bovine rumen microbial communities from UC Davis, California, United States - 2_2465_0518 | ecosystem: Host-associated > Mammals > Digestive system > Stomach > Rumen | place: USA... | reverse complement strand
TCTTTAACTTAGATTAACCTTCCACTTGGGAATAAAAGTGTCAACTTGTTGTCGGATTTTCGGGGAACAGATTGACAAGTGTCAACTTGTTGTCGGATTTTCGGGGAACAGATTGACAAGTGTCAACTTGCTGCTGGATTTTCGGGGAACAGATTGACAAGTGTCAACTTGTTGTCGGATTTTCGGGGAACAGATTGACAAGTGTCAACTTGCTGCCGGATTTTCGGGGAACAGATTGACAAGTGTCAACTTGCTGCCGGATTTTCGGGGAACAGATTGACAAGTGTCAACGTGTTGTCTGATTTTCGGGGAACAGATTGACACCATCATGGAGCCACGTAGGATGTCGGGTGTCCGACGCACGATGTGCAAGTGTGACATTGAAAGAAGACACATTAAAGACTTTCACATAACCGATTAACGGACACCGGTGTAAGTTGCAGGTAACGGTGAATTACAGTTAAAATCGGGGCTTATATGAAAAAAAGCGAGTTTGAACCATAAAAAAATTACTGAATTGACATAAATAATCCGAAAAAAAACCTTATCTTTGCAGCGGTAAAGGTCTGTGTCTTACGACCTGAAAAACCAAAGCATCTGTTCAGGACAGAAGACAATGTCAGATAACAAGCATTTTATATAATAAATTGAGATTAACGCATGAATTCTGTATGCGGTATTTAAAGATATTGATTTATGTGATGGTGTGGCTTGTGCCGCAGGCCTTGCTGGCACAAAAGGCTGACGGGCACCCGGACGGAGAGTCCGCTCCGGCAAAGAGCATCGTCATTCTCTATGAGAACGACGTACACTGCTCCATCGACGGATATACCCGCATAGCCGGTCTGCGCGATGCCATCAACCGGAGCGACACCGCCTGGGCCGCTGTTGTCTGTTCGGGCGACTTCCTGCAGGGCAACACTATAGGTGCACTGTCTCACGGGCAGTATATAGTGGATGTCATGCGCCATGTGGGCTACGATGCCATCACTTTGGGCAACCACGAATTTGACTACGGCATTACCCGCATGAAGGGGTTGCTGGCCCGGCTGGGCGCCGAGAATCGGAATCCCCAAACCGCGTCGGTGACCTGTGCCAATTTCTATGACGCGGGAGCGCCATCGCCCTACTATGCGCCCTATGTGATGCGGCAGTACGGAAAGACAAAAGTTGCCTTTGTGGGTGCACTGACACCCGAGACGATGGTGCTGGAGGAGTCGTTCTTCTATGATGATATGAGGAAGCGGATCGGAGACCTGTGTCGCGATGACTTCTATACAATCGTGCAGCAGGCCGTGGACGATGCCCGCAGCGCGGGTGCCGACTATGTGGTGCTGCTGTCCCACATCGGCGAGAAGACGCAGTCCATGGGCTTCAGTTCCCATTGGCTGGTGAAAAACACGCGTGGCATCGACATTGTGCTCGACGGACACACCCATAAGGTAGTGCCCGGAGTGCGGGTAGAGAATGCTGACGGCAAGCCCGTCACTGTGACCCAGACGGGCACCCAGTTCGCCCATATCGGCAAGATGGTGATAACGCCCTACGGACAGATCGGCAACGAGCTGTTGCCGATCGGCAGCGTGCCCTATGAAAGCCCGGAGGTGACGGCGGCTATCGACAGCATCCGCGAAATGACAGACAGCATCACCTCGCGGGAAGTGGCCGTTACAGGCTTCCGGCTGGAGGCTGCCGACGAGAAGGGAAAGTGGGTGGTACGCAACCGCGAAACCAACTTGGGAGATCTGGTGGCCGATGCCTATCGCTATATGACCGATGCCGACATCGCCTTTGAGAATGGGGGAGGTCTCCGCAACGGCATCGAGGCGGGTCGCATCACTTATGGAGATATTATCGGTGTGCTGCCCTACGACAATCATATCTGTCTCATTACTGCCACCGGACAGGAGATTCTCCACATGCTGCAGCGCTGTACGGCAGTTACGCCGAAGGAGGAAGGCAACTTTCCCCATTGTTCCGGTATCCGCTACACCATCCACACAGGGAGCCACACGGTGGGGGAGGTGGAAGTGGAGCTGAAGGACGGACAGTGGGTTCCCATCGACCTGCAGCGCAGTTACCGGGTCGCACTGACGCAATATGCACACCATAACGGCGGTCTCTACAATACCCTGGCCCAATGTCCGGTCATCACCGAGAGCACGGAGATCTACTATGATGTTCTGACCCGTTACCTTCAGGAAGTCCTTGAGGGTAGGGTGCCGCAGAAGTACGCAGTGCCGCAGGGACGCATCACTATTGTCGATAATTGATTTTTTCTACATTTGCACGCAAATCTTTGTTTGAATGGAAATATTTGAACAGGCACCTATACAGTCGATACTGTTTTTCATCCTCTACGGCGTGACGGGAGTGGTGCCGCTCATAGCAGCCCTCTACCTGCTGCTACGCCGGGGCAATGCCATCGCGCCTGAAATCACTCCGCCAGTGCGGTTGCGCCGTTGGGCTGCGGCGTTCTTCAGCATGGTGGCCTTGGGACATGTGTGGTGGCTTTTGTTCTATTTTTATTCCCGTGACCTTCATTTTGAGAACGTGTTGGTCCCATCAGCAACCTATGTGACGGTCATCATGCTCGACTGTGTGACGCTGCTCTCCACTCTTGCCGGCACATTACTCTCCATGTTGCAGGACCGGCAACGGCGAATCTGGCCCGTCTTTGTGGCTATGATTCCGTTCGTGACGCTTGGAATCATATTCATGGTTCGTCCCAGCCATACCCTTATGTTAATTTCCACCGGGTACATTCTGTCGCTATATGTACTCTTCTCCGTTTATATGGTGTTTGCTCTCCGGCGTTACGGCCGCTGGCTGAACGACAATTATGCCGACCTGGAGAACAAGAAAGTGTGGCTGAGTCTGGTAGTGATGCTCGTCTGCCTGCTGCTACTCATTCTTAATACACTCGTTGATGTCAACGCTATCGTCTTAATGTATCTCATGCATTTCACAGAACTTGTGCTGTTCGGTCTGCTGCTGTGGCGCGTGGAGACGCTGCCAAGTCTTACTCTCGCCCCCATACAGAAAGATAAGGGAGTGAAGAGTGGAGTCAGATATGACGCTTCCAATGTCGAACAACTGTTGGACATGCGCTGCGTGGCTACACAGCTATATCTAAAGCATGACATCTCTCTTCAGCAGCTGGCCCGAGCCCTCGGTACCAACCGCTCATATCTGAGCCAGTATTTTTCGAGTCAGGGTATAACATACAATACTTATATTAATAATCTGCGCATCAACCATTTTATCAGCCGTTACCGGGAGATAGTGACCACTGGAGAGCCCTTCACGGTCCAACAGCTTGCCAGCGACTGCGGCTACCGCAGCTACAGCACCTTCAGTCTTGCCTTCAAGCAACGTACGGGCCGGAGCGTAACGGCGTGGATGAGCGAATCCGGCAGCGATACGATCGGCGTCAGATAAGGTGTCTGCCCACCCGTATTCAGTTCTATCAGAGTTTTCTGCAGTACCGGGACATCGGAAATGTCCCGGTATAGCTTATTGATGAGTCTTTAAGCGGATCATATCACCGCTTTTGCAGTTTCAAAATTTACAATCCGAGCCTTAAAATTTACAATTTAGAAAGGATAGCTTTCAAAATCTTCAATTTTTGTAATAAAAAATGCAAAATATTCCAGCGGAGGAATTTCCGGCTTGAAAGTTTGGGAAAAATCCGTTATATTTGCACCGTATATAGATATACGAAAAATCAGAACAACATTATAACATTTATCAGAAAAAAATTATGAAAACAACGGCAAAACACCTTTTCTCAGCTGCGGTGTCTATATCCGCGCTCATAGCCTGTACAGACTCGAATCTCACAGAGCTTGAATCTCAAATGACCGAGCCCGAAACCGGCATGACGGTTAATAGCGCTGTGCTGACCGACGCCGATGGACAACAACTCACAAGTGTTTCCCCGGATTTCGGCACCTATTATCTGGACATCAAGACGGATGGCGTCTGGTATATCGAGACCCCGGACAACATGGAGTTCACACCCACCAGAATGTACGGACAGGGTTCGGCCCGCGTACCCGTAATGATTGGCAACAACTGGGCAGAGAGCCGAGAGTTGACATATCAGGTTCATTTCGAGAAGGGAGAGGAGACCCGTGCTGACGGTGACAACACACAGAAGGTGACTCAGGAATCGGGCACAGACCTCGCATCCTTCAAAAAGATTGTCAGCTCGAATATCTTTGTAGGCTATGGTTACAATCCTACGAAGAGTGCAATTTCGGAGCTTTGCACGGGCATCGCCATATTCAAGATGGAAACGCTCAACGAAGACGAGAAGATAGTCAAGAGCTTTCTTTCGCCACAGGCAAAGGAAGAGTACTATTACTCCCACAGCGACTCGGTGATGGACAAGATTCTCGCCGTACAGGGCAATCCCGGCGGTAACTTCGGTGTTGTCAAACTGGGGCTGAGTGCGGACGTGAATGTCAACCGTATCAATCATACCGGTAAAACGGTAGTTCACAAGTCATTGACACGTTCGGTTTACGGCCGCGAACTTGCATGGGCCGAAATCTGGCGTGACAACGCTAACTATACCGACGGTTTCATCTATTACAAGAACCGGTTCATTAACCAGTTCAAGAATGCCGGCAACGATTCTGTCAAGCAGAAGGCCGCGGCAGACGAATTCTTCAGAATCGTGGGCACACACTTCATTTCAAAGGCATTGTTGGGCTGTGAGCTCAACTACCGCATGTCGGTTGACTCATCGAAGGTCATCACGAGCACGAGTGTGAAGGCTGCTCTTGACTTCAAGTGGCAGCAGCAAATCAAGGACACAGCCAGTGTGGACTCTCTGACCAAGGCCAAGATTATGGAGCTTATGAATGACAGTTCCAAGCGCAAGAATTTCATATTCTCAGGAAAAGTGCAGTACACCGATTCTGCGTTTAATGCCTCCACCTCAACCCAGGCAAAAGTCAAGGCACGCGGCGGAGACGTCGAACTGGTCAACATCCTGACTACCGGCGGCTCCCTCTACTGCGAAGACCTGGCCAAGTGGATGCTCGGCACGGATCCCGCCAAGGCTACGATGGTGGGTATTGTTGTTCAGCCCATTTACGACATCTTCATAGACAAAGAAGGCAACAATAATGTTGAGAGTGACGAAACGAAAGCCCATGACTTCCTCAAGAAGTATATTGACCGGAGTTTCAGCGTCGATCCGCAGCAATACGGACATACTCTTGATGTAGATTTGAAATAATCTTGAAATCCCAGGCTTATTTACCCGGTTTAGACCAATAAGGTTCTATGAAAATAGACAGGTACATATCTGATATGCTGCTGGTGTTCGCTGCCTTTCTTGCGGCAGCGTGCACCGACAGCGACATGACAGACGAAGCACTGAACGGTGCGAACGGCGATGCTCCGTTTACCATTGCCGGAACTTCCGGGAGCGGAGTCCTGAACCTGGACGCGTCATACGGAGAGTATGCTGCCTTCATCAACGTGCCTGGCAAATGGTCGATAGCCACATCGAAGGGACTTGCGAATGTATATCCGTCGGTGGGCGAAGGTCCGACAAGGGTTGTTGTTCAAGTGGGCGAGAACTGGGGTTCAGTGCGCGAGAATATTCTGACACTGACCACCGAAGGAGCCACCAGAGCCGGGGGCGACACGCCCTACAGCATGACCCTCGTCCAGTCGGGCAATCCCCAGTTGGACTCCGTCTCGACGGTGTTCTCCTCCAACAAAGGAGCCGGTTACAGTTATATGCCCGGAGGCGAATACTGCGACGGAGCCCTGATTCAGCTTTTCAACCTGGTAACACTCGACAGTATTCAGCGTGCTACGGGAATCCGTTTGATTTCCGATGACATATTTCCCCAGACGAGTCAGGAATATCTGACCTCAAACAGTGAGTCGGGACTCGTCAAAAGCCTGGAGGTCAATGCATCGGCCGGCATGAACTTCGGTTCGGCGAAGGGCAAGGGCAGCGGTAACATCAACGCCGGTGTGAACATAGATCACGAGGAGAAATCCCGGAACAAGTACGCCCTCAAACGGATGAAGAACACCCAGTTCACCCGTGAGATTCACTACATGAACATCATGGCCCTGCTGGAAAAGGCTGCCACGCGTGAAGAGAAGCGGAAACTGCTGTCGCCGGGCTTCCTTTCTGTTCAGGAGCGTTTTGCCGATAACATTGCCGCAGCGAAGGGAAACGAGACGCGGCAGTATGACCTCTGCAACAAGTTCCTGGATGAGATAGGTCCCTGTTTCATCAGCAAGTCGGTGATGGGTACGGTGCTGGACTATCAGATCAGTGTTGACAGCACGGCGCTGCGCGACACGCTGGGCATTGAGGTAGCGCTTGAGGCCAGTTTCCAGGCGAAAGTGAAGGCCAAGTCGGCAAACGGCGAAGTGACTTTCAACATCGGTGTTTCGAAGGAAGCCAAAGAACTGACTGAAAAGACCACGGCAACGGTTAAGGTGCGCGGCGGCGATGTGAGCAAGGTGTGTATCCTTGTGAGCGGAGGTTCGTTGGATGACAGTGATATCACAGCCTGGCAGAACAGTTGCACGCCCACGTTGGCCGTCATGGTGGATATGGCGCTGGTTCCCATCTATGTGCTCATTACCGATGAGTATGCCCGAGAAGTGCTGAAGAGCTACTTCGAATTGAAGAGCAAAGAGTGAAAAATTAAGAGTGAAGAGTGTATAAAAAAAGAATATGAGAATGTATCATATAAATATGAATGCAGACAGAAAGAAGCGGATGGTGAGAGGGCTGTTATGTGCAGCGCTCTTCATTCTTCACTCTTCATGCTTTACTATATTGACATCCTGCAGCGGCGACGACCCGATGTCGGATGAAGAATACTATGTCCGATACGGTGTGCGCAGGGGGGCGAATAATGAAGAGGTGCCAGGGTATGTATCCCGACTTCTGGCTCCTCCCGGGTTTGAACGCGGAGTGGGCTATTGCTATGCCACAGGAGCAGAATATCTGGAAGGCGTGACATTCAATATCTTCAACCTGAACTATCTGGACTCCATCCAGTATGTCAAGGGGCTGAACTTCGTCAGCGATGATTATACACCGTATAGCGAGGAACAGATTATCACTGGAGAGACTCGCAGCGCCGTTTCCAAGCAATTGGCACTGTCGGCCAGTGCCGGTGTTAATGTCATCGTTGCCGATATCAAGGTGACAGGCAATTATTCCAAGGGAAGTGTTGAGGAGAGCCAGTCCGTGTTTGCCATGAAACGCACCAAGCGAGTGGCCTACTGCCGTGACCTGCAGTATAAGAATGTCATCATGTATTATAAGGAAACCGGCGACAGCATGGTCTTCACCCCGGGTTTCTATGCCGATTGGAAGTTGCTGGAAGGCAACAATGCCAACCAGGACAACGTGAGCAACGCAGATGTCCTCAATTTCGTAAACAAGTGGGGACGCGGCTTCGTGGCCCGCTCATTCATGGGCGGTGTGCTCGAATACACCCTGCAGATTGACAAGTCAGCGCTCAGCGAGAACCAGAGTCTCGAAATGGCACTCAACGCCAGCGTTGGTCTCATTGTCGGCGTTGATGCCTCGGCCAGCGTGGGCACCGAGCAGTTTCAGAAGGTTTCCCGTGACCGCTACAACCTGGACATCCATGTGCGTGGCGGCAAAGTGCAGGCCGTCACAGAGGTATTGGCGGGTGCGAGCTCTTCGCCTCAGGGCATTCAGGAATGGATGGAGAGTGTCAACTTTGCACCCACACCCGAAAGCGACCAGTTGAAGCTATGTGCCATGACCGACGTGAAGATTGCCTCCATCGCCAACCTCTTCACAGGCAAGGTGCAGGACCGGGTAAACTATATTTTACGTACGAACGCAAAATAGGCAAGGATATCAGGTATGAGGTACTCTTTATTATATATATATACATTCGCGAGTCTGTTGACGCTGGCATCATGCGCCACGGACGATGATATACCCCTTGCCGAAACGGGGCTGGACGTGGGCAACTCAGAAAAAGTTGTCCCGCCGGTCTCGTGGCGTGCAGCTGCCCGTACTTCGCAGGAGTTGCTGCAGGTGGAAGAAGCTGTCAGTGCCGTACGCGGCGCTGGCTACACCTACAGGGACAACGAGTCCTACTGTGTCGGCACCAATATGGAGGTATTCAACATGCGTAAGCTGCACGACATGGAGACGAAGTATAACACTTCGTATATCGTCGATGACTATATACCCGTCACAGACCAGAAGTTTTTCTACAGCGAGAGCATCAACGATCTGAAAGATCAACTGTCGCTTGACATCGGCATCGGTGTGGATGTCGGTGTGTTTTCAGTGGATTTAGAGGTGGGCTTCAACAAGAAGAGTTTCTCCACCACCAGGAACTATTATTCGCTGATGCGCATGAGGCAGAGCTACTTCTCCCGCGAGCTCAATTTCCTCAACCTGCGCGAACTGGTCAGCAATGCCGTGGCCGCGTCTCCCGTGGCCGGCACCTTTGCCACAGTCGAAGCCGACTCGATGGCCAAGGTAGTGCCTGAGTTTGGCGAGGTTTACGCACCCGGCTTCTCAGACGTCATGCAGACGTTCATCCGCAAGATACATGCCGCTCCATCGGCATTCGCGGCCAGCGGTATCTGCCGCGAGTTCATCGAAGAGGTAGGTTCCGGCTTTGTCACCCGTTCCGTCTTAGGTTGCTCCCTCGACTACTACAACATCACGCGCATGGACTCTGTGTCTGAGTCGCTCGATGTGAAGGTGGCTCTTGAGCTGGCTGTCCAGATACACTTTGTCGGCGTCAGTGCAGGTGTCAGCGTCGGCTATCAAGATGCCGTCGAGAAGTGCAGCCGCAATTCAGAGAGCCATATCACCGCCCGTGGCGGCAACGTGTCGCTGGTGACTGCATTCACCACCGGTCAGCAGGCCACCTTGGACCTGGAGACCCTGAGGGAGTGGCAGGCGACGGTGACACCACAGGATGCCGCCCTCATCGACATCCGTCTGGTACCTGTTTACGAGGTGATCTATGACGAAAAAACGCGTACGGTTCTGAAGAACTATATGGATAAATCATTACGCAACTATGAAGATGAGAGAGGATAATGTAAATAGGAAGAAAAGCAGAATGAGCAAGGTGGTGAGGTGGCTGTCATGCGCAGCATTCGTCTCTCTTCTCTCAACGCTCTTCACTTTCATGACTTCCTGTAGCGATGACCTTGATGAGGCAGATGTCCAGAACCGTCCGTTGACCAGAGCCTATAGCGATGAACAAATCAAGCTTCAGCGGCTTGGATATGCCTATGATGCTGCCGGCAATGTGATGGACGACAGCAGTTTTACCGTCCCGCTCATCAACATGGAACGCCTCGAGGCCGCCGAAAAACGGTACGGCCCGATTGTGAGCGCGGAGCGCCGCCATTATACCGCATTGGACATCTACAGCGGAGCCACCCTTCAGGAACTGGGGCATGAGGAAACCAAGTACACCATTGACGACAGCGAAGCCATCGGCAGCGGCAAGTATTACCGGAACAACAGGACCGTCTATCGGGGTGAGTGGAAAAGCTGTTATAAAGCGCATGTCTTCATCAGGCACATCATGGCCACGAAGACCATCGATGTCGGCATGCTGCGTTATCTCAATCCGGATGATTTGAATGATGAGGGAAGCGTGCTTGAAGCCGACTTCCGCCATGCGGTTGAAGAGTTGGTCCGCAAGGGAGAGAAAGGCATTACCGAAGCTGTTGCCACGGAATTTTCCGAAAAATACGGTACTCACCTCGTGGTGTCGTCCAATCTGGGCGGAATGATTGAACTGCAGATGGAAATCAACCGCGACTCGTGCGTTGACAAGGTATATGCGACACAGCAGGTCACAGAGGTCCTTATGGGCAAATCGGTTACCAAGACCACCAGCTCGAAGGTGCTCAGTGAACTGCCCCGACACACCATTCAATATCACGGGATGATTAGCGTCAAGGGCGGGAAGAAAACCCAAAGCGACTCTCTGCACAAGATATTCGACCACACGAAGGCTGCCGAAGTGAAAATCAGCGACGGAGACTATTACAAATGGGCCACAGGTATAAGCATTGAACCCGGTACCGGTTATAATGCGTCCTTTGTCAGCGGCCGCTTCCTGCCTTTGTATGAGTTGTTTGAGAACACGCTCACCCGTCAGGTGCTGCGCAAGGTATATGAGACGTACCTCAGAAAAGAGGCGCCCACGCAGGAGCCCGATGAGCCTTCCTATGGTGTCTTGCCGGTGGAAGGCAATTACGGGCCCGATGTCAGGGTAGCCAAGGTGGATACCGATAAGTCATGCATCATTTGTCAGGAGTATGTACCCTCCATCCGTAGTGACAAGCCCTGTGTCGTGGCCTATCCGTTGCTCCGTGGCACAGACGGCAAGGTGCGCCCCTTCCTTTATAGCGGTCTGTTCGTGGGCGACGAAAGCCACCGTCCCGGACGTGTCACCTGGGAAGGCAGCGCGTCGGTATATGTTCCTTCCGACAGCATCTTCGCCGAAAGCGACAGTACCGCCATTCGCGAACTTTTCGACGACAATACCCATGCGCTCAAGAACGTCTATTTCTACTGGAATGCCGTTCATCCCCAACCCTGTCCCACAAAGGAGGAGGCTCCCCTGAAATATACTACTGCCATTTTCGAGGCACAACCCTCCGCGCTTGCTGCAGCTACTTCATTTGCCAAGGTAGCCAGCACTTTCTGGTCGGTGCGTCCGGTGGAATTGAGAACCGACAGCAACTTGGACTTCTCGAAATACTGGAGTGACGACAAGGATTTCAAAAACCTCAAAGATGAAAGATACAAAGAGCATGACGGACTGTTATATAAGGACAATAATTATACCTTCTGCCTGTTGGACGGAGGTGAAAACATACAGCATGCTTCAGAGCAGACCGACGACCGCTATGCCAACAAGCGGTGGACAGCAGCCGTCAGCATGTCGATGGATGCTTTAGGCCTGAAAGGCTATCTGCCCTCCGTGGCGGATTCGAAGAGCATCACCAAGATGTTGGGCAACCGCATGAACATCTTCTACAGCCACGAATACGAGGGCCGCAACATGCTGGGTCTCGACTGGCCTACAGGATTCTGGGTCGTCTCGCATCCCAGCCAGGATGATGCCGCCAATGGCGAGAAGAACGATGGTCAGGGAATGCCCATCGTAACAGACGATGTGGGTGAGGCGCGCATTATGCGCCTGAGCGGGTCGGGAACCGATTTGTTGCTCGAATATCCCAATTATGTAAGAGCATTCAACTACTCCGACCAGATGTACTTCAAGTTTTTCCCCATCTATATTACGACAAAAACGTTCTGAGGAAACGCTGCATGAATATCATTCTCAAGCCCATAAGACCCATCAACCCCATCAGCCCCATATGAACGTTTTCGTTAAGCCAAATGACCAAAACCATGCTTGCATGAGTTTTGGCATGGCGAGAAAACGAGCATGAAATGAACATTAAAATATTGACGCTGCATGTATATCATTCTCAAGCCCATAAGACCCATCAACCCCATCAGCCCCACACTGCTCTGCGCCGCAATCTTTATTATTTATGCTTCATGCTTCATTTCATGTAACCGTGAAGACGACCTGCTGACGGTTATCGAAGGATACGACCCGGCAAATGCCTACGGCTCCTACGGCGAGGAATACTGGACCCGTGTGCATGCGGCCCAGCGCCAGGCATACATCGGCGACCTGTATCGCAGCTATGGTGTCGGCTATGGCTATAACGGCACAGGAAAGTACAGCGACTATGACGAGGTTCGCGACCGTATCATCGACCTCTCCGTCATTCAGCGGTTCGATGCCGAGCATGGCTCCGCAACGCTGGTCGACGATGTCTCCCCGTCATCCTTCCACCATGTGTACAGCGGTACTGACGCTTTTACCATCTGTGAGAAACTCACGGCCAATGCATCCGTGAAGACCGACGTCGTTCTCTTCCAGGCGGAGGTCTCTACTACCTTCAATAAGACCGACTTGACCAGCAACGAGTTCGCTTTCTGCACCATCCACGACGGTCTCACCCTGGCTTCGCGCCATTTGGAGCCTTACGACCTATACTATATCGCACGCGAGCATCCCGAGGCCCTCTCTCCGGGATTCCTCCGCTACCAGCAGCTGGCTGCCGACGCCCTCAGTCAGAATAATCAGACTGAGGCTATGCGCATCCTGCAGAATATGCTTCAGACCTACGGCACCCATATCATCTATCATGCCAAGTTAGGCGGCAAGCTCAAGTTCAGTACTACGATGAACCGCCATGTCGTCGATTCCCGCACAACGGTCGACGAACAGGCTGGCGCATCCTTCCTCTACTGCATCGGAAACAAGGAGGGTACGGAGACACAAGACTGGGTGGTCAACACGTCGGAACAACGCGAGACCCACATCGAGGCCCTCGGCGGCAACAGTGCCCTCGCCCTGACCCTCGCGGCGCTGCATGAAAGCGATGACATGAAGCACAAGGGCGAGATTGTTGATGCCTGGTTCAAGTCGCTCAGGTTCGACCCTGCAGCAGAAAAGGACAGCAACAACGTCGAACTGATTGATATCAAGGTGGCGCCCATCTCCGACCTCATTCTCGACCGGGGTGTTGCCGATCTCTACAACACGCTGGTGGGTAGGCATATCGACTATGAGACCGATGTCATGCCCCGTGCCAGAAACAGGATCTTTGCCAAGATACCTGTTGCCGCTCTCCGCCTCAATGACCGTTCCATTGCCAAGCAGGCTGTCGTCAGCCACGAGATTATCGGCGAGATTCTCAATGAGTATGTCCACAACGTGGAATATACCGTGTTCTACCCCTCCCTGGGCGGCAAGATGGGCCGCGAGGGGCTGGGCCGCCGCCAGAGCGACGACAGCCTCTTCACCATCACGTGGCAGTACCTCGACGGTGCCGAGAGCCAGGCAAAGGCTTACGTCAGGCCGCTTGTACGCCTCAACCACGACGACTACATCTATTATAATAACGGTGACATCGATATATCTCCTTCTGAAAACATCAGTTTCTACTCCTCCGATGTCAGTGTTGACAGAGCTGCTCTTTACATGTGGAACGACACCTGTGTGGCCAACATGAAGATTGGCCCCTACTTCCTGCATCAGGGCGTCATGGCCAGCACCAGCGACAGTATCTCGGCCATGAATACCGTACGCACCCTCCTGCAGGATGTCCCTGTGGGCTACCAGGTGGCCGATACCGCTGCCCTCAATTCCATCGTGCGTTTTATGTACAACTCCGGTCAGGTATTCGCTCCCGACCGCATCTCTTGGGGCTCCGTGCCGTCCTTCTTCACCTACAAGCGGTTTATCATGAAAGATAATGTTACCGACAAGTACAAAATCTTCAGACTGCAGCCTAAGAACAACTTTGTCGAAGTGATGGATAATGAGACCATCGGTCAGGCATTGCTGTTGCGCAAACGGGATTTCAGGCACATGTAGTGCGGCATCTCTCTGTGACTGCTGATTTGTGAATAATGAAAAAATCATGATATGAACAGAAAGTTTTTTTATCCTTTAACTCTCTTGCTGTTTTACCTCTGCCTCCCGACGGCTCTCTTGGCACAGGGCATGGTGACGGAGATTAAAATCATTGCTGTTCAGGATTACGAAGACCTTGCTGCCCTGTCCGGAGGCTATAACGGCGACGGCAGTGCCGACTTGGATTTCCGTAAGGGCAGAGGCGGCGGGGCTGTCTTTGCCATCTTCAAGAACAGTTCCGCGCAGTCTGACACCGTCAAATACATCACCGATGTGGTGGTCACTGCGAGCCGGGGAGACAACTATGGTCTGGAATACTCTGACGGGAAGAAGAAATACACGCCCGCACACTTCTATCAGGAGGAAAAAAAACATAAGGACAATACTTACCGAGGAGGCCTCAATGGCAGAGACTATTGGATTTACGGCGGTGCCTACAAGGGTCAGGACCATGTTTACGTCTGCCGCACAGGCAACACCGATTTCTCCCAGAGGGTGCTCAGGGAGGCTAAAGTCGTAACCAGCAATCCCAAGAGCCTCAACGGCAACCAGACCAAGAGCGGCGGACATGCCGGCGGCGGTCGATACTTCATCTTCACTTGGCATTATCATGACTCAAAATTCAAGGCGACCGGCGACGTGACCACACATGAGCACTATTGCGGAAGCGACAACTGCGGCCTCTTTAAGGTGGAGAAGCACAATTTCGACAAGCGATACGGCAATGACATCTGGGGACAGCTGCAGCCCAACGACCCGAAGTGCGCCGAATCCCATTACAAGAAATGTGTGGATTGCGGTCAGATCGTGTACGATAAACATAACTTCGCCACCTATGTGTCCAACTGGACGGACCACACGAAGCGATGCCTCGTCTGCGGCTATATCGAAAAAGCTGACCACAAGGGTTTCGGCCGCCAGAAGCTCCCCGTCGACGAGATCTCCCACATCATTTACTGCGATGACTGCCAGTTCCTCCAAAAACTCCCGCATGACTACACCTACAGCCGTATCGTCAGACAGGAGGACTGCGACCTCACCTTGGTGGAGTATACCTGCAGCCAGTGCTATCACTCTACCCTTTTCGAAGAGCCCGGCTTGGGTCACGACTACAACGCTTTCGGCATCTGCACCCGCAGCGGCTGTCTTCATCCCTACCAGCGTCCTGCTACCGAGCCCTTTGGCTCCGGCGGCGACAGCGCCTTTGTCATCCGTAACTACGGCAACCTTTACTGGATTTCCGACTACGTGAACAACCGCCGCCCTAAGACGAATATCCGTTTGGACAACGACCTCGTCGCTGAGGATTTTCTGGATATGCCTTGGCGGCCTATCGGGGCTGCCGACAGCTCCGCTTTCCAGGGAACCTTCGATGGCGGTGGACATGTCATCTCTATGCTCCGGACCGAGGAACCCGTCGCCGGTTGCGGCTATCGCGGTCTCTTCGGGGCCGTCGGCAAGGATGCCTCCGTCAGCAATCTGACCATCGCGGCCTGCAACATGCGCGGCTGGGACTATATCGGGGCCGTCGCCGGCGTCAACGAGGGAACCATCTCCGGTTGCCGTGTGCTATTCTCTGTGATGAACTCCATCTCCTCCGGCATGAACCTCGGCGGAATCTGCGGACTCAACAAGGGCACTATCCGCAGCTGCACGACTGAGAACAGCGTTTGGGTAGGTGGCGTGCGCGACTATGCCGGCGGTATCTGCGGCACCAATGCCGGCGGTAACCTCTCTGGCAATGTCTCCCAGGCTATCTGCGGCAGCGGTTCCGATGCCGTGCTGCCCGAGGCTGCCTCCCAACAGTAGTTCATATCATTCTCAACCCCATCAAGCCCATCAACCCCATCAGTCCCATATGAACATTAAAATTAAGAGATATGGACAGAAAGTTTATTTCCCTTTTTGCGTTTTTCCTTTTTTACCTTGGCCAGCCTGCTGACGTCTGTGCTGCCGAAGGGGATTTTCTATTCGAGGGTGGTACGACCGGCGACAGTATTGTCATCGCCGATGTCAAGTTGGAACAGTTCAGGAAGTCTGAAGGCAATTGCTTGCAGATTGTGGATGGTGGCAATAAATCCACTATGTCCTTCTCTGTCTCTGTCCCTGACGGAAAAACTGCGCAGCTCTCTTTCAGCCTGTTAACTGATATTGATGTGGAGGATGATGAGGTCGATCTCTGCAACATTACCTTCAAGGCTAAAGTCGACGACATGCCCGTAAAGACCATGCAGGGGCAGGACAGAATCATCCATAATTCCGCAATCATATCTCTTCCTGCCGGGTTCCACAGGGTTTCTCTCGAAGACTACTATACTTCTCCCGACGGTTGCGTTACTACTGGAAACATCTCCAATCTCAACATTCACGTCCACCGGTTCTCCACCCCCCAACTCAAGATTGAACCTGTGTGTGGTGCTAAAGGTTCCCAAAGGATTTCTTGCTCTATCTGTAAGAGGGACAGCGTCTTCACCTTTAGTTCTCCATTCGATAACCACGTCCTCTCAACCTGGCATGCCCAGAATGGCAGCTGCCTCGACAATGTGGGCGACGTGAAGGTCTGCCAAAACTGCCCATATACCGAAATCTCTCACGTCCAGCTGCAGCAGAACCATGATTTCGATTCCTCCACCGGCACTTGTAAAGTGTGCGGTCTCCACATGCCCGCCTGCAGCTCCGACAGCTCGGTTTTCTATATCAACAACGCCGGCGAGATGCGCATCCTCTCCGAGTTGGTCTCCTTGGGCATGATTCCCGGCAACATCGGTGTCGATATCAGGGCCGACCTCGTGTTCGACAAGATTCCCATGCTGCCCTTGGGCACTTTCACCAACCCCTTCAGCGGCGTCCTTAATGGCAACGGTCACCGCATCAGCGGCGTCACTAACGCCTACCAGGGCTTCGACGGCCTCGGCTTTGTCGGAGTGGCTAAGGGATCTGTCTCCTCCCATGCCGTCATTGCCAACCTCATTTTCGATGGCGGAAACAACTTGCGCGGTGCCGCATTCGTCGGCGCTATCGCCGGATATGCCAGCTTCTGCGACATCGCTAACTGCGCCGCTTTCGGTACCCTCGACGGAACAGACAATGTCGCAGGAATCGTCGGTTATGTCGACCGGCAGGTCAGCATCGTAAATTGCGGCGCCGCAACAACCATCAGAACCGCGGGCAAATTCAACCCCATGGCATGTAACATGACAACGGGGCATATCCTGAACACTTATGGTGCTGCCACCGTTCTCCGCGACGGAACCCTTGATGAGATCTCCTCCGCCGATGTGCGCCATTGTTTCTCCTCCCACGGCAGTGGCAGCGGTATCACCCCCATTACCCTCGACATGCTGTCGTCTTACCAGATGCAGCAGTGGCTCAAGGAAGAAAGCGAGACGCCTTACTTCTCCGTGTCGGAGAAGGATATCTATCCCGTACCTGTTGTCAACACCGACATTGTCGCTAAGTCAAACGGACCTGTCAGGAGGTGGGGCAACGTTCTCTCGCGACGTGCCGCTGCATCGGACGAATTTGATACAGAGAAGGGTGAGGAGTTAGAAGTGCTCAGAGGATACGTCGACGATAATGCATCTGTCCAGTTAGGACAGACGCCCGAAGAGGTGATGCGCACCGACTCCATACATTATCCCGACCATGCGCGCCTGTATATTGCCTCACGCAGTGTTCCACCGGGTTTTCACCTTTACGACAAGATCAGCGGCGGCAACCTGCTGGATTTCGAATCCGTCATTATCCCTGCCGACTCGTCCTACATCAAAAATATAGAATACGACATTGTAGCTCTCGGACAGGTCAAGGCTATAACAGCAACTGTCGACGATTTAGGCGGTGCCGATGAGCGAATCGATCAATACAGCATCAGCGACGGCGCTTATACCCTCAGGTCGAGTATCACTTTCGACGATCTGGGCAACATCATCTGTCAGGAGAATATCGACGGCAGGATGAGGACTGTTTGGTCTATTGTGACGACGTATGACGAAGCGGACCGTCCTGTTTTCACTAATGGATTCTCCCACAACTATATCACGGGCGAAGTCCGTCTGGACTACTCTTATACATATAAAAACAACGGCGATAATACAGACAAAGGTTATGAGCAGTATATAGACAGCGAAACCAATACAATACATGTCTTCTACAACTATATTGACTCCGTCTCCGGCCGGGTTGGCGCCCGCGATCACTTTATCGTCCGTGCTTCTGACGACTTGCTCATGGAAATCCGGACGGAAAAGATCATAGACGGTAAGCCGTGCCTCGTCGACGGCATATACTTCATCTGCGGTTACCAGGGTTACATTGAACAGATGGTATCTTTCGGTCCTGTTGAAGCAGACAATCCCGACAGTGACATACGCCTCTATACCTATGATGAATATCTGGGTTACTCTCCGGGCTATAAGTTCCCTACGGCAATCCGCCTACCCCAGGTGAATCAGCCTTCTCTGAAGAATCAAATGGATTTCAATGTCTACGATGTCCAAGGACGTGTCCTCCGCAAGGTGACCGACCTAAGGAATCCCTTCTGCGGGCTGCCCCATGGTCTCTATATCTGGCATGGCAGTAAGTATCTCGTCAGATAACTGAATATCATTCTCAAGCCCATAAGACCCATCAACCCCATCAGCCCCACACTGCTCAGCGCCAAAAGAGCAGAGCAATGCTTGCATGAGCATGAATATCATTCCCAAGCCCATAAAGCCCATCCACCCCATCAGCCCCATAATAACTGAATATGAACTGTCAACTATGAATAAATTGAGCATATTAATGTGTTTGCTGTTCTTCTGTCCGCTCTTTGTGTTGGCAGAAGACAATAAAACAACGACCTATAGTGTCTCTCCGCGTGTATCTGCCAATATAAACGGCACTGTCGAAATCCCCGATCAGACAGCTCTTGTAAATGCTACCGTGCGGGTCACTTGCAAGCCCCAGGACAACTATGGCGTGAAAGCGGTCTACTATGCCGTTAAAAATGCTGACGGCACATTTTCTCCTTCCATGCCGGCAACCCCTGACAACACCTGGCCCGACGATCGTGCTGCCGAAGAACAGGTATTCAAGTTTACCATGCCTGCTGGTAACGTCGAGGTTTGGGCAGACTTCGCACCCCTGCGTACCCTCTTTATTCATGCTGCACCTCATGGCTCTTTGAAAGCCCTATATGGTGTGAAAAAAAACTCCAAGGCCGACACTGTCGTCAGGAATTTGCCTGCGATGCCTGTCAGGCTGACCGTCTTGCCCGATTCCGATATAACTGCAAAGTCTCGTTACCGGCTGTTGGATGTGGAGCTTGTCAATCTCGACCTTTCCTATTGCGTCAAGACTGCTACCGAAATCACCGTTTACTTGCCAACCGAGGATGACACCGTCCATGTGACGCCAGTATTCGGTAAAAGCCACTATGATGTTAAGGTCAAGGTAGATAATCCCAATATTACCACCGTAGCGGTTGACAATGCTGCTCCGAAAAGGCGTGAAGAGGTGACCCTGACCATTCAGACCAGGCAGGGTTATATACCAGACAATGTCTCCTTCTCAGGCTGCAAGTCGTCGTGGCAGGTCGGCAATCCGAAGCCGTTGGCCGATGGCGGTTGGGAGGTTGTCTGGCGATTCAAGGTCGATTTGGAGGATGTCACGGTCCACGTCGGTCATCAGCAGGTCTTTACGGTCACCGTCAACGATACACAGAAGTCCGGCCGTGTCAAGACCTATGTTCCCGAAATGATTCCCGGCTTCTCCGGTGTGGCTCGCAGTGGACAGCAGGTTCCCGTGGTGTTCCAGATGCCCGGCAACTACAGTGCCAAGTTCAAACTTGGGGGAGGAGCCACCAACTCGCTGGTTTACCATAATGCCCTGCAGAACAGTTTCGCCGACGAGGGCATGGAGGGTTGGGAAGAGTCCAATGACTACGTCAGCTACGGTCTTCCCACGAAGGTGTTTACCGATTCCTTGGGCAACAGGTATTGGCACACCAGCGTAAAGAACACCATGTGGCAGACCGTATCACTCTCCGGCCGTTATTTTCCTAATCATGCTGTCAGCAGTGGCGACAAACTGTCAGTTGCAGCCATTGCCTCCATCAATCCGTGCAGTGCCCATGCTGCAAAGGCAAGCATCGTGGCGAGCGGTTCGTTCGGCACGGATGACGAACAGGTGGTTGCCGACATGCAAGAAAAGAACACAGGCTGGACCACCGTGCTCTGGAGCGGTCAGATCAACCGTAAAGCCAGCCAGGTAAAGTTCAAGGTCGATGCAGAGGGTAGTAATAAGAATAAGAATCGCGCCTACGAAGGCCCCATGTTCGACGACCTCTGTCTGCTGCTGCCCGCCTCGGCAGATACCATCAGGAACGAAGACGTGCTTATCTTTACAGTGGGCTCTCAGAACGTAACTGTCGACTATACCCCTTCTGGCCAACAGAACCAGGTGAGTTCCGCCAAAGCTGCCAATGCCAGTGTGACGCTGATCAATACCGTCACCGGCGAGCAGGGCGAAACCGTCAAGGCCATCAAAAACGACCTCATCGTGGTCAAGGCCCGGGCTGCCGAAGATTATTCCATCTCCAGGGTGGATTTGAGTGCGGACGCCAATGATACAGATAACTCTTTGAGATTGCGACTCGACAGTATCAATGCAGATACCCGCGACTACTTCTATCACTTTATCATGGAGGCTGACAAGAATCCTGTCGTCAAGCCCGTAGCCGTCAAGTCGAAAATTGTTCTGAAGTCGAATTATTACGGCGGACTTGTCCGGGTCGATAAACCGTCTCCGAATAAGGGCGACAAGGTGACGGTCACCGTTACAGCCAACCCGGGATGCAGGCTGAAGCAAATCAGGATTGTTCCCGAAGGTATCGTCACCTTCAAAGAAGAACATGTGGATTCCACAACCGGTGCCGGTACGTATTCTTTTGAAATGCCGGGTGCCCGACTCAGTTTGTACCCCGAGTTTTTCGTACCCATCAAGACGGCTGTGCAGTTAGATTCCCTCTCCAAGCGCTATGGAGAGTTCTATCTTGTGGATGACCTCGACCTGGGCGACAGCTGGGGAAAAGCAATCCAAATCTATGGCGATTTCGACGGCAGGGGCCATCGCATCACCTATAGCGGCACGACCAGTCTCTTTGCCAATGTGATGAAGGACGCTTCCGTGCGCCACCTGTATGTCAAGGCCAACGTGAAAGGGTCTGGCGATTACATCGGTGGCATAGCCAGCAGTAATAATGGTACCATCGAGGATTGTGTGGTGAGCGGTCTGCTGGAGAACGGGAAGGCAAGTGGCGTGCTGGGCGGTGTGGCCGGACAGAACGGTCCGCTTTCAGGCACCATTTCCCGCTGTCATGTCCTCTGCGATACCATCAACGGCTCGAATGTCTATGGCATAGCCTGTCAGGAAGCAGGTGCCACTGTCAGCGGCAACGTCTTCAGCGGACAGTTTGTCTATAGGGCGGGGCGTGCCTATATGATCAGCAACGATTTGAAGGACGCCACCATTCAAGGCAATTACTATCTCAGGAACGATGCCAACCTCCGGGCTGAGGTTTGTGACGGGGCAGAGGAAAAGACTCCGGCCTCACTGGCGCAGTTAGCCGACAATGTGGCCGAGGCATATCCCGTCTTTGCGGCCAGCATCAAGAATCAGTACAGCGGCGGATTTGCCGTCAAACTCTCATGCCCTGAGGGCGTTGAGCTGGTCAACCTCTCGTCCAAGACAGCAACTGCAGGCAACCCAGTCTCTATCTCTGTGAGAGTTTTCGGCAACAGCCATCTTCAGAGCATCTCGGTGGCAGCACCCGACGGCAGCAATGCACAGAACTGCCCGTTCACGGATCATCACAACAACATCTGCTCCTTCTCCTTTGTCATGCCGCCCCATGATGTACTCGTCACTTTCAAGACGCAGGCCGGCCAGATCATCTATACACCCCAGCAACTGATGGCTATCGACGAGGTGGAGGGCATCTTCTACCTTGGCCGCGATATGGAACTGAACAACTGGGAGAAGGAGCTGACGCTGAATGGCACCCTCTACGGTGGCGGACATACCATCAGGTACAGCGCGTCAAACGAATGCTATGGACTGTTCAAGAAAATCAGACCGGGTGCGCTGCTCCAGGACTTGCGCGTCGTTGGAACCGTAGAAACCACCACCGACTGTGGCGGAATAGTCTATGAGAATCAGGGCACCATCCGCGACTGTCATTTCTCCGGACGTATCCAGAAACTGTCGAATAAGATGACGGCAGTGGTCAGAGATGCCGTTTCTGCCATTGCCTGCATCACCGACAAGGACAACGGACTCATAGACCATTGCTCCGCTACGGCCCAGCTGGTAAGTCCCAACAGCCAGGCTGCTGTTGACAGGAATCCGCTATGCTTCCAGGGTGTTTCCGATGCCGGCAAGAATCTCTGGGTCAGCCCCACTCAGACCAACCAGTACCAGCAGCTGCTCACGGCTGCCGAGGCGGCGATGGAGGCCTATCCCGTCTATGCCCAGGGCGTCATCGACAAGATCAACCCCTGCATCATTGTCGGCAGCGATACCATCCGGGTGCGGAACGGCCAGAGGCTCAGCGAGCTGACCATCACAGACGGCCAGCCATTGGTATGCACCAGTGACATCCAGGTGGACAGGGTGGTCTATAGGCGGAGGCCTACGACGAATGTGGAGCAGTGGGTGCTCCCCTTTGGCTTCAACCGGATGGCTGGTGATGGCACGTTCGAATACCATCAGATGATTGAGGAAAACGGAGTGCCTGACTTCGACAAGTCTGGCACGACGCTGACACTCACCGCCTCGGCAGCCTCCGTCAACTATCAAGCCCACGACCCCTGGATGGTCAAGAGCGATGGCAGTGAATACGTGCTGACCAATGCCGATGGCCCCATCACCATCAAGGCTACCACCAATAGTCCCATCCGGCTCTATGGCTCGCTCACGGAAAGAGGCCTCTTCTACGCTGCTTACGATAGCATACCTGCTATGGTGGCCAGTGAGGGACTCATGTATACATGGGATACCGCTATTCAGGAGTTTGCGTGCTCCGACACGGCAGGCATCGCTCCGCAGCGCTTCTATGTGCAGTTCTACAGCAACAGGAATCAAGGTTTCGTGAAATTCCCGAATACCAAGTGGGGCCGGAAGTATGCGGCATCGCTGGGCAAGAGTGCCAAGACTGCTCCGCGTCGTCTGGCCTCAGCTCTGGCTGATGGCTGGCAGGCCGTATTCCTCGACCCGCGCCAGCCCCAGAGCGTCACTGCTGAAATGCTGGAAGCATACGAGGTGGCTTATCTCGACGATGTGAAAACCCAGACCGTCGGCCAGGATGCCGAGGCACCGCTGTCTGTAGTGTCGCTCGTCTATCAGATGGTAGAGAGCGAGGAGGAGCTGCCGGAGGCCATGCCGCTGTTGGTGCGAGCCAAACGGTCTGATGCCAAACCCTTGGCCGACGAGCAGACGGGTGCTGAGATAGAGGCGCTGCTCCTGATGTCGATGCTATCTGATGACACTGAACTCAGCGGCACCGAATTGGATGACTTCCACATGCCGCACTACTGGTGTGCTTCCTTCGGCAAGCGCCTCGACATCTGGCCTTTGCCATCACCTGAGCGGTATGCTGATATGGCGGAGGAAGCATGCTTGTTGTTCGACGACAACTACTTCGAACAGTCATTCCACTATCCGGAACTCACCGACGGACGAATGACGGCTCCCATGAGCTATGGCATCTCGGTACTCAACACAAATACTTACGAACCTCTTCCCCTGTTGGGCAACCGCGTTTACGTGGAGTTCCTCCAGCCGGAAACGGATACGACGGGCGTCGACCTCACCACCGGCCCCGCTGCAAAGGGCGAGGGGAACGGTGATGCCTACAACCTCAGCGGACAGCGCGTCAACGGGGCTTATAAGGGTATTATCCTACAAAACGGACGAAAAATCTACAGAAAATGAAAAAGGTATATTTAGCATTGACGATGCTGCTCTTCGTTCTCAGCAGCACGCTATGGGTAGAGAAAGCCTCGGCTGCTAAAGTTGTTTTTGTTGCTATCCATAATACTGAGGACTGGACGAAGTTCCGCGATGAAGTGGCAAGGGCCAAGGGTCAGTATTGGGTCGATGCCAGATTAGAGGCCGATATCACAGTCGATGGAACCATTGGTTGGACAGAAGACGCTCCCTTCAGAGGCACATTCGATGGCAACGGACACACGATGAATGTTAACATCAGCGGTGATGTCCATAATGTCCGTGCTGTTGCCCCTTTCCGCTATGTAGGCGATGCCACCATCAAAGACCTGCACATAACGGGCAATGTCACTGGTGCTATCCATGCTGCCGGACTTATTGGTCAATGTGTTAACGGTTCTCCTACCGTCACACTCAACCGCGTGTGGGTGTCGACAAATGTGACCTCAACGGATACGCACGCTGGCGGTATCATAGGACATTCTGTCAAAGCAATTGTGAATATGAATGATTGCCTTTTCGATGGCACTATAACAACTAATAATTCTGGCAACTCGTACATAGGTTGCATCATCGGATGGTGTGACGGTGGCGGGTGGACCATGCACCGTATTTACAATTGCCCATCTGAGGTACCCAAAGCCAATCTCATATATTTCTGTGTAGATTACGATCGTACTCCCTGGGGTAGCAATAGCAAGAGCAGCCTCACTATAACGAGTACCACCTGGGGTGACTGGAGGGTCACTTATTACAATAAGACTGACCAGAATGAGGTGATGAACCTGATGAACGCAGAACAACCCGGTTCGTGGCATCTCGTCAACGGCAAGGCCGTGCCAGTGATGAGTCAAGTCTTGGCAGTTAGTGGCTGGACCATGTTGTCGGGCGGGTCTTATTATGGCTTTACTCTTAATTCGGGACGTTATTATGTCACAAATAATGTTACTTTTGATAACGGAGACACAGAGAGCGGACTGACTATAGCCGATGGTGCTACCGTGCATCTCTATATCCCCAAGGGTATCACGCTCACTGCCACGGGCGGTAAGGCTTCCGGACGGGATGGCGCAGGGGCAGGAATCCTGCTTCCAGAGGGCAGCACGCTTTACTTAGAAGGTGGCGGAACGGTAAATGCCACAGGCGGTAAGGCAGCCAATGGCGGCGATGGTGACATCGGAGGCGACGCATGGTATTCGTCGAAGCCGGATAAAGGATATACCGGTTCTGGTGGCAATGGTGGCTTTGGCGGTGGCGGTGCTGGTGCTGGCATCGGCACGTGTGGAGGAGATGGCGGTGCCGGTGGTACGGGGCCTGGTGGCTTCTCTGATAATAATAACCGCAATGGTACCAGTGGCGGTGCTGGCAATTCCGGTAGTACCGCTCTTTCCATGGGAAAACTTTATGTAGACCAAACTTCCGGTCTCACGGTAAATGCTACGGGTGGCAAAGCTGGCGACAGAGAAGGTCGTGGTGGAAACGGAGGTAACAGTCGCATAGAGCATAGAGGAGAGGTTTACTACGTCTTCGCCATGGCTGGCGGCGGTGGCGGCGGTGGTGGCGGCTTAGGCGGCGCTGCAAGTGACATCGGTACAGGTGGTCCTGGTGGCGGCGGAGGTGGCGGTGGCTCCAACGGTGCCATGTCAATAAAATATACAGGTTACTACTCTGCGTATGCTAATGGAGGCAAGGGTGGTGAAAATGCAACAAAAGGCAATGCTTCCGCTGGTGGCGATACAGGAGCGGATCCAGATTATTATTCTGCAGGCAAATGCACCTCTAATAAAGGTTCTGGATACGTCAAAAGCAGCTGTCATCATGATGGTGGTGGTTCGAGAGGCTCTGCAGGCGATGGTGGATCCTGTGGTAATGCGAGCCAATCTCGCGGTCTCCATTATGAGTACCTTCTTAAATATCATGCGAAGGACAGTTTTCGTGGCTCAGACGTGCAGACGGTTACTACAGGTTATAAGGCCAATGTAAGCAGTGGCAGCGTCAACCTCTCGATTCCGACTTTTTACGAATTAGGGTTGCTCCGGCAAGGGAGATATCTGTTGGAATGGAAAACCAACAGTGACGGTACGGGAACTGCGTATGGCGTAGGTGATGTTTGCCCGGTTTCTGGCGTAAAAGATCTCTATGCTGAGTGGAAAGACTATAAGGACCTCTTCCCCGAAGGAGTTGGCTCACAGAGCAAGCCGTTCATCATCAAGGGTGCCCAGCTGGCTGTGCTGACCGACTATGTGAACCGTGGCGGCAACACCCATGGGGTCTATTTCAAGCAGCAGGACGACATCATTCTGTCGAACGACATGGCTGACGGCCAGTTAACGCCTATCGGCCATACCTGTACCTTCCAGGGCGACTACGACGGCGGTGGCTACCGCATTCGCAATGGCAAGATAGTCTCCGACAACAAAGACTTCTCTGCCATAGGCATCTTCGGTAAGGTGTCGGGTGCGGTCCACAACTTGGGTGTCGAGGATGTCACCCTCAGTTGGCCTGCTTACAGTGATGCACGCTGTGGACTCGTTGCTGGTCAGCTCGTGAACGAGGCTCTATTTGTGAATGGTGTCATGGAAAAGCCGGCGGGCATGATGCGCAACTGCTATTCCGCCAAGAATACTATCACTGCCAACTATGGCGGCTGCTTAGTGGGCGAGATGGCTGATGGCACCACGATGAGCCATTGCCATGAGATGAAGAATCGGCTTCAGGGCGCTCGTGCCGCCAGCCTCTCCAGCCAGATCCATAGCAGTGCCACCGTGGACAGGTGCTTCTCTACAGGAACTTCCGCATCGGCCGATGGTTATAAGAATGAGACGAACAGCAAGTTCAGGGCTGACAGCGAGCTGGCCAGCGGTGAAGCGACATGGCTGCTGAATGACCAGTCGCCTTTCGATGTCACCTGGT
>Ga0326513_10000806_pt1 | contig 26433 bp, 31 predicted proteins | sample 2_2465_0518_D_FD_203654 | JGI IMG/M metagenome (GOLD analysis project Ga0326513, IMG submission 203654) | Bovine rumen microbial communities from UC Davis, California, United States - 2_2465_0518 | ecosystem: Host-associated > Mammals > Digestive system > Stomach > Rumen | place: USA... | reverse complement strand
GCTAAAGCTGACGAGCAAGAAGCTGAAGAAACTCCAGAAGCCGAAAAGGCAGAAACAGTAGAACAACCTACTGAGGAAGTTAAGGAAGAAGCAGTAGAACAGCCTAAGGAAGAACCTAAAGCTGATACTACAACTGAAAAACAGTCTTCCGTTATGAAACTCCTAAAACAAAGGAATGAAGCAAGAGCAGAAGTTGAAAAACTTAAAGCTCAAGCTAAAAGTACAGCTGAACTTGAAGCTAGACTTAAAGAGCTAGAAGAAGGTATAGCTGCACAAGAACTAGAGAAGGAAGCTCAAAAAGAAAAAGCTGACTTCTATGAGAAATACCCTAGTGCCAAATGACACGAAGAAGGTATTGAAAAGATAAGAACTGAAAAGGACTTATCGTATAGTGAGGCATTTCAATTATATGCAGCACAAAACGACCCTACATTGCTTATGGACGAACAATATAGGAATAAGTCGCAATCTTGAGCAACTCTTACTTGAGTGCCAAAAACAGAAACCAAAGTTAAAGAGCCAAAAGCCGTTTCAGACTTTAATGAAATGAGTGATGATGACTTCTTAGCTTGGAGTGACTGAATGGCAAAAACAGAAAGAGCTGCTGCTTGATACATAAAGTAGTCCAACTGTTTTAACCCTTTATTTAACAAACAATGGCAAACAATTTAGATGCTTTTAGTCCAGAATACTGGAGTGCGAGAACTCAAAGACTTTTGAAGAAAAAGTTAATCGCAAGAGAGATAGCTTCAATGGAAGAACAAGCTACTCTTAGAGATGGAGATATGGTACATAGACCATATTACTCTGATGTTGTAGTTAACAACTACACTAAAGGAGTTGATGTAACTGTACAAGATGTATCAGCTACTGACGAATATTTAGTAGTTAACAAGTCAAAAGAAGCTACTGTATATATCGATGAAATCGATGTTAAACAGAACAAATACGACGCTGCTAACAAATACATCGACCGTATGACTTATGCTTTGAAAAAAGACATCGATGGTGCTTTCTTACAAGAAGTATTGAATGCTGGATACACTATGGATGATGGAGATATGGGGGGAACTGCTGGAAACCCAGTAACTGTATCTGTTGCTAATGTATTCAAATTATTCACTCTTACAGAGGCTAAAATGAATGCAAACGACATCGAAGATACTAAACCTTGGTTCTTCGTTATCACTCCAGATGTTAAAGCTAACATTCAGCAAACTAACTTAGTTAACGGTTTCCAACAAGCTGATGCTGCTTTAAGAGGAACTCTTAAAGGAATGGGATACTTAGGAACTTGGGGTAACTTCAATATCTTTGTTTCTAACAATGTAGCTCACTCTAACTTAGTTACAGTTTCTTCATTAGCTGCTAATGATACATTAACTATCAATGGTGCTACTATTACTTTCAAAGCTGCACCTGCTGCTGCTGGAGAATGTAAACCATCTGCTGCTGCTTTAATCGGAATGATTAACGGAGTAATGGGAACTGCTGGAGATTACGTTGAATTTGATGCTGCTGATAGAGCTAAATTACTTTCAGTAAATGCTAAAGCAGTTGCTAACGGTTCAGATGTAGAAATCGTTACTGCCGGTTCAGTTGCTTACGCTCAATCTGGAGTTACTCTAGGAGGAGAAGTAGCTCACTGCTGGGCTGGACAATACGGATGTTCTGATATGGTTATCCAAAAAGACGTTGCAGTTCAGAAGAACAAAGAGCCAAAAAAGACTGGTTACAACTATCTTTGCTGGACTTTGTACGGAATTAAAACATTCACTGAAGGTGCTAAAAGATGTATTAAAGTTGATGTTGCTTAGTCCCTCATTCTCTTATATAGTCGGCTGTCCTTGTGGCAGTCGGCAAATATAAGATTATGGCTTTATATCTAAACAAATCTTAATGAAACCATCTGAAATAATATCATTAGCCAGAAGACAAACTGGATGTACAGAAGACATAGTTACTATTGATGAAGCATATAAGTTCCTAAACTTTGTTATAGAAGACTTTGGTGCAGATATAAGGAACTCTGATAGCTGATACTGATTTGATATAGAAACTATAAATGTAGTAGCAGGGCAAAGTTCATATACATTCACTAATGCAGAATGAGATTTATCTGGTAAATTTCCATTACATAAGATACAAGCAGTATGGTTGTATGACGGGGACAATAAAAGATGGAGAGATTTGCCAGTTCATTTCGTTGACAAAATAGATTTAAACCGTTTATCAGAATTAAAAGAGCCACTTGCTTGTTTTATAACAAGAACAGAGCTTAATTTAATCCCAACACCAAAGGAAAGCACTATTATGGAAATACGATGATTTGATTATAACCCATTGCTTCAACCAAACATTTGGACTATTACAGTTAATAGCCACGATTATACAAGAAGCTCAGATAATGATGCTGAATGAACACCTTATCCTTATGCTTGGGAAAGAAATAACTGACAAATTATCTATACAAATAGCTTACAGCCTACTACTTGAAACGCCTATGAAGATTTCCAATGAACTACATTAGCTTGAGCTATTAGTTCTTATGATGTAGAAATCACAGATAAGGAAGAAAATATTTTTATTGACAAAAGATGGCATTATATAATTGTAGAATGACTTAAATACCGAATGTATGGTAATATGTGAGTAAACTTTGAAGCTGCTAGAAATAATAGTAGAGCTTTCTACGATAGTGAAAAGAGTAAAGCTATACAGAATATAGTAGATAGATGACAATTAGCTGATACAGCATACTTTCCAGATTTAAACTTTCTTAACTACTAATGGCAGACAATACAAAAATATGACCAATATTTAGATGAGCAAACTGAGGGCTTTCTGATGACCTATTCACTGGTATCAAAAATTCCTTCTATTTCTCTAACGATATGGAAATTAGGCAAGATGCAAAAAGTATATTCCCTAAACCAGTTCCAGCTTATGCAGATGTCTTTCATCATATTGATTTATGAGATTGAAGTTCTGGTAAACATATAGTAAAGAACTGTACTTATTGAGCAGAAGATGCAGGATGGTTAGTATGTACAGATAATGTTATCTATAAAGTATCGTGAGGAAGTGTAACTGAGCTATGTACTATGTCAGAAGCTATATGTGATTTAGAGATATTTAACTGATACATATATGTATCTACAACAGACCACTTATACTATAAGAAGGATAACTGAGGTAACTGGAGTGATATGGCTAGTGCAACAGATGCCAGTGTAGATACTTATGGAAGAATGACACAGTCGCTTCAAAACAATAAAACACACCCATTATATGCTAGTGATATATGCCTTTGTGTATGAGATGAGAATATTATGTGGAAAGTAACAGCAGAGATACCAAATTTAATGCAAGACTGATTTACATTGCAAACTTGATGGTATATCAGATTTATTAATGAGCTTTGATGATTTATTAGAGCTATTGCAGTAGATGAGCCTTATGGTAGTGAATGTATATTATGGGATAAATTAAGTGATACAGTAAATGAAATTATACCATTAGAATGATACTCAATACTATGAGCTACTATCTATAATTGATACCAATATTTACTAAGTAATAAGTGACTAGGTTTATTAAACTGATACCAATATTACCTACTAAAAAAAGTTGACTGAAACTTAGATACAGAAGTAAGGAACTGTATGTGTGTATATGATGATAAATTATATCTAGTTGCTAATTGATGAGTTTATATCTATTGAGCTAAGAATAAGAACTATGCAGATGTGCTAAACCTATGGCATAAAGTAGAAGACTGATACACATTATGAGCTATTGGTAGTTATAAATGAGGGATAATGGTTACTAGGAACTATAAGTATGTATCTTGATGAGCTAACATACCAGTTAGGGTTTGAATAAATGAGTGATTAGCAACTACTTGAGAGATACAAACAATGTGCTATTTCTGAACAAGTATGTCAGAGATTAAACAGAGTATGTATCTAAGAGTTTGATACCATATTCCTACGCAATGAACAGAAAGCTGAAACATACATATCTATTATAGAACTGAAGCTGATGCTACTACTGATGTGGCAGAAGACTGGCAATGGCACGAAGTTACTAAACCAGATTGACTTTATGCAGACTGGGATATGAGAAGCCCATTTGCCACTACATTAAAATTAAATTGTAGATTTCAGTGGATACAGTTTAAGTTTGTATTAACTAACTGTGTTTATGATGATAATTGAACTACAAAAACAAAAGATACTAACCTATACAGTGCAGATTTATATTATAATACTATGTTAGACTAATGTGAGTATTAGAAGCACGAAAGGATGCAGAAAAAATCTGATACCCAGTTGTATGAGAGGAAATAAAAGACGCTTCTAACGTTATAGATTATGATATTAGAGATGAAGAAACAAAGGATACATCAGCCACAATTAATGCTAATAATCAGACTACTACTGGTATGGCTACTGTAATACCTTGAATAAATGCACCAAAGCTAATAGAGAGTACATCTATAATATCAGCACCTAGACCTTGATATATACAAGCTACGTTTAACTGAAATTGGGATGCTGCACAAAGACCTTGATGGCAAGAAACTATATGAAATTATGTAGTATCTGGGGAAGTATGAGAACCACAATATACTGTTACTTGAACTAAAATAACAATACCAGCTGAGTGAGTATATCAAATAGATATTACATACCCAGAAGATTGAAGTTTTCACTATCGAGTTACTAGAATATATGATACGAATAGTAGCGGTAGATTTGTAACTCATACAGGGACAACAGGTAGTTTACATAGAGATACAGAAACAGTAACTCACGAGTTCAAGAAACACGCTAAGTTATATGCGATAGTAGAGTATTATTATAATTGAAGTTGAACTGGTGCAGCAAGAAACCCACAACTAACAATGACAGTTACAAGATTATGATAAGTCAATACAAAAAATAAAAGAATTATTGAAAATTAACTATTTACAGATAATTATACCCCTAAGGGAATTTAGCCTTAAATAATAGTAAATGGCATACGACTACAACAAGATAAAACAGCAATATGAGGCGTTAAGTCCAGAAAAGCAAAAGCAATTTGCTGAGATGAATAAAAACGATAGTACAGGGAATTTTCAGAAATTTATGAACCAGTATAATGCTGAGAAAAATCAGACTACAAATACAGCCAAAACCACAGGTACTACCGTTAGCAAAAATACTGTAAGCAACAATAACTATTGACAGCCTACAGAATATCAACCAAACCCAAGTTGAACTAATAAGCCTAATTCTTATGTAAATCAATGACAAGGTAACTATGCTTATGACACAGGGACACAATACTATGAGAAACAAGGTTGAAATCAGACTTATTCATCTAATGCTAATGTAGTAAATTCAGTAAGAGATGCTTGGAATGCTAAATCTTATGAAGAACAGCAAGAGCTATTAAAGAATAACCCTAATATGCAAGAAACTCTTACAAAGTATTGAATAATTAATAAGAGTTGACCTACTTGAGCAAAATCAAGTCCTTATGAAAACCAATGAGAAGGACAATATCAGTATAACCCTAAAACTTGATATTATGAAAAACAAGGTAGCCAGACTTCTAATCAAGGTTGGGACTATCAAGATAACAGCCCAGAAAGAATGGCTGAAATACTTAGAAATCTTGATGACCTAAGCAGGTCAAACCCTTGATTGTTTTCAGATTACAATTCTTTTTATAATGCTTTCATAGCTTGAAAAGGAAGAAGCCAAGAGCAGATAGATACATTAAACGACTACTTCAATAGAATGAAGCAGTATAATAAGTATAACAATATGAGTTCAGATGACATCTGAGCGTGATTAGTAAATTGAACGATACCAGAAGATTATCTTAACTATCTTAAATATAATGACCCACAAAGATATGCAGAGATACAAGAAGCAAGAAAGAAAGGAGAAGACAAAATAAAAGCCGATGCTAGTATGGACACTATTACTAATATGACTGGGGAAGGAACAAGCAAGATAAAAGAAGACTACGAAAAGTGGATGGAAGAATTTTGAATATGGATGGATGAAGATAACAACTGAATAGATGACCGTAGAGAACACTATGCCAGTGAAGAAGAACAAAGCTATCAGAAAAAGATTTCAGAATTATATGCTGACATATTAGATATAGATAATACAGTAAAACATACTTATGAAGATTATGTAAAGAAATATCCTTGAGCTAGTAAGGCTACACTTATGGCTATGGCGCAGGATACTAATGCTGACTTATTAAGAGAGAAAGAAAATAAGATGGTAGAGCTAACAAAACTTCAAGGTTATGTTGGCTATATGCAAGCTGAAAGACAAGAAATGAATGCGGCAGGTGCTGATAGTATAGCACAGCTTAGACAAAATATGCAGAATTACTTTACTTATAGCCCTGCGTGATTATCTGAACTTGCACAAGCTAAGTATGCCGCTACTAATATTACATTAGACCAAGCCGATACTTGAACAGATACTCAAAAGCAAATGGCTTTAGAAGCTGTACTTGAACCTATATATCAACAGTATTGAGATATTATTCAAAGACCACAGGCTCAAGTTATTAATGATGTAATGGCTTTAGCTAAATCTAAATGAATAACTCTTAGTCAAGCTCTTGAAGAAAACTTTATGTCACAGCTTAGGAAGAAACCTTCATATCAAGCAATGCAAGCGTCTATGAATAATGCAGGTTGGGACATAAAGAATATCTATGTTGATTGAAAACAACAGTCAGTATGGTATAACCCATTAACTTGAGAAACTAAACCTTTATGATATTCATTGAATGGGGAAACTTGAACATACGATACAGTATCTTTAAATAACTTCTGAGAATGAGATTATCAAAAATATCGTTCAGATGTTCAAGGTTATATGAGAGAAATCGCTAATCAGTCTTGAGATTTAGAAAGTGCTGCTAAGAATATTGCTGCGAATATGGAGTGAACATACTTATGATTAAACACTTGTGGATATTATGTAAACGATTATATCTATGGGATTACTTGAGAGAAATGAAATTTCTGAAGTGAGATAGCAAGTAAAAGAGCTGCTTGTGATGATACTTGATTAACTTGAGCAAATATATGAGATGCTATTGTATTTGACTGGACTATCGCACCACAATGACTTACTTGAGTATTGCCAGAATACTGACACGTAGGTATTATCACTTGATTTAACCCAGAAGACTGAAGCTTACAAGTATCTAGTTCAATAAGTGGTAAGGTACAAAACAGATGGATAAAGCCTTGAGATGCTTGGTATAAGAATATATATGGTACTAAGCATTTGAATTATAAATCTATGAAAGATGAAAACCCAAATCGAAGTCCTATGAGAAATTCAATAAATAATTTGATTAGTTCAAGTCTGTGAGATATGACAGAAGCGGAAAAGAAATGACTTAAAAATGCAGATATAATGTACACAACGTTATATTGAATGGCATCAGACTGAAGTTTAGACCATTTCATAAATAGTAGCGACTTTCAGAATATTATGGCATCAATAAACTCTCTCAACTTTACTGATGAAGATGGTTCTTGATTTTTCAATGCTTGGAAATCAGCCATCGCAAAAACTAATTTTATCGACCCACAAAACCAGATTGCCGCAAATAGATTTAAGGAACTAATCGAGAAGAAACTAAGACAAGAGAGTTGAGCTGCAATATCATCATCTGAGCGGGCTTCTAACTTTGATATGCTTATACCAAAAGCTTGAGAAGATAGAAGTGTAAGAATGTCTAAGCTATTAGACTGGGAAGCGAACATAATAGAGCCAGAATTTAGATATTCTTGACTTCCAGAATGAAGTTATGTCCGATTATTCAAGGAAAATAGCCCTTATTATAAAAGAGAGAATACACAAACGCAAGAAGCTACTCCTTGAGAAACAGCCAAATGAACTTGGGAATTAAATGCAAACAGTTGAGTATGAAGCACAATGTGAACTGATATGTATAATTGAGGTCAGTTTGACACATTATTTACACAATTAACCTATGATAGATGGTACAAGTAGAAAAACTAAAAAGTAGCGATTTAAGAGCATCAAGAGGTACATTAAACGTATCTGAATGAATGCCTAGAAGCGTAGCAAACTATCAAGCTACTATTACAGAACAGGAAGAAGCTACAATAGATAGCTGGGTTAATAAGAACTATGCTATGTATAGTGATGCTTATAGAAATTCTGTAAAACAAGATGCTTTAGCTGCAGTTCAGAAAAAGAAATCTGAATTAGAAAGACAGCAATTAAATAGAAAACGAAAGAGAGAGCTATATGAACAAGCATACTATGACTGAAAGAATTTGGAAGATAACCAGAAGAAACTTCTAGCAAAAGCACAATTAGCCTATAGTAATGCTGCTGAAATGATTAGAGCTGGTCAAGAAATGAACTGAATAAGACCAGATAAATGATTATCTGATAAAGAAACAGTAGCATACTTTATACAGGCTAATCAAGAAACTCCATTTGGGGAATATGTAAATAGATATATGGATAGTCAAGTGTCAGACTGATACTATGATAATGAATGGTTGGCTATTAAACTCTGATTAAAAGAGTGAACTACATCAGATAAATTCCAAGCAGGTGTAAAATGATATGCTCAATGAATTTCAGACTTTGCTCAAAATACTATGTGAAGGACTGCTGAATACTTATGAAGCAATATAGCCGCTGGAATATGAGAATGATTATATTGAATAGCAGATTTCTTCTGAGCCGATACATCAGAATGAAGTGTATGGGATAGAATGAAAAAGGCTGAATGATATACTTGGGAAGAAGCTGGTAAACAAGCATCATCTGAGGATATGTGGAAACAATGATTATTAACAGAAGAACAACAAGCATTTGATACTGGTAGATGATTATGACAATTAACTACTGAAATAGCTCTAACAGCACCAATAGAGGCTGGTTTGTGATGAGCTATATCTGCTACTTCATTACCTAAAAAAGTTAAATGGTTCTTACAGGCAGCAAACTTAGCTGCTGGTTGAGCTGCATTCCAGTGAATAGATGATTTAACTACTAATGAGAAATCTAGTTGAGCTCAATACTTAAAATCTGCATTATTAAATGCTTGAACTGGTTGATTATTTAATATGATTTGAAAAGTGTTCAAATTATGAAAGAGTGCTTGATATAAATTATATTGACCTAAATGACAAGATGAAACGGCATTATTTACTCAAACTCCAGAAAAATGGGCAGAAAAAACTAAAGTAAATAAAGAGTTTGCAAAAGATGTAAACGCAGCCAAAACCCCATATACAGAGATAGCAGACGATTTAGAGAAAACTGCTGAAACTACATATTGAACTAGAGTTGCTAAATGACAAGAACTAGAAGCGGTTGAAAAGTCTTTAACTTATTGAGAGAAGCCATATACTGCTAAAGAGGTAATAGATGATTTAGAGGTCGAGTTCTGAAAATTGTGATGATGACCTAACGCTAAATTGCCTAAATTTACTATCGAATGAAAAACTCTAAAGATAGATAAAGACTGATTAGAAACTCTTAATGCTATAACTAAAACTGATGGTTCTAACATAAAATTATGAGATGAAATATTACAGGCTTGGAATAATAGATTTTCAAGGCTTGATAAACCATTAGATGCTTATAATACAAAATTATTCATCGATGACCTAAAGAGAATATTGAAAGATGAGTGATATAATAAGACTTGATGAGAAACCATTAGAGCTATGAAGAATGCATTAAATTGAGTAAAGGAATGAGAATGAATAGTTAATAAGTTCAACAATAGTTTAAGTAAAGAGAGTTTAGATGCTTTATCAAAAGCGAAACCTGCAGCAAAAGAAGCCATAACTACTGATGAGAACCTAAATAAAGTATTATGAGTTCTTAGAAATACGGATATGGTATGAAGGGTATGAGCGGCAGAAAAAGCTTTATGATGAAAGGCACAAATGCAGCAATTATTCAGTGAAATAAATGAAAAATACTGAATAGATATGAACAATGAAATACTTGCTTGGGCTTACAATATGTCATTATATGATAAATGAAAGGCTAAGGCTCTTATTGAAACTTTCTATCCATCAGTTCCTTGAATGTATGAAGCTGTATTGAGAGTGTTCTCAAAATCACAGAGAATAAAACAAGCTGAAAAAGCTGTTAAGCAATGAAAAGATAAGATAGAAAAGTTGAAGAAATCTCCTAGCTGACCTTGATTAGTTTGATGAAACGCTTGAAGAATAATATCTACTCAAACTAATATCTTGTGAGAAAATCCAAGAGCAGATAAATAATTTACATTATATAAACCTAAACTATGGAACAAATTGCAGTGAACTTTACAGATGGATGAGTGCCAAAGACTTGACTAACTCCATTAGCTACGATTATAGACCTTAATGGTAATGTAATGGTAGAGAATGGTGTATGTAAAGAATTAGGATACTGATGGTATATCTACAGCTTTGATAGATACTCTCCAGAAAAAGTATATCTATATGTATTTGATGGATGAGATACTCTTGAAAGCGATTATGATAGATATAAGTTCTGAGGTAATGAGCTTGATGCTTACTCTAATAAATATTCTTGGGGTAGAACTGCCGCACCTTACTTCACATCTGTTAATGGTAGATTTGATAGAATAGATAAGTCTATTAAAGATGCTGTAAAGAGTAGAAAAATCTATGATGATAAAGAGGTAAGAAAAGGTTTAGCAGAAATCAAGAAAGAAATCAAAGGTAAGGGTTGATATGATGTTTATAAGAGGCTAGATAGTCTTGGAAAAGTTTTAGAAGAAGTTAAACAGTCAGTAGTGGACACAAGTGCCACTAATGATTGAAACAGCTCTAAGAATTTCAATGGTATCAATGGAAAGCTTGATTTAATGGCAGAATATGTTGTTAAAATCAAAGAAGATATTGATAATCAACTTTCTACTCTTGATGAAGATGTCGCTAATAGAATACAAGAAAGCAATGATAATATAAACCAATGAATGTCTAATAGAGTAACTATTGAACAGCTATTACAGCAAGTAGGAAGATTAGATAGGAAGATAACAGAGGTAGTAGATGCTGTTGTTTCTAAGAGATTGCCTCAAGAGCTTACAGATAAGTTTAATGTAAATGTAAGTAGAAAAGGATGAATGACTGATGAAGAAGTAATGATGGCTTTATGAATACCTACTAATGATTGAAACAAATACTGACTTAATCAATGACTAAATGAATGAATGGAAATGTGAATGGAAGAATGACTAAATGGATGATTGGACGAATGACTATGACAAGCAAGAGAGCAATGAGTTAATGCGCCAGTAGATATGCAGTGAATAGCCGAACCAGAAATGCCTTTAAATTATTAAATCTAAATTAAATGGTACAAATCATAACTAACAGTAACTGATGAGGATGAGTTTGATTATACAAATACAAGGGGAGTGTTGATTACTACGAAGACTTGCCTACTTCGTGAATGAAGGTATGAGATACTTATAATGTAGTTAATGCCTTCACTAAAGATGGGAAAGATTATCCAGCTTGAACTAATGTAGCTTGGACTTGAACTGGATGGGATGCTTTATGATGAAGCATTGACTTAAGCGAATACCAGAAAAAATTAGTTGAATGAGCTTGAATAGATATAGATTGAGATACTAATGAAATTAGTGTAGAAAGTGCTGTTATTAATTGAGCAACTGCTTGAGCTACTGCAGTACAACCTTGAGATGATATATCAGACTTAAATAATGATGCTTGATATATTACAAGCTCTGACATACCAACAAATGTGTCTGCTTTTAATAATGATGCTGGATATATAACTTCTTCAGATATACCTACAAATGTATCAGCATTCAATAACGATGCTGGTTATCTTGTAAGTTCAGATTTAAAACAATCTGATTGGGGACAAAATGATAGTTCAGCAATAGATTACATAAAGAATAAACCAACTATCTGAAATGCTACATTAACTATCCAGAAGAACTGAACGAATGTAAATACATTCACAGCTAATGCTACATCTAACGTAACAGCAAATATAAGTGTACCTACTAAGACTTCTGATATTACAAATGATAGCTGATTTATAGATAAAGATGTAAATAATCTGACTAACTATACACTTACAACTTCTCTTGCAAGTGTAGCTACAAGTGGTAGTTATAATGATTTAAGCAATAAACCTAGTATTCCTACAAAAACATCTGACTTAACTAATGATAGTGGGTTTATAGATAAGGATGTTAATAATTTAACTAACTATACATTAAGTTCAGATTTAGCTGCCGTGGCTACAAGCGGTAGTTATAACGACCTATCAAATAAACCTACGATTTGAACGGCTAACTTAACTATTCAAAAGAACTGAACAACAGTTGCTACTTTCTGAGCAAATGCTACAAGCTGAGCTATTGCTAACATTACAGTGCCTACAAAGGTTACAGATTTATCAGATGGTGGAGATTATGTTAAGAGTGCTAGTCTAGCAACAGTTGCTACTTCTGGAAGCTATAATGATTTAAGCAACAAACCTACAATACCTTGAGTAATAAACAACCTAACTTCAACATCTACAACAGATGCCCTATCTGCCGCACAAGGTAAGGTGTTAAAAGATGCTTTAGATAATATATCTTGATTAGGTAAATTCCTATCTCTTTGGGACAGTTCAACTGGACAGCCTATTAGTTTCCCTTTAGCAACTCCATACGCATATACAACTTGAGATTGGTTTATGGTAGAAACAGTATGAACTACTAACTATAAACCTAATGGAAGTTCTTATACTTGAGCGGCTAGTACAACAGTAGAAAGCTGAACTGTTAAACAATGAGATGTATATATTTATGATGGTGCTGCTTGGTTATTACAAGTAAATAATGAGCCACAAGTATCATTCTCAGATATAGCTTGACAGCCAACAGACAATACTAACTTAGCTACTGCATTAGGTGCTAAACAAGATGTGTCTAATATGGTTACTTCATTAACTTGAGCAGATAATACTCATTATCCTACTGCAAAAGCAGTTGCTGATGCTATTACTGCTAGTGGTGGTGGAGATATGCTTGCTAGCGTATATGACCCAGATAATATAGAAGCAAATGCTTTTGATTATAATAACTTTATAAACACTCCTAACTTATCAGCAGTAGCTACAAGTGGTAGTTATTCAGACCTATCTAATACTCCATCTCTTGCTGCAGTTGCAACAAGCTGAAGCTACAATGATTTAAGCAATAAACCTACAATACCTACTGTAAATAATGCCACACTTACAATTCAGAAAAACTGAACAACAGTTAAGACATTTACAGCTAATGCTAGTAGTAATGTAACAGCTAATATCACAGTTCCTACAAAAACATCAGATATTACTAATGATAGTGGATATATCACTAAATCAGTAAACAACTTAGATAATTATACATTAAGCTCTGCTCTTGCTACGGTAGCAACTACTTGAAGTTATAGTGATTTAAGTAATAAACCAACTATACCTACTGATACATCAGACTTAACTAACTGAGCAGGTTTCATAACAGGAATAACAAGCTGAGATGTAACAACAGCATTATGATTTACTCCATATAACTCTACTAATCCTAGTGGATATGTAACTTCAAGTATAATAAACGATACAGCTTATGCAAGTAGTTGGAATGCTGATACTACTCACGCACCTACAAAGAATGCAGTATATGATAAAATATATTCAATGGATAATGCTATTAATTGAAGAATGCCCTGATTTAGTTTAAATATATCTCACGCTACAGCTGGAAACCCAAGAGAAGTAAAATTCGTAACGGTAAATTATTGAAACATGACACAATATTGAGCTGCGTATTTCAAATTATCCGCAATGAGTTGTCATCCAGATTGATGATGATATAATTATATGACAGATATATATATAGGTTGCACTTATAAATGAGTTGTTAAATGTGATATAATTAAATATATACAATCATCAGTAGACCAATATAACCCAGATTATGAGTGATGATGAAAATATTTTGGAGATGTCTTCTATGTAGTAGATACAGATGCTAAAAAAGTATATTTCTATATCTTATGATGACAGTATACAAGTTCAGATTTTACACCAGCTGTTAAAATTTGAAGTACAAGTTTAACAAATGTTCAACAGCATTCTTGAACTTGAACATATTATGATACTTGAACTAAGGTGCGGGCAAATGGTTGTTGAAGCCTAGTTGCTATTAAAAGCGATATTCCAAGTAAGACAAGTCAATTAACAAATGATAGTTGATTTATAACATCATCTTATCACGATAGCTCTAAGCAAGATACCTTAGTAAGCTGAACTAACATAAAAACCATAAATTGAAACTCAATCTTAGGTAGCTGAAATATAACAGTAAGTTCTTCAACAACGACTACTTGTACTCTAACTTCTGCTTGATGGAGTTCTAACTCACAGACAGTTTCAGTTACAGGAGTGACAGCAAGTAATACAGTAATAGTTTCTCCTACTCCTGCAAGTTTTGATGATTATGGAACAGCTTGAATAAAATGTTCTGCACAATGAAGTAATAGTCTGACTTTTACTTGTAAGGAAGACCCAAGTAACGATATAACAGTAAATGTTTTAATTTTTAATTAAAAAACGATGGCTATATTTAACATGGTTTGGGGAGGTTGAGGTGGTTGACAGAAATTTGCAGGAGTAGATTTATTAGTAGTCTGATGATGAGGTGATTGATGAGGTGGATATTGGGGATGAGCTTGATGATGAGCTTGATGATTTAAAGAATGCCTTTGATACCTTATAACTTCTGAAAATACATATAATATAAAAGTTTGAGATAGATGACAATGATGTGAAAATTGAAAATCTTATTTTTGAGATATTGTTTCTTATTGATGATGAAATTGATGAGCATCGTTTTATTGAACAGGTTCTGTTTGACAAAATTGATGAAGTTGATGATGAGGTTGATTTTATTGAGACCCATATGCTTGATGAACTTGAGTACCTTGACAATGAAATAATTGAGCTGCAGGTTTATGATGATGAGGATGAGCAGGTTCTGCTTGATGTGTAGGTACACCTTGAAATTGATGAAATTGAAAATGTAGTTATATATCTTGAAGTTGTCAATGGTATTCTGCTTGATGATGAAGTTGAAATTATTGAACAAGATGTGATTGAGGTACTTGATGATGAGGATGAGCTTGATGTCCAGCAACGACATATTGAAGTTGATGAGGTTGATGAGCTTCTAATTATTGATATAGTGCTTGAGCTTGATATCAATGAGTAGTATATGTAAGATATAAAACAGATTGAAGTTGTTGATTAAAACCGTCAAGTTGTTGATGATGTAAATATACCTGTTGAGATTATACTATTCATCGTTTTACAAATACAGCAGAGATAGAACAATTTATACCTGTATATAAATAAATGAAGATAATACATATAGACTGATGATTAGGTAGAGTTATAGCAATGACTTGACCTATCACAGAATTAGCAAAAAGGGAAGAGGTTAAAGTGATAACATCACGACCCCTTGCCTTTTGGGGAAATCCTTATATCAAATCTGTGCATTGAGATGGAGATAGAGCTTTATGGGAGAATGTTATTAAATGAAATGAATATATAAATTTAGAGCCATATACAGATAGTAAATTCTTCAACGAATGAGAAAATCGGCTTAAAGTATCAGCAAGGTTATTATGAGTAGAAGAAAGTAATCCTATCTTATATTTAGCAGAACACGAAAAACTAAATAATACATTATGATGAGTAAAACCTGTATTGTTTCAACCATTCTGAAGTACGATGCAGTTGAATTGAGCAGATAAGAGCTATAGGAGTTTTAAGATAGAAGATGCACAATATATAGCAGATAATTTAATTCAGAATTGATATACAGTTTATGTAGTAGAAAGAGATGACCAACCTAAATTACAATGATGTAATCAATTAACTGTACAAGATATGAGATGGTTAGTAAGTCTGACGGCTAGATATCCTGTAATATGATGTGATAGTAGTATGCACCATTGAAGTAAAGCATTTTGAAAGAAAGCTTTAGTAATGCGAGCAGGTACAGATAGTTGAAGATTTGGATATGATACAAGTATAAATATGAGGAATGATGAGAAATATGAGTATGTACCATTTAGACTATGAATAGATTTTAATACAGATATACAAAATCAGAATTGTAATAAGTTTAGTAAAGAATGGTTAGATAAATTCATAATGGAATGATTAAATTTACTAAATGAGCGATATAACCAATGCAAATAAGTCTGACTTTTACTCTCTTTATAGTTCTGTGTATCCTAGTAGGGTATGAGATATTTAGAAAGAAATAGATAGAATTTATTTATTAACCTATAAACTAATGAAAAACTTTCGAACTAAGCTCAGTGTAACCAAATTAGTATTATTAGTAATGGTGCTAATTCTTGGTTTCCAAACTGTATATCTAACTCTACAATGAGTAGAAACATCTCTATTTAACAATGTGATGATAGCGATAATTTCATATTATTTCGGTCAAAAGGCTATGCAGTATAAAGAAGTAGATAGTCTAGTAAAAGATTTATCTGATGAAGAAGAAAAAGATGGAAAGCCTCTATAATTACATTACAGACCCCTGAACTTTAGTTAGCTTTGTTATCTTCGTTTTCTGACTATGAGCTACTTGGAGTAACTTAAACTGAAGGCTTAAAGAATTAGAAAAGAAAACTGAAGAAATAGACTGAATAAAGATAGAAACCAAGCTGGCGGAGATACAGAAAGACCTTCAACGAATTAAAGAAGAATTAAATAAGTCAAGTCGTAAATAAAAATTGCTCTTGATTTATCTAAATTTACTTATACCGTTTAGATACTTTATATCTATCCCAACAAAAATGAAAGAAACTATACATAAATGTTGAGGAGATTATGTAATTCTTAGGTTTGATGAGAATGAGAAAGACCGAAGAACTAATTGAAGAACTGAATATCGGACTTGAGCTGAATGGAAACCTTGACTTAAGAATGCCAAAAGGTATTGGTTTGAGGATGCAGCAGCTCAAGCTCTAGTTACGGCTAGAATTTTACATAAGAATAAAGTATGATAGATTATTTAGAATACCTAATTTACAAGATAAGTAAATTATGGACTGATAGGAAAATGAGGAAAATCATTTCAGCTTATAAAAATAGTCTAAATGAGAAAAGGAAAAGAAAGACCAAATAGGATAGTAGAGATAAACTGAGTTCAATGGAAACTCAATAGGGTAATAGATAAATATGCTACAGATATCCACCATATTTTATGACAAAAGTACAAACATTTATACAATGTGAATATAGACCAGAATAAAATGAGAATATCAAGAAAAGACCATATAGATTACAATAACTTTGTGAAAGATAAGCAGAACCCAAGAGAAGCAATGCAGAAGTTATTTGAAATGTGTAAACAAGTTCTCACAGCGTGAGTAAGGAGAGAATTATACACAATATTATATGAAACAGATGATGAAATGTTTTATATTCCAGAACTACTAAAATGAAAGAAAAAGAAAAACGATACGAAGAAAGCGATGACAAAAGAAAATGCAGATACTGACTGACAATAGAATGATGTCGTAGCTGTTTATTCGAAACACTTTGCCACTTAGAGAAAGATAAATCTTTAGTTAATAAAATGAAATAATGAAAGAAGCAATTTACATAGAAGGTTTAGATTGTTCTAAATGCTATCTAATGAAACCACACGCTCAGAAACGAGCAGAAGAAAATTGATATGAGTTTCAAACTTTTAGATTTGACGAAGCTTCAGTTAAAGAGTTTAATGTTCAGTCAGTTCCTATGCTTATACTAAAGGAAGACTGAGTTGTTAAAGATATATTAGATATGGATTGAATAGTAAGTCTTTTATCTTATAAACAATAGATAATGGAAGAATTAAATGGTTGCTTATGATTATGAGCAGATAATACAGATTTCTTATTAACTTGATGAGAGGTAGATAGCTTACCAGAACTAACCCAACAAGATGATAAGATATTTGAGTATAGCCAAAGCTGAACTCCACATTGTACTTTGTATTCAGCTTTTGGTGCTGTTTCAGATTTATTTAACTATGAGTTTACTCAAAAGGAAATAGATGAGATAGTAGAAGAAAGCTATAAGAGAGGAAGAATTAAATGAGAATGATGGTATGTGAAATCAGCAGTAAACCTAGTAGCAGATTATTGGAATGAACATCACTCAGACTTATGAAAAGTTGTTTATTATAGAGTAAGTCTATACGATACAGAAACAGTAGATAAGATATTATCTAAGAACTATACATTATGTAGCTGATACAGAGGAAATGCTAAATATAATGCTGACTATAAAGAAGACTGTATATTGAACTGAGTATCATTTGGAACTTGAACTTATGGACACGCAGTAAGTTGGATATGAAGAAATGGGAATAGATACATTAAAGATAATTACAAAGGAAGAAAAAACTGAAAACTACCTACGAATATCTACAAAGTAGAGCATACTCCATCAGAATTAGTTAGTGGTGGTACATACTTTCAAGATGCTTATGTGTATGTTAAAGTGAATAATGAGGCTGAAGTAAGAAGGCTAGAAACTTTGAAAACTGAATGCTTAAATTGCATAAAAGAATTACAAACTATTTATCATTTAGTGAATGATACAAACTTTCAGTGAATATTACACTATACAGCAGACAAAATCAGAGCGAAGATAGCTGATGCAGAGAGAGAACTCAGTAAGTATCGTTAGTAAAATGAAAATAAGACACGTAGAAATGTTGAGCTGAATAATTATTCATCTGAAATAATAAACGTGCCTTAAAATTATCAAAAAACTTGTCATTTATTTCATAATGATATATAATATGCCTTGTGGAAGATGATGAAAGAAGAAATAAAAATCTTCGTACAAAAAAAGAGGACATTGTATCCTCTTTTTTAATTTCGTTTGGTTGTGACTAGACCAGTATAATAATCAGCAATATTATTGCAATAGCAAATATTCGGCATCAAATATTTGTATCTTCATCAAATAGGCATCGCAATATACCACATATTAGCGGTATTCATAATTCAACAAATAAGATGGCTCATACTATTGTTCGGAACATTTTAACATATAGGTCAAGAAGTAAAAAATTGTATAAAATTAAATATTAATGATATAAACAAAGCAATTCATAATCAATATACTCGTATATACAGATTGTCGTTAAGAATATCTAATTTCCAATAAGCCTTCTCATAAGCCTCTGATTTTTTATATGCTTTATGGACTTCTTCCATAAGCTCTGCTTTACTATCTCGTTTAGTAACTGCCATTGTTATATAATTAAGGAATAAAAATTATTTATTATGCTCTTTTCTTCGCTTATCTTGTTGCTCTTTATAAACAACTTTACTACAAGATAAGCAATACTTTTTAGGTCATTTTCAACCTATTTCTTTTCAGCATCTTTCACATTGTTTCATTTATTTTTATTACGAGGTAAATATTTGTAGTGGTCTGTTAGTAATATCTTAGCTATCTCTACCATCCTATCTTTAGTGGCAGGGAAATCTTCTGATAGTTTATTAAGTTCATCAACCAGACTTTTATAATTTTCTTCCATCTGTAAAGTAAATAAAATAAATCTGATTAGTCTTCATCTTCTCATCATCTTTCAGCTACCATAGCTCTATGATGTCGGTAATCAACATCTTCTTTCAGCTTTTTATTTTCCTTATCAAGCCTCTCCTCAAAGTTCTCATCTGTAATTATCCTGTCTTTGAGTTTTGCATTCTCTAGTTTCAGCTTTTTATTTTCTTCTTCTAACTCCTCTATATGTTCTCGGTCAGATTTTTGCTCTATTTTAGTATTTTCAATTATTATATTCAGCTTTTTATTTTCTTCTCTTAAATCATCTATAAGCTTAAACCATCATTCTAATTGTTCTTCATATACTTCCACACTTTTAGAGTTTTTATATTTCTCACTTAACTCTCTTAACATTTCTTCTAAATCCATCATTCTCTCCATAGGTAAATAATATAAAAGTCTGATTACTTCAAGTAGCTTATCAAATCTTCAATAGGTGTATCTGATATTGATAGTAGCATTAGTAAATTCTCATATAATGAATATGCAGTATATAATTCTTCAGTTCAATGTCTTACCATCTCTATTCAATATACATATTCTAGTTTATCTAAATCTCTTATCTTATCATTCTCTACTAACCATTTAATAAATCAGAATTTCTTACTACATATTCTTTCTTCTCTAAGAGCTAAATCTCCTAACCAAAACATATATCCTCAGTCTGACTGTTTATTGTATGTAACATTTCTTCAGTCCCAATTTTCCAATAACTCTATAAGTTTTTCCATTAGTTTATAATTAAGTTATAAAAGTCTGATTACTTCTTATTAGCTAACAGTTAATGTTAATTCGTAGTTAATTCGTATAAAGAATAGTATTATACTCACAAGCATAATAATTATTAATCGTTTCATCCTAATTTCCTAAATAATATGGGTAAAAGTTCTTTTGAGATTATATACATTTCCGCTCTCTCTCAATCTCAGCCAAGTGTTTTATATTTAGCAATATCACACAAATCATAAAGTAGTTCTCATCTATTTCTGAAATAAAACTCATCCTCACTTAAACAATAGATTATATAATCAGCTTTACTTGCAAATATTCCACTTGGCTTTCAATTACACTTAATCTCTAATGCTATGTTTCAAGTTTCTTGGCTTTTGAAATCACGTTTAATCTCGTACGATACTTCTTTTCATCATATAGTAAGTTTAACATCTCGGTCTTTGAATTGTATATCTGGTGCAAATTCTACTTTCTCTACATCATACATATCTAACATTTTTTTCACAAAAGCTTTTTCTATCTTTTTTCAGCTCTCTAAAGTTTTTTGAAATTCCATTGTTTTTATTTAATTATAAATCTGTTTGATACATAATCCGCACATTTCTTTCATTTAATTATCCTGCTCGGTCAGTAGAAAGGAGTTCATTCTTTCCATTTAGCAAAGCAATAATCTATTTGATAGTATCAGTTTCATTTACCATCTTTCCAATATTCCTCTGGTATCTTATGATGCCCAGCGTTCATTTGGCATAGTCAGTAAGCATATCCTGCTTTATCTCGCACCTTCCTATCTGGATTTCGCTGTCCGTTTTCGCATTCAATTAGCTTTACAAAATCTAATCATCCTATACTGTAAGCATATCTGATTAACTCTTGCTGATAACTATTTTCTGCAAATCATTTATGAGTAATACCTGCTGAATTTAATTCGTGTTTTTCTAATACAATTTGTTCCACTTGAGTATTTGTCAGTTCAGTATCTTTACTCTCTTTTATTTCATTTTTAGCAACGGTATTAACTGGTGTTTCTACTTTATTCTCAGTAGGATTTTTTTCTGAGCTTTTCTGCTCTACATTAAACCCTCATAATCTTTCTTACTCAATTCGTTAATCTGATTTCTAAGTTCTATAATTTCATTATCCCAGCTATCACAATATCAAGTATAACCTTTCAAGAATTTGGCACTATCTACAATATTTAAATTATTAGTGCATTCTTCTTTCAAATCTCTTAAAGCGTCCATTTCATCTACTAAAGTTCATAATGTTCTAGTTTGTTCTTCTTTAGGAGTAGCAATAACTACTACTGCAACAGTTAAAGCAATAATTCATAAGATAATTGCTCAAAGTTTGATAATGTTTTTAGTCATATTAATTTGTAAAGAATAAAAAGTTTATTTGTTTTTGTTGTGCCTTTCCTTAGTCATTTCTCTATTTATAATAGAGCTACATTTAGAACAGTATCTGTGCTGTGGGTTTCTTTTGATTATCTCCTTTCAGCACCTTTCACATTTAATTTTTCTTTCTTTATTCCACATTTTGTTTGAGTATTAAGAATTAAATCTTTTTGTATCTCTCTCTAGCTCTTGCTCTGTTCTTTTCTCTTGCAGCCTCTAATTTATCATCTCTTTTCTTTTTTTCTGCATTGTAGTATTCCATAAGATGTCAACATAGAGTAATTACATCATCATTGTGCATTTCTAAATACTCTACTATCTTTTTTATGTTCCTATATGGTAGGACTTTTCTTTTCCTCCATACATTATATATTGAAGGGTCACATCACATATAGTCAGTCATTCATAAGATATTGAATGATTTTACTATATCTCATAACTCATTCAATAACTCCATAGGTTCTCTACTATTCATTTAGATTACGGTTATTAGATATAAATTCGGTAGTTCCTTTATTAGATACATACCAAGCTATCTTAAATTCTCTGATAGCATTCATTACTTGTAGCATTCATTTACAGTCAGCCTCCATTGTTCTATAATCTCAATACTGTTCTTCAGCTTTGAGCTTTCAAATTTCAGAAGCTTCTGTAATTTTCTTTCAGCTCTCCATAGCTTTTTGAGTTTCTTGGCTTCTTGTAAGATTATATCTCTGCTCTTGCTCGTTTGCTAAGTTCATTTTCTCTCTATACAGAGAAGACATCATATAAACTATCTTTGATAATTGTATAATGTCTTCTTCTGTTTGAGCCTTTTGATTTATAATCTTTTGAGCCTCATCAGTTAAGCTCATTAGCCTTTAACTTAGAAAGGTAAATCTGCGTAGTCTTCTGTATTATTCTTATCTTTAAGTTCTTGAGTTAAATCTCTATCTTCTACTCCTTTCTCTACTGGCGTTCAATCCACTTTAGTTTCAGTTCCAACACCCCAGAAAGCCTCTCAATCTTTTCTTAAGCAAGAGTTAATAGCAGGAATAATTAAATGTATAATTCGTTCATCTAATTTTGTTTCATCCTTTTTAACTACCTCTCAAGTTTCTGGGTCTTTTACTATTCTGATTTTTTCTGTGATTTCTGGAGATACATCAAATCTTGCAAAAGCTTCATTCCATTTTGAATAAGGGTTTTCATATTTTTGTCAGTCAATTAAGATAGATACAAATTTCTTATCATTATATACTCAAGTCTTTAGCATAATATTATTGATTTTAGTATCTTCTTTTGCTGGTGCATATAACTTAAACAAGATGTTTCTCATTGTTTGTCATAGTTTCATACCCCATTGAATAGCATTGTTTTCAGCATCTTCTATATCAAACATAACATAAGTTCAATATTGAGTTTCTTTTGCTGTAATCTTTTGTAAAGTTCATTCAATAAAAGCTCATTCTCAAACTTTTTCTGCCTCCATTCAATTCCATTTAGTGATAACGAAACGTGGAGTGTCGTTTCATTTTCCAAAGTTTTCTAATTTTGCTCTTAAAAAGTTTTTGTTTGAGCTAACATTTTCTCATCGTGTCATTTTTTATAATAATTAGATAATAAATAATAAGTTAAAAGGTTTAATTTAGCAGCTTGGGTAGTTTAACGAGATACCCAGCTCAAAGGTTTAAAACGGAAGACTATCGTCTGTATCTTGGTGTGGGTCGAATTGTCTAATATAATCTTCACATTTTTGCTTGAGCGCATCCAATGTAGCAACCATATTAAATTTTTCGTCCTTCTCTGTATCAAACTCTACTTCTATTTCTACCATAGGTTTGATGTTTTCATATTGCCTTAAAGCATAAGTTCTGGTTAAACCAGCTTTTATAGTTCCTTTCATTCTCTTTTTGGGTTAATAAATTAAAGATAATTTTCTTTTAGCATATCTGCATAACATTCTGACATAAGTCTGATAACTAATTCATAATCAATTTCTATCTTTCAATTATTCTTAGTAAATAAATCTACATCCTCATTATTTCTAACAAAGTCTAAAGGCTCATAATTTTCTTGGAAATTAAATGTCCTTTCTTCTCATTTGTAAGTGGCTGTATATCTCATTATTACAATAGGTTAAGATATAAAATACTCAAACATACTTTCCATTTTTTCTCTGTAAGCGTCTTCTGTTCTCTCCATTTGTTCATCTCTATACTGTTCGTATAGTTGGTCTGATAAATCAATTTTTCAAGAGTTCATTAAATGCTCTCCAAATTCCAAACAATCATAATCTAAGTTGTTTGGTCGCTGTTCATCATTGAAACAGTCAATGTCGATAGTGTTTTCAAGTTCTGTCATTTTAATAAGTGGTTATAAATTAAATGTGCTATATCATCATAGCAATGATATATATAATGATTTTTTTGATAATTTCAAGAGAAAATTCTACATAAATTTTTGATACTACTTTGTAGGTTAGAACTCCATTTTTTCATAGTCTATATCACTTTCATTTGACATTTTTCAAATCAGTTCTTTTTTCTCTTTAATATATTTATACCATTCTAATATATGTTCCTCGTATCGTTTTTGGTCGTATTCTACTGTTTGCCGTTTATTGTTTTCCATTTCTTCTACTTTTTCTTTTCATAGTTTGTTTATCATTACTAATGTATATGGTATATAATTTCATTCTAATATTAGATTACAATGTTTACATTGTGGGTAAACGTTTAGTAAGTCAAACGTGTATATAGACGAACTCCTTTTTATAAAGTGTCCCGCTTGACATCATCACTCTGGCTCTTGCCAAAACATTCTTAAATTACAAGTTATACAATTACAATATCAATAGCCATCCGAATAATACAGTCTATCATATTCACTAAATACCCTATGTGCTAATAATCTCCATCATATTTTTCAAATTGGTTTTCAAGTTTTGGGTCAATAATATCTTAAGATTTCTGCTCGTGTTTCTGCATTTTCTGAATTTTGTATTTCTTCCACCTTCTTTTTTGTAGTCCACAGTTTCTTATATTTTGAGAAGTCTATTGTTTTCATTATTTTAGGTTAGAAAGTAAATCTCATTTTCAGAAACATAATATTACACTATTTCCATCTTCTATCTGTTCTATCAAAGTCCAACCATTACTACTCATTTTTGATACAGTTTCTAAAAAGTTTGTAGTTCATATAGCACAATAATCGTTTGTTTGTGCGTATATTATATTCCCATTGCTTGTTCTTTTCATTTTAATTTTGGTTAAGAATTAAAACTTTTCATATTTTCAGCCTCTATAATAACAGTCAACCTCATTGTTTACAACATATTTATCTTTTATTAAAGCATAGTTCCTATATTGCTCTCACTCTGCATCCACCTCTTTTGATATAACTATCATTACATTTGATAAGTCCATTATCTTTTGGCTTCATTCCCAAGTACCAGTTCTATTTGTATGATGTAATACTACAATAGCAATATCTAACCTTTGTGCAAGTTCTTGTAAACTCTGCATACATTTATTTTGATTTCCTCTTGCCTCATTTTGTTGGTTTCATTCTATCATTGAGAAACTATCTATCACAAATAATTTATATCATTCTAAGGCTTTCTCACTAATTAGAACATCCAAATCTTTTAAACTAATTCCTTTTGGGTTGTTATAGTAATCAAACTTTTTTAGCATATCATTTACATATCTTGTTAAGTCTTTTTTCTCTGCTTCTGTAAGTGAAACTAAGTCAGTAAGATTATCTTTTGTTTTTCAATGTAGCCATAGCCATCTACTTTGCCACATTGTTTCGATAGGGAACTCTAAGTTAATATAAAATCATTTTCTTCCTATCTCTGCATTTGTAGCGATTAAGTCCAAAGCAAATGTAGTTTTTCAGCTATTACTCTCTGCTACAATGGTAGCTAACTCTCCACTCATAATACATCCAAAGCTATTAAAGGCATCTGATGGGTAGAGAAATCACGTTTTCTCTTTAAACTCGTAAGGTTGATTTTGCATTGTTATTATTTGTTAATAAATAAATTTTTTGGGCTGTCCTTTTGTTGTATTGTTTTTACTGCTTCATTTATAGCATCCTCTCCAAATGTTTCCTTTAATTGTTTTGCTCTTGCTTTTATATCTCCTCAAGCATTCAAATGCCATTTTGCTATTTTTAGTAGCTCTTGTTTCAATACTACATCGCTAATAGGTGTAAAATCTCTTATTCGCCTTTCACAAGCTGGTATAAATTGTGCATCTTGCAGTCAAGCATTTATTTTAAAGTTTAATATTCCAACTTGTTTCTTTACTAACTCAGCATCTTGTTTGTTAAAGTATTGTTCGCTTTCTTTTTTCTTTCACTTTCTTGCGTGTGGAAACTCTTTCCAAAATGTATCAAAATTGTAATTTGTCAAGTCGCACCCACTGTGGTGAACATCATCCGCAATATCTTGTTTAGGAAATGAATTAGTATTTACTTGTTGTTGTTCTTGTGAATTTTCTTGTTTTTGATTTTCGGAATATATTATATTCTTATTCTCTATTATATTATTCTCTATATTGGTATGTTTTGGTAATGTAGCTACATTACTTTTTGTAATGTCGTGTATT
>Ga0326513_10000805_pt1 | contig 26446 bp, 20 predicted proteins | sample 2_2465_0518_D_FD_203654 | JGI IMG/M metagenome (GOLD analysis project Ga0326513, IMG submission 203654) | Bovine rumen microbial communities from UC Davis, California, United States - 2_2465_0518 | ecosystem: Host-associated > Mammals > Digestive system > Stomach > Rumen | place: USA... | reverse complement strand
ACGAATTTCAGAAACGACTTGTCGGACATTTCAAGGGTTACGATTTTCCCAAGCAAGCCCTCTGCGTGCTTTTTCAAGACCTCTGCATTGATTTTGGATATACCCATAAGCTCCTCGTATTCGTCTTTGGTGAAGATAACCGTTGTTCGGCTATCATCGGCTGCATTGATACGGCTGATATAGGTATCAAGCACTTTCAGTTCACCCAAAGAGAACGGAACGGAGCGCATAAGCACAAGGGGGTCAGACTTCTGCACCCAGTATCTTTGGTCAAGATTTCCCTTTATTTCCTCGTTTTTTCCTTTCAATCGAGCCATTGGAAACCACCTCCAAGACCTATTATAACACATAGGTGAGTATTCATCAAGCGTGTTCTCACCTTTGAGGAACGATGTTCTCACCTTTGAGGAACGATGTTCTCACCTTTGAGGAACGATGTTCTCACCTTTGAGGAACGATGTTCTCACCTTTGAGGAACGATGTTCTCACCTTTAAGTCTGAAAAGCCCGATAAATACAGCGTTTTTTGGGTACTGTTATCAAGTAATCTATCAAGAATATTATTATAGTATTATCAAGTCGTCTTTATCAAGCGAAATTCTCGCGGGTGACATACTCCCCCACCTATAGAGGTGGGGGCTTCTCGCTCAAGTACGGTAACCCGTACAGTATCAACGAGCTAACCCCGTGTGTCCCACGGTTCTTTTTTGGTTTCACGCTAATATTATTCTAATACCTTCATTTCGTATGTTTATAGCAGCGTTTATATCTCTGTTATGATGCGCTTTACAGCAAGGACAAGTCCATTCTCTTACAGACAAATCCTTTGTATCTGGATTCTGATATCCGCAAACATTGCAAATCTGTGAACTTGCAAAAAACTTATCTATTTTTACAAGTCTTTTTCCAAGTTCCTCTAACTTGTATTTCAGAAATGCTGTGAACATTCCCCAACCGTTGTCTGAAACGGATTTACCGAAATTCAGCGACTGTGCCATAGCCTGCATATTCAGATTTTCAATACACACACAATCATAGACATTGGCTATCTGTCTTGACTGCTTGTGCAGAAAATCCTTTCTTTGGTTGGAAACCTTTTCATGCAGTTTAGCAACTTTGATACGCTGTTTTTCTCTGTTCTTTGAACCTTTCACCATTTTTGATAACTTTCTTTGTTCTCTTTTCAGTTTCTTTTCGGACAGTCTGTAATATCTCGGAAACTGTGGACAATTTCCGTTGCTGTCAACATATAATTCGTGCATAGAAAAATCCAGTCCGATAAAACTTTCAAGTTCTTTCATCGTGATTTCTTCTTCATATTCAAAAAGAATACTTGCAAAATATTTACCGCCTGCGTTCTGACTTACAGTAACAGCTTTCAGTTTATAATCATCGGGTATGTTTCTGTGTTGTTTCATTTTGACAAAACCTAATTTCGGAAGTCTTATCATACCATCACTAACTATGATATTTCCATTTACACAATTTGTCGTATAACTTCTTTTACTGCCCTTTTTTGACTTGAACTTAGGGAAACCCACTTTCTTATCTCTGAAAAAGTTATTATACGCATCCTGCAAATTCATCTGTGCATTGGCAAGGGCAAGACTATCTACTTCTTTCAGCCACGGAAGTGCAGTTTTGTACTGTGCAGGAGTATTATTCAGTTTTTCTTTTGCTTGATTATAGTACTCTATTTTATCCCCAAGCATTTTATTATAGATAAATCTGACACAACCAAATGTCTTGGCTATCAATATTCTTTGTTCTTCATTAGGGTATATCCTGAATTTATAAGCTTTATTCATAGCTTTTCACCTTGACTTTGAATATACTTTTTGATTACTTCTATCGGTGCTCCGCCTGTTGTGAGCAAACAAAAGCTCTGACTCCAAAAATAATCTTTCCATAATTTTTTTCTTATTTCAGGAAATTCTTTTTTCAATAATCTGCTGCTTGCACTTTTGTAAGCGTTTATGAATTTGCTTATTTCACTTTTCGGATGTGCTTTGAAAACAATATGTACATGGTCAACATCGTGATTCCATTCTTGCAATGTGATATTGTACTTTGGAGAAATATACTCAAATATTTCTTTAGCTCTGTCAGAAATGTTATCATCGAATGCTTTTCTTCGGTATTTTACAACTAACACAAGATGGTAATACAGCAAAAATACTGAATGTGCATTATTATCCAACTCCATAGCTATTATCAACTCTTTTCTCTGTTCGACTGATTTGATAATAGCATAGATTATTAGCTATGTCAAGGGAAAAGTCAGCCCGTAGGGCTGAGAATAACTTGACATCTTAAAAATAATTGTAAATTAATGTGACAATAATGAGGTGAGGATCATTGAACAAAGCATATCAATTCAGAATATATCCAAATTCGGAGCAAGAGACAATGTTCTCAAAAACCTTTGGTTGTACACGAATGATATATAATTACTATCTTGACAAACGAATTAAGCTGTATGAAGAAGAGAAAATCACATTCGGATATACGAAGTGCGCAAATGATTTGACGATCTTGAAAAAAGAAAAAGATTTTTTGAAAGAAGTTGACAGCATATCACTACAGCAGGCTTTGCGACACCTTGACACAGCATTTCAGAACTTTTTCAAGAATCAAAAGACAAGGTTTCCGAACTTCAAGTCAAAGAAAAATAAACACAACAGCTATACAACCGTTTGTGTGAATCACAACATAAAACTTGAAAACGGAATGATTGCATTGCCCAAAATCGGAAAAGTAAAGGTAAAACAACACAGAGACATTCCCGAGCATTATATCTTAAAATCCGTTACGGTTAGCCAAACACCAAGTGGAAAATATTATGCAAGTATTCTGTTTGAGTATGAAGAAGAAATTACCGAAAAAGAACCGGAAAGTTTTCTCGGATTGGATTTCTCTATGAAAGAATTATATGTTGACAGCAACGGTCATGAACCTGCCTATCCAAGATACTACAGGCGAGCTGAGAAGAAACTGAAAAGAGAACAAAGAAAGCTGTCCAAAATGGTGAAAGGTTCAAAGAACAGAGAAAAACAGCGTATCAAAGTTGCTAAAATGCACGAAAAACTCGCTAATCAAAGGAAGGATTTTCTGCACAAGCAGTCAAGGAAGATAGCCAATTCCTACGATTGTGTGTGTATTGAAAATCTGAATATGCAGGCAATGGCACAGTCGCTGAATTTCGGCAAATCTGTTTCGGACAACGGTTGGGGTATGTTCACAGCATTTCTGAAATACAAGTTAGAGGAACTTGAAAAAAGACTTCCTGAATCCGTGAAGTTCAAATTGTAAAATAAGGCTGAAAGGCTGATAAGCACTGCTTTCTAAGAGAAAATCCAGTACTCGAATTTGCACCAGGTGGGTGCAGAAAACCAGATATGCAAAAATGCTTGAAATACCTGATTTCATGCGCTTTTTCAATATCTTCTAAATATTCAGTTTCACGGATTCAGGGAAACAAACAAGAAAATAATGGAACTGCACGAAACCGTCAAGAAGCGGTATATCTTATCCCTCAACGGAGACGAAAAACTGATCCTTGCGGATGCGGCTTCCGTTCTGAGCAATGTCAGCAAAAAGCAGTTTCAGGATGAGATAAGCAGGCTGAAGTCCGTACTGCCGTCGGCAGAAGTCATTGCCGGATATTACAGCAGTCTTCCCGAACCTGAAAAGAGTGAGAAGATACGGAAAGCAACAGAAACAGCAAAAGCCAGACGGAAGGCAGCCGTTGCAAACTACACAAACTGCTGCAGCTTTTTGTTTACCTGTCTGGATGCACAGATAGAAGCCCTGCAGTACTACGGCCTGCCGTTGTCCGGCATTGAAGCTCTTGCAGAGGCAAAAGCCTCAGGGTGGTACACCAGCTCCAAAAACAGAACAGCCGGCAACATAACACACATCGAAAAAACGGCAGAACATGTCAAAAAGCTGTTCTACGATATGCCGGACAGCTTACCAGAGAATATATCAGTTTTCCTTTACAGGAGCTTGTCGATTACGACCTTTATGCAAGACTGACCGGAGCAAGAAAGGGCTTTGAAATAGGGACAGACGCACTCACCAGCATAAAAAGTAAAAGAAACTGTCCGGAAGAGTAAAAACAGTACGGCCACAATAAAAGCTCTTGAAGTGCCTTTTACAGGAGCAAAGATAGAAAACAATCAGTGTTATATTTATCTCAATACCCGTATAGACTGGAATTTTTTAACCTAAATGGGCAAGAAGTCTCCCGGGTCTCACCTGTCGGCTCGGTCGGCGCTTCTCAGCCTGCGGCTGAGAGGTCTCCACAGGAGACCCGCGCCCCCGAAAACGAACTTTTTCCGTTCTTAGTTTCACGGATTCAGGTATTATTATATCCGGAGGCTTCAGGGTCGTGTCACTCAGCGGCAGACAGAAGGGATCCGGCGGAGTGCGCTTTGATATACAGGCAGATGACCGTAGGAAGAGTAACAGAAAGATCCTGTATGCCGTTTCCTTATCAGGTAAAAATTCACATAAAAAGATTGAATTCAGGATAGAAAATAGCTATAATGAAATAACAGCATACAAAAAGTGAATGATGCCGTAATTGTATGTCCTCCGCAGTCGGTCAGGGGCAGGCATGAACAGGACAGAGTTCACCGCATGTTGAAAATTTATATGTCAGGAGTGTGATTTATGACAAAGCAACAACAAACCTTCCGCAGACCGGTAAGTCTGCTGCTGGTATTTCTGATGCTTATGGGCGTATTTGGGATTATGTCCATACACGTCAGGAGTACCCGTACCGATGACTGGCAGCAGCGGCGGTCGGCGCTGCTGGTCGATGCGGTGAACTGCCTGAAAAATGCCCGTCATGAAGACGGCAGCTTCGGCAGCTATACCGGACTGGTCAATGAAACGGCAGAGGCGGCCGGAGCCGTCCGCTATGCCGAGCCTGCCTATGATACTGCGCTCACGGCGGATTGGCTGCGGCAGAACGGCAGCCGGGACAATAACGATACCGCCGCCCGCACCGCAGCCGCAGCGGGAGATCAGGACCTGTTAAAGGAGCTTATGACAGCGCAGAACCGTGACGGCGGTCTGGGACTGCGAAAAAATGACGGTTCGGATGTACTGGATACCGTACTTGCCCTTCAGGCTGTCAATGACGTCAGCATCACGGGATATGCCTCTCAGGGCAGTATGCTCTGTGAATATCTGGCGGACAACGTACAGAGCAGCGGCGGATGGGCATACAGCAGCGGCTCACAGACAGATACTATCCTTACGGCCATGGCCGTGTACAATATTGCACGGTTCATGAAGGTCAATCAGCTGGCAAATGACCGCATCACCGCCGTATTGGCAGGGGCGGACTCGTACCTGACAGAGAAAACGGAGCTGTCTTTTACAAAGGATAAGCTCGAAGCCTGTCTTTACACGCAGCTTGCTCATCTGGCATATACCGGCAGGATTGATTACAAGTCGGTCATCAAGGGACTGGAGGATATCCGTGATGCAGACGGCAGCTTTTACAGTAACGTACATCTGACAGCTTCAGCGGTCAGGCTTTTGCAGGATATGGATCTGGATAATGCCCTGCATATATATGACCTTGTAACAGCCGTCGGACCGCAGGCGGGCTATCTCCGTAATCCTATGGAGGTAAGCGTCAGCTATGGCGCAGCATATCTGGCTTCTGCAGATCAGGACTGCACACTGAGGCTGACGGTCAGAAACGGGAGCCGCATTATCGAAGCACAGGAAAAGGATCTGACGCTTACGGAGGATCAGACTGCTGTGAACGGTTCCTTTGATGCCTTTACTGTTGAGGAACTGACAGATGACGGTATCGTGGTCACGGTCAGCCTGTATCATGGTGAAACGCTCCTGCGTTCCGCAGAGGAAACTATCACGCTGGCGGAGCCGCCGGTGGCCGGCGCCACCGAGCTGACAGATTTTTCCCTTACCCTCGATCAATACAACGGCTATGAGGGATATCCCGCCGAAGTAACGGCACAGTGCGAGCTGCTCTACTCAACGAATGTGGCAAGTCAGGTCAGTATGCACTACACTGTGACAAAGGGCGGGATGCCCGTAACGGAAAAGACCGTTCCTGTCCCGCTGACGCCGGATAAAACCGCCTATAAAGGGCAGGATATCAGCTTCACCGCCGATGACAAGGCCGGTACGGTCTATACAGTAAAGGCGGAATGTATTTACGAAGAAGAAGTTCTGGCGACACGTACCTGTCTGTTTACAGTCGGTCAGCGTCCCGTGATACCGGAGCCGGAGCCTGACCGGGAGCCGGAGCCGTATCTGAATGTGTTCTGGGCAGGCCCCGTGCTGACGGATTACAGCGTTTATGCCGGTATTGAAAACGAAATTACGGCAGACGTAAGAATCAGCTATGAGGCGAATGCCGATTGGAACAGAACCGTCCGTATTGCCGTCACGGACAGCGAGGGCGAAGTCATAGCGGAAAAATCCCAGCCCATCACGCTGACTACCTCCGAACTGGCTATCGTCGATGAACACCATGCCTCTTATCCTTCCATACAGACCGACAATATGCTGACATTTACGGTCAAGGAAGAAGGCAAATACACGGTAACGGCGGCGCTGTTGGCAGAAGACGGCACCGTCATCAACAGCCATGAGGCAACGGTCAATGTCATGCCGAAACCACAGCAGGAACTTATCCTCTATTCCTCCGTACAGAGCAAAACGGATGACAGCGGCAAAAAGACGGATTCCGTTGACCTTTCGTGGAATGATATCAGCGGCGACTATGACACCTACAACTATGGTCTGCGCCGCAGAATCAAAGGCGGCGAATGGGAGTCCCGTTCCATCTGGAACGAATCGGAAAAGATCAGGGTATTGAATGTCTATCCCGCCTATCCCTATCTGAAAGACTGGATGGAAAACACCCTGTCAGCCACGGCAGAACCGGCCGGCATGGGTATCTTTGATATTGATTCCATTCATTTTAACAGCTTCAACAGCAATCCTCTTTCTTATATGAAGGATGAACAGGGCAAATGGAACTATGATGTTGTATTCTTCGGCTCTTCCGACTGCAACAGCTATTATGATCTGAGTGCGGCGGCCGGTGAATTGATGCACCAGTTTGCCGATGAGGGAAGAGGCATCCTGTTCGGGCATGATACCGTCTGCACCAATTTCGGCCACTATAATTTTGCCAGCTTTGCGGATGAACTGGGTATCTTAGTCATGGATGACTGTACCGTATGGCCGACCACTTCTGTATCGGTTATCAAGATCGGTACGCTGACTAACTTCCCGTGGAATATCCGTGGTACGCTGAATATTCCCTCTTGTCATTCCTACGGACAGTATGTCGGCGGTACGCTGGAGGGGACAGAGTGGATGTCGCTGAATACCGACAGACGCTATGATGAGGCTACCGGCAGCCATTCTAATTTCTATCTGGTAACTAACAAGAATCTCGGTATGATACAAACCGGCCATTCCAATGGTCAGGCGACTGATGACGAGCGCAAGGTACTGGCCAATACACTGTTCTATCTGTATCAGCGTTCCCGCCTGACGACCGCCCGTGACAGCTCTTTTTATGATCTGGATGCCCCCGACCAGCCCACAGCGGCAGAGGCCACGGTCAAGGGAACGACTGTTTCCGTGCCGGTACATACCAAGGATAACCCCACAACCTATGAATACTATGTGGAAGCGGCACCGGAAAATGATGCCACACATGAAACCATCCGTTCCAACGTGGAAACACAGACCGTACTGGCCGGTCTGAAAGGCTATGTTGTCGGTATCAGTGACAGCGATCAGCCTTGTCCGGAACTCATCACCTATGATGAAAACGGCGAATTTGTACAGAATGTCGTTCCGGCCGATGAAAACGGCGATGCTGTTGTGACGGGTACACTGCCGGATACCGGCAAGCCGTATTATATGCACATCTTTGCGGTCGATCATGCCAATAACGTCAGCGAAGAAACCATTATCCTTATCGGCAAGGCCGCCGTTACAACGGCTATCTATACCGATAAAGCGGTTTATGACGTGAATGAAACCGTGAAGGTTTCCACCGTTTCTTCCGCCGTACTGTTTGATATACAGGCGAATGCAGTACTTGCTCTCTATGACAGCAAGGGCAACTGCATGGCGACCCTTAACACGGCAGAACAGCAGACATTGTCCTGTGACAGCCTGTTTGCGCTGAACGGCGAATGGGTGATACCGGAGATATTCAGCGGGGAATATACCGCTAAGATCGTCTGGAGCATAGGCGGGGAAGAGATAGCCTCTGCCGGCTGTGTATTCACGGCGGCGGCCAACGGCGGTGTGAACAATGACGTTTATACCGATCAGACGGCATACGATACCGATGATCCGGTAACGATCCTTAATCAGGTCAATAACCTCAGCACAAATGCCGATGCCGAAGGACTGACGCTGGATGTTATCGTCAGCGACAGTCAGCAGAAGCAGGCGGCGCATTTTGAACAGGCTGTCAGTGTCATTTATCTGAATACCTTTGCCCGCTATAACAATACTATCCCTGCCGGTACACTGACGGAAGGCAGCTATACCGTGACCGCCAATGTTCTTGATCCTGACGGTAATATGCTTTCCGGTGATACCGCAGAATTTACCGTATCAGCGTCAGGCGGTGTCATGACCGGAAAGCTGACCTTTACCGATGCACAGGACAATGCACAGACGGCCGTTTATAGCGTGACCAACCACAGCAATATTCCGGTACAGAATGCGGTTGTCACCGTCAGAATTCTTTCTCCCACAGGAGAACAGGTTGCCGAACTCGTCAAGACCGTCAGCTTTGCCCCGCAGGAAACCCTTGATTTTACAGAATTGCTCAATACGACTGAGTATGTCAACAATGATTACATCGGTATTCTGTCGGTCACCGCAGGCGAACAGACCGCCGAACTGGATAACGACAGCTTTATCATTGACCGTGAGCCGGAACCGGAGCCGGTAGAATCCTCTGACCCCGTGGAATCCTCTCAACCGGTAGAATCTTCCGAACCCGTGGAATCCTCTCAGCCAGCGGAATCTTCCGAACCCGTGGAATCCTCTCAACCGGTAGAGTCCTCTCAGCCGAGTGTATCTTCTCAGCCGTCCGTACAGGAAAGTAAAGTATCGGTTATCAGTGTACCAGACGAAACGGCACATACCGGCGACAGTACAACTGCCGTTTTGTGGGTAATGCTGTCCGTTATGGCACTGTCCGCTGTGACTGTTATCATCGTCAAGGAGGTAAATGCACATGCCAAGAAGAAAAATTAAATCTGCGGTTGTCCTTTCCCTCGTTGGTGCCATGATACTGGGCTTGTTCGGCTGTTCGGCGGCACCGTCCGTAAAGGTCAGTACCATGCCCTCCGTACAGCAGACCGCCTCCGGGGAGGCTTCTCCCCTGACGGCAGCCTATGCCGAGGGTAAGACGACCTATGAGCTCATCGAAAAGGCCGCCTCTGACGGTCAGACTGCCGTACTGACACAGGAAGCGGGCCGCATGGCGGAAAACATCCGTCAGATACGCGCACAGTCAGAAACAGAGTTTGCTCAGACAAGAGCCGTGCTGGAGACCCTTCAGGACAGTAAGCTCCTCAGCCGTCAGAAGGCGTATGAAGCGTATGTATATTCCTCCCTCTATCAGGCGGAACAGGCGGCTGTCGGACTGACCGGACTGAAGGATACCGAACAGAATGTTCAGACCATCGCCGCCATGTTTGAGGAAAAGGAGGAACCGGAGACTGTTACCTACGGCACGGCCTACAACAATGTCAGGATCGCGCCAAAAACGACATCCACCTCGGCAGCGTCCGATCATACTACCGAACCTACCGAGGCGGATCTGGCCCTGACCGGTGAGGTCGCCATCAATGAGACCATTCAGGAGCTGTGTAACGAATTGGGCACAGCAAAGCGTGTATATGAATTTGTCCGCAACGGCTTTGCCTATGAGCCGTATTATCGCTCCAAAAAAGGAGCCATTGCAACGTTTGACCAGCTGGGCGGCAACGATGCCGATCTTGCAAGCCTGCTGATCGGCATGCTGCGGTATCTGAAGATCCCGGCCCGTTATGTGCAGGGCAGGGTGTTGATCACCGGCGAGCAGGCCATTGCCCTGACCGGAGCCGATACCGTGGAAAACGCCGGCGCAATTCTGGCAGCGCAGTATAAGCCCGTGATGATGTACACAGAAAACGGTCAGCTCACCGGCTTTATCATGGAGCAGATATGGGTACAGGCTTATGTGCCGTATACTGATTACCGGGGTGCCGGTCACAGGTCCGGCGATAATGTATGGGTCAGCATGGATCCGAGCTTCAAAGCCCTGAAGGAGGAGGATATGGTGCTGGATAATGACCTTGATTCCGAAGAGGTCAGGGCCAATACCGCCGCCATGCAAAAGATCTGCCCCGACTACGAAGCGCCGGAGCAGATCACCATCAAAAACAGATATATTGACCGGACGACAGACAAGTATCTGCCTGTTTCTCTGCCGTATGCCGTGCAGTCGGTCACAAGGACCTTTGCGGCAATGCCGGCAGAGCTGCGTGACAGTATTTCAGTCAGTGTCGGCTGGGATACCCTGTTGAGCGCCCCTGTTTCCGACCTGTACGGGAAATCCGTCATTGTCAGCTTTGAGCCGGAAACCGAATCCGATCAGCGCATCATTGACAATTACGGCGGTCTCGATAAAGTGCCGGCCTATCTGGTATCCGTGGTGCCTGCCGTATCGGTGAACGATGTGCAGTACCGCGGCTCCTATGCCGTTACCCTCGGCAGCGCACAGAAAATGAACATTACCGTGAACAACGCTGCCGGAAGTACAAATATCCCGGATACGGTCTATGCCGGTTCCGTGTATGCGGTCAGCCTTGATATGCAGCAGATCAGTCAGAAGGAGCTGGAAAACAGTCAGGCAAGAGTCAATGCCGTTAAGGACCTCGTGACCGAAAGCAATATTTATTCTGCCGCCTCTATCGGACCTATCCTTGACTTTGCCGGAAAATGGTATTTCAGGGGCTGTGATGCCTACGCCGCAGGCATGGCGCTCACGTTGGATATCAGACGCACCAGGCAGTTAGCGGTAGCCGTGACCGGCTACCGCATGACCGCCGTAACAATGTTTGGCCGTGTCACTTCCCTTGACTACGGAGATTTCATGATCGACGTGGATTATAACCTTTCCTCAAATATCAGCCGCACCGGTAGCAGTGAACGGGAACGGACCTTCCTGATGGCAACCGGCTTCAAGGAATCCTCTTATGAAGGCGAGCTGTGGCAGGAGATATTAGCGGATGATGAGCCCTTCGGCATTTCCACCGTCAGCATTTTTGCCGCCGGTCTGGCCTATGGTCTGAAGCCGGTGATACTGACACAAAGCAATATATCGGAGGACCTGAACAAGTGCCATATCCCGGAAATGACCAAAAGTTCTGTCATTTCCTATGTCAATACCGGACGTGTGGTCGCCGTGATGCCGGAGACCTTTAAGGTCGGAGACTGGACCGGTACCGCTTATATAGCCACAGATATGAGTGACGGCTCTTCCGTTTATATGATCTCCGGCGGTTTGGCCGGAGGCTCCAACTATCGTGACTATAGTCTGCGCTTCAGCGATCATCAGCCCGGTCTGTCGGATTATATCGATACCGAACAGATGGTCGCCCTGTGCTACCGTATCAATATCCTGATCTCTGCGGTGGAACAGGAGCTGGCGCTCATAAGTCTGATGGGCGATGTAATGGCGCTGGAAACGGCTTCGCTGAATGTGGCCGGCGCCATGGCTGCGGTCAAGACCTTCAACGACGCTAAGAGCTTTGCCGATGCCGTGCAGATGTATTATGACAATTTAGATATGCTTATCGACTTCTATATGTCCGATGATCCGGACAAAGCGGCTGCCGATATGATGATGTTCACCCTGGCCAATATGCTTGGCTTTATTGCAGGACAGGCATGGGATGCCGTACTGGGAAATATTCCGGGGATAGAGATCGGCGGCGGTGTGATCGAGGTCAGCGATATAATGAGTCTGCTGGACGTAGGCGACTACATGGCATCTATTGTCATGGAGGTATCGGGCGCGCTGGGACTTTTCAACGAAAACACCAAGGACTGGTATGAACAGATAGTCGGAGCCCTGATGCCGTAAACAGGCCGGAGCATTGACACGATCTGCACGAGGGATGATCCTTTTCTGAAAAAGAGGGGTCATCCCTCTTTTCAGTGTATCCCGGAGCCGGAAACCAAAAACAGAAAAAGTTCGTTTTCGGGGATTGTCAAGGGGGACTTTTCCGCAAAAGTCCCCCTTGACTCGCTCTCCGCAGAGAGCGAAACACTTTTTGCTTCTGCGCTCGGCAAGGGGTGAATTTTCAAACAGTCCGGTAGACTGTTTGAAAAGAGAGGACGCCCCGCAAGAGAGGGCGTCCCCTACTAACGGCTCGCTAAAATGTACCCCGCCGCCGAGAGGCGGCACAAACGTATCCGTTGTGTGAAAAACAAGGAATGAAACAATTGACTTGTAATGCTCCGTTTATCTCGCATTCAGCTATTTATTATATAAGAGTTTCACGGATCCAAGGACTTGTAAAAACAGATAAGTTTTTTGCAAGCTCACAGCTTTGCAATGTTTGCGGATTTCAGAATCCTGATACGAAAAACTTGTCTGTCAGAGAATGGATTTGCCCTTGCTGTCAGACACATCATGACAGAGATATAAACGCTGCTATCAACATACAAAATGAAGGTATGAGAATAGCGTTGGCATAAAATCAAAACAAGAACCGTGGGACACACGGGGTTAGCTCGCACCAGCTGTACGGGTTGCCGTACTTGAACGAGAAGCCCCCGCCTCTAAGCGTTAGCGTAGGCGGCGGGAGTATGTCACAAATTTAAAGATTGATACCTGATAGTGGAGATAATAAATACTAAGTAACCGCTAAATAATCCCGCACCTTGAAAAACCTGAAACCGTTTTCATGTAAAAAAGAATCGGAGCAGAAAGACATTAAGCCTTCTGCTCCGTTCCGATAATATGTGTTTTGAATGTTGAGTAATGAGCTAATCATACCCACCAAATGGCAATAAACGCAAAAGAGAAACTATCCGATCCGAGGATCATTCGGGTCAGGTCTGAATGGAATGATTTTGGAATTGTAGGAATCCAAATAATCTTTCACTACATCCCTGAGGTGTTCGGGATAAAGCTCTTCATCAGCGATCAGATTGTACAATTCGCAGACGAAACAAAAATCATCCGAAATAGCTTTTACGCTGGCTCTCTCGTGTTCACCAATGATAGAAATGCCGTACATCGTGCGGGAGCCAGAGCTTCCCATAGGGATGGTGGTATCTGATACTACATAGAAGTATTCTCCGCTTTTGCGATATGTTCTGGTCATGTTCATTTCTCCTCCAGATAATTTTTATCACATCGATGTTACTAAGGTATTATACGATATTTAGAGAAGAAATTCAACATTCTTTTGTCGATTTCATGTCAAAAAATGTGACACTGCTTGAAAAAAATCATCGGTTTCAAACTCCCTTGTTGTGCAGGGTGACGAACACAATGCAATTTATCCTTCTCCGGCAAGAAGACTCCGACCTCTATAGGTCGGGGATGAATTGCCGTCAGCCCGTAGGGCTGACTTTCCCTTGACAACATAGATATCTGTTGCTAAAATATAGACATAGAGGTTTCCAAAAGTTGTTCGTAAGATAACAGTACCGTAGGGAGTACGGGAAGGGTTTGCCTCATAAAAAAACCCATAGCCTCGGAAACTGATGCCCGTAAAATGCAATCCTTTGCAAGGTTGGGCGGATTAAAGGAAGCTCCCGCCTCTATAGGCGGTGAGTACTTCACTTTTCACTGTACTCTTTTGCCAGTTTATAGAATGAGTTGGGTTTCAGGTTCAGCAGGCGCATTGCCTGACGTGCGGTTATCTTCTTGTCCTGCCAGTCCTTGTATACGCTGTCCCATTTTTTGGGGTATGTAACAGGGGGTCTTCCGATGGGATTTCCTGTGCGGCGGCTGATCTTCTTTCCGGTGCTGTCTGTGGGCATGGCTGCCAGACCTTCAAGCTGTCTCTGTCGGGTGGTCTCACGTTCATTCTGTGCGATACTTGAAAGCACCTCGATCATGATATTGGTTATCATATCGCCGATCCAAGCCTGCTCCATCGGAAAGTCTGTCATAGTGGTGGGCATATCAAGTATTTTTACCTTGATGCCCTTGTCCTTGAAATATTGCAGTTCCTTCTTCAAATCCTCTTTGTTTCTGCTCAGGCGGTCAAGGCTCTTTATATAAAGCGTGTCGCCCTCCACAAGCTTTCCGATGCCGAACTTTAACGACTGATAGCCAGGGCGGTTCAGATCACGCCCGCTTGACTTGTCCGTCACTATCATATCAGGTTCCACATACCGGCTTAGTGCCTGTAGCTGTCTGTCAAGATTCTGCTCGCTTGTTGATACCCTTGCATAACCTACTACCTTACTCATAAAGCTCACCTCTGCTATCAATCATAACAAAAGTGTTTGTAAAATTCAAGGACAATTACAAATGTTTGTAATTGTCCTTTTTGGTGTTTTATAAATATATTTTATTGGTGTTTGGAATTGTTGGATAATACAACGACAATAACAGGTATAAAAAATCAGCTGTGAAGAACAGATGTCAAGTGCATCTTTCTTCACAGCTTTTTTTGTTTTCAAGAACAGGGGATTGTGTTGTTTCCGTGAGGAAACGAAAATTAGTGGACCTCGGCAAAGTGTTTTTACATTTTGTCGGGGATTTTTTGTGCCTTTCAGGCAAAGCCACCCTCGTTCTTAGGTGGTATTTAACGCTTCCGGCAGTTGACATCGGTGATATCAGTTATAGAACCCCCTCGTTCTTAGGTGGTATTTAACCTATATGGCAGATACAGTGCTAAAAACAGGAGATTGTGTGTCTTTCGACAGCTTTATTATACAATATTTTCGTGAAAAAAACAATGATTTTCCGGCAGGAAAACAGTTTTTTCACGTTTTTTTATTGGTGTCCTCGTCCTGCCATGCCCTCATGAATATTTTCTCATAGCTGAGATTCTTATACCTTGCCGGATTATAGCCGAAAGGATAATTCAATGCACGGAGTATTGCCTGTGAATAAATTCCGCTTCTGAGCTTATCAAGCTCCTTTTCATCGCCGAATACGGAACTCACAAAGTCTGCAAATGGCTGTTTATCAGCTGAATCAGCTGAATAAAGGAGTTTTTGCATACAGTAGTGATAAATACCAAAATAGGAGTCTGTTTTTTGTATATCTCCGATATATTTTACACCCTTTCTTACTGCGGAAAGATGTGCTATTGCGTTGCGGTAGGTTGTACAAATTTTTTCTGGTGTGTTTTGGTATCTTTCCAGCTTTACAATATGCTTTTCTTTCAGCAGATGGTTATCACGGTCACAGTAACGTTTCGTCATGGATAAAGGATAATTATCATTTGAACTGACACCACACAGCCGGCTGTCTCTTTCAAGATGATATACCGCCATAACATACTGTGAATTGATACGCACAAGACTTTTGACAACTATATAAACGATTGTCAGATACAATCCGAGAATGGCTTTGGGCTTTTCTCTTCCCTTTGCCTTTTGGTCCTTATTTCTATCCTTTGGATTGATATATTTCAGCTCTGTGAAATTATCGAATTTTACCGTTGACAAGATATCCGAAAGTACTTTTCTTTTGTCGTGTACTTTGTCTTCGATGCCGACAGAATGGGCATAGCGGTCTATAATTGCGTCATTCATTCTGCCTAAAACATAGTTCCTGACATTTTCATTCTGAATGATACGGTATGCGTCCGAAGGATTGATATATTTGATGATATAGCGGAAACGTCTGGAATTGATGATATTATTCCTGAAAAAGCCCGCTACACTGTTTTTTTTGTCTTTTTGGTTGAAATAATACTCATAAATACTGTCAATGTCACTTTCATTGACACCGATAACCAGGAGAGCATCTTTTATCATGGTTTTGTACGCGTTCAGGTCGTTGATGTCCATTTTGATGACACCCCGGAGCATATCCAGTTCCATTGATATCTGACCGCTTTTTTCAAAAATGGAATATTTTTTGCTGTCATAGCCGATTTTTCCGTCATCCCTGATATTCAGATTCAGCTTTCTGATATCACCGTTGAAAGCTTCTATCTGCTGGAATTTGCTGATAAGTGAGGACAAAAGGATATTGATGTTTTTGCCGTCAAGAAACTGACACAGTACATAAATGAATTTTGTAAAAAGGCTTAATTGATCGGTTGTAATAAAATCTTTTTCCGCCTCTTTCATACCGTCATTGATAGGCTGATAGCATTCATTGCCATGCTTAGGCTGATCAAAGTCTGATTTAATATCACTTATCAGTGCATTTATTGTCTGGCTGATGATTTTGATGTTATACAGCCTTTTAGCTCCCTGACAGTAAACGATATTTTTGTCCTTGTCACTTTCGGCGGCTCTGAGCTGGTCTACCATTTCTTCGGAGAACTTTTTTCCCTCCTTATGGTATTTCAGATATGAGTAAACAACAAAATCCACCAGTGTATAAAGCTTGCTCCTGACAGTATCATATGTATCACCGAGTAAGCCTTTCATGTCCTCTATGGAACGGATGGCACATTCTCTCAGCTTTTTCAGACTGAAACCGAGGTTTTTATCCTGCTTCCGTATGGTGAAGGCATAAAGCCTGCGGATAAGTCTGGCAGTATTTTCCGGTGTATCTGCTTTGGCTTTCAGGAGTCTGTAAATATTGTTTTTCTGATTGTTACTGAATCCTTTATTGATGGAATTTATCTTGCTTTTTATCAGATCATCGGCTGTTTCTGTCAAGGCCTCTTTATTGAGTTCTCCGAAAATATAATCCATACTATCTGCATTCCGTGAATTTCCGGCAGCATAATGTATGGTTGAATTGCGTATCAGGCTGACAATGCACATAAGATAATACAGCTTTTCCTTGTCACTCTCTTCTTCAGATTCCTCTCTAAATTTCGGTAATATATCCGGAAAATAAGAAAATGTTCCCTGTGCTTTTACACGTCCTATGAATTCGTCAAATTTAGGTTTTTTATTGCCTGCGTATGTTTGATATGTGATGTGAGGGATTATATAAAAACCGATCATATCATATTCAGTATTTTCTCTGTCAAGTCCGTTTATGGCTGTTGCGGCAAGATTTGCGGCAACAGACAGTGTCTTTATAATATCATTCACCGCATAAGCCGCCTGTATATGTATATTATCATCAAACTTCTCGCCGAATATTTCTTCTTCAAGCTCTTTTCTTATTCCCAGCTGATCATTGGTATTATCCGGAACACTGAACTGTCCGGCATCTTTTTTCAGGCTTTTCTTGCGGAAAGAGTATGTTTTTCGGCTGATGTTGACATCTATATCCGAATGATTCTGTAATTCTTCAATGGTGCCGTTTTCTATGCGTTTGTCAAGTACGGAATTGTTCCCTCTGCCGAAAGCAGTTGTAACTCTTACATCCGGACTGATATGATATACCGCTTTCACACCGTTCAGTTTGACCTTTGATTTTTTCATAATAATTCACCTGCCTTGTGTATATTTTAATACCTATTCTCTGTTTTTTCAATCGTTCTGATCTTGGGAGCTGCCGTTATCTTTTTCGTAAATTTCACTCAGATTTCGCAGAGCCTTCTTGAAGTCTTTGATGTATTCCTGCGGAGATGTGATCCTGGCTTCTTTGCCGAATTTGAAAAAATAACGGAAGGTCTGCATAAACGTGGCTTCAAAGGTGATAAAACCTTTATCTTCATCTGCTGTAAATTTCGGGCGGAAATTAGCCCAGTCATACAGCCGTTCAAAGCCTGTCGGTGTCAGTTCCACCTTAACTTGCTTTGCAGAATCCGGCAGATATTCGTAACCGTCCAGAGCGAGCCGGCTTTCCATATAGCCGATCATTTCGGAATAGGACGAACAGAATTTTCCTCCCTCTTTTTTGGGTTCTCGAAAATGAATGTCTCTGTCTGGCTTTATTTTCTGATGCACCCGAAACCATTTTTTATTATTATCGTAATAATAGGGAATGATATTTTTCACCGGAACGCTTTCTAAATTCCGGAAATACCACTCGTTTTCTTCCTGCTTCATAAGAAAACAGGCAAGGTAATGACGGTTGCTTTCTTTTGTGACACCGATTTTATAGGGAAGTACCGTTATTTTAGACTCGTCTTTATAGTTAGCGGATTTTGTATCCAAAACCGGTTTATTTTTGAGTATGGTAATAATTTCATGGTTTTTTATATGCTCTCGAAGTTCTTCGAGAGGTTGGCGGTATATTATGGCTTCTCTTTCCGGCATACTCAGACTGCAGTAATATTCGATACATAACACAAATATCTGTGCATAATTCGCACCTCTCAAAATGTTTGGTGTCAGACCGTTGTTTTTGATACATTCCATATCAGCCTCATCAAAAACAGAGCCAAGCAATTTTTCCTGATAAAGTCTTTCGATCTTTTCAAATATCTTTGTTGTGATGGCATTGTTTATTTTGATAGGGCTGTAGTCATTCTGATTTTTTGAAGCTTTTTTCCTGTGAATCCTGTTCTGCTCCACGAAATCCGTTTTGAAATCCGTTTTATCATGTATATTCCAAAAAATTCTTCTCAGAAACTGCGGATAAGAAAAACGGTAGCGACCATTCTTATCTTTTGGATTGCATCGGAATATCATGATATCATCCATAATACACTGATGGTCTTTGATGCTCAGACTTACATAGATAGTTTTTTCTGCAATTTCACTCATATCTGAATATCACCTCTTTTTTATGTTACTATAAAGTTAATAAAAATGCAATAATAAAAATTATAATTACTTATAATTAAATGATTTTCTATGATAAAAAGTAAGAAAATATAGTCTTTAATCTTCGGATTGTGATTTCAAATTTACGGTGATATAATAAAGATACCGAAACGAAATAAACCAACCGGCTTTATCTGAAAGGAGAATGCATTATGGACAACAACACATTTGAAACATTCGGCAGGCTTATAGGTGGTCTCATTGATCTCATCATCAGAATAAGCAAAACAAAGCAGCAGTAATTCATTGTACGCACACAGGATACGGCAAAACAGAAAGGAGACTGATATTATGTCAAAAAATCATGTAACGGAAGGGGTCGTTTCCCCCACAGGTGTCATCCGCATCATTGAAATAATAGGTTCTATCCTGGGCGGAGTTGCCTCAGTGATAAAGATCCTTAAAAAAGACACAACAACATGAAAGAAAGGAGCTGCACCGTTATGATAAAAAATATTATTGCTGCTGCTATGGCAGTCGGAAGTCTTCTGGGCGGCATTTCTTCCCTGATAAATGCCTGCAGGAAAAACGGACAGAATACATAAAGAAAAGGAGCTGAAGGATAATGGATATAGTTTATGGCGATAAGATTTATATTGAGAGCCAGTCTATGAAAGTACAAGGAAAGGCAAATGACATTTACAAGAGATACGGCAAGGAATGGAAGATCAGAGCTCTCGGTAACGGAAACTGGCTTCTTACCAAAAAAAGTGATGTTCTGATAAAAGGAGTAAGCCATCGTGATGAAATTCTGGAGCGGTATCATAAGACAAGTCTGACACGCTCTTTGTTTGAACGATACTGCCATGATATAGAAACCGGTAAAGTCGTTGTCTGATTAACCAGAATACTGTGAGACTGCCGTTCATACAGCAGTCCTCACAGTATTTTTATGTCCGTATAATGCTCATTTCTGAAAAATCCTGAAAGGAATGAAAAATATGTTCTGTTTACTAAACATGATAACCGGCATACTGGAATGCGGCTGGATATCTTTCGGTCTTGCTCATGCTATGCCCTTATGGCAGATACTCTGCTATACGCTTGCATACTATCTGGGAAAACTGTTTCCGAAGCCATTTTCACTCCCTAAAAAATTGCTTTTTGTCTTTTGCTCTGTCACTCTGATAGCAGCAGTAATATTGACTTTCGTTCCTATGCCTGATATTTTTGGGTTTGTTCTGACCTGTCTTTGTTTATTTCTGCTGTCGGCGGTAATACAGACTGTCAAAGACAGCATAAAAAGCGGCGAACATAGCCTTTTAAAGCGTTTTTTCCGTGTGGCAGGCTTTGCACTATCTCCGCTTGCCGCCTTAAGACCTCAGATAATTCTTTTTGCAGTTGTAGTTATAGCTTTCTGCGGACTGACAAAATACACCGGCAAGGAATATCATTTTACTGTACCTGATTTTAAGTGCGGATATTCTATTGCTATACTGTTTCATCAGCTTCATTACTTTTGCTATACACATATAACCATTGCCGCCGTAAGCCTTGCGTTAAGCAAACAGCCTCCGGTGATTGATGCTCTGGACTATGCCTTCACCCGCAGCCCTGCAGCCTTTGGGAGTATTGCAGGTATTCTGATCTTCTGCGGTACACAGATAATATACATACTGTCAGAACATATTTTTTCACGGCTGACAAAAAAGAGCATGACCGTTTTCTATATCGGACAAACTGCTGTCTTTGTTATTCTGCTGTCTATGAGTTTTGTCACGGATACAACACTTTTGGTTATCCTGTGGCTGTTTACAGGCTTATGCGATGGTACAGCCTTTACTATAACCAAAAAGTTAAAGCAATCTGGAAAATATGATAAAGCTCCCATAACATTTTCAGAAAATGCCGGATGCATTCTGGGACAGCTTGCGGCAATTCTTGTTTCTGTGTTTTTCGGTACATATTCACCTGATATCATGCTTGTGTGCGGTGCGATAAGCACATTGGCAGCTATACTCTGCATGATAATCACCATGCAAAAAGAGAAAAAATATGACGGCATCGGCTAATTCAGTTCATAACAATGCTGTCCACATAATTTCACACTTTAAGCGGAACGCACACAAATTGTATCCTTACAAATTGTGTGCGTATATTTTTTCCCTGTCGGTAGGGAAGTCCAGAGGGGAACGCTCTGGCATACTCTACTTATGGAGCTTTGCGTAATAAGTAGAGTATGTTATACTTTACCGTTTGAGATCTTCCCATCCCTGTGGTACAATGGCGGTAAAGTATTTCATCAGCAGCATAGCTGCTGACAGCGAAGGGAGCAGGGCGGAATGAGCTTTGGTGTGTGCAGAGTGGAGAAGATCAAGGGCTGCGGCAGTTGCCGGCTTACAGCTCCATAACAATCGGGAACGGCAGCACAGCAACACCAATCCCGACATAGACCGCAGCCGTTCGGAGCTTAACTACAGCCTGATAGAGCAAAACACTCATAATTACAACAAGCTGATAGATGAACGGCTGCATCAGGGCTACAAGGGAAAGAAGGCAATCCGCAAGGACGCCGTTAAAATGTGTGAGATGCTCTTTACCTCAGACGGAGATTTTTTCAGCCGCCTTTCCGAGCAGGAACAGAGACAATTCTTCATAGACTGCTTTGAATTTGCGGCAAACCGTTACGGTAGAGAGAATATTATCGCCGCAACAGTACACCTTGACGAAGCTACACCGCACCTACACCTTGATTTCGTTCCTCTGACACCTGACGGCAGACTATCGGCAAAGGACATATTGGGCGGCAGAAAGGAAATGCAGCAGTTACAGGATGATTTCTATTCCGTTGTTTCAATCAAGTACGGGCTTGAGCGCGGCAGCAGAGCCGATCTTGAAAGTGGAGAGACATCCAGGAAGCATCTTGAAACAGCCGAATACAAGGAAATGCTTGCAAGGAACCGGACAAAGCAAGCCGAACAAGCAGAGCAAATCGCTCAAACACGAATACAGGCAGCAAATCAGGCGGCAGCCGAAGCGGAACAGATTGCAGCCGATCAGCAGCAAAAGGCAGAAAAGCATCAACGGAAAAGAAAAGAGCTGAAAGCAAAAAAACAATCCGAGCAGGCAGAACTAACTCAGCTTGAACAACGAAAAAAGGATCTTCAGGAAGAAATTGACAGACAAGAAGCAGACTTACAAGCCGAAAAAGAAAAATACAAACAACAGATAGAAGAATTGGAGAAAAATATAGAACAAGCAGAAAGCCGTTTACAGGCTCTGCAAGGGCGTATTCTTACAACAGAGGAAGTTAACCGCATAAACGGCAAAAAAACGCTTACAGGGGCTCTGAGAGGCGTTTCCTGGGATGAATTCAGCAGCCTGAAGGCTACTGCTGCAAGATCAGACCAAGCAGAAGATATAATCAGACGATCAGACGAGATAAAGGCAGAAGCACAAGCCGAAGCAGAGAAGATCATTTCCGATGCTAAAGAAAAGGCTGCCAAAGAGCTTGAACAATTTCACACCTACAAGCGATGGACAAAGGATGCGTTAAATGAATATCTCGACCAAAAGAAAAAGAATGATGAAATAACACAACAAACCGATAAGAGCAAAGAAAGGTTATCGGAAGTACAAAATCAGATCACCTCAGCAGAGCAGGAAAGAGACCGTGTACGGCAGGAGACAGAGAGCATCAATCGGACAATAGAACAACTGACACAAAGCCAGGATGACAGGTATTGTTCATTTCAGATCGAATTGTCCGTATTCGGCAAGCTGATGGAAACAGCGCAGGAATATCATGTTGCTGTCAGAACAGAGCATGTAGGTGACGGGGAAACCGTAATTGTAAAAACTCCGATATCCGAGAAAAAGTATCTTGCTCTGTCCATTGAAAAAGCAAGAAAGCTTGTACCTCCGCCTCATGCACAGCCAATACAGACAGCTCAGCCACCAAGACGCAGAGGACCGCATTTATATTTATAATTAAATCTAAGATTTGTTATTATATAACTTTACATATTTAATGTTATATAAATAATTATATACACTTTGCATTTATCATCAAAGCACAAGCAGGAAATATGTGTAAGAACCTATTTTATTATACAAGAATTTTGTGTAAGGAGCTATTGAATATATATAGAAAAATGTGTTATAATATCGTTGTACGATCAGACAGGAGTGGTATTGATGACACATCTGAAAAGAAAAGCGGATATATTCCTTGAAAAATGGAAAGCCGATCCTGACAGGCTCCCCCTTATCATCAAGGGCGCACGGCAGGTCGGCAAGACAGAAAGCATAAGAGAATTTGCAAAGAAGCATTACAGCTCAGTCATTGAGATAAATTTTGCTCTGCAAAGAAAATACCGTGATATCTTCAATGACGGCTTTGAGGTGGATAACATCATCAAGAATATCACTCTGCATGACCCGTCTTTGAATATCATCTCCGGCGAAACGCTCATATTCTTTGACGAGATGCAGGACTGTGTGAGCTGCGCCACAAGCCTTAAAAGTTTCCATCAGGACAGGCGGTTTGATGTGATATGTTCAGGCTCGCTGATGGGCATCAATTACGGTGAGATCGAATCCAACAGCGTAGGCAACAAGGAAGACTATGAGATGTATTCTATGGATTTTGAAGAGTTTCTATGGGCTAAGGGCTATTCCGAAGAACAGATCGAGGGATATTATCAGCACCTTCTGAAAACAGAGCCTTTGTCTGACACGGAATACAATGTCATGCTTGCAAACTTTCGGGAGTATATCGTGATCGGCGGTATGCCCGCCATAGTCAGCAGATTTATTGAAAACAATAACTATAGCGGTACTCTGAAAATGCAGAGACAGATACTCAAAGACTACGAAGAAGATATAACCAAATACGCGCAGGGACTCGACAAGGGAAAAATACTGAATATCTACAGGATGATACCCGTTTTTCTCGGCAGAGAGAACAAGAAGTTTCAGATATCCAAGGTTGCAAAGGGCGCAAGGAACCGTGACTATATAGGGACTGTTGACTGGCTGAACGATGCAGGTATTATAAATATCTGCTACTGTATGGAGCTTCCCGAGCTGCCCTTAAAGGGTAATTATGACCCGTCCCACTACAAGCTGTATTTCCGTGATACAGGTCTGCTTGTCGGCTCTTTGGAGGACGAGGTACAAAGCGACTTGAGGGACAACAAGAATTTTAACACCTACAAGGGCGCACTCTATGAAAGCATTGTCGCCGATATGCTGGTAAAACAGGGCTATCAGCTTTATTTTTACAAGAACGAAAAGGGTACTATCGAAATGGACTTCTTTGTAAGGGACTCAGACTCCCTTATCCCTGTTGAGGTCAAAGCAAACGACAGCGCAACAGCTTCTCTGAATAAGCTCATCACTGACAACAAATTTTCCGATATCAGATACGGAATAAAGCTCGCCAACAGGAACATAGGCTTTAACGGAAAGTTCTATACGATTCCCTATTTTCTTGCCTTCATGCTGAAAAGGTTCCTGTCCGAGAAAAAGTGAAGTTATATATAATATTTTATATAATTTATAATAGCATAAATTATATAAATCAGCCGTTTTCTAGCTGGTAATTCTTGCATTGTCTATAGGGAGTCGAAGAGACGTCTGTGACTAAGTGATCCTCATACACATATTGTGCAAAAAAGAGTTTCCTTATCCGTCTGAAAAAGACAACAGGAAACTCTTGATTTTTATATATCATTTTATATAATTATAAATATCCAAAGTTATACAAGGAGTTACTGATATGAAAATAATAACACTTACCAACCAAAAAGGCGGTGTTGCAAAGACAACATCAACATATAACCTCGCTGCTGCAAAAGCTCTGAACGGTAAGAAAGTCCTCATGGTCGATCTTGACCCGCAGGCTTCGCTTACAATTTCCTGCGGTATGGAAAAAGACTGCATGGGACTAAACATCTGCGGACTGCTTGACGGCAAGGATCCCTTTGAATGTGCCTACACCGTTGACAACCTGAAAATGGACAACCTCTATCTCATCCCCTCAGATATCGACCTTGCCGAAACCGAAATGAAGCTTATCTCAAAGCCTGCAAGAGAAAAGAAGCTAAAAAGGGCTCTTGAAAAGCTCTCGCCCTATTTTGACTACTGCTTTATAGACTGCCCGCCTCAGCTCTCTATCCTTACAATAAACGGACTTGTTGCGGCTGATGAGATCATCATTCCATGCAAAACGGACTTTCTCGCCTATAAGGGACTGAAAGCTCTGATGAGCACCATAAGAGAGATCAAAAACGATCCCGATCTGAACCCGGATGTAAAAGTATCAGGTATTATTGCAACCATCTATGAGAAGCAGGTCAACGACCAGAAAGATGTCTGGGAGCTTCTGCATGAGCAAGGTGTGCCGTTCATCGGAACGATCAAAAAATCCGCCGATGCGCCCAGAACGGTATATCAGGGCTTGCCCGTTGTCATCTCAAACAATAGATCAGAGGTAGCACAGGAATATATCAGGATAGCAGAGACCATTATATAGATAGTTATATAACATAATTATTCATATAATATATTATATTAAAAATTATACAAAGGAGTTTTTACAATGGCAAAGTTAAAGGATATGCTCGGAGATCAGACACCGGAAACACAGGAAAGCAAAACAGCCGTCAGCAGCTTCAAAAGCAACCACGAAAAGAACAAGATGATCTCGGCTTATGTGGATATCGACCGTTACGAAAAATTCAAGGCGATCAACGAGCTCAGAGGCATCAGCAACAACAAGATACTCAATCTGCTCATAGCGGATTACGTGCTGGAGTATGAAAGACTGCTGAAGAAATGGTGACATACTCCCGCCTCTAAGCGTTAGCGTAGGCGGCGGGAGTATGTCACGTGATTTCTTGCCAAATGTTTGTAGCAAATAAACAATAATTTGGTAACAGCATTGTTTATTTACTACAAAGAACTGAAATTCAAAAAAGGTATTGACTTTCATAAATTTGTATTGTAATATGGTTATGCACTCAAGAGAACAACCAATGAACAACAAAACGCAACAACGTGTGTTCCTTGAGAATATAGAAAAAAATAATCGTTAATCACACATTATGAAAGGGAGTATTTACAATGAAAAAGAATGTTACAAAGATGAGCAAGAGAATTATCGGTCTGGTTGCAGCTGCTGTTATGTCAGTTTCCATGCTGGCTGTTGGCGGTATGACTGCTTCTGCAGCAAGTGAGTATCAGAACAGCAATTACGCTGTATGCGACCACATCGACGGCAAGGCTATTCGCACCATGACTGTATATGTTTCTCCCGAATGGCAGAAAGATGACGCCAACTTCGCTCTTTATATCTACAACAGCCAGACAGGCATTGCTAATTTTGTGACACCAGATTCTATCGAGGGTACTAAGCTCCAGTTCAAGTATGCATATGGTCCTGATTACATGATCGTTGTTCGCTGCAAGCCTGGTACAAACGCTCGCAACATTGGTTGGGACAAGGTCTGGAATCAGACCGGTGATATCAAGATCAATGATCTTCTCGTTCAGAACGAATACACCATCCAGGGTTGGGAAAAAACTGCTAATGCCTAATT
>Ga0326513_10000804_pt1 | contig 26466 bp, 15 predicted proteins | sample 2_2465_0518_D_FD_203654 | JGI IMG/M metagenome (GOLD analysis project Ga0326513, IMG submission 203654) | Bovine rumen microbial communities from UC Davis, California, United States - 2_2465_0518 | ecosystem: Host-associated > Mammals > Digestive system > Stomach > Rumen | place: USA... | reverse complement strand
CCTACAAGGTGAGTTTCCTGCTCAACAACTGGTCGTCAGGTGACGGCCCGGAGCCTTCGCTGACAGCAGAAGCTGAGGTGCTCAACACCACACCTGACTATAACTATACCGCCGCCACGGCCACGCCGAAAGACAATAGCGTACTGTTGAGCTGGAACCACGACACGCCGACCAACAACACCGCCCTGAGCTTTAAAGTGTGGCGTGTACGCGACAACAACTCTTTCTGGGATGACAACGGCAAAGTACTGGAGAACAAGGTCATTGGAGCCTTTGGCACCCTGCCTTATGCAGACAATATAGCAGCTGCCCCGAATGGCTCCGCGACATCGTGGGAAGACACCCAGCTGGAGAGCAAGTGCGCCGCCTACTGGTATCGCATCAGTACCGACGTATTAGGTGGCACGTTCTACTCACCATTGATAGGCCCCACCACGATGTCGGGCAACACCGAGATCAAGAACTTTTCAGCTAACCGAGGTACCTACTCCAACGTCGTAAAGCTGCAGTGGGACGTAAAGCAGGTGGGTACGGACAAGACCCGCTTCGTGGTCTATCGCCGCTTATTAGGATCAAACAAGGAAGAGGACTTCCTGCAGATACATGTGGTATCGGGCACGGAGTCGAGCTACTACTTCGAAGACAACACGGCACAGCCTGGACTGTTCTACCAGTACCGGGTGGTAGCACAAAACAACTGTGTGGACCCGCTGACCAACCAGAGCACTCTGATCACCGCCAGCAAGAAAGAGACCGACGGCTTCTGTCAGAGCCGAGGCATCATCAGTGGCCGCATCACCTATGGCACCGGTACGGCCGTACCATACGCCTATGTGCTGCTCACAAAGAACAACGAGAGTGGTGACGACAGCAAACAGTTCTACTCGATGAAGATCCAACCGAGGGGTGGCATCCTGTGGTCGCCCACGACCAATGATGGTAAGGCACTCTTCGACAAGCACCCCTTCACCATTCAGATGTATGTGCTTCCAGATAGCGTGACTACACAAGGCTCCGTGCTGGTGCAGGGAGGCGACAGCTATGCCCTGCTACTGAAGCCGACAACCGACAAGAACAAGAGCGAGCTTTACCTGAAGGTGGGCAACGAAGATGCTCAGGCTACAGGACTCCTCATACCCAATGACAGCTATCGTGACGTCAGTGCCTCCGAGGAAGGCAACTTCCGCAATGTCAGCGTCTCTTGCGACGGCAATAACACATGGACCGTCAACGTGGTCAATGGCTCAACCGTACAGAGCTGGAGCCATACCACTGCCGCTGCCATGACGTGGGAGAGCGGCGACGTGGTCTTTGGCTGTGACCCAAGCTTCTCCAGCGAAGGCAGCTTCACAGGCTACCTGGACGATGTCCGCGTATGGTCGAAGGAGCTGGCCACCGACGAGATACTCGACAACTACGACCGCCTGCTCATCGGTACGGAGAACGGCCTTCGGCTCTACTGGCCGATGGACGAAGGTTTGGACGGCCTGCCCTACGCCTACGACTACTCCAAGACGGCAGGAGTGGCCAACGAGAACCACGGTCGCCGTCAGTCCAACACAGAATTCTCTCCCAATATCCCCAGCGAGACGCAACTCCGCCTCTACGGGAAGACCGACACTGAGGGCAACTACGTGATTCGCGGCATCCCGTTCAGTGGCGACGGCACCAACTACAAGGTATCTCCCAGCCTGGGTGAGCATCGGTTCTCGCCCCAATACCAGACGCGCTTCATCAGCATCAACGCCCTGACCCATTCAGGCGTGGACTTCGACGATATCAGCTCATTCAAGATGAATGGCCATGTGTACTACGAGAACACCAATATCCCCGTAGAGGGTGCCTATCTCTATGTCGACGGCACCATCTGCGCCAAGGACGGTGCGCCCATCCTGACCGACGAGGAGGGTAAGTTTGAGATCAGCGTACCCATTGGCGACCACTACGTCACGGTGAAGAAGGATGGCCACACCTTTGTGAAAGGTGGCCGATTCCCCGACGACCCCAACGGTACGGGCACGCTCTACACCTTCGTAAAGGAAGAGACGGTGACCTTCTACGACAACACCAAGGTGATGATTGCCGGCCGTGTGGTGGGTGGTAGCATCGAGAACGATAAGCCATTGGGCTTCGGTATGAGCGAGGCCAACATCGGCCAGGCCAAGATTGTGCTCTCTACCCGCTCCAATGGCCGCTACCTCAACTATATATACAACGAGCAGAAGGGTACCTCCTCTTTAGGCACCACCAACCTCAGCTTCAGAGCCAAGTACGGCACGGCTATCTTCCCCGGCACCACGACCCAAAACGGTGCTCAGCATCTGATGACCATTACCACCGATGCCAAGACGGGTGAGTTTGCCGTCGAAGTGCCGCCATTGGACTATGCCGTCCAGAGCATCAACATACCGAGCCACGACGGCTACACCTTCACTTATCTGCCCAGCATCAACGCTACCGACGTACTCAACGTGAAGACCGACTCCACGGAGGTCGATGGCGAGACACAGAAGTTTGAGTATATCGCCTCGATGAAGATGGCCTACACCAACAACGCCACCATGACCGTGACCGACTTAGGCAACGTCGAAGGTGCCATTGGCGAACGCGTCATCAAGGGCAAGGATACCAACGATGAGGAGCACAGCGTCGATGTCTATACGGTGGACCAGCAGACCAAAGCCGTGACCTATAGAGAGGCCGCTCCGCTGCTCATTCAGGCCAAGCCCTACAAATACAAGATACGCGCCTATCAGGAGTATGTCAACTACGACGGCGAGCAGCCTGTGGTCAGCACCATGCCGATGTCGGGCAGCGTCATCCGCATTGCCAACGACTATGCCATGGGGGCTCCCATTTGTATCGGTGGTGACGCGAACATGGAGGGTATGAGTGCTCGCGAACTGAAGGAGAAAGGTCAGCTGCAGCAAGACGTGCAGCTGCAGGACGATGAGCTGCAGTTGGATGAGAAGGGTGAGGTCATCTACCAGTTCACTGCCGGACTGCCGAAGACGGTGGCCCCCTACACCCGCGGCTGTACCATCACCATCAACGACGATGCCTCGGCCAAGTGGAGCAACAAAGCCATCGTGATAGGTAAGCTGCCGAAGGGCAACGACTTTGTGACGGGCGGCCCCGACAAGGTGACGATGGTGCTGCGCGACCCAGGTGGCTCGAAGTCGTTTGTCAAATACGAGACGGGCTCTACGACCAGCCACACCACCACCCACTCGTTCAACCACACCTTGGGCGAAGTCGTCGAGACGGAGTTCTCCGCTGGCACCACCCAGACCTTCGTGGCCGGCTCACTGATCTTCGCCAAGGAGACCACGGTGGAGATAGAAGCCAAGGTCAATGCAGGCGTTGAGGTGTCAGAGACCTTCAGCTACGACGGTAGCTCCACCACGACCACCACGCTCACCGAGGAGTATTCGACCAGCGACGACTGGGACTTTACGGGCCGAGATGCCGACGTGTTCATCGGCACAGGAACCAACTACATCATCGGAGAAGCCACGAAGTTAGGCTACACCTTCGCCACCGACGGCACGCCCACCTTTGGTACCAAGGCCATCATGTCGGTGGGTGAGGGCTTCACCACCAGCTTCAACTACACGCAATACCATATCGAGAACGTGCTCATCCCATCGCTACAAGAGCTGCGCAACAGCTTCATCGAGCCTAAGGGCACGACGATCAGTGGCAATGCCGTGCCAAAGTATGTGTCGCTGGTGGCTGATAACGACCCGCACTTCGGTCTCGACGGCTACTACGAGATGATAGACCCCGTCAACCCGACAAAAGCCTTCCCCGACACGGTGTCGTACTACAACATGCAGATCAACGAGTGGATACAACACTTGTCCAACAACGAGAAGGCAAAGGTGGAGGCCATCAAGAGCCGCACCAAGTGGCTCTTGCTCAACAGGTCGATATCGGCCTCTGCCCCGTTCACGTCGACGGTGACCAACGACAAGGAGACCACCACCAGCTATGGCTCGACCACTGAGATGAAGGTGAAGTACAAGATGTCGGCAGGCGCCAAGTTTGATGGCGTGGGTATCTCAGCCAGCGAAGAAACCGTCAGCACATCCAACTATAAGTTCACCACAGGCAGCGGCGAGACCGAGAGCCTGACCGTGGGCTACACCTTGGCTGAGGACGGCGACGACGATGCCCTGACTATCGACATCTTCAAGGCTCCCGACGGCATGGGTCCCATCTTCGTGACGAGGGGTGGCCGTACCAGTGGCCCGTTTGAGGATCAGAAGGTGACGAGATACTATGAGCCTGGCACCGAGATCTCGGCCAGGACCAGACAAATCGAGGTGCCGACGATCAGTGTGGCGAACCCCATCCTGCAGAACGTGCCCTCTGGCCGCAGCGCCCTCTTCACGCTGGAGCTGACCAACAATTCGGAGACCAACGAGGACTGCTGGTTCAACTTGGGTGTCTGCGACACGACGAACCCCAATGGCGCTTCCTTCTGGATCAGTGGCACCCCTCTCGGCAACAGCCGTATGGTGCTGGTGCCTGCCAAAAAGACGATGACCATGACCTTGGAGATGAAGCAGGCCGACGAGAGCATCCTTGACTACCAGAACATCGGTATACGCCTCTACTCGACCACACAGAAGGATAATACGGGCGTACACCACGAGATTGCCGATACCTGCTACGTCAGTGCAACCTTCGTTTCGGCTGGACCCGACGTGGACCTTGCCCTGTCGCACAACGTGCTCAACATCAATGCGGGCACTGAACTGACTCTCACCGCTTCGGGCTACGACGTCAACTACCCGAAACTGACGGGACTGCTGATGGAGTACCGCAAGGAGGGAGACAACACATGGAACCTCGTACGCAGATATGTAAAGAACAAGACGGAGCAGGAGGCTGATCCAACCAACCTGGAACTGCTCGATGATGCCGCGGAGAGCTATAAGCTCAACATGAAGGCCATGCCCGACGGCAACTACTTCTTCCGCGCACGTACCGTCAGCAACTTCGCCGGCGAGACCATCTATGGCACCAGCGAGGAGAGGCCACTCGTCAAAGACCAGAGTGCGCCGAAGCTCTTCGGTAAGGCCAACCCAAGCGATGGCATCCTCAATGCCAACGACGAGATTAGCGTGACATTCAATGAAGACATCGTCACTACCGACCTCAGCACGTCGAACTTCGTCATACAGGCTGCCGTCAACGGACAGAGCATAGACCATGCCGTCGCACTGGCGGCTCAGGACACCGACTGCGCTGCCTACTCGGATGCCTCGATCAACTTGGCGAAGAAGGACTTCGCGGCCGATATGTGGGTGTACGTCGCCTCGGCGGGCACGCTGCTGAGCCACGGCAATGGTGCCGAGAAATTTGAGGTGGGCACCGACAATGACGGACACCTGACACTCAGGATTGGCAACAACTCCTATACGTCGACAAAGACGCTGACGAAGGATAGGTGGGGATTCCTGACCTTCAACTATAGGTACAACGGCGAGAACAGTAAGTTCAGCGCCCTCTTTGCACAAGGCACTACCGACACCTACCTCTTCGACGAGAAGACGGTGGCGGGCTATGAGGGAGCGGGCAGCCTCTCATTGGGCAAGCACCTGACGGGTGCCATCCAGGAACTGACACTCTGGGACAAGGCGCGTACCTGCAGCGAGGCAAAGGCTGAGAAGGACTTGACGAAGAAGCCATCGACACCAAGCCTCATCGGCTACTGGAAGATGGACGAGGGCGAGGGCACGCAGATACGCGACTACGCCCGCAACCGTCACCTCACCATGCCTCAGGTCACGTGGTATCTCAACAACGTCAACTATGCCGTCGGACTCGATGGCACGAAGGCCCTGAAGGCTGACATCGGCGACTGCAGCGCTCTTGATACCGATGACTATGCCGTGGAGATGTGGTTCAAGAGCCAGCAGACGGACAAGGCCGCGCTGTTCTCGGCCATCCAGGGGCAGGACGATCGTGTGGAGATGGGCTTCAACGCTGCCGGTTCCCTGACACTCACGTCGAAGGGCAGTGTGCATGAGGTGACCACCAAGAACCTGCGCGACAATGCCTGGCACCACCTGGCTCTCAATGTGCTACGCAATGGCAACGCCACCGTCTATGTCGATGGCACGCCTGTGAAGAGCCTGTCGGCAACGGCCGTCAGCCCGCTGGCGGGGGCTGTCCTCGTGGTGGGTGCCTCCCATCAGGGCGGCAACAGCTATGCCGACTACTTCCGCGGAGCGGTGGATGAGCTGCGCTGCTGGAAGGCTACGCTCTCCGGCGACTTCATCAAGCGCTACAGGAACATACGCCTCAACGGCAACGAGGCCGGACTGGTGGCCTACTATCCGTTTGAGCAGCAGCACTTCAACGACCAGCAGAGCGTGGTCGATGAAACGGCGGCGGACCAGCGCAAGGTGTACGACAAGAAGCTGGAGGACTATGTGCTGACGGGTAAGAAACATCTATGGCAGCACGGCCGACAAGAACAAGCCCATCACCTTCAAGGTCTTCGACGCCTCGGCTGGCATCATCTATCCCGTGGTGAACACCAGCCTGGACGGACAGACGGTGACCATCAAATACAAGTCGAACGACTTCAAGGGCTCCTATAAGAGTCCCGTCAACCTCGATGCCACCGACGAGATAGAGCAGAACATCGAACTGGCAAAGGGCTGGAATTGGATATCGTTCTCCGTAAAGCCCGACGTGATGACTACCTCGGTGGTCTTCGCCAATGCCGACAACAACGTCACGACGGTCTTGGGCAACGACGACAGCGACCAGTATGACAAGGATAACAACCAATGGCTGTGGGACATGAGTCTCAACAATACCGAGATGTATCTGGTGAACGCCAGCAACGACTGCTCGCTCAACGTGACCGGACACCGCGTGAATCCTACCAACGAGCCGATCACTATGGTGGAGGGATGGAACTGGATTGCCTACAACGGACAGCAGGTGGTGAGCTTAGGCGATGCCCTCTCTGGCATAGACCCCAACGATGGCGACATCATCAAGGGACAGAGGGGAGTGGCCTACTACGACGTGTACGAATGGATTGGTTCGCTCCGCAGCCTCATGCCTGGAAACGGCTATAAGTACAAGAACACGTCGGAGACGGACCTGGTGCTACGCTATCCATCGTCAACGGCTGGTATTGCCGGGACACGTCCCGACCATGACGAGGAGGCTGCTCCCACGGTGTTCCGTCCCGTGGACTACTACCTCTATCCTGCCAACATGGTGCTGATAGCGCAGATCGTAAAGGACGGCATGCCCGTGGCTGGTGCCGAACTGGGCATCTTCGCCACAGAGAACGCTGGAGGTGCCTCTACTACAACGTGTAGGGAGGCCGTAGTGACCGACGCTCAGGGCATGGCTTTCATCACCATCCCAGGCGACAAGGCCACGACGCTGACTTTCAGGGTTGCCGACGGCGAAAAGCTATACTACGCCAGCGAGACCGTGAACTATAAGACCGACGACGTCATCGGCTCGCCTCGTGCTCCCTTCGCCATCGAACTGGGCGGGGCTACCGGCATCGAACGCATCGTCGCTACCGGACATGTGACCACCTACGACCTACAGGGTCGCAAGATCGAGCAGGACGCCGAGGGACAGAAGTTGCGCAAGGGCGTCTATATCGTAAACGGACAAAAGAAAGTGAAGTAATGAACAGACTGAATAGACTTGCCATCATGGCGGTGCTCCTCCTGACGGGGGGCGCCGCCTGCGTGGCACAAAACGACAACGACCCGTTCCCCACGGTAAAGCTCAACAAGTATGAGGAGCGGATGATTGCATTCGGACAGGTGAGGCTCGGCGGCGAGGTGCTGGGCAACGGCACCATCGTAGCCGCCTATTGCGGCAACACCATCAGGGGAAAGGGTACGGTGAAGTCAACGGCTGAACGGGCCGACATCTTCTCCTTCAACATCGGCGGCGACGATACCGACGAGCCGCTGCACTTCAAGGTGTTCATCCCTGCCACCATCTCGGCAGCCCACCACCTCTCGGGCGAGTGCATCATTGAGGTGGACCAGGGCGACTTCTTCAACCCCGAAGAAGGCTTAGGCAGCGTCAACAACTATTACTATATCGACCTGCCTGCCCCCGTCGTCACCACAACGAGCACCGAGGGATGGGCCACGACATGCCTGCCCTACAACGCGGAGGTGCCACAGAGCGTGACCATCTATGCCGCCACAGGCATCGAGCAAGGGGAGCTGCTGGTGCAGCAGATAACGGGGAGCATCCTGCCCGCCATGACGCCCGTACTCATCAAGACGAACGGAAAGGAAGGCCTGGAGTGGCTCTCGCGAGTGGCCACGGCCGAGGCACCTGCCACCAACATCTTCGTGGGTACGACGGAAACGACAACCGTGGAGGCCAACAGTGTGCTCACCTTAGGCCACTCCAACAGCACCGGAGAGATTGGCTTCTGGCGCTACACAGGCACCACCATCGCCCCCAACCGAGCATACATAGCCCAGTGGCCCAGCGAGGCAAGAGGGGTGACGATAAGGATAGAGGACGGCACCACGGGAATAGACCTCCCTGGTAGCGTCATCCCCTCATCGGAAGCCACGGCACATAGCTCGGCGCAGCCTGTTCACCCCATGCAAGCCAGCTACACCCTCGACGGCCGTCGCCTACGGGATGGGGGCTTATCGGCAGGCAAGCGGGGCATCTGCATCAAGCAGGGCAGGAAAACCATCATCAAATAGGAGGGCGATATGAAGAGAATATACAAGAAACCCCTGAGCGAGATACTGGAACTGCACTGCCAAAACGCACTGCTGCTGCCCGCCAGCGGCGGTGACACCACCAACGAGGCCCTGTCGCGCCTGCACCACAAAAAGAATAACGGGAAAGAGGAGTGGGAAGAGGACTGGGAGGAAAGTTGGGAGGATGAGGAAGAAGAGGATATGGGGTATTGGTGACTACTGGGATGATCGCAACACCCGGTCGACACTGCCTGCGGCAAGCAGACGACGCTCTGCCTCGTCATAGGAGATGCCAAGTGCCTCTTGTATCATGCGTGTGCCGCGATCGACAAGCTTGGCATTCGTCAACTGCATCTTCACCATGCGATTGCCTTGGACTCGGCCCATACGGATCATCAAGGAGGTGCTAATCATGTTGAGCACCATCTTCTGAGCCGTACCACTCTTCATGCGACTGGAGCCCGTCACAAACTCAGGGCCTACGATGGTCTCTATAGGAAATGCGGATGCCTTGGCCAACGGGGAATGGGGATTGCTGGTGATGCAACCCGTCAACAGGCCGTGGCGGCGCGACTGTCGCACGGCTTCAATCACATAGGGTGTAGTACCCGATGCAGCGATACCAATAACGGTATCGGCTGCCGTAGGGTCATGCGCCTGCAGGTCTTTCCATCCCTGCTCTGCCATGTCTTCTGCATGTTCCACGGCTTGACGAAGGGCCTTTTCACCTCCCGCAATAATGCCTACCACCCACGTGTCAGGGACACCAAACGTCGGAGGCAGTTCGCTGGCATCGAGTACACCCAGACGGCCACTCGTCCCCGCTCCGACATAAAACAGCCTGCCACCGCGCTTCATCCTCGGCTCAATGGCTTTCACCAGGGCCTCTATCTGCGGAAGGGCCCTTTGTACGGCTTCCGCTACCAGCATATCCTCCTCATGGATATGCTGCAATATTTCTGCTATCGACATCTGCTCCAGATGGTCGTAGCGTGATGACTGTTCGGTAATTTTCTCCATCGAAACCTCGGGTCCTTTTCTACATATACGATGGAAACATCAAAAACATTGTATGAGGGAGAGGAAATTTTGTGGAAAAGGCTGATTTTGTGTTAAAATCGAGAGAAAAGATGCCTTATGTAGATAATAATTGCTACTTTTGCGAAAACATTTTTTTGCTAAGATTATGAGAACTGTAGTCATGATACAACACCTGAGCAGATGGCTTGCTGCAAATGCCTCGCTATTTATCATCGCCATTGCGGTGATTGCCTTCTTTATGCCCGACCTGTTCCTATGGGTCAGGGGCACCACACAGACCGTCATCCTTGGCTTGATCATGCTGACAATGGGACTGACGCTCACTACTGATGATTTCCGCATCTTAGCCCGTCGCCCCCTGGATATCCTTATCGGTGCTTGTGCGCAATTCTGCATCATGCCTTGCGTGGCTTATCTGCTGGTACATGTCTTCAGGCTCGAACCTGCATTGGCATTGGGCATCCTGCTGGTGGGATGCTGCCCTGGCGGCGTGTCGAGCAACATCATGTCGTATCTCTGTCACGGCGATGTAGCCTTCTCTGTCGGCATGACCTGTGCGTCAACCTTGCTGGCTCCCATGATGACACCCCTGCTGATGGAGCTGACAGCTGGCGAAATCATTGCCATCGACGCCATCGGCATGTTTGTGAATATCCTCATCGTAACCATCATCCCCGTGGGTATCGGCTGTTTCCTGAACTACACCTATTCCAAGAGCAGGCACTTCCCTACCATCCAGTCGCTGATGCCGGGCTTAAGCGTCATCTGCCTGGCTTGTATCGTTGGAGGTGTCATCTCTACCGTCCACGACCATTTAGTGTCTCGGGGCCTGATGCTCTTCCTCTGGACATTTGCTGTCGTATTCTGCCACAACACATTGGGCTATATCCTTGGCTATACGGCTGGTCGGTTGACAGGCTTCTCCAAAGCCAAGAAGCGCACCATCTCTATCGAGGTGGGTATGCAGAATGCAGGGCTCGCCACCGTGCTTGCCGGCAACTTCTTTGCCGCACAGCCTCTTGCCGTACTCCCCTGCGCCATCTCATGCGCCTGGCATAGCATCAGCGGCACCATTGTCGCTGGGCTCTTCCTAAAGGGTGACAAGTGCTCTACGCAAGGTGATTAGCGTATTGGGGGAAACTTCTGCCTGTCCCTGACTGCCTTGATCAGTTTCTCCGAAGGTTGGGATGCTCCCTCTATGGGCAGCAGATACCAGCGCACCGTCCAACTGAGTTGCCCGTGGGGCTTGAGCGTGGCGTAGGCTCCCTGACTCTCCAGTTCGATGTAGGTCTTTCCGCGGTTCACATAGACTTGTATCTCTGCCTCGCCGGGGGCTGGCTGCGTGGCGTTGAGGTCGTCGAAGGTCTTCAGGAGCAGCAAGCCTTTGTTGTGATAGGCCAACCAGCCTTTGCCATCGGCATTGATCTTGCGATTCTCACCTGCCTCATCTGGCTGATACCACACGACTCCATGCGCGGCCTGGAACGGCATGAGGCGGGCGGGGGTAATGCTGTCGATGGGGGCTTCGAAGAAGATGACTCCCCCGTCGTTGGCCACTCGGGTAATCTCCCATGGGGCCACCTGCCGCGTCTCGTCGCTCTCGTTGATGATGGAATAGGTGACGACGATGGCATGGTCGGTCGAGTCGGTGTCGAACTGCTTGCGGATGCGGAATGGCAGCTTCTCCGACACTTCGCTGGTCAAGATGAAACCACCGTTGGCGCCTTGTTCCTCCACTTGATAGGGCATCTTGTCGAATGCCGGCACTGGAGGCCAGTTCCAATCTTTCTGCGGACTTGTCCAAAAGGTGCTGCCGAAGGATTCTGGCGCCGTCTGCTGCGAGATGACCTCCTGTCCCTTGTATTTGAGCGACATAATCTTTCCACCTCTGGTGGGATACACGGTCATGGTGACATCGCCGACCGTCAGTTGACGGCTACTTTGCTGGGCACGGAAGTCGTCAAGCTGCTGGAAGCAATGTTTGTCGATAACCTCTGCGAGATGGCGATCGGGGTTGTGGCGAACGGTACACTGATGGTCAAAAATCATCGTCTCGCCATTCTCCTTGGTATAGGGCTGCCAGGCTGGCAGCGCTTCTATGTGGGGGTTGCCGGTATGGGCAAACTGCGCCCAGACACTGCTCATCGTATCGGCCAGTCGGAGATCGGCTTGCGTGGGCTGTGGGAGTTCGCTGCCCGCATGATGGAGGATGTTGAAACAGAATTTCAGCTCGTGGCCATGCACGCTGCCCTTGTTGACGGGCGAACACCACGTGAACAGATACATGTAAAGGGGGGATGGGGGGAGAGTGGATGGTGGATGGTGAGCGCTGAGCTGTGAGCGGTGGGTGGTCACGGCATCGGCGGTGATAATGGTCTTGGGACGAAACAGCCAGTCGATGCTCAGCAGGTCTTGCGGTGAATGGTCGGGGTATGCCTCGGCAAAGGCTTTGAGGTAGCTGTTGGTGTCGAAGCCAAAGGTCCTGAATAGTTCGCGACGGGCCTCGTCGTTGGTCATTGGCTGGTCATAGCGCAGACGCTGTAGCTCGTTGAAGGTGGTTCCAATAAGGATGGGTATATGATTGGAGATGTCGGAGAAGCCGTCCTGGAAAGGTTGTTGCAGCAGCACTTCGCCATCGGGCGTTGGGCCAAAGCCCCACATCATCGGCGTACCAGGCTTGCGTGTGCCTATGCTGGCAGCCATGGCACGCTGTCCGGCAGCATAGAGGGTGTCGTATGGCACATGGGCAATATCCTCGATATGGGCAGCGTCGATATGTAGTTCTTTCAGCACGGCACGTCCCAGCTCCTCGGTCATCTGCTTGGTGTTGACATTCAGGATGGTGCCGCTCATGATGATGGCTTTGTGAAACAGGCCCTTGGCCTGAGGCATGCAGAGCAGGGTGCCCACCTTGCCGCCACCACCTGACTCACCAAAGACCGTGACATTAGACGGGTCGCCACCAAACTGACGAATGTTCTCCTGTACCCATTGCAGAGCCGCCACCACGTCGAGCATACCCACGTTGCCGGAATATTGGTATTTACTCGTGTCGGCAGCCCCTACCGCCGAAAGGTCGAGGAAGCCGAGGATGTTCAGACGGTGATTGATGCTTACTACGACTACATCTTTCTTGGCCAGACACATGCCTGGATTCCAAGCCGACGTGCCGGAGTCGAAGCCACCACCATGTAACCATACCATTACTGGTTTTAATGGTGGATGGTGGATGGTGGATAGTGGATGGTAGATTGTGGATTGTGGATGGTCGTTGGTGGTCCAGACGTTCAACACACAGCACTGCTCCGACATCTCCTGCTCGCTCAACTTGCGACCCCATGTGTTTTGCATGGCCTGCGGTCCCCAATGGTCGCACACCATGATCGTGTCCCACTTGTCAACAGCCTTTGGAGGTACAAAGCGTTCTACTTTGGCGTATGGAATACCTAAAAAGGCCATCGTCCCTTCCTGAAGGATGCCTTTCACCAATCCCGACGTAGTTCTTACCACAATCGGGTCTTGTCCTTTGGCAGGGGAAGCGGCTGAGACGAGCGGTGCCATCGTCAGTAAGGCCAACATGAGGAATAGTTTTCTTCTCATAAGTATTATATGGTGGATAGTGGAGGGTGGATCATTGTTCAATGGTCTTGATAGCCTTGTCTCCCGGTTTGAAGAGGAGGCCCGTACATTTCAGGGCGTCAGCCTTGTAAGGCTTCAGCTCTATCTTGTTCCAGTCTATCTGATCGGTACGCTGGGCAAGAGGGGCATGCGGTATCAGGCTACCGTCACGCACCAGAATGACGGCGGGTATCTTGCCTGCCTGGATGGTCTGATAGCCTCCTTCATAGACGTTGCCACTCTGATAGTCAATCCATTTTCCCTTGGGCAGATAGACCATACGCCCATGACCGGACTCCAGCAATGGGGCCACGAGCATCTGCGAACCAAACATATACTCATCCTCTACAAGCCAGGCGCCTGGATCCTGCGGAAACTCCACGAGCAGGGCACGGACCATGGGCAGTCCTCGTTCCGTACAGTCCTTGGCCTGGGCATAGACGTATGGCATCAGCTTGTACTTCATCTCGGCACAGGCGCGGAAAGCATCGGTAAACGACGCTGAGATAAGCCAGGGTTCCGTGGGAGGTGCTCCATGGGCTCGTGTGTGGCTGGACAGGAAGCCGAAAGGCAGCCAGCGACGATAGATGTCCTCGGGGGAGGCCGTCACAAAGCCTCCCATGTCGTGACTCCAAAATGAGAAGCCGCTGAGCCCAAAGGACAGGCCACCACGAAGGTCGCCTAAAAGGCCAGTATTAGTGGTAGCGGCATCACCACCCCAATGGAGGGCATAGCGCTGGGAACCGGCCCAAGCGGAACGGGCCCAGATGATGCCTTCGCCGGGATGACTGCGCTCCACAACCTCCCAAAGGGCTTTATTGTAGCGCAGGGGATAAAGGTTGTGCTCATAGAGGCCGCCCTTGCCGCTGTGGTAAAAGCCGTTGTAGGGTGCTGCCTCGCCAAAGTCACACTTGATGGTTGAGACGCCCTGCTTCATGAGTCCCTCTATCTTGGACTGATACCAGCCGACAGTTTCGGGATTGGAGAAGTCGAGAATGGCATCTTCCACAGGCATGCCTCCCGTGGCATTTACTACATGCATGCCTCGCTGGATAATCTCTGGGAAGAAACGGTTCTTGGGGGTGAAATAGGGCAGCTGCCACAAACAGGTATGGAAGCCGTCCTTGGAGAGCTGCTTCAGCATGCCCACGGGGTCTTTGAAACGATCGGAGGCAAACGCATAGTCGCACTGCCAGTCAACGCCAAACCAGCCTGTGTCGAAATGGATGACGTCGGAGGGAATATGATGGGCACGTAGCTGACGGGCTATCTCCAGCCCTTCGTCTTGCGAGAAATAGGTGATGCGGCTCATCCACGTGCCAAAGCTCCAGAGGGGCAGCATGGGCGACTTGCCGGTGATGTCGGTATATTCGTTCAGAATATCTTTCGGCTCTCCAAAGAAGACAAAGAGGTCGGCTTGCTCATCGGCCATGAACAGGCGATCGGCTCCAATATAGGAGGCACCGAAGTCGCAGGTGACGGGCGCGGAGGTGTGCATAAAGATGCCATAGCCGCGGTTGGAGAAGAAAAACGGCACTGGCTTGTACTGCCCGTCGGTCTCGGGGCCTTGAGGGTCGGTGACGGAGAGATGCACTTTCTGTCCTACTTTGTTTAATGAAGTGAACGACTCGCCGCAGCCATAGATACGTTCGCCAGGGGCTAACGTCAGCACAGGATTCACGCTACGCGAATTGTCGGCACCGCGCTTGAGGAAGGAGAAGGGCAACAGCTTCACCTGACTGGAGTCGTTGTCGATGATATGGCGCGTCTGGGTCAATATCCTGCCGTTTGCATCCTTGATGACAATGCGCCAAGGGAATTTGCGGATTTCGATAGTGCCATAGGCAGAAGTATAGGAAATAGCATGGGGGGTCTGCTTACTCGTCCACGTTGCGCCCTTTGTGCGAGTTTTGAAGCGATCGCAGAACATCACATCATCGGAATCATTATCCTTGGGCTCGACGGGGGTTGTCAGCATGCGTATGCGAGCAGTACGTGGCGTTATGAACTCGATGCTCATTTTCAGCTCAGGATCGTTCTCGTAGGCTGCATCGGGGAAGTCGAGCATCTGCATGCGGACAGGCCAGTAGCCATTAAGATTGAAGGCCTGACGGGGCGACAATCTGTAGCGCTTCCACTGCACCACGCCCTCGCCTCTGGCCACATCGAATGACACTAAGGAGTCGGCAAGGAAATAGGTGTTAGACAGATCGTAAAAGTCCGTCGACATGTCTTTTTGCATACACTGCAGGTACTGCACACCGGCATTGGTCTGAATCTGGGCACTCACGGTCATCGTGCTACAGAGAGCACAGACGGCACACGCTAATCTCGTCACGATGGTATTTCTCATATTCTTACGCTGTTAGGTTTTTTCAATTATTGCTAAACGGATTTTGGCTACAAAGATAAGAAAAGATTATGGTTCGGCCAAATAGTTCATGAATAAAAAGAGGGAGGGCTTTGGTGTTCTGACTGCTTCTTTGTATCTTTGCACACAGAATGAAGAATCAGCGATTTCTCTATCACGCCGTAGCATTCCTGGTGGTGGCCATCTGGGGCTCAACGTTTGTGTTCACCAAACTGCTGCTTCTGGGTGGGTTTACGCCTGCACAGATCTTTACGCTCCGCTTTATCATCGCTTACATTATGCTGCTGGTTTTCTGTCTCTGGCGAGGCATTCGCTGGGTGGCCGATAGTTGGAAGGATGAGTTGCTGATGATGGGATTAGGCGTATCGGGCGGCTCGTTGTATTTCCTCGCAGAAAACGGGGCGATGAACTATACAACGACTACCAACACCTCGCTGATAGTCTGTCTCTGTCCGCTGTTAGCCTCAGCCCTCATAGGACTTTTCTATAAGTCACAACGGCTGAACCGTACGCAGATTGTGGGCACGCTGATGGCTGCTGCCGGTGTTATTGTAGTGGTGATGAACGGCCACTTTGTGCTTCATCTCTCGCCTATTGGCGACACGCTGGCTTTCGTGGCCTGTCTCTGCTGGGCGGTTTATAGCCTGCTGATGATTCCTGCGAATGCCCGATATGACACTGTCTTCATTACCCGAAAGGTGTTTTTCTATGGCCTGCTTTCGATGATACCCTATTTCATCGCTTATCCTGGCCTGAATGTCCATCTGTTGATAGGGCAGCCTGCCATGATGTGGAACCTGCTGTTCTTGGGCTGTGTGGCCTCCACGTTGTGTTTCCTTGCGTGGAACTGGGCGATGAAAAAGTTGGGGGCCGTCATCGTGACAAACTATGTCTACTTCAATCCCGTGACTACCATTCTCTTCGCCTGGTTCATCCTCTCGGAGCCTATCACCATCTACTTCCTCCTTGGCACCGTGCTTATCCTCGTTGGCATGTACCTGAGCGACAAGCACTGAGGAAAACAACGGTTCACCCTTCTGACACCCTTAATTGGTAGGCTAACCGCTCAGCGCCATCCAGCAGGTAGATGATGCCACAATAATGGAAACCATATTTCTCAAGGGCACAACGCATGATGACATTCTGCCGATGGGTGTCAATACGGATATTCGTAGCTTTGGTGAAACAATAGTCCAAGACGCTCTTGAATATCCCATGCACCTCAAACACACTGGCCATACGATGGACGACCCAATAGTCGCTCGTTGGCGCTTTGCTTTGCTCATCCATAGGTTCATCAAGCCATTGACCTTCATAAATCCGGTGATAGGTCACATCTGGCCCCTTGATGAAGGCAAAGGTCGCCACAGCCATCCCGTCATCCTCCACGATGTAGCTGTTGCCCCGCTCTATATCCTGTATGAGCAACTCCCGCCGAGGGTTCCCATTCGTCCACTGCTCCAAGTTCCCTGTAGCCCGCATCTTCTGCCGCCCACATTCTATAAGCTCAAGCATGCGAGGCAAGTCGTCCTTGAATGCCAGCCGGATTGTCCTGTTCATACGTTATCTCTCTTGTAATTCGACATGCACCTGATCACCTGGTTGCTTCCCTATTTTCGCACGAATATCCTTGCGGACGCCAATGATATGGACTGGTGTCCCCATCCTGCATAGCAGGCCGTCGTAGGGCTCGCCATCAAAGGTGACGTGCACCCTCACCCTACCCTTGCCAAACTCCTGTCTGACGTCGTAGGGAAACTCTACATAGGCCGCATCCATATCCTCCACCGCCTTGATCTCCGCATCGAATATATACTGCTTGGGATTCATCTATTCAAAAAGAGCAGCGCAGATTATACTGCACTGCTCTTATACATAAGAATAATATACGACTTAGTCAGCCAGCTTTGCCTTGATGAACTCGCGGTTCAGGCGGGCGATGTTGGCGATGGTCTCGTTCTTCGGGCAGACAGCCTCGCAGGCACGAGTGTTGGTGCAGTTGCCGAAACCAGCCTCTTCCATTGCCATTACCATTGCCTTTGCACGCTTGGCAGCCTCTACGCGACCCTGAGGAAGCAAGGCGAGCTGAGACACCTTCGAGCTGACAAACAGCATAGCAGAGCCGTTCTTACAAGCTGCTACGCAAGCGCCACAGCCGATGCAAGATGCGCAGTCCATAGCCTCGTCGGCATCCTCCTTCGGAATCAGGATAGCGTTGGCATCCTGAGCCTGACCTGTGCGGATCGTGGTGTAGCCACCAGCCTGGATAATCTTATCGAAGGCATTGCGGTCAACCATGCAATCCTTAATCACGGGGAAGGCTGCTGAGCGCCAAGGCTCAACGGTGATGACGTCACCATCGTTGAAGCGACGCATGTAGAGCTGACAGGTGGTAGCACCACGCTCAGTCTTACCATGAGGCGTACCATTAATATAGAGTGAACACATGCCACAGATACCCTCGCGGCAGTCGTGGTCGAACACGAAAGGCTCCTTGCCTTCGTTGATGAGCTCCTCGTTCAGGATGTCGAGCATCTCCAGGAATGAGGTATCATCGGGGATGTCGTGCATTTCGTGGGTATCAAAGTGACCCGCATCTTTCGGACCATTCTGACGCCAAAATTTAATCGTGAATGAAATATTCTTAGCCATAGTCTTTAATTCTTGTAATTACGGGTTTGTACTTTGATTGCTTCATATTCGAGAGGCTCCTTGATCAGAGTAGGCTCATTGCCCTTGCCCTGATACTCCCAGCAGCCTACGTAGAAGTAGTTCTCGTCGTCGCGCTTTGCCTCGCCTTCCTCTGTCTGGTACTCCTCACGGAAGTGACCACCACAAGACTCGTTACGAGAGAGAGCGTCGAAAGCAACGAGCTGACCCATTGTGAAGAAGTCGCGGAGGTGGATAGCCTTGTCAAGCTCGATATTCAGACCCTCCTTCGTTCCAGGAACGAACAGGTTGGTGTCGAACTCCTTCTCCAGATCATGCATCTTCTTCAGACCAATCTTCAGGCCCTCAGCGGTGCGACCCATACCTACATACTCCCACATGATATGGCCGAGCTCCTTATGGATAGAATCAACAGAACGCTTACCCTTGATGTTCAGCAGACGATCCTGCTCTGCGTCAACGGCCTTCTCTGCTGCATCAAACTCAGGACGATCAGTGCTGATCTTGCCCCAGATGCTCTGGTCGGCCAGATAGTTCTGAATGGTGTAAGGCAATACGAAGTATCCATCGGCCAGACCCTGCATCAGAGCAGAAGCACCCAGACGGTTTGCACCATGATCAGAGAAGTTGCACTCACCGATAGCAAACAGGCCAGGAATAGAGGTCTGCAGCTCGTAGTCAACCCAGATACCACCCATCGTGTAGTGGATAGCGGGATAGATCATCATCGGCTTGTAGTACTTCACACCGTTGATCTCGTTGGCTACGTCACCAGGGAATACGTCAGTAATCTCCTCGTACATCTCGAAGAGGTTGCCATAACGCTGCATGATTACGTCAATACCCAGACGGTTGATAGACTCAGAGAAGTCGAGGAACACAGCCAGACCAGTGTTGTTCACACCGAAGCCCTTGTCGCAACGCTCCTTAGCGGCACGAGAGGCAACGTCACGAGGAACGAGGTTGCCGAATGCAGGATAACGGCGCTCCAGATAGTAGTCACGATCCTCCTCAGGAATCTCCCAACCCTGCTTGGTACCAGCCTGCAGAGCCTTAGCGTCCTCAATCTTCTTGGGAACCCAGATACGACCATCGTTACGCAGTGACTCAGACATCAGCGTGAGCTTAGACTGCTTGTCGCCATGAACGGGGATACAGGTGGGGTGAATCTGAACGTAAGAAGGATTAGCAAAGTAAGCACCCTTACGATAGCACTGAACGGCAGCAGAGCAGTTGCAGCCCATAGCGTTGGTAGAGAGGAAATAGGTGTTACCATAACCACCAGTAGCGATAACAACGGCGTTAGCGCTGAAGCGAACCAGCTTTCCAGTTGTCAGATCCTTGGCGATGATACCACGAGCGCGACCATCAACGATCACCACATCTTCCATCTCATAACGGGTATAGAGCTTCACCTTGCCAGCCTTCACCTGACAGCTCAGAGAGCTATAGGCACCCAGCAGAAGCTGCTGACCCGTCTGACCCTTAGCATAGAACGTACGGCTTACCTGAGCACCACCGAAAGAACGGTTGGCCAGCATGCCACCATACTCACGAGCAAAGGGAACACCCTGAGCCACGCACTGGTCGATGATGTTGTTAGAAACCTCTGCCAGACGATAAACGTTGGCCTCACGAGCACGATAGTCACCACCCTTCACAGTGTCGTAGAACAGACGATAGACAGAGTCACCATCGTTCTGATAGCACTTGGCGGCGTTGATACCACCCTGAGCAGCGATAGAGTGAGCACGACGAGGAGAGTCCTGAATGCACAGGTTGATGACGTTGAAGCCCATCTCACCAAGTGAAGCAGCTGCAGAAGCACCAGCCAAACCAGTACCAACCACAATCACATCCAGCTTCAGCTTATTCTTTGGGTTAACCAGTCGCTGATGAGCCTTATATTCCTTCCATTTCTCAGGTACTGGACCTGCGGGAATCTTAGAATCAATTACTTTTGCCATAGTTGTATTTGACTATTTTACGATTTCACAATTTGACAATTACTTAGCATTTACACTCCTCACACTGGCAGTCCTCACACTGACAACCCTCAGCAGCCTTGCAGCAATCAGACTTTGCCTTGCAGCAATCTGAATGTGCCTTGTCGCAATCTGAATGTGCCTTGTCGCAAGAAGAATGCATCACACATTCAGTCTTTGGCTTGCAGCAGTCGCCATTACCATCACAGCAGAGGCTTGGCGCACACTTGAAAGTGAAAGCCAATACTACCAAAACGAAGCCAAGGATGAGCAGCGACACGTAAGCAATGCCGATGACCTTCCAGCGGCAGAACCAAGTCTTACCATTCCAGCCAAGAGTCTGGAGAGCCGACCAGAAACCGTGGGTCAGATGGAACCAGAGAGCTGCGAGCCAAACGAGATAGAGCACCACGAAGAGAGGGTTGGAGAATGTCTCGATAATCCAACCGAAGCCGTCGGCAGGATCGCACTTCAGTCCCTCAATGCCAAGCAGCTCAGCAAACATCATGTTGTACCAGAAGTTGTACAGATGCAGAAGGATGCCGAGCAGGACAATAAGACCGAGCACAAGCATGTTCTTCGAAGACCACTCCACCTTTCCAGCATTTACCGTCGTTGACACTTCGTAGCGGTTGTCGCCACGAGCCTTACGGTTCTGTGCAGTAAGAATGAAAGCATACACAATGTGTACTACGGCCAAAAAGGCCAGACCCATCGTAGCCACCACCGCATACCAGTTGGCACCCAGCAGCTCACAAATTGTGTTGTAAGCTTCACCTGAGAACAACGCAACAATGTTCATGCAACAGTGGAACGTCAAAAACAAGATCAGTGCGATGCCAGTTACCGACATCACCACTTTTCTACCAATTGATGAATTGATTAACCACATAAGTTGTTGAAATTAAATGAATTAAAAATGATTTTAGATTTTGAATGCTAACAAATATTCTCCTCAGTATAGAGAAGAGCGATACCTAATGTTTGCTACGCTCACGCGTAATCAGGCTACAAAATTAATATAAAATAATGAAATTGACAAGCGTTTAAGGGAAAAATTTGCATAGAACATGTAAAAACAGAAGGCCTCTATCATAATTTAGTCAAAAGATTGATTATTTACAAAACAATTTGTAATTTTGCAGGCAGAAATAATCCAAATCAAATTATGATACTACATTACGATGTCATTGTCATCGGCGGCGGACATGCTGGCTGTGAGGCAGCTCATTCCTCAGCTCGAATGGGTGCCAAAACGTGCTTGGTGACTATGGACATGAACAAGATTGCACAAATGTCATGCAACCCTGCCGTTGGTGGTATTGCCAAAGGGCAGATGGTTAGAGAAATCGATGCGTTGGGAGGTGGTATGGGCTTGGTCACAGATGCTACTGCCATACAATTTCGAATGCTCAACGTAGGAAAAGGGCCTGCCGTTTGGAGTCCTCGAGCCCAATGTGATCGTGGAAAGTTCATCTGGGAATGGCGACACCAACTCGATGAAACGGATAATCTGGACATCTGGCAGGACCAAGTATGTGAGCTTCTGACAGAGCATAACACGGTGGTTGGCGTACAAACTATCTGGGGATGTGAATTACGAGCTAAATGCGTGGTGGTTACCGCCGGCACATTTCTCAACGGATTGCTACACATTGGAAGGAAAATGGTGGCTGGAGGACGAATAGCAGAGCCAGCTGTTACAGGACTTACGGAAAGTATTACCCGTCACGGCATTCGAACGGCACGCATGAAGACAGGTACACCTGTGCGCATTGACCGCCGCTCCGTTCACTTCGAGGAGATGACGGAACAACCAGGCGAAGATAGACCATATCGCTTTTCGTATCTGGGTAGTGAGGGGCAAAATACAAAAAAGCTGATGCAGCTACCCTGCTGGACAGTGAACACCAATGAAGAGGTGCACCTGGTTCTGCGATCAGGATTAGCCGATTCGCCACTCTATAATGGGCAGATTCAATCGATTGGACCACGATACTGCCCTTCAATTGAAACGAAGCTTGTCACCTTTCCTGACCGCAGCTCACACCCTTTGTTCCTTGAACCTGAAGGCGAGAACACCAACGAAATGTACCTCAATGGATTCTCCTCCTCACTCCCAATGGACATACAAATAGAAGCACTAAAGAAGATTCCAGCATTTAGGGACCTGCGTGCCTACCGTCCTGGTTATGCTATCGAATACGATTATTTTGATCCAACACAGCTCAGCCACACGTTGGAATCGAAAAAAATATATGGTTTATTCATGGCTGGACAGGTGAACGGAACTACTGGATATGAGGAAGCTGCAGGACAAGGATTAGTAGCAGGAGTAAACGCAGCTCTGAAAGCAGGTAGTATGAGTAGCAGCTCCAACAAGACATTTACCCTGTCTCGTGATGAAGCATATATTGGCGTGCTAATTGATGATCTTGTCACAAAGGGAGTAGATGAACCATACAGAATGTTTACCTCACGAGCAGAATATCGCATCCTTCTTAGACAAGATGATGCAGATAGACGATTAACAGAACGAAGCTTTGCTCTTGGTCTTGCCTCTACGAACAGATATAAATGGTGGCTGGAGAAGAAAAAAAACATCGAAGAAATCGAAGAGTTTTGCAGAAACTATGCCATAAAGCCGAAAGCTGTCAATAGTCAATTAGAAGCGTTAGGAACAACCCCACTTCAATTTGGCGTAAAACTCGAAGATCTTGTTGCGCGTCCTCAACTGAACTTCCAGAACATATCCGAATTCGTACCAGCATTAAAAGAATTGTTTAACAAGTTAGAAAACAGGAAGGAAGAGATAATTGAAGCTGCCGAGATACGAATAAAATATAAAGGATACATCGAGCGGGAGAAGCAAGTTGCCGATAAAATGCATCGATTAGAGAATATTCGCATCAAAGGGCATTTCCATTATGACGAGCTACAATCTCTATCAACGGAAGCACGACAGAAGCTCACGGCTATAGAACCAGAAACGTTAGCACAAGCAAGCCGAATACCTGGTGTTAGCCCAAGTGATATAAACGTACTTCTTGTATTAATGGGAAGATAAGAAACAAAAGTTCCACGTGGAACAAACCACTAAATACAACAAACATAACTTACTGAAAATGAACAACAAAGTATTGATTGACAACCTACGTTGCATTCCAAACTTTCCAAAGAAAGGAATCAATTTCCGCGACGTGACAACACTTTATAAAAGTGCTGAGTGCATGAAAATAATGCTCGACGAACTGTATGAGCTATACAAGGACAAGGGCATTACCAAAATCGTTGGAATCGAAAGCCGAGGATTTATTATGGGCGCAGCATTAGCAGCACGTCTTGGCTGTGGCTTTGTGATGGCTCGTAAACCAGGCAAATTACCAGCAACGGTTATCAAAGAGTATTACACAAAAGAGTATGGTGTGGATACGATTGAAATGCACATTGATTCCATCGATGAAAATGATGTGGTACTGATACATGACGACTTACTTGCTACTGGAGGCACAGCAAAGGCTGCATGGAAACTGGTACAGCATTTCCATCCAAAGAACGTGTATATTAACTTCATTATTGAAATCACAGACGAAGGCTTACATGGAAGGGACGAGTTTGACGGAGTGGAAATCAGCACTCTCTTGACTCTTTAACGACATGAGGACTCCGGCCAGAACCAGAGTCCTCACGTTGTTTGTTTCACGTGGAACAAGATGCTGTAAAATCACTTTAAACAGAGGGGTTTCGAGATGAAAGACGAAGAAGATATCAAAAGGTTGGCATACCTGAAAAGCATTGTTAGTCGGTTGCCAGAGAAGCCTGGAAGCTATCAATACTACGACGACCAAGGGGTAATCATCTATGTCGGCAAAGCGAAGAATCTAAAAGCTCGTGTGTCTTCCTATTTCCATACTGAAGTAGACAGATTCAAGACAAAAGTGCTTGTCAGCAAAATCCACGACATCACATATACTGTAGTAAATAGCGAAGAGGATGCTTTGTTACTCGAAAACTCGCTAATCAAAAAATACAATCCCAGATACAACGTATTATTAAAAGATGGAAAAACCTACCCTTCCATCTGTATTACTAACGAATATCTGCCACGTATTTTCAAGACACGAACGATCAACAAGAAATGGGGCACCTACTATGGACCATACTCTCATGTAGCCTCCATGAATAGTGTGTTGGAAATCATCAACAAGCTCTACCAACCTCGTTCATGTAGACAACCAATTACCAAAGAGGGTATTGAGGAAGGGAAATACCAAGTATGTCTCGAATACCACATCAAAAACTGCAAGGCTCCTTGTGTCAACAAGCAAAGCTTCGAAGAATACCAGAAAAACATAGCACAAGCTCGCGAGATACTCAAAGGTAATATGCGTATCATTTTGAGCGAAATGCGTAAGGAAATGCAGCAATTGGCTGAGGAATTACGTTTCGAGGAAGCGGAGGTAGTGAAACAAAAATACTTGTTATTGGACGGGTTTGTCTCACGAAGTGAGGTAGTGAGCCATACAATTGACAACATAGATGTATTTTCCATTACCAACGATGAAAAAGTAGCCTATATTAACTACATTCATGTAGCTAATGGTGCTATAAATCAGTCATTTACGTTCGAATACAAGAAACCTTTGAACGAAAATGACGAAGAAATGCTGCAATTGGGTATCATTGAGATGCGAGAACGTTTTAAGAGCCAATCAAAAGAGATTGTCGTCCCCTTTGAAATGGATTTCAAACTTGATGGAGTAACCTTTACGGTGCCACAACGAGGCGATAAGAAGACGCTTTTGGAGCTGTCTATCATGAATGGTAAACAATACAAGCTCGATCGTCTAAAACAAGCAGAGAAACTGAATCCTGAACAAAAGCAAACTCGTCTGATGAAAGAGTTGCAGGAGAAGCTGAATCTGCCTAAGTTGCCTTACCACATTGAGTGTTTCGACAACTCTAATATCTCTGGAACTGATGCCGTAGCAGCCTGCGTGGTATTTAAATCCATGAAACCCAGCAAAAGCGATTACAAGAAATACAATATCAAAACGGTTGTGGGACCTGATGATTATGCTTCGATGAAGGAGGTTGTACATCGACGCTACAGCAGGCTGATAGAAGAAGAACAACCCCTACCCGACCTTATCGTGGCAGATGGCGGAAAAGGACAAATGGAGGTGATTAGAGAAGTGATTCAAGATGAGTTGGGACTCGACATTCCCATTGCAGGACTGGCAAAAAACGACCGCCATCGCACAAACGAACTCCTATACGGATTCCCACCTATCCACGTTGCATTGAAGACTGACTCAGAATTGTTTCATGTTCTCACAAGGCTTCAGGACGAAGTGCATCGGTTTGCTATAGAATTTCATCGAAACAAGCGTTCTAAGCGCGCTTTGCAGTCGGAGCTTGACAACATTCCAGGCATAGGCCCAAAAACGCGTGACGGGCTTCTAAATGCCCTCAAATCAGTTAAGAAGATACGTGAGGCAAATATAGAAACACTAAGCAACATCATCGGCCCCTCAAAAGCCCAGATTGTCTTCGACTACTTCCACAAAACGGAAGAAAAAAATGAGTGATTTCGATGCATAAGGATAAAAAACTTTTTTTATAGTTATCGAGTAATTTTTTCCTAACTATGGCGTAAAAATTTGGTGTTGTCAGAAATAATTTCTATCTTTGCAGCAACAATACTAAACCGAAAACAAATGAGAGCAGTCATCCAACGCGTCAGTCACGCAAGCGTTACCATCGAAGGTAGCATTCATGGCCAGATTGGTCAGGGATTTCTCATCTTATTAGGCGTTTGCAATGAAGACACAATGGAAGACGTTGAGTGGTTGGTGAAAAAGATAGCAAACCTTCGCGTATTTGGCGACGAGAACAACGTCATGAACTGCTCTATCCTCGACGTACAAGGCGAAGCCCTCGTTGTGAGCCAGTTTACTCTCTTCGCCAGTTATAAGAAAGGGAATCGACCGAGTTGGTTCAGAGCCGGTTCTCACGAACACTCAATTCCACTCTACGAAGCCTT